>ENA-UOXR01000023-UOXR01000023.1-bioreactor-metagenome-genome-assembly--contig:-NODE-23-length-188536-cov-9.856012_pt1 | contig 188536 bp, 179 predicted proteins | sample MGYA00238164_ERZ764825 | MGnify/ENA primary metagenome ERZ764825 (study PRJEB28920, sample SAMN05720171) | bioreactor metagenome | isolation source: Anaerobic biogas reactor | place: USA:Washington... | reverse complement strand
CAGCGATAAGTCCGGTGACCGGTGATGCCACCTACACCGCGACCTATAGTGCAGCGACCAATGCCTACACAGTGACCTGGTTAGATGAAGACGGAACCGAACTGGAAAAGGATCTGAACGTATTATACGGAACGACCCCGAGCTATGACGGAACCACACCGAGCAAGGCAGCAACAGCCGAGTTCACATACACCTTTGCAGGCTGGACGCCAGCGATAAGTCCGGTGACCGGTGATGCCACCTACACCGCGACCTATAGTGCAGCAACCAATGCCTACACAGTGACCTACAAGATCACGGGCAGCTACTTCACCGATGATGAGTATGCGACGGAAACTTACGAGTTTGGTGCGGATGTTACGGCAATAGCAACTCCGAAACGTAGTGGGTACATTTTCCACGGTTGGAACGGAGTTCCGCAAACTATGCCGGCTAAAGACGTGGTAGTGACCGGTTACTACACTAAGACCGGCGGCGGCGGTGGCTATGATCCCGAGCCTAAAGAGCCGATCGAGATCGTAGAAGAAGAGGTCGCCATACCGCTGAATAAAGATGATCATTTTGCCTATATTGTTGGTTACCCTGACAATACAGTGCAGCCGGAAGGCATAATAACCAGAGAAGAAGTTGCAGCAGTGTTCTACAGACTCCTGGATGCTAATTACAGAGAGACTATTAAGACCACCAGCAATGACTTCCCGGATGTAGGCCTTGACAGATGGTCATCCAAACACATTGGCACTTTAGCTTCTGTGGGAATAGTAGTAGGTTATCCTGATGGAAGCTTCAGGCCCGGTAACAGTATTACCAGAGCTGAGATAGCTACCATTGCCTCCAAGTTTGACAAGCTGAGTCCGTTTACGGATAATAGTTTCTCAGACATAACGGGGCACTGGGCGAATCAATATATCAACTCTGCTGCCAAAAAAGGCTGGGTAAATGGTTATCCGGATGGGACCTTCAAACCGGACCAGGCAATTACCAGAGCTGAATTTATGACATTGGTGAATAATGTTCTGGAGAGAAGAGTTCAAAAAGAAAATATTCTTCCTGATGCCAAAAAATTCCCGGATCTGAGTTCGAATGAATGGTATTATGAAGAAGTTCAGGAAGCCATCAACAGCCATTACTATCAAAGAGCCACAAGGCAAGACTATGAAGAATGGACCGAAATTTACTATCCGGAACTGGATATGTAATTCGGAACATAGCAAGCTAAAATAAAAGCAGCCCCGATAAAGGGGCTGCTTTTTCTTACAGCAAACTTATTTAAAATGTATAACTGTGGGGATGATCCATTTAATCAAAAAAATATTTTATAATAGTATGAGCTGTAATATGTGTTTGTTTTTTATATGCCTAACGCATTCTTGACCATTGTCAGTGTGCCAATGATTTTTTCGTCCGAGAAAGTGGTAACCAGTGCTTCCCATTCGAAATCATCGATTTGCTGCCGGATAATACTGGCCGCATGTTGACGATGCATTATTTTCAAGCCGATAAAGGGGCGCCCCGGTGTGTCGATCAGGGTTGATACTTTTGCTTTTGCCTGCTCCATAAGTTGGTCGTGGTCTGCTACTAACTGGTCAAAGACCCCGCGGTCAACCATTTCGTTTACGGACATCAGTTCACCTTTAAAAATCACATCACGGTAATTTTTCTCACTGTCCAGTCCCCAGCGCATCAATCCAGCTTCAGCAGGAGTCAAAGAAAGGCCGATTTTGATTTCCGTCATGCCGATTTTGATTTTGGGATGATCGATCGCTATGCGCCAATCGGCTGCCATGGAAACAATCATACCGGCCGCAGTTGCATTACCGTTCACTGCAGCAATGACCGGTTTCGAACAGGTAAAGAGCTTGTATAAAACTTCTTCTTCGATTTTGAACCAGTTCAGGATTTCATTACCATCTTTGAAGCTGACAAATTCATTCAAGTCAAAACCACCGGAAAAAAACCTGTCTGTCCCCACCATAATGAGGCCCTTGATTTCTTCTTCGTCATTCACTTTGTCCAGTGCCATGTCCAAGCCTTTCAGCGTTTCCAGGCTGATGGAACTGATTTTGTTGCTTTTGAACTGAAAAACGACGATATTGTCTTCAACTCTCATTTCATAAGCCATAATTCTACCCCTCTCCTTTTTCATAAAGTTTTACATCCGATACTTCGTAATCGAAATGTTAGTATTTCAATTATCGCATGAATTAATTGAGTGTCAATATTTTGGTTCAGACTTATGCCCTTAATGGAAACGGAAACCAAAGCTCCAAAGGAAATTAATATGCTGATTGTAAGATCTTTAAAACATCATCTGCGACCAATTGTTTGAATCTGCCAATGGGATTGGCAGCAGCATTTTCTGCCATTACCGGAAGAGATTCAGCTGTCACACCCAGTTCCTGGAGGCTTCCTTTCAAACCAATTTTATGAAAGAACTCACGGGTTAATCGGATGCCATTGCGGGCGGCTTCGAAATTATCACTGTCCTGTACCAACCATACATTACGGGCATATTCTGCCATTTTACCTGCGGTTTTGTCGCTTAATACATATTCCATCCAATGAGGGGTAAGAATGGCCAACCCAAGACCGTGGGTCATATCATACCGGGCACTGAGTTGGTGTTCGATCTCGTGAGTTGCCCAGTCAGTTTCCTTGCCGGTAGAAAGCAATCCATTCAGGGCTATGGTACCGGCCCACATCAGATTAGCCCGGGCTTCATAGTTTTCCGGTTCTTTTATGGCAATGGGAGCGAAATGAATACAGGTTTTTAAAACTGCCTCAGCTAGACGGTCTAAAAGGTAGGCCCCATCATTGGCGCTAAAATATTGCTCAAAAACATGGCTCATAATATCAGCTGTCCCGGCCGCAGTTTGCTCGGCAGGGACGGAAAAGGTATAGACCGGGTCAAGGATCGCGAAGCGGGGGATCAGATGCTTACTGCCAATACCAATCTTTTCCTGGGTTTGGTCATTGCTTATTACGGTATTGACATTCATTTCTGTACCGGTCGCAGCCAGGGTAAGCACCACCCCTACCGGCAAAGCCTTGGTCACCCGGGCTTTATAAGTAAAGAAATCCCAGGGATCACCTTCATAAAAATATCCGGCAGCAATGGCTTTGGCACAGTCGATAACACTGCCGCCGCCAACAGCCAGGATCAAGCCGATATCTTCTTCCCGGCAGCGTCTTACCCCTTCGCGGACACTATCAATGCGCGGGTTGGGCTGCACGCCTGCCAGTTCAGTGAAAGAAATATTCCCGGCTTGCATAGCGGCGGCCACTTCTTCATAGAGTCCGGTCTTTTTAATGCTTCCGCCACCGTATACCAACAATACTTTAGAAGAATATTTTTTGATTTCCGGGGCCAAATTGATCAGCTGATTTTTGCCGAAAAAAATTTTAGCTGGATTTTGGAAGACAAAATTTAACATAAACTAACCTCCATAACAATTTCAGATTTTGAAATAGCATTCTCAATATAGGAAAGCACAACCATATTTGATCAATCTTGCAGAAATATGTTCATCTGATCTCAGCGCTTTTGATAAGTGTGCAGGAAATTTTCCAATCGCATAAGGCCGGTTTCGATTGCGCTTATCGAGTTAGCATAGGAAAGCCTTATATAACCTTCACAATTCGCTCCAAAATCTATGCCGGGTGTTACTGCCACCCCGGCTTTTTCCATGATCTCAAAAGCAAAGGAGTAGGAATCATTGCTGTAGGCTTTTATATTAGCCAGGGCATAAAAGGCGCCGGTCGGATCAACCTGAGTTGCGATGCTCATTTCATGCAGACGCTGAAGGACAAAACGGCGACGCTCATCATAGATCCAGCGCATTTGCTCAACATGGACCTCACATTCCCGCAAGGCTGCTATACCGCCTTCCTGAGCAAAGGAAGAAGCACAAATGAATAAGTTCTGTTGAATTTTTTGCATAGGCCGGATAAACTGCCGGGGGGCGATGAGGTAACCAAGACGCCACCCGGTCATGGCGTAAAGTTTGGAGAATCCGTTCAGGACAAAAGCATTAGGTGTATACTGCAAAATAGTATGTTCTTGTCCTTCATACACCAAGCCGTTGTATATCTCATCAGATATTATATTGGTACCGGCTTCAGAAAGGGCGCGATAGTCTTCAGCAGTAAAAACAGTACCGCAGGGATTGGAAGGAGAGTTCACCAAAACAGCTTTGGTGAGGGGTGTTATATTTTCAGTCACTGTTGCCGGCCTGAATTTAAAGCCGTCTTTTTCATAGACCGGTATACAAAGAGGTGTGCCGCCCAAAAACCTGATAAAATTCGGGTAACAGGCATAGCAGGGGTCAGGTAGTATTACATTTTGCCCTGGATCGATCAGGATCGAGAGGATCAGCAACAAAGCCGGGGATGTGCCTGACGTAATGATGATCTGATCCGGCGAAATGCTGACCTTATACTTATTCCAGTAATAACGGGCAATTTCTTCCCGAAGTTCGATTTTACCAAGACTGTGGGTGTAATGAGTATCGTCGTCGTGCAAAGCCTTGAGTGCAGCTTCCTTGATAGGCTCGGGGGTCGGGAGATCAGGTTCCCCCAGTTCCATATGAATGATATCCACACCTTGGGCTTCCAGTTCCTGTGCTCGCTCCAGCACATCCATTGCAATAAAGGATGATATTAAATCAGTTCTTGCTGCCAGGGGGTTATTGTTCAAGACGTCCTTCTCCTTTAACCATATAATTTGTCATCATTTTCTATCAAGAGGATCATTCATCAATAGTATAATGCAAAATCTTGCCGCTTGCTAAACGATTGCGTTAATAATGTGATAACTATAAAGAGAACGCTGGAGAATACTAAACAAGAGTATTAGAAAGAATTAAGCCTGATTTTTGGCCGGCCGCAAATGAATTTTAATAAAATGTGTGCGTGTTAACGCCAATAAAATGGGAAATAGACATATTGTATAAAAAAATATTTATAATTTGTTTGACAAAACGAATTACATCATAGATAATAAGACTAATCCTTATTAATCCTTTTAGAAAGGGACAATTGTCGGGGGAGGATTTCAAAATGGCAGACTATAGTATATTGATAAGCGGTCATTCCAAGGAATGGCGAAATAATCTGGTAGCTGCTTTTAAGCAGAACGGGTACGAAAAAACCTACAATGAAGACCGAAGTAATTTAATGCAGTGCATGCGTGAAATTTATCCCGATGTACTACTGAGGAGAGTAGAAAACCATACCGAGGCACTGGAATTGATTAAGGAGATCAAAGAAGTATCGCCGTTCAGTTTAGTGGTTATTATTGTTGACAATCCGGATTTTTTCGATATTCCTGAGTTGATTTCCAGCGGAATGATGGGGTGCCTGCCTGTCCGTTTGCGACCCGGGCAGATCGTTGCGGCAGTTGAGTTGATCGTTGCGGCCGGGATTATATGTATGCCCCGTCTTAGCCCCAGAATTATTGACCAATATCGTAGCGGCAATCCGGATCTGCTTTTGCTTTTGACCAGCAGAGAACAGGAAATCCTTAAAATGCTGGGTCAAAATAAGTCCAATCAGGAAATGGCTGATGAGTTGTATTTATCTATCTCAACGGTGAAAACCCACCTGCGAAGCATTTTCCGTAAATTAGGCCTGAGAAGCCGCCGTGACGCTCAGGAAGTTTTAAGAGAACTGGGTTTTAATGATAAAAATGGTGCCATGCGTCCGATCTCAAATCAAAGTGTAATCTCAAATAAAACCAGTGAAACCGGAAGACTACATATCATAAAATAAATCTCTTAACTGATGATGATAAAGGAAAACCGGCCGCTTGACAGAGGCCGGTTAGTTGTTTAATAAGGGGAAAACCATGGATTTCTTTTAGGCGGGCAGGGGAAAGCATCCAGGCTTTCCCTTTATTTTTTAATAACTGGCTTTTAAACGGTTGATCCTGTCATCCAAAGAGGGGTGACTGGCCATCAACTGAGCAAGCCCCATCTTCTTATTTCCGCTGATTTTAAAAGTTGCCAGAGCTTCCTGTCTGTTATCCACTAAAGAAACAGTGGATTTCAATGATTCCAATGCGTGGATCATCTTTTGCCGTCCGGCTATTTGTGCTCCCCCCTGGTCTGCGGCAAACTCGCGGCGGCGGGAGAACGCCATTACAGCTATGCTGCCGAGGATGGAGAAGAGGATCTGAAATACGATCACGGATATAAAATGAACGATGCCTGCCATTTCTTCACGAACGAACATGGAAAGTATATAAGCCACGATTCTGGATAAAAAGACTACGAATGTATTTATTACCCCTTGCAGCAAGGTCATCGTTACCATATCACCATTGGCTACATGAGCTATTTCATGGGCCAGGACGCCTTCCACTGCCTGCTGATCCATACGGGAGAGCAGCCCTGAGGATACTGCTACCAGTGAATTATTTCTGTTTGGACCGGTGGCAAAGGCATTTACTTCATCCGAAGGATAGATGCCTACCTCTGGCATTTTTTCTATACCAACCTGTTGGGCATAACGGTAAACGGTATTAAGCAGCTTCTGTTCATTTCCACTCAAGCTGCCTTTGGGATTTATTACTTTGACTCTCATCATGGATTTGGCCATGGTTTTAGACATCAGCAGAGAGATGATGGAGCCTGAAAAACCGACAATTGCAGCAAAAGCCAACAAACTGACAAAATTGATTCCCTGAGCATCAAGATAACGGTTGACTCCCAATACTGATGTGGCTATTACAATCGTGGTCAGCACTAATATATTCGTCAGCAAATAAAGACCGATTCTTTTCAATTAAAATGACCTCCTAACCAAACATAATACAATGATAATTAAACTATAGTTTATCATAAACAAGGAAAAGGCTCAATTACTGCCGTTTCAATTTACACAAGTTGGATTTATTGTGAAACATATAAGTATGATAAAATGAAATCATGGTGATCCTGGATTATGGTGCGGGAGATTAAAATTACAGAGCTTGATCTATAAAAGTATATGGGTTCAAGGAGAAGCATATGAATGCAAAAGTGATCATGCAGTTGATCAATGTAAGCAAAACCTATGCCATGGGTGAAGTTACTGTAGAAGCGCTGAAAAAGAGTTCACTTGATATCTTTGCAGGGGAATTAGTGGTTATATTGGGACCGAGCGGTTCGGGCAAAAGTACCCTGCTGAATATAATGGGCGGCATGGATCTGCCGACTGAGGGTAAGGTTTTATTTGACGGCCAGGATTTTAGCACAGCCGATGATAACCAGCTTACCCTTTTTCGTCGTAATGAAGTAGGTTTTGTTTTCCAGTTCTATAACCTGATCTCTGATTTGACTGCAGCTGAGAATGTTGAAATGGCGGCGGAGTTAGTAGATTCCCCCCTGTCGGTTGAAGAGTGCCTGAAGGAAGTTGAATTGCTGGAGAGAAAAGACAGTTTCCCTTCCCAGCTCAGCGGCGGGGAACAACAGCGTATTTCCATTGCCCGGGCGATAGTTAAGAACCCTCGCCTGTTACTTTGCGATGAACCAACGGGAGCCCTTGACTATAAGACCGGTATACTCATTCTGTCCCTGATCAAAAAAATCAACCAAAACAGTGGCTGCACGGTGGTTCTTATTACCCATAATACGGCTATAGGAGCCATGGGAGACAGGGTTATCCGTATGCGCAGCGGCGAGATTACTGAGATAACGGTGAATAAGAATCCAATTGATCCGGAAAGGATTGAATGGTAATGCGCGTCCTGACGAAAAAACTGCTGCGCGGCCTTACTTTGAAGAAAGGCCAGTTTATAGCGGTGGTTTCCGTTGTTGCCATCGGCATCATGTTATTTATTGCCATGAGCAACAGTTATCAGAATCTGCGCAGCAGCCAGCTGGATTTTTATAACAAGAATCACTTTGCCGATTATTATTTTCAGGTAGTGAAAGCCCCGGATCGCATCATAAAACAAATTGAAAATGTCCCGGGGGTTAATAAGGCAAGCGGGCGAATTACGGAAGATCTCGCCCTTATCAAGGCGGATGATTCCCGGGCTACTGCCCGGATCGTGACCTATGATCTGGAAGATGAAAACAGTCTTAATTCGCTTTATATGCTGAGCGGAAGAATATTTTCCTCCAACTCCCCCAGCGGTGAAATCGAAGCGGTAGTTGATCCGCAGTTTATGGCGGCAAACCGCCTTCTGCCCGGCGATCAAATCAGCATCGTGAAAGAAGGACGCAAAATAAACGTCCGAGTGGTTGGCTCCGCAACCGGACCAGAATTTATCTATGTCGTCAAAGACGCTGTTACCATGTTTCCCGACCCTGAAATTTTTGGCATAGTCATGCTGCCCAACCGGCAAGCACAGCAGGTTTTCAACATGTCGGGGCAGATCAACCAGGTCTTGATCGATATAAACCCTGGTGTTAAAGAGGATGAGATTGTAAAAGAGATTGAGGAAATTCTCACCCCTTATGGATTATTAGCCTCCTATCCGCGGGACGATCAAATCAGTCACAGCATGCTGGAAGCCGAAATTGACGGCCTTCAATCGATTGCCAGTGTTTTGCCGGTCATATTTCTTCTCATTGCCGCTGCCATACAATTTGTCATCATAAGAAGAATGATCAAAACCCAGCGCAGCCAGATAGGGATAATGAAAGCTATCGGTTATAAAAACCGGGAGATCAAAGGTCATTATATTATCTTCTCTTTGCTGGTAGGGATTTGCGGAGCTTTGGTGGGAACCATTTTCGGACTTCTCATATCCAGCTATATCACTGACATGTATGCCATGTTTTTTAACCTGCCGGAAAAGATACTGGGCTATAATTTACAGGTAATCGGTTATGCATTTTTATTAAGCACGGTGATTTCGGCAGGGGCAGGATGGAGCGCAGCCAATACGGTTGCCGGTATCCAGCCTGCTGAATCGATGCGGCCGGAAACTCCTAAAATCAGCAGTCACAGCCGGATGGAATCAATGTCATTTGTTTGGTCCAGACTCACACCTCAATGGAAAATGAGCATCCGCAGTATTCGGAGAAATAAAGGTCGTTTTATCGTTACTTTGCTGGGTGTAGTATTTGCTGTTACCCTTATGATGATGGCATTTGGGACCAATGATTCGGTAAATTATATGATGGCCAAACATTTTGATCTGGACCGGAAATATGACTTGCAGGTTAGCTTTTCCAACCCGGTCAAAGAAGGTGACTTGCTGGAACTAAGCCGTCTGCAGGGGGTGGAACAGGTAGAAGGGTATTTTGACCTGCCGGTGAAAATATCGTATCAGGGACGCAGTGAAGACGAGCTTTTAACCGCATATCCTCTTGATCTGCAATTGAAGAATATTTTTGACAGCCGGAACCAGCCAATAAAAGTACCGGAGTCAGGGATCATGATCAATAAAAATACCGCTTTAAAGCTGGGAGTGAAAGCCGGGGATGAAGTGACGGTTGAAACACTGCTTCCTATGGGTCCCAATCATATTGAAAAGATCAAAATTGCCGGATTGAATACCCAGATGTTCGGAGGCGGATCATATATCAACCTGCAAGCCGCCAATCGCATTATCAAAGAATCCGGGTTGGTTAGCGGGGCAATGATCAAAATAGAACCTGGCATGGAAAAGCAGGTGGAAAATGAAGTCAACAAAATGATGAAGGTTTCCTCAATGCTTAACCGTGAAAAAGAACGGGAAAATCTCATGTCAATGATGGGATCCACAGTTTTTGTGGTGGGAATAATGGTGCTTTTTGCCATAATTCTGGGCTTTGCTATTATTTATAATTCTTCAGCCATTAGCTTTAATGAAAGGGAGCAGGAGTTTGCTTCCTTAAAAGTTCTCGGCTTTAAATCTGAAGAAGTATCCGGAATACTATTGAAAGAAAACATACTCCAGTGTATGTTGGGGATAATCATCGGTTTGCCGGCAGGAGGATTTTTAACAAAGGCTTATCTGACATCATTGAGCAATGATTTATATGATATGCCTGCTGCGGTTTATCCGCTTTCATATTTGCTGTCAGCGCTGGGAGCCGTTGCTTTTGTTATCGTTGCGTACCGATTGGCAGTCAGGGGAATAGACAGGCTTAACCTGGTGGAGGTACTAAAAAATCGCGATTAGGGGAGGCGCCACATGAAAAAAAGCAAGAGAATTTATTGGGCAGCAGGGGCAATCGTGATCATATTTATAATCGCTGCTTATATTACAAGCGGGGCAGCAGAAGTGGAAACCGTAACAGCAGGAAAGGGAACCATTCAGAGGACCGTGGTGGAAAACGGGATCGTAGATGCGAAAGCTGCTCATGATCTATACACTGATGCGGGTGGAAAGGTTATATCATTGCCGGTTGAAGTGGGACAGATGGTACAAAAAGGACAGGTCATTGCCGCTTTGGATAATACTGAAATCGCATTGCAGATCAGCAGCACCCAAAGCCAATTGTCACAGGTCAAAGCTGCGGTTTTAAGCCAGCAAGCTTCCCTGTCCGGGATCGGGACTGAATTGGCTGCCGCAGAAAAGCATTTTGTCCGGATTGAACAATTATTTAAAGCCGGAGGAGCCAGTCAGGCTGATTATGATAATGCCAGTTTTGCAGTGGAGAAACTGCAGAAAAGTTTTGATGAACTGAGTGCCAGTTTAAGTTACGCCCGGCAGCAGGAAAAAAGCCTTGAGGATGCATTAAGGATCGCTCAGGACAGTAATAACAAGCTTACCATCAGAAGTCCGATTGAGGGGAAACTGATGTATCTGAATTGTGAAGAGGGACAAGTGCTCATGCCGGGTGCTCAAGTGGCTGGGGTGGCAGTGAGCGGGGAACTGGAAGTGAGAGCGGACATTCTAAGCGATGATATTGCAGAAGTTGCTGAAGGACAGAATGTGTTGGTCACTGCTCCGGTTTTGGGAGATACTGTTTTGACCGGGCAGGTCATCAAAGTTTATCCGCAGGCTGAAGAAAAAATGTCAGCTTTAGGGGTCATTCAGCGCCGCGTACCGGTCATTATAAGCCTGGAAGAGGGAGGTATCCTTAAACCGGGATTTGAAGTAAGGGTGGAGATCAATACGGTCAAGAAGGACAATGTGCTGATACTGCCACGGGGATCCATAAAAGTAAGCCAGAACAATCAAAAAGAGATCCTGGTGGTTAGAAATAATAAAACCGAAACCAGAATTGTGGAAACAGGTGTATATGACAGCAATAATATTGAGATAATAAGCGGGGTCAAGGAAGGGGAGCAAGTGGTCAAAGATGCCGGTTCTTCAATTTCCGCGGGGACCAGGGTAAAAATCATTCAGTAAGCTCTTGATAAAAAGGGAGGAGAGCAGACTGTATTGGGTCGCTTTCCTCCCTTTATTATAGTTATCTTAAGGTCTGAAGATCCCGCCGTCACAGTGGATGACCTGACCGGTAATATAGGAGGCTTCATCACTGGCCAGGAAAAGCGCAAGATTAGCGACCTCTTCAGGGGTGCCGGCGCGGCCCAGAGGGGTGATCAATTTCATGACTTCCCGGGTGCCTTCAGGGATGCCCCAGTACATATCAGTCTCAATCGTTCCGGGGGCGATGGCATTGATGGTTATTCCTTTAGTGCCCAGTTCCCAGGAAAGTGAACGGGTAAAGCCCACGATTGCTTCCTTGCTGGCCGCATAGTTAGACTGACCGGCATTGCCGAAACGGCTTGCTGAAGACACATTTACAATACGGCCGGCTTTTTTTTCGCGCATGATGGGGACAACGACCCTGGTCATATTAAAGGTGCCCTTCATATTTACATTCATAACCTGATCCCAGTCATCTTCGCTCATTTTATGCAGCATTGCGTCTCTAGCGATACCGGCATTATTTACCAGGATGTCGATGGTTTCATATTTTTCCAGTGCTTTTTTAACCATAGCTTCGACAGCTGCCATATCAGTAACATCCACTACAAAACCCGAGGCCTGGCTGCCCATGTTTTCCAATTCTGTTACCACAGCGCGGATGTTTTCTTCATTCAGGTCACAAATCACCAGTTTGGCACCTTCAGCAGCAAACCGTCTCGCAATTGCCGCTCCAATACCTTTGCCGGCCCCGGTTATAAGGGATACTTTGTCTTTTAAACGCATGATCTTACCCCCTATTAATTATTTGCTTTGTTTTTTGGCTTGCATTTCTGCTTCCACTTCCTGACGCAGGATTTTCTTTTCGATTTTACCCAGCATGGTCATGGGCAGCATATCGCGGAAGACATACTCCCGCGGGATTTTATAGCTAGCCAGATATTCTTTTAAAAATTCCTTCAAATCGTCCACATTGATTTCATTGCCTGGCAATGGAACAATGTATGCCCGGCCGATTTCCCCCGCAATTTCATGGGGGACTGCCACACAAGCACACATCATTACCCCGGGGAAGCGCATGATGGCATCTTCGACTTCCGCCGGATAAATGTTTTCGCCGTTGGTGATATACATTTCCTTGGAACGTCCTACCATCCGCAGATTGTCGTTTTCGTCAAACATACCCAGGTCACCGGAATAAAACCAGCCATCATCATCGAAAGCAGCTTTGGTCGCTTCAGGAAGCTTGAAATATTCTTTGATGACCGACGTACCGCGGTAGGCTATCTCTCCAATCTGGCCCCGGGGTACTTCGCGGCGGAGTTCATCAACCAGTTTCAATTCAAATTCCGGCGCCACTTTACCAACGGTAAGATTTAAAGTTTCGAGACTGTCCCCGGGGGCTGTATAAGTGATCAATCCTGATACTTCAGTGAGCCCGAGGCAATTATAGCAGTTATCACACATGGTTGCATGCATTTGTTTTAAAGTTTCCATTGGAGCAGGAGCACCACTGATCACCACGATCCGCAGCGAGGATAGATCATATTTGTCATAGTCGGGCATAGCAAATTCCATGGCAAACATGGTGGGTACCTGGCCTAAAATGGTTACTTTATGCCGCTCAATAAGCTCCAGGGCTTTTTGCGGATTAAATGGCTCCAGGACCTGCGTGCAGTTGCCAACGATAGCAGTCGCACCTACTTCTGTAGCTCCGCTGACATGATTGACCGGCAGATGATTGATCCATATATCATCAGTATTGGCTTCGCACATTCCCAGTTCAACCAGACTCATATGAATGATATTCTTATGCGACATCAGGGCGCCTTTGGGAACGCCGGTACTGCCGGAAGTATAAACGATAATAAGTCCGTCATCTGTTGAAACCTGCGCCTCTCTTTCCAAAAGAGCATCTTTGTATTCGCTGTAATCGCCCTCCATGATCTCGTCAAACGCGATCGCGTTGCTGAGCCTGGCTTCGCCGCCGAAGATAACCATACCTTTCACACTTGGACATACAGGCAGAATTTTTGCAAACCGCTCCTGATAATCAAATTCGTACATGGAATAAAGTGTAAAAATATAACTGGCTTCAGAATTATTTAGTACATATTCAATTTCCCGATCACTTTGACGGGTCCCAATCCCTACGATTATGGCGCCAATCCTTGATGCCGCCATATAAAGATAAAAGAATTCCGGACGGGGTACAGATAAATAAGCAATGCGGTCCCCTTTGGCCACTCCTATCTTGAGCAGGTAGCAAGCCAGTTTTTCTACTTGCCGGGCGAGCTGCTCATAGGTAATCTTATTTTCGCCATGAATGAATGCTATATGGTTCGGTTTTTCCTGTGCGCCTTTTTTTACATAATCAGAGAGCAGATTTAGAGCCCCATCAGTAAAACTCATCAGTGAACACTCCTTTCCTTTTGTTGAGATAATTACATGTGATGATATTAAATTTATTCGCGATTCATATTAAACAAACCTGTTAGAAAATATAAAATATTTAGAAAATTAAATTAAAAGATTTAAAATTCATTTTTATTTTTATAAAGTCCTAATTTATTCATGAATATTACAAAAATACATTGACATCAATTGCATCTATAGTAAAATGTACATAAGGGCAAAACTGTCGAAAGACAGCGGCGCAAAGCTAAAGGGGCTAAGGCGGATTAAACCGCTATGCCAGCCAGTTGCAGCGATAAATGATTGTATGATCTGTTCGCCAACTGGCGGACAGATTTTTTTATTTAAACAAAAACAATTTGATAAAGGCAAAACCGTCGAAAGGCGGCGACGCAAAACTAAAGGGGCTAAAGCGAGCAATCGCAATGCCAGCCAGTTGCCGGATTTATACCAGCGTTTTTTTACCTACCCGACAACTGAAGGGTAGGTTTTTTTGTTGGAGGAGATTTTATGAAGGGTTTACAAAACAAAAAACTAATTATTCTTTTTCTTATTGCCGTAAGTTTTTGTTTGGTTTTCACTTCCTCTGCTTTCGCAGGATATTCAGTTAATTTTGCAACGGATAAGATTCAGATCATCAACCCACCTAATAATGGAACAGAAGTGCACGGTGTTTTACCGATCAGCGGAACAGCCAAGGTAGATGAAGTCTGGTTTTGCATTCGCGGCCCTCAGGATGAAGTAGAGGTGCAAAAAGCACAGGTTACTGAAGGTGAATTCTCAATCCAGGTGACCCTGCGTTTTGGGCCTGGGCTATATACTATCTGGGCTGCTGACAATAAAACTTCCTTTGACGGGAAAATAAGATTTACTGCTAACAATGTCATCGAGGATAATCGCTATATCTCAGCTTCAAACTATGTCAACAGCGATGATCCGGCAATCATTGAATTAAGCAGCAACCTGGTCAACGATGACATGACTGACATGGAAAAGGCCAAAGCCATTCATGACTGGGTGGCCGGCAATATAGAATATGATTATCAGGCATACCTGGAGGGAGATCTGGGCTTGAAAACAGCATCAGCCACATTGCAGGATGGAAGCGCTTTATGCAGCGGGTATTCATTCTTATATGCTGCACTCAGTCGTGCAGCCGGCCTGCCGGCTAAAGTGGTTTACGGACAGATCAAAAGCAGCCAAGGCTGGGAAGCACAGAAGCACGCCTGGAACGAAGTCATGATCAATGGAAAATGGATAAACGTCGACAGCACCTGGGATGCAGGTTACATAAAAGATGGCAGTTTTGTTGCCTCATTATCAAATGATTACTTCAACCCTGCTGCAGCTGTATTTGCAAGTACCCACAGCGATGGGGAGGACAAGTTCTATTAAACAGAATTGGAAAAGGGGGCGTTCGCGCCCCCTTTTTTTATTGGAAGACCTCTTATTTGAAACGTTTCCTGATCATCAAGCCCAGTCCGCTAATACATAGACCGGCGCCCCATAAGATCCCAACAGGACCTCCAGTATGAGGAAGGGGTTGTGCTGCTGCGGGTGTTTCTTCTGTTACAGTAACTACTTCTTCAACCGGAGAATTAGTAACTTCATCACTTACCAACGGAGGAGCTGCAACAGGTGGTTCAGTTACGGTGACGGGTTCTTCCGGTTTTTCTGGCGGAGTATAATCGCCGCCGCCACCGCCGCCTCCGCTTGTGTTGAAGATGTTGGTTATTGAGATGGTTGTGGTTTCACCTTCGCTTAGATCGACAGTCTGGGTACGATTGATAACAGAGCTGGCTCCGCGGTCTCTGGTTTCAATAACCGTGTATGTTCCTGGAGCTAATTTAAAAGTATTGCTGCCAGCAAGTATGATATGTTCTTCGCCATTAATTGTTATCGTAAATTCTGTATCCCCATCGGGTCTGTCGTTCCCGGTAACAATTTTATTAACGATCAAAGTTCCGTCTTGCGGATCCCCGCCGCCATTCTCCTTATTGAAGGTGTTGGTGATGGTAACGGTCGTGGTCTGGTTTTCTTCAATAACAGCTGATTGCGTGCTGTAACCAATAGAATCAGCACCCTGACTGTTGGTTTCTGCTATGGCATATGTTCCTGGAGCCAAACTGAAAGAATTATTACCTGCAGTGATGGTTTCAGTTGCTTCCCCGATAGCGACAGTAAATACAGTATCAGACGCTGGCTGATTATTTCCGGCTAAAACCTTGTTGATGAGCAGAGTGCCATTTTCAGGATCAGGGTCGCCGCCGCCGTTATCAGTATTGAAAGTATTGGTGATGGTGACGGTTGTGGTCTGGTTTTCTTCAATAACAGCTGACTGCGTGCTGTAATCAATAGAATCAGCACCCTGACTGTCGGTTTCTTCTATGGCATATGTTCCTGGAGCCAAACTAAACGAATTTTCTCCTGCAGTGATGGTTTCAGTTGTTTCCCCGATAGTGACAGTAAATACAGTATCAGACGCTGGCTGATCATTTCCAGCTAAAACCTTATTGATGATCAGAGTTCCATCTTCCGGATCAGGATCACCGCCGCCGTTATTAAAAGCATTGGTAATTTCAATAGCAGTTGTCTGATTATCGTTTATGACAAAAGTATCGGATGGATCATAAGTGACATTAACAACACCTTCCATGTCATCTGCAATATATTCTGATATTCTGTAAATACCCACCGGTAAGTCAATGGAAAAAGGACCATTCACACTTACCAAATGATTATCTCCGACCTGCACTCCCTTATCGTCGTAGATGGCAAAACTGAATGGGCTGTCGTTGTCATAACATACTGATTGGCAGGTTCCTTCCAGAACCTTGTTTACAGTCAAAGTTCCTAGTTCGGGTTCCGGTTGATTAAAACAAAAAGTAGCATGGCTTATACCTTTGCTTCCGGGAGCATATAGACCAGTATCACTATAAGCACCGTCATATTCGTATACATAAGCCTTTGTACCTGCTTTCACGATTACAGCAAATACTGGGTAAATTGATTCCCAGTCAAAAGTCTTATATTCGCCGTCATCTTCATATGCAGTAATAGATATTGTGTTTCCTGCGGAAAGATAAGGTCCGCTGGGATCCCCTGCGTCCCAAGGCTCAATTTTATACGCGAAATCTGTGCCCGCTCCTATTTGGGCGCATTCAAATTCGGCATTGCCGGAAGTCCATGGATCAACTAACTCCGGAACTACACTGGCTGCAGATGCCATTGAACCAAAACTCAACAACAGACCAAAAATCAATAACACAGCTAAATACTTCCGCTTTTTAAGTTGGATCATCATTCATTACCCCCTTTTTCAACAATATTCGTAGCTATGCATTTGCATCAAATAATACTTTCTATCGAAAGCCGGTGGAGAGAATCTTATCTTCTATTTTATTATAATATCCGTCAATGCTAATTTACCATCAGTCGCTAGAAGGATAAAAAGTTGAAAATTTTTAAAAGGATTAATCCTTTTAAGATAGACTATAATTCTAAAGTTCGACATAAAACCACAAGGACGAGAAAAGCAGATATACCTGTTGAAATCAGAGCACACGAAGGAGGTATCTTGGAGCCAAACAATAATGGCTAAGAATGGCTTAATAAACTCATAAAAAATCATTTATCAGATGCAGAAGTGAGAGTTCAGTTCTCATCAGATGAAATTTGTTTGGCTCTTACGATAAGGCGGTCATATTTGCCGTCGACGGGAAATAAAGGGTGACAGGTGGTCAGTGTTATAGCTGGATAGGGAGTAGGATCAATTACGCTCCAGTCATATTCATCGACCACGAATATTTTTTCAACTTCGTAAGTATATTTTTTTTCATCATAAGTCAGCTCGATTTGGTCACCGGATTTGAGTTTGTCAAGGTCCATGAAAGGATTGCCATACGCATTGCGATGACCAGCGATGCAAACGTTGCCTGCAGAAGGATGGGCGCTTTGCGGATAAAATCCCGGTCCTTTTTTTAGGTCTGCCTCGTTTACGCCATAACCTACATCAAGATCGAGATTTATCGATGGAATGTACAGATGGCCTGGTTGAGGAAGGAACTCAGGGGCTGCCGGGTCAAGGGATAAACTGGTATCAGGTTTTTCATCATTGATGATTTGCGGAGCTGCTGGCGGTGTTTTCTGTGATATTCTTGTCAAATAATTATTGACAAAAGGAAATAGGAGAATCAATACGCCTATGATCAACAAAATCGTACCCATGGTGCGTGGTTTTATTATCCTTTTAAATCGATTGTTCATTTCGTAAATTTCTCCGTCTAAAATCAATGATCTTTACCATGCTAATATTGTACCAACAAAGGGTACAGCAGACAATGGCCGGCAGCGATCTTAAGCAATGCTGTTTCATAGGCATATCCGATTTTTCAAGCCGCTGCAACGGACCTATCAACTTCTGCATAAGGCCGATTTACATGATGGGGTTTCGGCTTGGAACCGTTATAACTGCAAAGAATAATAAGCGCTTCCAGGAATACCTAACTTTCGTTCTTTATCCAACAGGGAACAATGGCGTACAATCAATTTAGCTATATTCGCAGAAATGATTGAGAAGGTGTAATCAAGTGGCTGAAACGATCTATATGGATAATGCTGCGACCAGTTTTCCAAAGCCGGAATGTGTTTATCAGGCAATTGATGATTTTAACCGTAATATTGGCGGTAATCCTGGACGCGGCAGCAACCAGCAATCATTAAAAGCCGGGACGGTTTTGGTTGAAGCCCGGGAAGCCCTGGCCAGGCTTTTTAGTATTGATGACAGCAATCAGATCGCATTTATGTCTAATATTACGGAAGCGCTTAATGTTGGTCTGAAAGGGATTCTGAAAAAAGGAGATCACGTAATCACCACCAGTATGGAGCACAATTCTGTAGCCCGGCCCTTATTTGCTTTGGCCTCGCAGGATGTGGAATGGACGGCTGTGCAGTGTGACGGGGAAGGAAACCTTGACCCCGGAGAGGTAGCCAAAGCTGTCAGACCTAACACCAGAATGATCTGTATGATGCATGCTTCCAACCTGACCGGAACCATCATGCCCATCGAAGCAGTGGGACAAATAGCAAAAGAACATGATCTGCTGTTTATGGTTGACAGTGCTCAGACTGCCGGAGTTTTACCTATAGACGTAAAAAGATGCAATATAGATTTACTGGCTTTTACCGGCCATAAAAGTCTGCTGGGTCCTCAAGGCACGGGCGGGCTGTATGTAAAACCCGGTGTGTCAATCAAACCATTAAAAGAAGGCGGGACCGGCTCTTTATCAGAATATTTGGAGCACCCGCAGATGATGCCTGATCTGCTGGAATGCGGGACCCATAATACGCCTGGAATTGCCGGGCTATTAGCCGGGATTCGCTTTATTAACCAAATCGGTATGGAATCCATTCGGAATTATGAAACCAGACTCACAGCGCTGTTTCTAGATGGCATGAAAGCTATTCCTGGCCTCAACGTATATGGGCCCCGTAACCCGCAGAAGCAAACCGCAGTGATCTGTTTTAATTTTGATGAAATTGACTGTGGCGCTTTAAGCATGATGCTGGATTATGAATTTGGTATTATCACCAGATCGGGAACGCATTGTGCTCCCCTGGCTCATAAAACCATTGGAACCTTGGAGCTTGGTGCTTGCCGTATCAGCCCGGGTTTTTTTACCAGTGAAGAAGAAGTTGCAAAAGTAATTAAAGCCCTGGAAATGATTGCTGCCAAAACGAAATAACTCCTGCCATATCATAATTGGGAAAAGATATCAGTGCCCGCCTCTTGGACGGGCACTGATTTTGGTTTTATCTATCAGCATTTTTAAGGAATGAAGTTTAATCTTTTTGCTTCAAATAATAATTCGTCCCTGAAATCAGGATGAGCAATACTGACCAGTTCCTTGACCCGGGTCCTTAAATTCTGACCCTTGAGGTTAGCTACCCCATATTCGGTCACTACATATTGGACATCCGTCCTGGATACCGTAGTGAAAATACCATTGCTCAGGGTCGGTTTGATTTTGGATTGGACCTTGCCTTCCTTATCCACATAGGTTGAGTAAAGGGTTAAAAATGACTTGCCGCCTTTGGATCTCCATGCACCCTGCACGAAATCCAATTGACCGCCGGTGCCGGAACGCTGCTTCATGGCTACGGATTCAGAGGCGCATTGGCCGGTCAAATCTACTTCCAGGGTGCCGTTTACAGAAATAAGTTTATCATTTTTGCCGATAATATAAGGATCGTTGACAAAGCGGGTGGTATGCATCTCAACTAAGGGGTTATCATCTATAAAGTCATATAATTTTTTTGAACCCAGAGCGAAAGTAGCCACCCACTTATAGGGCATGAAATTTTTCTTGGCGCAGGTGATAACGCCGGCATAGTATAAATCAACCATGCTGTCAGCCAGCATTTCAGAATGGACACCCAGGTCTTTCTTATCCATCAGGAAATTAGCCACAGCATTAGGCATGCCACCGATCCCTATTTGAATACAGGAACCGTCTTCAACCATATCGGCGATATAGCGGCCGATAGCTTCATCCTTTTCATTTACCGGGATAGTCGGCAGCTCCACTAAAGGAATGGTGTTTTCGACGATCGCATCAACTTCGCTGATATGGATTTGATTCGTACCCCAGGTACGAGGCATGTTTTCATTTACTTCCAGTACCACATGGCGGATGCCTTCGTTTTTGCTGGTTTCCCAGCCCCAGTCACAGTTTGTACCGGTGCTGAAAAAACCATGTTTATCCATTGGGGCGACGACCATGCCTACAATATCACATTGCCGGCAAGAATTTACCATGTCCACCGACTCGCCTAATCTGACCGGGGTATAAGTAAATAGCCCCCGGCCGACGAAATCGCGCACGACTGGGCCGACAAATCCGCTGTCGATTACCACCTTGCCTAGAAGATCGGGATGGTAAAGATCAAACCATCTAACGTCCACACCGCTGACAAAATTAATATCAGTGAGATTTTCTTCGGCTTTTATTCTTTGAGCAACAGCATTGATCAAGGCCAGAGGCTGGCCGTTGGATAACGGAGAAACTACCATATCACCTGATTTGACAAGTTTTGCAGCTTCTTCAGCTGAAGTCAGTTTTTGTTTATACATCTCCTGCCATCTTTGCATTTATTAACTCCCCCTTTTTAAAATTAATAAAAAAACCTACATCTCACCTCCTTTTGTAATGAACAGACAAAAAGAAGATAAATATTCAGAAAATTATAACAATTAAATTATATAACAAGATGTGAACAATTTGTTGGTGTAAAATTAAATTTAATAGAAAGATATTAAAATATATGTTCATGATCTTTTGAAAAGAAAATAATTAGGAAAATTTACATTACTATTTTATTGACAGGCAAAAGGAATTTAAATATATTAATGATAAATGGGATGAATTTAGTCACCATTGGAAAACATAAGCAGGGGGATCATTCATTGCAAATAACCAGACAATCAGAATATGCGATTCGCACGCTGGTAGAAATGGCGAAACACGCTGCGGATGAAACATTATCAACCCAGGCTATTGCCTTGCGTCAGGAAATTCCAGCTGATTTTCTAAAGAAGACTGTTAAACTTTTAATCCTGGCCAGATTGGTCACTACGCAGCGGGGGATCAACGGCGGATTAAGGCTCGCACGTCCTGCGGAAGAAATTTCTCTGCTGGATATCATCACTGCCGTTGATGGTCCAATTGCATTAAATGTGTGTCTTGCGGAGGGAAACAATTGTAAGAATCAAAACTCCTGCAGCATTTCTGCAGCGTTGGCCAAGGCGCAGGATGCAATGGTAAATGAGCTGGCAAAGATCAGTTTGGCATCGCTGGCAAAAGCAAACGAATAGCAACATGTATTAATAATATGGGAGGTATATGAAAATGGAATTGAAAAAGCTATTAATAACGGAAAAACAAAATTTGGTTGATCTGGTCGATTATCAAAAGGATTCTGTGGTCAGTAAAACCCTGGTAAACAAACCTGCCGGTACCATCACTTTGTTTGCCTTTGATGAAGGGCAGAGTCTGAGTGAGCATACAGCCCCTTTCGATGCACTGGTATATGTGATGGATGGTGAAGGTGAAGTCATCATTGACGGTAAATCAAATCAATTACTGGCGGGTGAAATTATACTGATGCCAGCCAATGTCCCTCATGCAGTCAAAGCACTGCAAAAATTTAAAATGATGCTCATTATGGTAAAGTCATAAGGATAATGGGGAAGATTGCAGATGAAATGGAGTCAGGAAGCATTGAATGAAGAAAAACCAGGAAAAGAAAAAATCGCTGTGGTGCGATGTGAGACAGTAGCAGAAGTTTGTCCCGGAGCAGCTTGTTTTAAAGCATTCAACAAAAAGAAGCGCCATTTTCAAAAATATCCGGAGGATGCAGAGCTGATCGGATTTATTACCTGCGGAGGATGTCCGGGCAGAAGAGTCTCCCGTTTGGTTGACAGCCTGATCAAACATGGATTAACTACGGTGCATCTTTCTTCCTGTATGTTATTGGATGGAGATTATCCTCCCTGTCCGCATGTTGAGGAAATCAGAAAATCAATTGCAGCAAAAGGTATAAAAGTAGTCGATGGAACGCACCATTAAACAGGAGGAGCGAAAGAGAATGTCAAGACGAACTGTGGTAAAAATAGATGAAGAATTATGCAATGGCTGCGGAGCCTGTATCAGTCCATGTGCTGAAGGGGCTCTGGAGATCATTGATGGGAAAGCCCGGGTGATCAAAGATGAACTATGTGATGGCGCAGGATTTTGTTTAGGAATATGCCCGGTAGGGGCTCTTTCATTGGAAAGCCGCGAAGCAGACGCATTCTCAGAGCAGGCTGTAAAAATACGTCGTTTGGAAAGCCAAAGCTCAGGCACAAGTTATATCGCCCAGCACTGCATGTCCTGTAATGCTTCGGAAGACGAGAGATATCTGTTGCCGGTCAAATATAAAGGTGGGGCTCTTTGGTGCTGTACCCGCTGTTTGCCTGGTTTGATCCACGGGTGATCCCGAGCAGGAAAATATAAATGCAATAGTTTCACTGCAAAACCTGGACCATTGGATGAAGGGCACATATCAACTCAGGACCAATTCCCCGGAGCACTTTGCAGGCCGGCTGCTGCGAAATAGGCTGCCATTATTTTTCAAAGCGAGAGAGCTTGATTTTTACTATAATTCATTATATAATTTAGTTACGGTAGCGGAGATAGTGAAGTTCCAATACTTTAGTCCAATTTAAATAAAAAATCCAAGGTATTTAACTCTTAGGTCCGTTTAACCGAAAAACCAAAATAAAAAGGGTCCCGAACAAGGTGAAATTTCAGGTAGTTTGTTCATTCACAAGAAGAGAGGTAATCTTAATTTCAGAATCAGTGAAGATCTCCGCTACCGTTAATATGATTTAAAATATCCTCAACGCTTTGATGTTGAGGATATTTTTTTGTATTATTTATGAAAAGACAAGGAGTAAAGTACATGCCAGTTCCTTCAGCCTTACAAGGCAAAGTCTGTCTGGTGACCGGAGCCAGCCGCGGCATAGGCAGGGCAATTGCTGCTGCAGCAGCTGCGCAGGGAGCGAAGGTAGCAATAAACTATTGCTCTTCCGAATTACAAGCCCGGCTATTTACTGAAGAGCTGCAGGGAAAAGGGTATCATGCTGCCGCTTTTAAAGCTGATATCAGTTCAGAACGGCAGGTGGATGACATGTTCAGGGGAATTGAATCCTTATGGGGGAAAATCGATTTCCTGGTAAACAACGCTGGAATCTCTTACAAAGCGCTGATAACTGATTCTACAGCGGCTGAATGGGATAAAGTAATGGGTATCAATCTAAAAGGGCCTTTTCTTTGCTCCAAAAGAGCGCTGCCCAATATGATCTCTGCCCGGTATGGCCGCATTATTAATATTACTTCCATTTGGGGAGTAAACGGTGCTTCCTGTGAATCGATTTATGCTGCCTCCAAAGGAGGGCTTATCGCCTTTACCAAGTCGCTAGCCAGAGAAGTGGGACCCTCTGGCGTACTGGTCAATGCAGTAGCTCCGGGCCCGATCGTAACTGATATGTTAAGTCAGGAACTTGATGATGAAGAAAGAAGAGAATTGACCGGGCAAATACCTCTTAACAGGTTAGGTACTCCGGAAGAAATCGCAGCTGTGTGTGTTTTCTTGCTTTCAGAACAGGCATCATATATCAACGGTCAGGTTATTACCGTCGATGGAGGGTGGCTGCCGAATTAAAAGCTTATTATAAGTATAATTGGGGGAGGGAAAATCCGTGACTTTTTATACACCATTGGCATTATTGTTATTAGGTATAGGTTGCTTATGTCTGTTGGCAGCCATTCCGCAAATGGTCAAGGGGATTGAAAAAACGCTGACCAAAGCGGAAATGCCAATACCACCCAGAAAGATTCTCATATCCGGTATAGCCATCCAAAATGTGTTTATGCTGATCATTGCTGCAGCGATGGGAACCTTGCTGGCGCCGGCAGCAGGCCTTGGAGCACCGTTGTTGGAAGCGATTTTGACTGGCGGGCCGTTATGGTCAAGTATAAAACCGCAGTTACTTCCAGGGCTGGTGGGGGGCCTGATTAGTGCTTTGGTCTTTATTCCCGCATATTATACATATTTTTTACGGCATCTTGATTTACAGACATTATGGGCGGTTGATAATCAACGGCTTAACTTGAATCTGGGCGGGCGGCTTTTATATAACGGTATCATTGAAGAAATTATAGCTCGCTGGGGTCTGATGACCTTGTTTCTATGGCTGGGCAGTTTATTACCGGGGGATACCGGCATGCTTATAATTTGGCTGGCGATTCTTTTTAGCGGTGCAGGGCTGGCGGCACTCTATCTGCCTGATTTTTATGCGGCAGGCAGCCTTAAAAGCAGGTGCTTTTTTACTTTTATTGGTTTTATGTATCTTTGGAATGCCGTTATATTTGGATGGCTGTTCTGGCAATACGGTTTGGAATCAGCAATCATTGCCCATATGATCTACCTTTTGATCTGGTACCCCTATGATATGCGGCTGAATATAGCCAAAAAAATGGAGGCAAATGGTTAAAACAGGCAAGATTTCTCCTATAACAGATTGACCGTGCTGCAGGGTAAATTTCTAAATGGCCTGGTTCTGTAAAGACTCTTCCACTGCTTCCACGGACCGGTCAGGCAGTTTATCTGATGATTGGCTGCCGCTGTTAAGAAGCTTCCGTTCAATGATAAAATTATGCGTGGCGGGAACATACTTGATAAGGTCCAACGCAGTTGCCTTTTCTCCTGGTTTTATATAGAGGATAATAGCGGAGTAAGAAGTTTCTCCTTCGGAATATAGACCGCGGATTCCTGCAGCTCCAGTAGTACCGGGGTTAATGATTACGGAGTGATCACTGACCAAAACTTTCTGACGATGGGTATGACCAGTAACGATTAGCGGAAATCTATTTCTCAATTGCTGGGCAGCGGCAGAATCATGTACCACGACTATATCGGGGTTCAGTTCAGCCTGGGATTTGATACTTTCAACCTGATGCCGCCGCAGCAAAGTCTCATTTTGCAGGGCCTCTTCCTTGACAACATTTTTGGTGGACAAGGGGTCGGGGGAACCTAAGATTTTAAGTCCGGCTATTTCCGTGATATTTCCTTCCAGGATTATTCCTTGAGGCATTCCTTTGATTGCTTCCATTATTTCCGGCGTATCATGATTCCCGGGGCAGAAGAGATAGGGTGCCTCAATTGTTTTTAATTCCTGCACAAAGGAAGCTTCTATTGAAGAACCGAAATCCGTCAAATCTCCGGTATCAATGATCAGGTCAACCGCAAAGGCGTCGGTAATACTGCTGATAAGCTCGATGCCCACCGGGTTAGAATGCAAGTCCCCCACCAGCAAAATCTTTTTAGTGGAATTCCCGCTTCTGGAGGGGGCAAGAGCTGCCAGGCCATTGGTACTGGAAAATAGGTCTTCAATATTGTTTACCATAAGTCTGGTTTGGGATTGTATCTCATCAAGTTTTTGCAGCAAGTTATCCGGTTCAGGGAAAACGCTGGCAGCAAGTGATAGAACTCCATTTACTTCAGGTTGGGCAAAAGCATTCAAGTCATAGCTTTCAGATAAACTGAAGAGGAAAATACCAGAGGCCAATAACCCGGTCAGAGCACCTGCCAGGATCATTTTCGGTCGGTAACGCCATATAAGAAGAATCGCTGCCGCTGCTCCCAGCATGGCCAGATATATCTGCCGGAGCAGGAAAGGCCTTATTAATCCTTTAAAATCAGTTTGAAGATCATTCCATACAGTTTTTTCAGTATCTGTGCGAAACAAGCTGCTGGCCAAATCAGTTTCGATGTTTTGAAGGGTAATTTGAATTGTTACCGGAAGCTCATGGGTATCAGCGGAAATATTACCCAGGGGAGGGAACTCCAAAACCGTTTTTCCGCTCCAGGCAGGCTGCAATGAAACCCGGAAGGATAAACCTTCAACCGTATAAACAGCAGCTCCAAAAAGCCATACGAATAATACAGCGCCTATTAGGGCTGCAATGGCCATGCCGAGAGGGCGGAAATGCATAAAGAAACGTAAACATGGTGCTGATCTTGCCATTCTTTACTCCTGCAAATCTATGTACAACTGCTGCAAAAACACCAAGCTTGATATTATTTTACCATTAAAGTTTACCATCTTGTTAATAGTATCTTTTGGGAGAAAAATGTCTTAATTTATCAGAACAAATCGTTACAAAAAAAACGTAATATGATAAAGTTATTATATTATTACGAATCTTTACCGTTTTCAGGCTTGGGGGAAAAATCGGATTTTAAGCCGGTAAGTTTTGTAATAATAAATAATGTGGGGGGGATATTTTAATGTTTTACGAGGAGTATAAGCGAAAACTTGTCTCAGCAGAAGAAGCGGTAAAAGTGATTCAGTCAGGGGATATAGTGGATTATGCATATTTTAACGGGAAACCGGTAGAATGCGATATCGCCCTGGCCAATCGCAAAGATGAATTGAAAGACGTTAGTGTTTACAGTGCAGTAACGATACCGCCGGTACCTGAGGTAGCAAAAGCCAAAGACAGTTTTATCTACCATGACTGGCAGTTCAGCAAGGTTTCAAGAATCTTACAATCTTTTGGCTTATGTTATTATTCACCTATTCTTTATCATCAGGCTCCAGCTTTATATCGTGATAAAATCGCCCATCATCGCAGTGCAGTTATTTGCCGGGTATGCCCGATGGATGAACACGGTTATTTTAACCTGGGGCCGCAAAACTCTGAAACATTGGCCAAAATAGAAATGGCGTCAAATGTGATTGTGGAAGTCAATAAGCATATGCCGGTTTGTCTGGGTGGAGCAGAAGAATCGGTACATATTTCTCAGGTAGATTATATCGTGGAAGCGCCGGACGATCAGGAACTGCCGGATTTACCCGGAGTCGAACCCAATGACATTGACAAAGCGGTTGCCAATCATATTATGAAGTATGTGGAAGACGGTTCTTGTATCCAGTTAGGGATAGGTGGTATGCCAGGAGCAGTTGGGAAGGCCATTGCCAGCTCTGACTTGAAGGACCTGGGCGGGCATACGGAAATGTTTGTAGATGCGTATGTCGATATGATCGAGTCAGGACGAATGACTGGCGCAGCCAAAGAGATAGATCGCTTCCGGGTAGGCTATACCTTTGCCATCGGCAGTCACCGTATGTACAATTATATGCACAACAATCCTGCCTGTGCATCATATCCGGTAAATTATACCAATGACCCCAGAGTTATTGCCAGACTGAGCAAATTTATCTCCATCAATAATGCGGTGCAGGTAGATATCTATTCGCAGGTAAATGCTGAAAGCATGGGACCGGTACAGATTTCCGGCAATGGCGGCATGTGGGATTTTGTGCTCGGTGCACAGTGGTCAAAGAACGGGAAGAGTTTCATCTGCCTTTCCTCAACCTTTAAAGATTCCGAAGGGAATGTCAAATCCAGGATCGTGCCCACTTTTTCACCTGGTTCAATTACCACGATTCCGCGCCAGATGGTTGATTTTATCGTAACTGAATATGGTGCTGTCCGCCTCAGATCTTTCCCGACCTGGGAGAGGGCAGAATTGCTTATTTCCATTGCCCATCCGGATTTTCAGGATGAATTAGTCAAAGCGGCGCAAGAGTTTAAGATTTGGACTAAAACCAATAAAATTCCTGAATAACGATTCAGTCAGGGAAGCAATCATGACCAAGTAATATTAATAAGCCCTGTGCCAGAGACGTGATCGATACGTCTTAAGCGCAGGGCTTTCGATTGACTTTTATGATTTTTGCCTGAAAAAAGCACCACCTGAGATAAGTGGTGCTTTTCTTACTTTTAAATAATTTTCGATTTATTTGGGAGCCATGCGGATTGCACCGTCAAGACGGATTGTTTCAGCATTGAGGAAGTTGTTTTCAACGATAGCCTGTACCAGATGTGCAAATTCTGCCGGTCTTCCAAGTCTTTGCGGCATCGGAATGGATGCAGCCAGGGAATCACGGGCAGCCTGCGGCAGCTGGGCCAGCATTGGGGTATCAAAAGTTCCCGGAGCAATCGTATTTACACGAATCAGATGTCTGGACAGGTCTCTGGCAATCGGAAGGGTCATGGCATGTACTCCGCCTTTGGATGCGGAATAAGCAGCCTGTCCGATCTGGCCGTCAAAAGCAGCAACGGAAGCTACATTGATGATAACACCTTTTTCTTCGTCTTCACCAGGATCGTTTTTGTCCATCGCATATGCAGCATTGGAAAGCATATTAAATGCGCCAATCAGGTTGACATCCATAACCATCTTGAACCATTCAATGTTCCAGGGGCCGTCTTTGCCGATGGTTCTTCCTGCACTGCCCATTCCGGCGTTGTTTACCAGAATATGAAGACCACCAAATTTTTCCACTGCAGTATTGATGGTAGCTTTTACATCATCAGTGCTGGTAACATTACATTTTACAAATATTGCTTTGTCACCTAATTTTGCTGCCAAGGCATTGCCTTTTTCTTCGTTCAGGTCTGCTATAACTACATTAGCTCCTGCAGCGTGTAAACGTTCAACTGCTGCTTCACCCAGACCGGAAGCGCCACCGGTAACGATTGCTGTTTTTCCACTAATTCTCATTCATCCTTCACTCCTTCTTACCATTATTTCTTAAATAAAGAGACATCAGATAGTATGGCTTAAACTTCACCCCCCCCTTAGTGACAGATAAACTGCCGTAAATAAACTTTAATACCATGTAAGGAAGAAAACTGAATTGATTAGGCATATACTATTTGCTGCAGATTCAGGTATTATAACGTCTCAAACACTAAAACAGCAAAAGCTTGCTTAATGTATATATACTACTAAAATCTTCAGTATCCTTTAATTAAAATATTAAAAATTAAAAATTATCATCAGAATATTTCCTGTTGAGATAATACTGACAGGTCAGAGTTAATTATATGCGCTTATACTTCATGGTTTTAAACACACCAGGATAACAGCTTTAATGTTGGGCAGTTTTTACTGAAGTATAAAAAAAAACAGGCAAGCATAATAAACTATTAATATGTTGTTTGTTATAGAACATGGTTTATAGTACAATCTTTTTGAATCATCCAGCACAGCTTGATTAATTATGGGGAGGTAAATCGGTGAGCAAAATACGTATTTATGCAGATAATGCCTGTGACCTCGATAAAGAATTGGTCGAAAGCCTGGGAGTAAAACTGTTTTATCTTACTGTTACCATCCACGATGTTATCTATCACGATCGGCTTGATTTAAGCCCTGGTGATTTTTATAAAATGATTGCCGAACCTGGCGTAATGCCGACAACATCCCAGGTAGCGGTGGGGGATTTTCAGCAGGAGTTCCAAAGGGTGATGGATGAGACTGAGGATGAAATCATCTATGTGGCTTTTTCATCCGGACTCAGCGGGACTTATCAGGCGGCCTGCCTGGCCAGGGACCAGGTCGATGCCAAACGCATAACGGTTATTGATTCCAAAAGCGCTTCAGTCGGTTATGGTCTTACGGTAATAAGAGCTGCCCGGGCAGCATCTCAGGGTATGAACAAGGAGCAGATCATCGCTGAAATCGAGGATAATATCAGCCGCATGCAGCACATTTTTATCGTAGGCAGTTTTGAAATGTTAAAACGGGGCGGGCGGGTAAGCAGCACAGCAGCCGCGCTGGGTAATCTGCTGAATATAAAGCTCTTGCTGCATTTTGTTGATGGCAAGATAGTACCGCTGGAAAAAGCCCACGGACTCAAGAAAGCGAAAAGAAGGCTTTTGGAACTAATGGAAGCCAGGGGCGCAGACCTGGCGGCGCAGACAATAGGTATCTGCTATTCAGTAGATTATGAAGGGGCTTTGGAGTTAAAAGAACTGATTACCCAGCGTTTTGGTTGTGAAAATTATGTAATATCTGAAGTTGGTGCAGTGATTGGTTCTCATGTTGGAGCAGGTACCTATTCGGTATTCTTCCTCACCGCTTAAAAATTGCGTGAAATAATTACACCCCGTTATAATGATTTTTAATCAGATACGGGGTGTTTTTGCAGGATTTGGCGGTATAGATCAATATATTTTTCTGTCATAATATCCTGACTGAAATGATTTTCCACCCACTTACGGCATTCAAACCGGCTAAGCCTGGAGACGTCGGGCATACACTCCACTGCTTCAGCAATTTCCCGTACGATAAAACCAGTTTTTCCATTGGCAATCACTTCCGGCATGGAACCCCGATCAAAAGCGATCACAGGCGTCCCGCAAGCCATGGCTTCAACTACACTTAATCCGAAAGGTTCAGCAAAATATATGGGATGCAGCAATGCATAGGCTTCTCCCAGTAATCGGTTTCGTTCTTCAGGTCCTGCTGAGCCCAGATAGATGATTTGTTCATTATCGATCAAGGGGAGCACCTCAGTCTGAAAATAGTTCTGATCCTGAATAATACCTGCGATTTTAAGCGGCATCTTGGATTTTTTTGCGATCGCTATTGCTGCTGCAGTGCCCTTATCAGGATGGATACGGCCAAAATATAAAAGATAACTCCCCGGTTCTTCCTGATAACTGAATTCGTTAAGATCAATCCCATGATATACGGTATCCAGATAACGAAGACGCGGACTCCTGTCGGCGTTACTGATGGATACATAATAATTGGCATTATTGTATTGTTCATAAACCGGTAAAATTTTTGGCGAGGAGAAACCGTGAATGGTTGTCAGCATTGGCCGATCAACCAGACGGCTGAAGGCTAAGGGAAGGAAATCAAAATTATTATGCAGTAAGTCAAAATGATGAGCTTGTTCAAAAAAATGCCCGATATGCAATGCCTCACAGGCTTTGGCATCCAACGAAGGATCTTCTTCATAAGGTGTACTGCATATCCATTCCAGTTTTCCGGAAGTAAATGAGTCGCCGCTGGCAAAAACAGTTACATCTATACCTTTTTGCACCAGACCTTCACTTAATAAGGAGACAAATCTTTCCCAGGGGCCATAATGCCTCGGTGGAGTTCGCCAGGCAACAGGGGAGAGGATCGCAATCTTCATGATATACCTCCGACTGGTAAAGATTTTTGATATAGAGAGAACATTGCGGTCAAATGATCAAGGGGCTGATCATAATACCTATCCGGGGAATAGTTTTGCAACCATCCCAGGTCATACTTTGATCCGGAAGTATATTTCTTCCAATTTACCTCTTTAAATGCCGTCAGGTTTTTCTTGGGACTGCCATCGTAATGGAATAAACCGAAATATCGCTCATGTATGTTTTGGTCCAGCGGCGGAAGCGTCCATAAGGACGGTGCATAATCACTATAACACCAGGCCAGGGCAGCAGGGAACTGATGGGCATAAAGAGCTGCTAAAACCTGTGCTTCATACTGAGCCGCCGTTTCTTCCTGAAAAAGCTGGTACTTCTGCTTTTCCTGATTTTCATCGGCTGCCGGAGCAGAGGGCAATGTTGGCAGGCCAAATTCCTGCATGACCACGGGCTTTTGTCCCAGCCAGGCTGTAATTATACTTAGAAACGGCACCAGGCGGTAGTCCAGAGGATTCTTTATCCAGGAAAGATAGAAGGGATAAGCATGCATGCAAAGGTAATCGCAAAACTTCCCGGCATCCTGCGGCCAAAGATGCCGGTCTTCTTCCAGATCTTCAGCATGCATTCCCAATGTTATCGGTATGTCGGTATATTTCTTAATGGCATCCACCATGGCGGCAAGCCAATGACATGCCTGTTCACGATTATGGGGAATGGTTACATTGGAGGCTTCATTGCCCAGGTCATAACTATGGATTGCCGGGTGCCCCTGGAGGGAGCGGCTGACCTTGCTGACCTGTTCAACCTGTGCCAGCATCAGTTCCTGATCAGCATAAAAATTTTTTACCTGTCCTTTTTGTATGGAGTTCTGGCAAAATATCGGAAAACGCCGGCTGCTATTTGCATCCATGTTTACCATCCAGTAAGGGAGCCAGTTCACACCGCTCATATGGCCGCAAAAAAAAGTGGGTACCAATTTTAAAGAGGATTTTTCAGCACAATCTGCGGTCAATACCAAGTTTTGTAAAGCTCTGGCAGAGATTACATCGGGATGGGGCTGAAAGTCTTCCCAGGTGAGAAAGATCCTTACGGTGTGAAAGCGGAAGGCAGCCAGACGGGCGAAATCCTGTTTAACTTCCGCCAAGTCATAATGCTGCCACCAATACATGGCCTTTTTCGCCGGCCAATAGTTTATCCCTATATCAAAGCTTTTTTTGAACATCAGAACGATACCTCGCGGTTTTTTTGCAATAAACATTTGGCATATTGATTGAAGGATATTATAAAATACAGGCAGTTTGATTATAATATCCCCGGCTTATTGCATAATATTCCCATTCAGGCTATCGTTTATTTTGCTCTTTTGTGCAAAAGCTATGCAGGCATTATTCAGTTTTGGGTCTGCTGCGCATCGATTCCAGATCAATGATCAATTCTTCCAGATCCACGTTTTTACCCCGGGCAGCCTGCTCGAGGGTCATCCAGGCTGCTGATCAGCCTAAACATCTTACCCCCAGATTCATCAGCAATTCCTGTGAACCCGGTACTTGAATGAGGATATCTTTGATCAGCGTTTTGGGAGTAATCATAGCCTCAGTCCTTAATTGCATTTATTATTTCTTATTTTATGCGACATCAAGGAACAACGCTACCACATAGTTTCCGTAAACGGCGGTAAATACTTGCAGGTCTTTTTCCCGGTTATTCTTAAACTTAAAGTCCGCTGCTCCCCAAAGAACGGTAGCATCATATCCGGAGGCTACATAATTGACCGACAGCGTATGAGGATGCCTTTCAACAATTTCGAGGCCGGCGGTCAAAGCACTGTTGTAAAGCGTGCTGGAGACCTGGCAGATACCGCCCCCGGTTCCGGGCACAACCTGGCGGCCGACAAAAATGCTGGCAGGAAGATATCCTTTTTCAGCGATGCGGGGACCCACGACCTGATTAAATGAAAATACATCCCCGGATTTAACCAAGGTGCCGTTTATTTGGCTGCAGGCCAGTATGATATTCTTGGTGCGATTGGGGGGACTGTTATTAAGACGGGTGAAATAACCGCCCAATACATTTTCGTCTCCCCAGAGAGCAGCCAGGTCAGAATCAGGTAATATTGCACCCCAGAGGCCGAGGTCTTGAGGAAAATCAATATTAATAACTGCAGGAACTTCTTTTGCGGGGGGGACGCTATATAAATAAACGGTTCTGGTATCCGCATCATAGTCCACCGTGAAGCCGAATTCTTCCGCTGCTGCCCTTAGGGGGATGAAAAACGCAGTGCTGCTTTTATAGGGGACCGTATCTAAAGAAAACCACTGATCGCCTTTACTATATATGTTCTGACCATTACGGAAAGAGATACCTATCTGGCCGCGGGTCAGGAACAATTGTTCATTATCTGCCCATTCCAGTTCAAGATCAAGTAATCCTGCCAGTTGACTGGCGTCGATCAACGTGCGCCCTTCCTGATTTATTATTTGAGTGACTGCAGGAGAGACCGATAAGCCATCAAAAACCAAGGCTGCTTTGTGTCCCGGCGGATCCTCCAAGGTTGTTAAAATTTGATCATCAGCATCCGGCTGGGCATAAATGGGGGCAGGAATGATCAACATGGCAAAAAAAATGACCGCCAGCAGCCAGAGGTATTGGATATTCTTTTTCATAAACTCTCCCTTCTAAAGCAAATAATATGGTTAACCTATATTTACTGAAGAGCTGCTTTCGCTATGACAGTTTTGTGCATACTGCAAGTGAAAATATTTAATGATATAGATTGGGTCAAGTATGCTATATTAGATAAGTCTTATTGAAACAAGGAGGAGAAAGATTGAATAACGATAGTTTTGATCATATGGGTCTTAAAAAGGAATTGCTGCATATGATCGTCAAGAAAGGCTATGAGAATCCCACACCGATCCAGAGCCAGACCATACCTATAGCTTTGCGGGGTTCTGATATCATTGGACAGGCACAGACCGGGACCGGTAAAACCGCCGCCTTTGGTATACCTATTTTAAATAGTGTAAAAAAGGGAGGAAAAACCCAGGCCTTGATCATGTGTCCTACCCGGGAGCTGGCTGTGCAAGTAGCGAAAGAGATTGCCTACCTGGGCAGAAGCATGGAAATTGCGGTGATTCCTGTTTACGGCGGGCAATCAATTGATGTTCAGCTAAGATTATTGCGCAATAACCCGGAAATTATTGTAGGCACTCCGGGCCGCTTGCTGGATCACTTATCCCGTCATACCATTAAGCTGCAAGGCTTGCAATTTGTGGTTTTGGATGAAGCTGATGAAATGCTGGATATGGGTTTTTTGCCTGACATCGAAAAGATATTGGGACAATGTCCGGAAAACAGGCAAACTTTCCTTTTTTCCGCTACATTAATGAAAGAAATTCAGGACTTAGGGAAAAAGTTCATGAAAGAGCCGGAAGTTGTGCTTATACAACCGGAGGAAAAAACCATCGCACTGGTAGAACAGCGTTTTTACCGGGTCAGCAGTCAAAGCAAGGTGGAGACCTTGTGCCGTATTTTTGACTATGAACAGCCGCCGGTAAGCCTGGTCTTCTGCCGTACGAAAAGGCGTGTTGACGAAATGGTACAGCTTTTAAACACCCGGGGCTATAAGAGCGAAGGCTTGCACGGAGACCTGTCCCAACGGGAAAGGGATAATATAATGAAGGGGTTTCGCAATGGGGATATTAAAGTTTTGATCGCCACAGATATTGCTGCGCGCGGCCTTGATGTGGATCTGGTGACCCACGTTTTTAATTTTGACATCCCTGAAGAACCGGATTCATATATCCATCGCATCGGCAGGACTGGCAGAGCAGGCAGAGGCGGCGTAGCCATAACACTGGTGGAACCTGCCCAGGTACGATTACTGAGAGCGATCGAACGGCATATAGATAAAAAAATTGAACAGGCAGTTTTGCCAACCCTGGCTGAAACGATCGAGCAGCAGGAAAAAGCCCTCATTGACAGATTGGTGAAAACGTCCGCTGAACCCATTGAAAAACTGGAAGTTCTGGCGGCCAGGATTCTGGATGAATATGATCCCAAGACAATGATGGCAGCAGCTTTAAAAATAATCATAGCCGACAGCCCAGAGATGGAACTGGCAGACATCGATACTGACTTTGATAATACTGCACATATCGAAGTACCGGTAGGAAAAGCGCAAGGTTTTTATCCGCGCCGGCTGGTTGAATTTTTAGTGGAGAGAACTACCTTGTCCAGAAAACAGATCGGCGATATTGAGATCCAGAGCCGTACATCCTATGTCGAAGTCCCGATGAGCACGGCGGATGAAGTATATGAGGCTTTCATCAATTACAAGCAGGAAAGAAAAAAACAATCAGGTTTTAAAAGAAATAACCGCAGAAATTAGTATACAGTTTCTGGATATAAATGATAAAGGAGGATTTAATCCTCTTTTTTTTTACAAAGCATTATAATAATAAAATAACAATGGGGAAAGTCGAGGTTTCTCCGGATGGAAACGACCAGCGGGCGGTTTTTCCGCTTTGAAATGATATATCGCTGCTTTGAGACAGACAAGAAGTATTTGAAAGAATCCGGGCAGGTCGAACCCGGGCAGATCCTGACCGTCACCGGGCCGTCCGGTTCGGGTAAAAGCACTTTGCTGAAAATATTGGCGCGATTGCTGAAACCGCAAAGCGGTGAAGTATTCTGGCATGACCGGAACTGGCATGCCTTTTCACCCACAGATTGGCGCCGGGGGATCCAATTTGTAAGCCAGAAGCCGGTGGTTTTTCCAGGACTGATAAAAGATAATTTCCGTCTGCCTTTCACCCTGAAAAATCAGAAGGAGAAAGCTGACTTATCTATGGACCAGGTGATTGAGTACATGGAGCGGACAGGTTTGTCAGTGCGAATGCTGACACAGGAGGCTAAATCGATGTCCGGGGGAGAAGCAGCCAGATTGGCTTTGGTCAGAGCTCTGATCATTGAACCTGAGATCCTGCTTTTGGATGAACCAACCGCTTTCTTAGATCATGATTCCCGGATCAAGACCATTTCTTTGCTCAATGAATGGGTCAAGGAAAAGCAGCGTGCCATAATCGTGGTTTCCCATCAGGAAGACGACTTGAAGTATCTGGATTGTCAAACCGTTTTGACCCTTCCCGTCAGAAAGGCAGGATAATAATGCTTGCAAACGGCTATATTCCTATTTCTAATCAACAACTGGTCATCAGCCTGAGCCTGGTTTTAATCACCGGGCTGGTTTCCATGTTTTTGAAATTAGGCCTGGTAAAATCATTGATCTGGGGAACGATTCGGGCTTTTGTACAGTTGATGCTGATCGGTTATCTGCTTACTTTTATCTTTCAATTGAATCATCCTGCAGTGATCATTGCCATTATATTATTGATGAGTTTTATCGCCAGCCGTGAAGCCACCCGGCGCATCACAAGAACACCTTTTGATCCGGCTTTATTATCCTTTATCACCTTGACGGCCAGCACTTTTCTGGTAGGGATCATCGTGGTGGCAGTTATTATTTCTCCGGAGCCTTGGTATGAGGCAAGGATTATGATCCCAATCTTTGGGATGATCCTTGGTAATTCGATGAACGCGGTGGCATTGGCTCTGGACAGGATGTACAGTGAAGTATATGCCCATGTTGAAGAAGTGGAACAAATGCTATGTTTTGGTGCGACTCCCTGGGAAGCTTCCCGGACCTATATTCGCAGAGCCGTGGAAGCTGGGATGACACCCACCATCAATTCTTTAATGGTAGTAGGTCTGGTGAGCCTGCCGGGGATGATGACCGGACAAATCCTGGCGGGGATGGATCCGCAGGAAGCTGTCAGGTATCAATTTGTGGTGATGATCATGATCGCAGCAGCGGTTGCCATAACCTGCCTTTTGATCGTAGGACTTACCTATAAGAAAATGTTCAACGATGAAATGGCGTTGGTTGAAAGCATGATCAATAAATAGAATCAGGCCGTCAAAAAAGGCCAATAACTATGTTAACCCGAAAGCGCCGCTCGATCAACGTACTTGAGTACGCTTCAATCGCTTCTCTTTCAGGTTGCCTTGCTCTTGACCTTTTTGTGCTCGCCCTGATGTGCAGGGGATTTTTCGATTATGCTTCCATTTCTTTAATTACCCAATTAGCTTAATTGGGATTTGACCTCTTGCATCTGCTGCGAGCTGGCACTGGCAGCGGGTTTATAATAACCTTTCTGGGCAGCCAGTTGAAACAATTGATATTGAAATTGTTCATCAGAGTTTCTGATCTGCTGAAGGGTCTGGCGTAGTTCCTGATTGGCTGTTTCACTGATCGCACTGGCATAAGTTGTTAAACTGCTTTTGCAGCTATTGAGTATATCATTTACCATTTCCTTGTCACTCATATGCTGATTCAAAAATCATCTTCCTCCTTATCCTAAAAATGACATTAATTTTTGCCGGGTATTGCTGGCCGACTGGGCAGATTGTTTAAACATCTGCTTGGCCTGTTGATCCTGACATTGTTCAGCGTAGAAGTTTAACTTCTTTTCGGCCAATTCATGAGAACCGATCAAGTGCCGTAAGGTCTGCAGTTCCTGTTGATTGAGATTCATTAAAACGCTCCTTTCGTATTGTCTGAACACAATATTAGAATGTGCAAAATCATTTTTAGTATTCATTTAAAAAATACAAAAAAAAAGCCAGCTAAGAGCCGGCAGTCATTTAACCGTACATTATCTGATACGGCGGCGGGTTGGTTTTTTCTTGCTGTTAAACGTTTTGCTGGTTGGTTTGGTTTTTGATACTCCTTGTTCGGCAGACTGGCTAAGTATGGAAAGTTCGTTATTTACAAAACGGTGTGTTGCCAGCAGATTCGCATCAGCATCTTTGCCCCAAACGGATACCAATACATTACTGGCATCACTTAAGATAATTTCTACCTCGTATTGCAATACATCATTTATTTCAAAAACATCATATTCTGAAGACATGGCGGCTACCACGAAAGAACTGCTGCCGATCTGGCTTTTTTCACCATTTAAGCTATAGACGAAAACATCAGCATTTATTTCACCGGTTTGGTTGTTGTTCAAAACCTTTACCCAGGCGCTGGTGGCCGGATTGGCAGCAGCGTTTTCGACCGGACCCGTCGATAATAATGTACTCATTATCTGTCTCCCTTCCTTGGCATAAAATTTTATCTCAAACAGCAGTTTATAACCTTCCGGGCACCAATATATTAATCTGATAAAATGCCGATCAGGACTTCGGGGCCGGCAGGCTTGGCAACATTTGGTGAAACTTCAGCAGTAATCAGAACCAGATCGAAAGCTTTCAAAGCCGTGTTGGACGAGCGGCCGGCCCAAACGCCGTTGAGGATTTTTTTCATCTCCAGGACAGCCGTTTTATTATTACCGGCATCGACTAACCAAGCTTTATAATACTTATATTGCGGGCCGAGGCTGGATGGCTCAGGCAGTTTAATGGCAGAAATAATGATTTGGCTGGGTTGTAACTGAACACTGGCAATACCGATCGCATGTTCAGCATCAGCAGTAGGTGTCAGCAGCAAGTTAATGGGTTTGCGGTTTTTATTCATATAATACGAAGGTTTGAAGCGAGGGGAGAGCTTTTTATCACCATCGAGCCTTGCTAATATTTGTTCCGCTTGGAAGTTTTCCTGAATGATTGGCTCCGTTTCAAGCTTTTCTTCCACAGCCATGGTCTCCGTTAATTGTAATTGACCGTTATCTTCCTCAGGCGCTGATGATTCCTCTGGAACTTCATCAATTACAGCTTCAGCAGAAGGATCGTTTTCTTCCGCTATAGGCACTTCTTCATGATTGTCAGCTGATTCCAAACCAACCGCCAGGTCTTTAGCAGATGCGATAGCTTCTGCAGTTGATTCTTCAGCGGTATCATCTGTTACTTCAGGTTCAGAATCATTTTCTTCCTCGGCAGAGGGTACCTCTTCAAGCGGAGCCATGACCTTCATATCCGATGCCTGCTCTTCTAAGGGCAAAACATTATCAGCAGTTGGTTCATCCATAACAGGAGGATCTTCCGGCAGGGAATCAGATTCCTCTGCAGCGGATTGGTCAGTATTCTCTGCCATTACCTCGGTCATCGGCAAATCCTCGGATGCCGGAAGTTCTTCACTCGGTTTTTCAGTGATAACAGCAATATCATCAAAGACCTCTGCTTCTTCGTTTAAGGTGCCGTTTTCTTCACCAGATACCTCATCCAATAAAGCTGCGGGATTATCCTTGATTTCATCCTCTGGCGGCAGATCTTCACTGGTAATGGAAAGCGCCTCTGCATTTGCGGCTGTACAATCCGTTGCCGGCAAATTGGAAAAATCAATGGCAAGGATTATTTCACCGGCCTCTCCGCTTAATGAATTGAAGGGACGTATAAGGATCCGGGATTCTGGTGAAAGGGAAGTCAAAAAAGGCAGATCGACTCTGGCTGCCCAGCAGGGAGGATCATCGGGGGTGGCAAATAACTGCCCTTCGAATATATTGTTCGAAGTCACCATCACTTCAACCACATATAAGTCATAAGCACCAAAATAGGATGAGGCAGGTAAGGTAACGATCACACTTACAGACTGCCCCCCTTCGGGACTGAGATGAATAAAAGCACCGCCTCCATTGGCAAAAGGCAGTTCCTTGTCAGCCAGGCCAAATAGTATGCCGGCCGGAAAAGGGATCAACCCTGGAATATGAATTTTTGTACCCGCCTGGAGATTCCCGGTTGAGGTGATATGAGGATTCGCCCGTAACAGATCCTCTTCACTGACAGAGAAAAGACTGGCAAGCAAAGCAGTCGAATCCTCGGCAGCCGCTGTATAATGGCCGTAGAAACCTTCCGGACAATAGCCGGGAACCAACGAATTATTCATGTTCATAAAAATAAAGGACCTCCATTTCAATTAATAACAGCAAAAAGTGTAATTCTTTATGGTTATAATATGAATGAAGGGCAGAGAAGTGTTCCTATATTTCAGGCACTTTTGTTCGTGCCTGATAGACAGGAAATCCAGTAAATAATGGCGCTTTATTGACTTGCTCAGTCTTTTGTCAGTACCTGATATACCTGGTATATAGGAAGGTTAAATAAATGGTAATAAATACATTATAGGATTTATTTCCTTTTTATGCTGAAACGGGAGAATCAGATTTCTTGATTCTAAATAAGACCTGATCCTTAACTTCTTTTACTGCTAAGCATATTAGCAAGACCATAAGAGCTGACAAGAATCTGTCTCCCGGCAGAATAATGTTGCGCAGCGGATCCACCAGGAAAAAATGACCTAAATAGATGCCTAGAGTCCTGTTCCCAACATAGGATAAGAATTTTTCACCCAAAGGCTTATCTGTACTGTAGTATATGGCCAGAGCAAAAGTCAGACCGATGGACATCGGGAAAAGAGCCACTTTATTGAACAAATAACCCAGGGTATTGTTTAAATAAGGCTCGATCAGGCCTATGACAAACAGGGCAATGAAACCAGCCAGAAATGGTTTGGCATGCTGGGTTATATATTCCTTGATCTGAGGATATTCAGCAACGAGCATCCCCAGGGCGAGAAAGCCCCACCATTTAAGGGGGTTGGGCCCTGACCAATGCAGGATACTGATATGATAGGTTTTGGAAATTTCCAGAATAAGAGTAATGGCGATATTACTGATAATCATTAAATAAAGAGTGCTGATCCTTAACCTGCGCGGGAGATAATAAAGCAGCGGGCAGAATAAGGCGAAAATCATGTAGTAAAACATGTAATAAAGATGCAGGGCAGTTTTGCCGTACAGAATATCTAACAGAGTAAAGGACTTGCCGATGGTAAACCAGAAGAAGATGCCGTAAGCCACTGCCCAGTAAAGATAAGGGATATAAGTCTGCTTGATTTTTTTCCAGCTGGACTGCCAGTAATTTTGCGGTTTTCTCATAAAGTAACCCTGTACCATAAAGAACATAGGCACACACCACATGGCAATTTCCCTTACAAATACGGCAAAAGGATCTGTACCGCCCCGATAGGTATGGCTTAAGATGACAGAAATGATGCCAAGTCCTTTCAATACGTCAAACATGGCATTTCTATGAATGGTCATTACAATTCCTCCCAAGTTGTAATTATCCCCCCATAGATAATTACGCATAGATGTTGTTTATAGGCAATATATACCAAAAGCGTTGTTAAAGTAAAGAAAAGTTGTGAAATATGCTTTTTAAGCAGGTGATTTTAGAAAGTGGAAATCAAAAGTATCAAGAAAATAGACCGGGCCAGGGAACTGGTCAGAAACAGGCAAGACCTGTTCAAATGTCCGATATGCAGCGGGCAGATGTTTATTGATGATCATAAAAATTTAGCCTGTAATAATAACCATAGCTTTGACTTCTCGAAAAAGGGATACTTGAATTTATTGACTGCAGCCAATACTCCGGTTTATTCCAGGGAATTATTTGCCGCCAGGCATCAGGTCTGCTTGGCCGGCTTTTATGACCCCCTGATCGATAAGCTGGTTGAAATAGTAAGTGCTCATTTTCCTGCCAATAAGACTGTTTTAGACGCTGGCTGTGGTGAAGGTTCACATATTTATGATATTTACAGAAAAACTCAGGGAAGTTCAGAGCATTTATTTGCCGGGGCGGATATTTCCAAAGACAGTATCAATATCGCTGCCGGAAACAATGCTGATATTATCTGGTGTGTTGCGGATTTGTCAAAACTGCCTTTCTTGGATAAGACGTTTGATATTGTTTTAAACATCCTTTCGCCTGCTAATTATAGTGAGTTTCAAAGGATCTTGCATGATGAGGGAAGGATCATTAAGGTGGTTCCAGGTCCTGAGTATCTTCGTGAATTAAGAGGCATCTTATATCAGGGAGAGAAAACGGTTGATTATTCAAATCTTGAAGTAGTCAAATACTTTGGACAAAAGCTTGACCTTGTGGATACCTATGATATTCATTATGAATTTGCGGTCCCTGATGAGCTTTGGCCTCATTTGATCAAAATGACGCCTTTAATATGGGGAAGCAGTGAGGAAAAACTGATCGATATATTAAACACCAAGGTTCCTCAAATTACAGTAGATTTAATGATCCTCACCGGCATGAAGAAATAGCTCTGCCGTCCCCCTGTTTGTCCAAAAAATGCTGACGGTCGAATGATTAGTCATTTTCATTTTGGGATATATCAACAAACAGGTGACGGTTTGAAGTGACAGTTTTGGTACGGTTATAGTTAAATTCCTTTTAAGCTGTTATAAAAAATCTCAATATTATCTTGGGGGGGAAACCTTCCAATTTTTTTTAATGTATTGTGCGGTGAAAACCATTTGACGTATTCTTTCACCTGTAATAAAATTATTACATGTGTTATATATTTATATTATAAAATGAAATCATGAAACAGTAGTTTCTTTACCATCACTTTGAGAAGGAGGGAGCAGAAATAGATGAACCAAAGGATTTAAAATCAATTTCATATACAGGAGATGAATTAGTCAAAATTCTGGAAGCACTTGCAAATCCTCATCGCTTAAAAATTCTTGCCTTGCTGAGCGGGAGACGTATCCATGTAAGCCAATTAGCCCGGGAAATTATGATCAGCAGGCCTTTGCTCTATATGCACTTGAAACGTTTGGAAAGCGCCGGGTTGGTAGCAAGCAAAATGGAACTGTCCGAAGATGGAAAAGCAATGAATTACTTCGAAACAGTGCCCTTTGCACTTCACATTAGTCCTGAGAATATTGCCAAGGCGGAAAAAACATTGACCATTAAGAAAACTGGCAGCACTTCAGATGCTGCTGATGAAAGGGGGACAAAAAATGAATGAAGAAGTAATTTTCGGTATTGGCGGAATGGGATTCGTACTGGTTATTCTGACTCTTATTACTATAATAGCGGTTGTTGTGATATCCCAGGTGTTAAAAACACAGCGCGCAAAAGCTGCAAGTATAGCGGAAGTTACCAGGGATGAGGCTTACCGCAAGCTGGCTGAGGAAGCTGTTTCTCTGCAGCGGAAAATTACCGAAGAGCAGCAGAGAATGGCCAGTGATCTATCCATAATGAAGGAACAAATCATTTCCATGGAAAAAATGCTGCGGGAGGTTCAATAAGAGACAATACAGAACGTTATTCTATGGAGGTCTTAATGAAAGGTAAAAGTTTAAAGTGGCTGCGCATTTTGCATATTATTTCAGCTGGCCTATGGTTCGGGGCAACTGTGTGTATAGGAGGACTTGCAGTTATATGCTTATCCAATCCAGACGCAGCAGAATTTTTAGTAACTGCTCCCTTGGTACCGGAGCTGTATCGTAAAATGATTTTGCCTGCAGCCTTGTTCACTATTCTTCAGGGTCTTGTTTACGGCTTTTTCACCGAGTGGGGATTTTTAAAACATCGATGGGTAACTATAAAATGGATTTTTACGATCCTGCTCATCCCTTGTATTGGTGCAGGAGGAATTGGGCAGATGTTTGCCTTAATAGATAAAGTTAAAAGCTCCGGTTTAAAGCCCACTCGTGAAATCGTGATCACCGGAGAACCAAAGGGAGAAAACACTGCCGCTATGTTGAAGCTGGTGCAGGAACACTATCTGCCTGATACGGTTACAGTTTTTAAGCCGGGATCGAGCTTTCTTTTGGTTTGATTTTGGCTAATAACCGGTCTTTTATTTCTTTAGTTGCCAAACAGGTAAATAAAACGATCAAAGCCACCAGGAACCGGTCCCCGGGTAACAGGACATTTCGCAGCGGATCCACCAGGAAAAAATGACCCAGATAGATGCCCAGAGTCCTGTTCCCGACATAGGATAAGAAATTCTCACCCAGAGGCTTATCAGTACTGTAGTATATGGCCAAGGTAAAAGTCAGACCGATGGACATCGGGAAAAGGGCCACTTTATTGAATAAATAACCCAGGGTATTGTTTAAATAAGGCTCGATCAGGCCTATGACAAACAGGGCAATGAATCCGGCCAGAAATGGCTTGGCATGCTGGCTTATATATGCCTTGATCTGAGGATATTCTGCGACCAACATTCCCAGAGCTAAAAATCCCCACCATTTTAAGGGGTTAGGACCCGACCAGTGCAGGATGCTGATATGATAAGTTTTGGAGATCTCCAGGATAAGGGTAATGGCGATATTACTGAAGATCATCAAATAAAGTGATACAATCCTGACCTTTCTGGGTAGATAGTAGAGAAGGGGACAAAGTAAGGCAAAAAGCATATAGTAAAACATATAATAAAGGTGCAGGGCAGTTTTGCCGTATATGATATCCAGCAGGGTAAAAGTTTTGCCGACCGTTAGCCAGTAGAAAATACCGTAAGCAACGGCCCAGTATAGATAAGGCACATAGGTCTGCTTAACTTTTTTCCAGCTGGATTGCCAGTAATTTTTAGGTTTTCGCATAAAATAACCTTGCACCATAAAAAACATCGGCACACACCACATGGCCAATTCCCTGACAAATACAGCAAACGGATCCGTTCCTCCCCGGTAGGTATGACTCACAATCACCGATATAATGCCAAGTCCTTTTAAGACGTCAAACATGGCATTTCTTTGAGCTGACATGTAATCCCCCCGCTAACATGATATGATCAATTAATTATTCCCTATTGGAAATATATACATTATTCACCAGGAAGTAAATATGATCTGACTTTTTTCCGTTTTTCGCTTCTTCTGTTTTATTCATGCCCGGTAGTTGTGAATCCAAAATTTGATTCTCAAATCTTTATTTAACCGGCACAGGAAATTTCATTTTGTAAATTTTCGATATACATATGATTAATTTTTCAGTACATTAATGGTATAGAGTAAGCAAGGCGGCAATCAACAAACCAAGGAGGGATATTATGGAAAATAAAAGAAACCCATTCGAAACCATCAGCAGTCTGGCGCAAACTCAATTCATGTCGTTAGGATCGGAACTGGAATATCAGGCTGCAGTGCGAAAAGACCATCCCGCATTGATTTTTGAGGATCGTACCATTACTTTTGGTGAATTGAACGCACAGGCCAATCGTTATGCCAATTACTTCAGCACACTGGGATTGAAGAAGGGAGATGTGGCAGCACTATTAATGGAAAACCGGCCTGAATTCCTGATCGCGGCCTCAGGCTTAAGCAAGCTGGGTGTCATTGTATCCCTGATCAACAACGGAGTACGGAAAGAAGTCCTGGCCCACGCCCTTAATATCTGTGATGCCAAAATGCTTATCGTAGGCCATGAACTGCTGGAGCCTTTTTGTGAGATTCGGGATCAGGTCCATCTAAAGGAACCGGGGACCATATTTGCCGAAAATGAAGGTCGGGACATCCAGCTGCCGCAAGGCATAACTGATCTAAGACCACTGCTGGAAGGGGCATCAGATCAAAACCCGGCCACTACCGGGACCGTTACCAGTGATGATGTCATCGTCTATATCTATACTTCAGGAACCACAGGTTTTCCCAAGGCCTGCGCCGTGACTCAGAAGCGCTGGCTGGTGCTGGGCAATTTGTTCACCATTTTTGGACAGCTGAGCCCGGAAACCAGACAATATATGGTTCTGCCTCTTTATCATAACAGCGGTTTTGATATCGGCTACTCCATGACCATCGTGTCCGGTTCCACCATGGTATTGCGCAGGAAATTCTCCGCTCGTAACTTTTGGAGCGATGTGCGCAAATATAATGTCAGCATCTTTGTTTATGTGGGAGAGTTATGCCGCTATATTTATAATCAGCCGGAACAGCCGGACGATGGCGATAACCCGCTGAAGATGATCGCCGGCAACGGCATGCGCGGCGATTTGATGGAACCTTTGCGGAAGCGCTTTAACCTTGAAACCATTTACGAAATCTACGGAGCCACTGAAGGAGTGGGTTCCTTCCTCAACCTTGAACAGATCCCGGGTATGTGCGGCAGCCTGGATATGCTGGGGAGAAGGCAGGGAGAGATCATTAAATGTGATCTGAATACCGGGGAGATCATAAAAGATGAAAACGGTTTTGCAGTGAAATGCGACATTGGCGAGACCGGGCTTTTGATTTGCGAAATCAATGACCTGAACGTTTTTGCCGGCTATGTAAACAATCCTCAGGCCACCGAGGAAAAGATCCTGCGGAATGTTTTAAAGGAAGGTGACTGCTATTTTAACAGCGGTGATCTGGTATGTCTGGCAGAAAAGGATTATTTCTCCTTTGTAGACCGTCTGGGGGATACTTTCCGCTGGAAAAGCGAAAATGTTTCCACTAACCAGGTATCCAATGAAGTCAACCGCTTCGGGCAGATGGAAGATGTCAATGTCTATGGGGTGCAGGTGCCGGGAATGGAAGGCCGCTGCGGCATGGCTGCAGTCAAATTGTTGGAAGGGGAGGTCATTGATTGGGCCAAACTGGGAGCCTTTGTAGCTGAAAAGCTTCCGTCTTACGCCCGGCCCTATTTCATCCGGGTCCGTGATACCATTGATGCCACCAATAGTTTTAAACAGATGAAGACACAACTGCAGAAGGAAGGATTCGATCCTTCAGTAGTTAAAGATCCGCTGTATTTCCTGGATCCTGATCAATGTGTTTACGTCCCGCTGACCCCGGAACTGTATGCCAAAATCGTGGATCATACCATCAAATTCTGATTTGATAAATCGGGTTATCGATAAATCCTGATTGGTCACAAAATAATGGCTGCCTGGTTACGTGACCGGCAGCCATAAATATTTTTGTCTGGCAGCAGGCAATTCGGCTATTTAAGCAATTTTGCATATACCAAGCGGCAAAAAGGAAAATTAATTTTATGAGCAAAACATGCTGCTGCTCAGTAACGAAAAAGAAGGTGATGAACATAAGCAACCAAAGCAAAACGAATCGGCTGATTTATGAAAAGTCCCCCTACCTCTTACAGCACGCCCATAATCCGGTAGACTGGTACCCCTGGAATGAAGAAGCATTTGAAAAAGCAAAAAAAGAAAATAAGCCGATATTCCTAAGTTTGGGATATTCTTCCTGTCACTGGTGCCATGTGATGGAACGTGAGTCTTTTGAAGATGAAGAAGTGGCAGCGGCTTTGAATCGGGATTTTGTTGCCATTAAAGTGGACCGGGAGGAAAGGCCGGATATCGATCACATTTATATGACCGTTTGTCAGGGGATGACCGGTCATGGGGGCTGGCCCTTGACCATCGTTATGACCCCTGAAAAGAAGCCTTTTTTTGCTGCGACCTATATACCTAAAACCAGCCGGGGCGGGATGAACGGTATGCTGGAACTGCTGCCCCGCATTGCCGGTTTATGGGCAGAGAATCGGGAAGCGCTGGAGGCTTCAAGTGAAAAAGTGAGTGCGTGGCTTAAAGAGACAGACAGAAGTGAGAGGCAGACAGTTACCCCGGAGATTTTTAAACATGCTTATAAAACCTATTACCAGACGTTTGATGATAAATATGGGGGATTCGGACAGGAACCCAAGTTTCCTTCTCCCCATAACCTGATGTTTTTGCTGCGCTATTATTATTACACGGGCGAGAAACAGGCTCTGCAAATGGCGGAGAAGACCCTGGAAAAGATGTATCATGGTGGGATGTACGATCATATCGGTTTTGGCTTTGCCCGTTATTCAACTGATCGGATCTGGCTGGTACCGCATTTTGAGAAGATGCTCTATGACAATGCCCTGTTAGTGATGGCTTATCTGGAAGCGTATCAGATCAGCCGGCGGGATCTATTTGCCAGGGTGGCAACAGAAGTCCTGGAATACATCCTGCGTGATATGACCTCTGATGAAGGCGGGTTCTATTCGGCGGAAGATGCTGACTCTGAAGGCGAAGAAGGGAAGTTTTATGTCTGGACCAAAGAAGAAGTTTTGTCGGTTTTGGGGCAGGCAGCAGGCAGCCGGTTCTGTGAAATATATGATATAACTGACCGGGGAAATTTTGAAGGCAAAAATATTCCCAATCTGATAAAATCACAAGCTGATGAAAGGCTCCGCACTGAGGTTGAAGAGTCGAGAAAGAAGCTTTTTGCCAGTCGTGAAGCGAGGATTCATCCCTATAAAGATGACAAAATACTCAGCGGCTGGAATGGTTTGATGATAGCAGCCCTGGCTAAAGCTTATGCAATCTTGCAAAATCCACGTTATCTAAATGCATCCATAAAAGCGATGGATTTTATTATGACTAAAATGCGCCGCCCGGATGGAAGACTGCTGGCCCGCTACCGTCAGGGAGAGGCCCAATACCCTGCCTATGCTGCCGACTATAGTTTTTTGGTGTGGGCCTTGATCGAGTTATATGAAGCAACTTATGACAGCAGTTATTTGAAAACAGCGCTAGAGCTTAATGAAGAAATGCTGAAATATTGCTGGGACGAGGAAAACGGAGGACTGTTTTTTTACGGTGAAGACAGCGAACAACTCCTGGCACGACCTAAAGAGGCCTATGATGGAGCCATTCCTTCTGCCAACTCCGTTGCAGCACTAAACTTCCTGCGTCTGGGAAAATTGACCGGAGATCCCAAACTGGAAGAGTTGGCTCATCAGCAGTTGGAAGTATTCGGGAAAAGCATTAATGTACAGCCGACTGCCCACGCATTCTTTCTGACAGCAGCTATGTTTGCCTTGAAGCCCACTCGTGAAATCGTGATCACCGGAGAACCAAAGGGAGAAAACACTGCTGCCATGTTGAAGCTGGTGCAGGAACACTATCTGCCTGATACGGTTACAGTTTTTAAGCCGGCCGGGGATGGTGAAGCCATTTTAAGCCTGGCACCATATTTAAAGGATATGGTGATGATTGATAATAATGCTGCAGCTTATATTTGTGAGAATTATGCCTGCCAGCAGCCGGTTACTGATATCATGGAACTGCAAAGCAGGATCAGCAGTAATAAATAGAAGGCCCGGCTCAAACAGATAATTGTTTTGATTTTGACCGGATAGGTTATAATTAAGTATTGAAAATAAGAGAATAAGCAGGGGATAGGATCATGTACAGGAAGGCTTTAATTATAATCATGGCTGTCATTATGACACTTGTTGCGGCTGGCTGCAGTCAAACAGCTGAGCATACCGGGAGCCAAATCGATCCATCGGAACCGGTCAAGGTTTTAGTAAGTATTTTACCGCAGGCTGATTTTGTAAAAAGCATTGGCGGAGAGCAAGTGGAAGTCAATGTTTTGATCCCGCCCGGAGCCAACCCGGAAAATTATGAAATGAGTCCACGGCAGATCCAGGAAGTAAGCCAGGCGGACGTCTATTTTACCATAGGCAGCATTCCTTTTGAACAGATCTCCCTGGAACGCATTCGCTCAGCCAATCCGGATATGCCGGTTATTGATACGGCAGAAGACCGGGAACATGCGGAGGGGGAAGAAGCACATCATCATGACCCCCATGTCTGGTTATCTCCTGTATTAGTCAAGGAACAAGCCCGGATCATCTGTACAGGTTTAAGTGAGATCGACCCTGCCCATAAAGAAATGTATGATAAAAACCTGAACACTTATATAGCCGAATTGGAAAAGTTGGATAAGGATATTAAATTGCTTCTGGCAGACCGGAAGAGGGATGCTTTTTTAGTATACCACCCTGCTTGGGGATATTTTGCCGAGGATTACGGATTGCATGAAATGGCCGTTGAAAAAGAGGGGAAAGAACCGACTGCAAAAGAAATGGCACAAATCATTGCAGAAGCAAAGCAAGAGGGGGTTACCGCGGTGATAGCCTCTCCCCAGCACAGTACACGCAGTGCGGAAACCATTGCCAAACAACTGCAGGGCGAAGTGAAGATGATTGATCCGCTGCCGGAAGATTATATTGCAGGAATGCGGGAAGCGGCAGCGGTTTTTAAACAGGTTTTAAGTGATCAGGAGGAATAGGATGCAAAGCAGCAGTGTGCAGCTTGAAACCAATAAAGTGATCGAGATCAGTAATTTGTCTGTCAGCTTTAACGGGACCCCGGTCCTGAATAAAATCGATCTGACTGTATATGAACGAGATTTTATCGGGATCATCGGGCCCAATGGCGGCGGAAAATCTACTTTGCTCAGAACCATATTAGGCTTGATCGAGCCCGATCAGGGGAAGATTTCGATAATGGGCCTTCCCCATAAGCAGGCACGCCATTTGATCAGTTATGTCCCCCAATATGCAGTATTTGACCGGGATTTTCCCATTAGTGTGTGGGAAGTGGTGCTTATGGGGCGGATCGGACAAAAAAGCGGCCGGCGCTATTCCCGGGAAGATAAAGAAATAGCCCTTGAAGCTTTGCAGCGAGTGGAAATGGATACGCTTAAGAATCGTCAGATTGGGCAACTTTCCGGTGGCGAGCGTCAGCGGGTTCTGGTTGCCAGAGCGCTGGCTGCCAAACCACAGATCCTTCTGCTGGATGAACCAACCGCCTCGGTTGACAGCCGATTCGAAGCAGGATTTTATGATATCCTCCAGGAACTGAATCAGGAAATTACCATAATACTGGTATCACATGATATCAGCGCCCTTTCCGCTTATGTAAAAACCATTGCCTGTTTGAATCAGCAGCTGTTTTATCAGCATGCCAAGGAACTCAATGAAGAAATGATAGAACATGCCTATAATTGTCCGGTGCATTTAATTGCTCATGGCGTTCCTCATAGGGTATTGGCGCCGCATGATGGGGTGGTGGGATAGTGGAAATCTTAAGTTATGAGTTTATGCGCAATGCTTTGCTGGCAGGACTCCTGGCATCTTTATCCTGCGGGGTAATAGGTACCTATGTGGTGATCAAAAGGATCGTGTTTATCAGCGGAGGCATAGCACATACGGCCTACGGGGGGATCGGGCTGGGATATTTCCTGGGGATCAATCCGATGCTGGGCGCTTTGGGATTTACCATCTTATCTGCCATAGGTATGGGGATCGTTAATGAGAAGTCCGGCCAGCGAAGTGATACATTGATAGGTGTAATGTGGGCTGCAGGCATGGCTTTAGGGATCGTTTTTGTCAGCTTGTCCCCCGGTTATACCACGGACCTGATGAGCTATTTGTTCGGAAATATTCTGGTGGTGCCGGTGATGGACATCTGGCTTTTGCTGGTTCTCAATCTGATCATCGTGCTGACTGTTATCGCTTTTTATGAAGATTTTAAGGCGGTGGCTTTTGATGAAGAATTTGCCCGGGCCTCAGGACTTAATACCAGACTGCTCAATCTTGTATTGTTGGTGCTGATCGCATTGACCATTATCGTTTTGATCAGAGCAGTTGGGATCATCCTGGTAATCGCTTTGCTCACGATCCCTGCAGCAACTGCAGGCAGATTTACCAGCAGTCTTGCAAATATGATGGGAATCGCAATTATGCTGGGGATGTTTTTTACCAGCGGCGGATTATTTCTTTCCTATTATTTTGACCTGCCTTCCGGTGCTACCATCATTTTACTGGCAGGTGCAGTCTTCGCCATCGTATCCATGTTGCTTGGCAAGCGGGAGAGGAAGGCTGCGAAGACAGAAAGTACGGTGAATCTGAGTTAAACTGCCAGGGTAAAATATTTTTACACATGGTTTTGATAAAGGATCCTGCTTTTCTAAGCGGGATTTTTTGTTATTTATAATTAAACGGCAGGCTACATATTATAGATTTAAAAGGTTAAAGCAGGAGGTCTGCCTGTGAACAAAAAAATAACAGTATTTTTGTTAGTGATGTTATGCTGCACGATGTTCTCCACGCCGCCAAGCAGCTTGGCTGGTCAGACAGTGCAGAAGGAAACCATGCTGGCTGAATACCCTATAGATAATACGGATTTTCCGGTGCTTTACTTAAACGATCCCCGTTTACACGGGGAAGCAGTTTGGATGCTGCAGGCACGGTTAAAAGAATTGGGTTACGAACTAACGGTTAACGGGATCTATTCACCGGAAACCTGTTTAATGGTGCGGATGTTCAATAACGCTGAGGGGCTTGAAGACAGCAGCATTGTCACCAGAGCGACCTGGGAAAGATTAATGAATTTATCCGGTGATCCTTCCTTAAGTGTATTTACTGATAAACCTCAGGAAAATAAGAAGAGACTGCTGATCGTTATCGATATTGCCACCCGCAGATTGACCCTTTATGAAAATGACAAGGTGGTAAAGGAATTCCCGGTGGCAGTTGGTAAAAGCAAGACTCCTTCGCCGCTGGGGGAATGGAAGATTGTTCATAAATCCTTAAACTGGGGCAATGGATTTGGCACACGCTGGATGGGTCTTAATGTACCATGGGGAATATATGGGATCCATGGTACCAATAAACCGGGTTCGATTGGCAGCTATGCGTCCCACGGCTGTATTCGCATGTTCAATCAGCAAGTGGAGGAATTATACCCATTGGTATCGGTTGGCACCCGGGTGCGCATAGTGGAAGACGGGCAAATCTTTCCGAAAAATTTTACCCCCCAAAAACTAAAGAAAAAAGACAGCGGGCAGAAAGTGGTATATGTGCAGAGCAGATTAAAGGAACTGGGATTTGAGTTTGATCATGCCGACGGGCGCTTTGGCAATATGACCGAACTGGCGGTAAAATATTTTCAAGTATGGCACGGCCTGCCGGTCAACGGGGAGTTAAATGAAGAAACCTATCGGGCGATGGGGATGATCGAGTAGATATGATATCTGACAGCCTGATTTTGTAACCTGGTGCCTTGATCTATCATGGTTTTGCCGGCAGATCATAAGTTTACACAATTTTACCGGATCCAACTACAGCCCTCACGGGCTGCATTTTATTGCCCCGGTTTTCTGGCGGACAAACCACTCATCCTTGGGTTTTTGCTTTTTGAATGAAAAATAAAGTATTTGTTTCAACTTTGGAGGAGCTTTGCATACCTAGGTCAAAAATAATACTATTGTGATAAAATTTTAAAAATTCCAAAAGGAGTTGAGTATATTGAAAAAGATCGTTGATACCAGGGGGCTAACCTGTCCGCAGCCGGTGATTTTGACCCGCCAGGCTTTAATCGATAGTGAAGTTGATGAAGTGGTAACCATTGTTGATAATGTAACGGCCCTGGAAAATGTGTCTAAATTGGCCCGGTCAATGCAGCTGACTGCCAGCGTAGATGAAAAAGCAGGGCAATTTTATATCAGTATATTAAAAGATGAATCAGTGATGGATGATTTGAACATAGCCCAGTCAGGCAATGCCAATGCGACAATTCTGATTACCAGTAATGTAATGGGAAGAGGAAATGATACCCTGGGCGGAATCTTAATGAAGAGTTTTATGTATACCCTTACCCAGATGGAAGGGGCGTTCCGGGTATTAATATTTATGAACAGCGGAGTATTGCTTACTACCGAAGGATCTGAGGTCTTGGAGTATATCAGATCCCTGGAAGAAAGGCATATCGAAGTGCTTTCCTGTGGAACCTGTCTGGACTACTATCATTTAAGTGATAAATTGCGAGTGGGATCGGTCACCAATATGTTTACCATCACTGAAAAACTTATGGAAGCACATCGGCTCATAACTCTATAAATATTTTTTGTTTACAGGAATTCCAATTGCAGTGATAATATGATAGGTAACCTTTTGGAAGAACTGAATACGATATCAAAAGGAGGATGGGCATGATCGAACACGAAGAAATTAACTTCAAACAATTGATTCAGGAGCAGCAGTGGCAGATGCTCAAAGAAAAATTAAAAGACGTGCCCATACCAGATATTGCCGACTTGTTAATGGAACTCAGCAAAAGCGAAAGAGTGATGCTCTTCAGAGTATTGCCCCGTACGATTTCTTCCGAAGTATTTTCTTATATGATCCCCGAACTTCGCAATGCATTGCTGAAGGAATTAACTGATGAAGAAACCCGCAACTTATTAAGCAATTTACGCCCAGATGATCGTACTACCCTTTTTGAAGAATTACCGGGGCAAGTTACGCAGAAACTGCTTAACCTGCTGAGTCCCCAGGATATAAAGGAAACCAGATTTTTGTTGGGTTATCCGGAGGAAAGTGTCGGGCGTTTGATGACCCCGGATTATGTTGCTGTCCGGCCGGAATGGACTGTAGAGCAGTCTTTACAACATTTCCGGCTCAAAGGCAAAGACAGCGAGACGTTAAATGTCATTTACGTCACGGATGATAAATGGAAACTGTTGGATTCTCTGGATTTGCACCGCTTTATTCTCAGTCAGCCGGATGCCAGGGTATCTGACCTCATGGATCACACTTTTGTCAGTATTGCGGCCTTTGAAGACCGTGAAGAGGCAGTACATGTCCTGCAGCACTACGACCTTTTTGTATTGCCGGTAGTAGATTCGGAGGGAGTGCTGCTGGGTATCGTAACTGCTGACGATATTATGGACGTAGCGGAAGAGGAAGCTACCGAGGACTTTCATAAGACCGCCGCCGTAACACCACTTAAAAATACATACCGGGAAGCCAGTTTATGGGAGTTGTTTAATAAGAGGATTGCCTGGCTGATTATTTTGGTACTGGTCAGCTTGTTATCTGCCAGTATTATTGGCTATTTTGAATCCGCACTGCAAACAGTGATTATTTTGTCGGTGTTTATTCCCATGTTGATCGGCAGCGGAGGAAATGCCGGTGCGCAATCCGCAACCATGATTGTGCGTGCACTGGCCACCGGTGATGTAGAAGTAAATGAATGGTTTAAAACTTTCGGCAAGGAGATGCTGGTGGGACTGACTCTGGGGGTCACCATGGGGATCACAGGCTTTATTATAGGCTATATGAAAGGTGGATTGGATATAGCCATTATTATAGGATTCACCATGTTAGCGATTATTCTGGTAGCCAATCTGATCGGAGTGGCCTTGCCTTTTATTTTGACTCGTATGGGACTGGATCCGGCAGTCGCCAGCAGTCCCCTGATCGCTTCAATTGTTGATGCCACAGGCCTGTTCATTTACTTCATCGTTGCCGTGAGTGTTTTGCAACTATGATACGTGGTGCCTTTCTTGTTAACTGAAAAGTCCCCAGCGGGGACTTTTATATACTTGATTTAGTTTAACTTGACTTCAAAGCCCAATTCATCAATTTCGGCAGCGATTTTCTCCACCGTGATCAGCGTTTCTTCAAAATCTACTTCAACAAATCCTTCGGTATAATGTGCCTCCGCCCGGTTAACTCCTTCCAGGGTGGAAAGACTATCTTCAATGCTCTTTTTGCAATGTTGGCAGCTCATTCCGTTCACCAATAATTTCGTCAACACAAGGTTCGCCCCCTTATTACTTTAGTATTTATATTTTACTTAATTAAGCATGTTATTACTACCGTCTTGAGATTATAATAAGGCTGAACAGAAGGTGAGTCATATAAAAATATCCAGCAGCAATAAAGGGAATACTTGACATATATTGAATTAATATATCAGAAGCGAAAAGGAGAAAAGAGGGATTATTTGCTGATTGGAATCGATATAATTGATATAGACCGCGTGAAGAAAGCGGCTGAAAGAACACCGCGGTTTTTAAAGAGAGTTTTTACCAGTCAGGAGCTGGATTACTGCCTGGGCAAAAAAAACCCATATCCTTCATTGGCAGTCAGGTTTGCCGCCAAAGAGGCGATCAGGAAATCACATCCGCTGTTTATGAGCGGTATCCGTTATCATGATACCGAAGTGATCATCAATGAAAACGGGCAGCCGCAATTTCTTTTGCATGGCAAAGCGCGGGAGAGGTTTGACCGGCATTTTAAACAAATGGCGTTGAGTCTCTCTCATGCAGATAAACAGGCCATTGCAGCAGTGATCGTTGAGGAGGGTTAGTAAATGAAATTGGTCAAAGCAGCTGAAATGCAGGATATTGACCGCAGAGCTTCCAGTGAATATGGGATTCCGAGCCTGGTGCTGATGGAAAATGCCGGGATTAAAACGGCGGAAATGGTGAGGAATCTGCTGGGCAGTATCACAGACAAAAAAGTGATCATATTGGCGGGGCGCGGGAATAACGGCGGTGACGGCTTGGTAGCGGCCCGGCATTTACATAACAGCGGAGCGATCCCCATAACTTTTGTGATGGGCAATATAGAACAGCTTAGTCCGGACAGCCAAATTAATTTTGCTATTTTACAAAAGATAACGGACCGAATTTATCCGCTGACCGATGAAAGCCATCTTGAACAATTCATGTGGGAAATGCTCGACGGGGATATTATTATTGATGCTATATACGGAATTGGCTTTAAAGGCAGTTTAAACGAGTATGAAGCTCGTATCGTGCAATGGGTAAACCATTCTCGCCTGCCGGTTTTATCTGTTGATATACCTTCCGGCGTAGAAGCTGACAGCGGGAGGGTAAAGGGCGAGGCAGTCAAAGCGGCAGCTACAGTCACTTTTGCTTTGCCCAAACCAGGACTGATCCTGGAACCGGGCAAAAATTATACCAGTCAGCTTTCGATTGCAGACATATCAATACCTAAGGCTTTGCTGGAACACAAACGCCTACAAACCAACCTTATCACCGAGGATATGGCAGCCAGGCTGCTGGGACCCAGAGATCCTGATTCCCATAAAGGGACATTTGGACATGCCCTGTTAATTGGAGGGTCTACCGGTTTAAGCGGAGCGATCCTTCTGGCTTCACAGGCAACCATAAGAACCGGCGCCGGATTGGTCACTGCAGCCCTTCCCAAATCTCTGGTGCCGTTATTCGATGCGGCCTTACAGGAAGTGATGAGTATCCCATTGATGGAAACCAGACAGGGTACGATTGCACCAGAGGCTTTGCCGGCAATAGGAAATATTCTGGGAGCTTCGTCAGTATGCGCTGTTGGTCCGGGATTGTCGCGTTACAAGGAAGCCAATGCTATCCTGCGGTTTATTCTGGAAAGGGCAGGCGTCCCGGTGGTTATTGATGCAGATGGCTTGAATGCACTGGCAGAGGATATCGATATTCTAAAACAACGTCAGATCCCGATCGTACTAACGCCTCACCCTGGTGAAATGGCCAGGCTAACCGGTAAGAGCACAGAAGAGATCCAGTCTGACCGTATTCATTATGCGGTGCACTATGCCCGGGAGTGGGGTGCTACCGTAGTGCTTAAAGGGAATAAAACGGTTATAGCAGCACCTAACGGGGAAACATACATAAACATTACCGGGAACCCGGGGATGGCTACTGCCGGCAGCGGGGATGTATTGTGCGGCATCATAACCGGGCTGATTTCTCAGGGGATTAATCCGGTAAACGCATCTGTAGCCGGCGTCTATCTGCATGGTTTAAGCGGTGATCATGCTGCCGGAATAAAAGGACAAAGGGGACTTATCGCTGGTGATCTGATTGAAGCCTTGCCTGTGGTAATAGCCCGGTTTGAAAAAGAGAAATGAAAAACCATGCAGGGATTTGTTAAAATCTAAACAGGAAGCAAAATAAGAAAGAGGTGTTTCATTTGCTGGCCAAAGATATTATGACTGCCGATGTGATCACTGTATCTCCTGATGAGCAGGTGGAAGTGGTGGCCAGACTGCTGATCGACAATAAAATCAGCGGCATACCAGTAGTAGACAGTGACCAACATATATTAGGCATCGTGACTGAAAAAGACCTGCTGATCAAAGCCAGTGAGCTTAAAGTACCGTTTTATGTTACCCTGTTTGACAGTATCATTTTTTTGGAAAACCCTATGCGTTTCAGCAATAATTTAAAAAAATATACAGCTTCCAAAGTGAAAGATGTAATGACGGTAAAAGTAGAAGTTGTAGACGAAAATGCACCTATTCATGAAATCGCTGAAATTATGCAGAACAAGAAGATCAATCGTCTTCCGGTAGTCAGGAATAATAAATTGATTGGTATTGTGACCCGAAATGATGTATTAAAGGCAATCGTGAAAAACAATGGATAATAAAAGACCAACCTGGGCAGAAATAGATTTAAAAGCAATACACTATAATTTGCATAGAATCAGAGAAGCAGCGGCCCCCGCAAGCGTGATGGCTGTGGTCAAAGCCAATGCATATGGTCATGGTGTATACGAGATAACCAAAGCTTGTATGCAGGAGGGAGTTGAACATTTAGGGGTAGCGACTCTTGATGAAGCACTGGAGATCCGGCGTGATGGAGTGGCGGTGCCAATTTTGGTTTTAGGCCCCCTTGATCCTGAATATGCGCAGACAGCAATTGATTGGAATCTGAGAATAACCGTTTTCAACGTAACTCTGGCGAGAGCTTTGTCGGATGCAGCAATTAAATCTTCTAAATCTGCTTATATTCACATAAAAATAGATACAGGAATGGGACGATTAGGTTTTCCTCCGAATCAGGAAACAGTCGAACAGATTGTTCAAATTTCACGTATGCCAGGAATCAAACTGGAAGGGATCTTTACCCATTTTGCCAGTGCAGATGAAGTAGATAAAAGCAAAACCTTGCGTCAGCTGGAGTTATTTAATCACCTGACTGCGGAATTGGAAAAGCAGGGGGTTACGTTTCCGATAAAACACTGTTCCAACAGTGCAGCACTGATTGAATTGCCTGAGGCCCGGTTTAATATGGTAAGGGCGGGGATCATTTTATATGGGCTTTATCCCTCACCTTATGTGAGGAAGGACTTACTGAAGGTAATCCCGGCGATGACTTTAAAAAGCAGGATCAGCTTTTTGAAGCAGTTAAAAACCGGTGATACAGTGAGTTATGGGTGTACATGGCAATGTGTGCAGGATACCTTGGTGGCGACAGTGCCCATCGGATATGCTGACGGTTACAGCCGCTTGTTATCCAATCAGGCGTTTGGCGCTGTACGAGGTCAACGGGTGCCGCTGATCGGGACTATATGCATGGATCAGTGTATGTTCGATGTGACCAATGTCGAAGGTGTCAGGGAAGGGGACGAAATCATCCTTTTTGGCAGGCCGGAGGATTTGGTTACAGCTGATGAATTGGCTGAAATAAAGGGAACCATCAATTATGAGATCGTATGTGCAGTGGGTTCCAGAGTTCCCAGGATTTACATTTCCTAATTCAGCTAATTATTGGATTTGCGAGCAGGTTATCGAATCCCTATAATAGAAATATCATCTATACTTTTTTATTTTATTCTGGAGGTGCTCGCATTGCCAGCCTCAAAAAGGATCATTATAACAGTTCCGGAAAATCTTTTATGCGAAGTGGATCATATAACAGAAGATGAGTGTAAGAATCGCAGTCAGATCGTCAGAGAAGCAATCATATTATATCTGAGTGAGCGTAAAAAAGTTCTAATGAAAGAACAAATGAAAAAAGGGTATCTGGAAATGGCCGAAATCAATTTAACGCTGGCCTGTGAAGATGGCGGACCTGAAGAATATACTCTTAAAACCTGACATAAAAAATGTTGGAGTGATAATGAACATGATCAAACGGGGCGAAATTTATTTTGCTCAGCTCAATCCGGTAGTGGGGTCTGAACAAGGAGGTATAAGACCGGTAGTGGTTGTCCAGAATGACATTGGCAACCAGTATAGTCCGACGACTATCATACTGGCGATCACCTCCCAGATCAATAAAGCAAAACTACCTACACACATTGAGCTGAAGGCTGAGACCTATGGATTGGAAAGAGATTCGGTTATTCTGGCAGAGCAGATCCGGACCATTGATAAAGCCAGATTGAAACAAAGGATAGCCATTCTGAAAGAAGAAACCATGAAAAAGGTGGATCAGGCCTTGTTAATAAGTTTAGCCTTGCAGGAAAATTAGTTACATATTAATGATTACAGGAGCAGTTTCAAAAAAGCTGCTCCTTTTTATTGCAGGCAGATACATATATAAAACAGAGCAAAAAGAACAATTCCGAGGTTATTTAATACATTGAAGTAAAGAAAAAATTTGGAGGGGTATTTTTGAAGCCCATTATAGGAATAACCGGAAATTTTGATCTGGAAGAAAACTTATATTTTCTGGCGGAATCCTACCCAGCATCCATTATCAGAGCAGGTGCAGCAGCCATCATCTTACCGCCGGAGGAAAGGCTGGTGAATGACTATATAAAAAACTGTCATGGGATCTTGTTATCAGGCGGAGGTGATATCGATCCGGCTTATTGGAACGAGCCGCCTTCATGGGCATTGGGGAATATCAATCCGCGTCGGGACCGGTTTGAGATACAACTGGCCAGAAAATGCCTTGATCTGGGTTTGCCGCTTTTCGGTATCTGCCGCGGTTGTCAGATACTCAATGTGGCAATGGGAGGAAGCCTCATCCAGGATATCCGCTCCCGGTTAAGTCATCAGCAAAAAGCTCCGCGCAATTATGCTTTTCATGATATATTTATTGATGAAGATTCTTATTTGTTCAAGATTTTAGGTAAACCAACCATAAAGGTCAACAGTTTTCATCATCAGGCCATAAAGAAAGTCGGAACGCAGCTTACAGTAAGTGCCCGGGCGGAAGAAAACATCATTGAAGCTGTTGAACTAAGGGATCACCCCTTTGCCATAGGTGTCCAGTGGCACCCCGAATGTATGGAGGATGCAAATGCAGTTAGTTTGTTTAAGGCATTTGTTGAACAAGCAGCCATCTATCAACATAGACTTTATTCTAAAATAACAACTTCCCGCACCCCCAGTCGGGAGAAATCATAAAATAGACAGTGGAAGGAGATTTACTCATGCTGGTTATCCAAGGGGGTAAAGTATTAACGCTGGACCACAACCGCGTTATCGGCAATGCAACCATCATCATAGAAGGGCAGCTCATTAAAGCGATAGGAGAAAACATCCCGCTGCCGGATGAATGTACCGTAATAGATGCAGCAGGAAAATATATATTGCCGGGTTTTATTGATGCTCATACCCATATCGGTCTGGAAGAAGAAATTTATGCGGTTGAAGGCGATGATGTAAATGAAACTTCAGATCCGGTTACCCCTGAACTGCAGGCGCTGGATGGGATCAATCTGGATGATTTGGCATTCGCTGATGCCCTGTCAGGGGGTGTGACCAGATCGATATCCCTGCCGGGCAGTGCAAATGTGATCGGCGGGCAGGCAGTTTTCCTGAAACATCTTGCAGCTTCTCCCAGTGAAATGATTTGCAGAAATCCTGCCGGATTAAAAGCCGCCCTGGGGGAAAATCCAAAGCGGGTATACTCCCGGCAGAAGAAAACTCCGGTTACCAGAATGGCCAGCGCCAGTTTGCTCCGGGAAGCGCTATTTGTTGCCCGGCAGAATATGGATAAAAAAGATTTGGCTGCCAGAGATATTTATCGGCAAAAACCTTTACAGTGCATACTGAGAAAAGAAATGCCTTTAATGGTTCATGCGCACCGGGCAGACGATATTTTGACCGCCTTAAGGATCAAGGACGAATTTGACATTGATATGGTCATCCAGCATGGTACGGAAGCTTTTAAAGTTGCCGACGATTTGGTCGCAAGAAACGTGGCGGTATTACTGGGGCCCTTGCTGGTCAACCGTGCCAAAGTGGAAATGAAGGAAGTATCTTTTAAGAATGCTGCCAAACTTGAGCGGCAGGGGGTAAAATTCGGCTTTATTACTGATCATCCGGTCATACCGATAAAATATTTACGTGAATGTGCTGCCATCGCTGTCAGAGAAGGATTGGATGAGGAGGCTGCGCTTAAGGCGTTAACCATCTCTCCGGCACAGATTTTACACGTCGATGATGAGCTCGGTTCCATCACAGCCGGCAAAAGGGCGGATCTGGTGATATTCGACGGACATCCGTTTGATTTCCGCTCCCGGGTACTTAATACAATCGTTGATGGAATTGTTTGGGGGGATCAAAGTGAATAAAGGTGATGTATTCACTGTCTACCTGGATGGAAATGTAATGACCGTATGTGTGGTGGGCTTTTATGATGATGAACTGACCGGTGAAGAAATGGTGATCCTGGCAGTCGTCAGCCGGGAGAATATGGTGCATGTTCCTCTGGATGATCTGCAAAGCCTGTTTCCCGATAATAAATACCAGAATTAAATAAGAACAAGGGGCAGCCATTATAGCAGCCTCTTTTTTTGCCATTATTTACTTCAAGGACTTTCGATATTTTTCTCCAATTTAAATAACAAAACGTACAGGAGGTGAGTAAGTATTACCCCTAAAAAAATCATATTAATGGTTCTGAGCATTTTGGGGATCTTTCTTTTTACATATTCAGCGGCAGGTGCTCCCAGTCCCCGTATTGTGATCAACGGTCAGACCAAAATCGTTGACCCTGCTCCCCGGATCGATAACGACCGCATTATGGTGCCCCTCAGGTTTATCATCGAAGACCAGGCCCTAAAAGGGGAAGTCTTTTGGGACGCCCGGCAGCAAAAAGTAGCCATGAACTGTAAAGGCAAATATATAGAGCTGTTTATCGGCAGTCAAAAGGCTGCCATAGATGGTAAAACAGTATATCTGGATTCCCCTCCATATATTTATCAGAGCAGGACTTATGTGCCTCTGCGCTTTATTGCGGAGGCCACCGGAGCCAAAGTGGAGTGGAAATCTTCAAGCTATGAGGTGATGATTGATTTTTCGTCAGCCAGCGCCGATCAGAAGGTATTTGCTTACTATTACTATCGGTCATTTGACGAATTAAAGGCTAATGCCGAGGGAATGACCAATATTGCTTTTCGCTGGTTTCAGACTGATGGGGAAGGAAAGCTTTTTTATGAGTATGAGGATGATTACGCACAGATTTTGAAATTTACCAGGGAACAAGGGATCAAGACCCATGCCAGTGTAGCTTTGATGGATAGAGGCTTATTACATAATTTGCTGGCCAAACCGGAAAACAGAGCCCGATTGATCGGGAATCTGCTGGATAAAGTCAAAAAAGATCATTATGATGGTGTTGATATTGATTTTGAATTTATCGACCCGGCCGATGCCAAGTATTTCACTCTGTTTCTGAGGGAACTGAAGACTTCCTTGGGACCGGAAATCCCATTATCATTGGCAGTTCCCGCCCGTACTGCCGCGGATAAATGGCCCACTGCCTTTGAATATGAAAAAATTGGGCAAATAGCTGATATGGTAGTGGTAATGGCTTATGATTACAGCTACAAGACCAGTGCACCAGGTCCGGTAGCACCTTTGTGGTGGGTCGAACAAACCATTTCCTACATGACGGCGAAAATCGAGCGGGAAAAATTATTGCTGGGATTACCTACCTATGGTTATGACTGGGCTGCCGGACTAAAGACCACTACGGTCACTGCTGATAAATTGGCCCAGTTGAAACAGACCTATAAACTGAATGCAGGCTTTGATATAAAAAACGGCAGTCCGTTCTATAACTATTGGGATAAAAACGGGAATTTCCATCAGATATGGACGGAAGATCAGGAAAGCATAAAAGCCAAGTATGATCTGGCGGTAAAAAATAAACTGGGGGGAATTTCGTTCTGGCGGATTGGTAATGGCTGCACTGATTTATACAATATTCTTCCTGTGCAAAGATAGCTGTTACAGTTTATGAAATAACTCGGTTAATGTATAATAATTGATTATAACCACCCGCTTGGGTGGTTTTCATTCGTCATTTTACTCATCTGCGGGGAGAAAAGGCAATAGCCTTTTGAGCTGAATGCTTCCTGCCTCTGGCTTTTTGAGCAGGGAAAGACTAAAATTGAGCAGGAGGGGAGAAAATGACTCCAGAACAACCTGGTTTATTCGATATGAATGAACCGCAGCCGGCAAAAAAAACAGAAGAAGAGAAGAAGCCGGTACTGACGGCAGAACCATCGGCGCCACCCATAGCAGCAGAGGAAACGGAGCCGTTTTTCCTGCCGGGTGTCAGCCAGGAACCAGCCTGGCCAGAAGCGGAAAATCTGTCTGAACTTCATGCCAGAGCCGCTCATTGTACTTTATGCCGGCTGCGCAGCACCTGTACCCAGGTGGTGTTCGGCGAAGGACCGGAAGACAGCCGGTTAATGCTGATCGGTGAAGGACCGGGACAGGAAGAAGATTTGCAGGGCCGGCCTTTTGTTGGACGAGCCGGTCAGCTGCTGGAAAAGATTTTACAGGCTGCAGAGATCCAAAGAGCGGATGTTTATATTGCCAATGTGGTGAAATGCAGGCCACCCCAAAACCGTTTACCGGATGCCGAAGAGGTGAAAGCCTGCAAGGGATACCTGCAGGCGCAGATCCGTCTGATAAACCCTGGTATTATAGTATGCCTGGGAGCTCTGGCTACACAGACAGTGGTGGATCCCCGGGCCAGGATCAGTAAAGTAAGAGGGATATGGCTGAACCGGGCTGGGATAAAAATCATGCCCACTTTTCATCCTGCCGCCCTGTTAAGAAACCCTGAATATAAACGACCCGTCTGGGAAGATTTCAAATTAATCAGAGATGAGTATAGAAAGATTTGCGGTAAATAAAGGTTTGGTGAATGAGGTGACACGGTGGAGCTGTACGTTGGATCTGCGGAGGCAATGCAGCAATTGGGAATGAAAATCGCTTCTTTTTTAACCAAAGGAGACATCGTATATTTAGAGGGAGAATTAGGAGCAGGAAAAACCACGCTGGTAAGGGGAATCGCCCAGGGTATGGGATACCCCGGCAAGGTGACCAGCCCTACCTTTACCATCATGAATATTTATCCGGCACGGCTGGAAATTTATCATTTCGATTTTTACCGTTTGGAGCAAGGCGATCTTAGTGATTTAGGTCTGGACGATTATTTAGCCGCAGAGGGGGTCGCTTTGATCGAGTGGCCGGAAGTAGGGAGCGATACTCTGCCCCCCGAGGCCCTGATCATTAGCATAAGCCTGATCGATGACGATTATGACCGGGAACGCCAGGTGAAAATAACAGCCCGGGGCGATGAGTATGAACGAAAGCTTAAGGAGATTAAAAAAGCATGCTTATTCTAGCAGTGGACAGTGCTACTCCCGTTGCGGGGGTGGCTTTATCAGACGGGGAAAAAATAATTGCCGAGTACAGCCAAAATTTTAAGCAGGTCCATTCAGAAAAATTCATGCCTATGATCGACAAATGTCTGAAGGACTGTGGCTGCATCTTGAAAGATCTGGATGCTATAGCTGTTACTTCCGGACCCGGGTCATTTACCGGCATACGGATAGGAATGGCTACGGTAAAAGGTTTAAGTCTTGGTTCCGGTGTGCCGTTGATCAGTATTTCGACTCTGGAAGCCCTTGCCTTTAATATGGTCTTAAGCGATTATTTGGTCTGCCCGGTCCTGAATGCAAGAAAAAATGAGGTCTATGCTGCTGCTTATGATGTAAGCGGCGTCAAACCGGATATTTTATGGGGGCCTGCCGCTTGCCCGCCTCAGGTTATGGCGGATGAAACCGGAAAGATCGCAGCAAACCACCCGGGTATCGTTCTTTTAGGGGATGGGTTCAAACCATATCAGGAAATTTTCCGCTCCAGTTTTGGTACTCGGTTAAGAGAGGTACCGCCGCATCTGATGCTGCCAAGAGCTGGCAGTATTGCCACACTGGCTGCGATGAAACTGAAACAGGGAGCTTTAGAGGACGTTCACGCCATAAGGCCATATTATATAAGACTTTCGGAGGCCGAATATCAATTGGGAAAGGAAGACAAATAGCTTGTTAAATCCCCATTATATTTTAAGGAAAATGGCACCTCAGGACATTGATGAGATCATGGCTATCGAACAGGAAGCCTTCAGTATGCCCTGGTCCAAAGAATCTTATCTGGCGGAATTGAAAAACCATTTCGCCTATTATACAGTTTGCGATGTTGGCGGCAAGATCGCTGGTTATGGCGGGATCTGGATCGTGTTTGAAGAAGCCCATATAACCAATGTGGCTGTCAGTGCCGAGTATCGCCGCCAGGGAATCGGAGCAGCCATCATGCTGGAACTGGAGAAGCAGGCCCGGGAAAAGAAAGCCCTGCGCATCCTGCTGGAAGTGAGGCCCTCCAACGAGCCGGCTTTAAAAACCTATCGAAAACTCAATTATCTGCCTAATAACGTGCGGCCTGAATATTATTCGGATAACGGGGAAGACGCTCTGATCATGATCAAATTATTATTTTAGGAAATATACAAGGTTGGTGAAAAGGTGAAAGAGGTAAAAATTTTAGGAATAGAAACTTCCTGTGATGAGACTGCCGCTGCAATCGTGCAAAACGGCCGGCATATCCTTGCCAATATAGTAAATTCACAGATCGCCATCCATCAGGAATTCGGCGGAGTAGTGCCGGAGATCGCTTCCCGCAAGCATATTGAAAATATCAGCCTGGTGGTCGATGCGGCATTTAAACAGGCAGGTTTGGCCTATGATGAGATTGACGCTGTAGCTATCACTAATGCTCCCGGACTGGTGGGTGCTTTGCTGGTAGGGTTGTCATTTGCCAAAGGTTTTGCCTATGCTCTTGATAAACCGCTAATTGCGGTGAATCATTTACATGGCCATATCTATGCCAATTTTTTGGCCCATGATGATATAGAGTTTCCGGCTGTCTGCCTGATTGTTTCCGGCGGTCATACCAGTATCTTATATATGCCGGCCGCAGGAGAATATGAAGTATTAGGCTCCACCATTGACGATGCAGCCGGAGAGGCCTTCGATAAAGTAGCCCGCTTTTTGGGGTTGGGTTATCCGGGCGGTCCGGCTATACAGAAGGCGGCTGCTGAAGGTCAAGCAGGAAAGTACGTTTTGCCCCGGGTGTTTTTAAATCGCCAGGATCTGGATTTCAGTTTCAGCGGCTTAAAAACAGCTGCCATGAACCAGTGGAAAAAGAATGACATGGATCCCGCCATGGTAAACGATTTGGCTGCGGAATTTCAGCAAACCCTGGCTGAAATATTAACGGTAAAAACCCTGCGGGCAGCAATGCTTAAAGATGCCAGAACGGTCTTGCTGGCCGGGGGGGTAGCTGCCAATGATGCTCTGCGAATATTGATGAAAAATGAGGGAGAAGCAAAAGGTTTAAAAGTGTATTATCCCCCTCTTTCATTGTGCACTGATAATGCGGCTATGATTGCGGGCAGTGCTTACTTTCAGTATAACAAAGGTGATTTTGCATCACTTGATCTGAATGCTTATGCCAGCCTTTCATCCTTGTGAAAATTGCCTGTGGATAATGTGTATAACTCTGTTGATAATTATCAGAACGCCATTCGCAAACTTTGATAGAGTCCCGGTCGTTTTCGACAAATGCTTAGTTGCCGGAAAGCTGTCAATTGATCTTGTGGATAACCAAAAAAGCAAGGAGTGATAAAGTGTATCCGACTTTATTCGAAGTAGGCCCAATAACTGTAAATTCATGGGGTTTAATGCTGGCCATCGCTGTAATTATTTCCATTTTTGGTGTCGGTCGGCTTTTTGAGCGGGAAGGGTATGATAAAGAAATCGTTTTAGATATGGTGTTGATCATGGTTATAGCAGGAATCTTTGGTTCGCGCCTGGCCTATGTATTGATTTACCAGTGGCAGGAATTCTGGCATAATCCTGCTATTCTATTTGCCCTGCAGGATGGCGGCATAGCCGGGTTGGTATGGTATGGCGCACTGATCGGCGGTTTCTTATCGTTTATTATTTATATCCGCATAAAAAAGCTCGACGCCTGGCGCTTGCTTGACATGTTTGCTCCTTATGTGGCTTTCAGCTATGCCTTGGTGAGAATTGGTTGTTTTTTGGCCGGCTGTTGTTATGGAGAGGCTACATCATGCAGCCTGGGTGTGGTATTCCCCAATGTTGATTCATTGCCCCGTCACCCCACGCAGCTTTATAGCTCATTGATCAATTTTATTTTATTTGCTTTCTTGTTATGGTATTTCCCGCGGAGGAAATTTGCCGGAGAAGTATTTGCTTTATATATCGGCGGTTATGCAGTATATCGGTTGATCATCGAGTTTTTCCGGGAAAATATTATTTTTTACGGTGTTTTTACGCTCGGGCAGGTTTTTAGCTTCTTTCTCCTGATTTTCGCAGTGGTTTTATATGTGTTAAGAAGCAGAGCTGCCAGGATCGAAGCCAAGGATACAGGGACGGATAAATCATGAATATGTATGATCAGAACAACATGAGAAAATCACTGCGGCAAATCATGCTCACTGCCAGGGGAGAGCTTGCTTTGGAACAGGTGCAGGAGATGAGTGGCAGCATCATACAGAAGTTGGGGGATTTCAAGCAGATCACGGAAGCAGAAACGGTCATGTGCTTTTTAAGTATAAAAAATGAAGTGAACCTGTATCCGTTTATTGATCAAGCCCAGGAACAGGGGAAGCGGGTCCTGGTGCCCAGAGTGGAAAGCGCAGGGGCGATCAGAGCGGTAGAGTACCAGCTGGAATCTGTCCGCAAAGGTCCTTACGGAATCATTGAACCGGAAGGGGAACCGGTGGATGAAAAGCTGATCGATGCAGTATTGGTGCCAGGATTGGTTTTTGATTTTCAAGGCTATCGTTTAGGTTATGGCGCCGGGTATTACGATCGTTTTTTACCTTTACTCAGACCGGATGCATTTGTCTGCGGGGTGTGTTACGACTGGCAGGTAGTGGAGACGGTTTTTCCGCAAACCAAAGATGTGGCAGTGGACTGGATCGTTACCGATAAATCTGAAGTAGTGGTCAATTGGGATCGATTTTAAAAATTAAAAGGGGGTTTTCTATAAGAAAACCCCCTTGAATACTATATACGGTTTATTCCGGTTTCCCATCCGTGCTGCCCATTTCCTTCAGGGCGGCAAATACCCCGCCTAATCCTGCCAGATCACTGGGGATGATCAATTTGGTGGCCTGACCGTCACCTAAGTCTTTTAATGTTTCCAGTGATTTTATAGCCAGGACTTTTTCATCTGCCCCCGCTTCCTTGATCATCACCAGACTATCGGCAAAAGCCCGCTGGACATTTATAATCGCCTGGGCTTCACCTTCGGCTTTGAGGATCTGAGCCTGCCTCTGTCCTTCAGCTTCCAGAATGGCAGCTTGTTTGATCGCTTCAGCATTTAAAATTTGTGCCTGTCTGTCTCCTTCAGCCTCCAGAATGGCTGCCGTTTTTTGCCCTTCAGCCCGTAAAATTGCTTCACGCTTTTCACGTTCAGCCCGCATCTGTTTTTCCATTGCCGTTTGAATGTCCTGGGGAGGCAGGATATTCTTAAGCTCTACCCGGTTGACCTTGATACCCCATTTATCAGTTGCTTCGTCTAATATGATCCGAAGTTTTGAATTAACGTGATCTCTGGAAGTCAGAGTTTCATCCAGCTCCAGATCACCCACGATATTTCTTAAGGTAGTAGCCGAAAGATTCTCGATCGCTATAATAGCGTTGGAAATTTCATACGTAAACTTGAATGGATCAGTTACCTGATAGTACACCACCGTATCGATCATCATGGTAACATTATCTTTGGTAATAACCGGCTGGGGCGGAAAATCAACTACCTGCTCCCTTAAATCGATAATCATTCTGAAACTATCTATAAAAGGGATAATCACATTGATACCTTGTTCAGCGATTTTATGAAATTTGCCTAATCTCTCCACTACTCCTACGGTTGCCTGCCGAATGATCTTGATTGAAGAAAAGGCTACGATGATTACAAAAAACACCAACAAAACATTAACGAATACACCCCACATAATAAAACCCCTTTCGATAATTTATTCCTGTACCTTCTGTACGATCAGTTTGACACCCTCGATGGCCGCTACCTCCACCAATGTACCGGTTTCGATTTCTTCTGATGACACGGCTGTCCAAATTTCACCGTTTAATTTCACCTGACCGTAATGCAGCGGAACGATCTTATCAATACTAATACCCTTTTGCCCGACCAATGCTTTCACATTGCTGGCTGTCTCATTGGTTTTGATCAATTTGACCACCAGGGGGCGGGTAAAGATGACCAGCAAAATAGTCAAAAAGGCAAAAACCAACAGCTGCGCTTCGATCTGGGGGAACCAGCCGATACTTACTGCCAGTGCCACTACCAGGGCGGATATTGCCAGATATAAAAACCAAAAACCCACGGTGAAGATCTCAATCGCACCGCAAACCAGAGCAACGATTATCCAGGTCAGTGCTGTCATCAGCATTCTCCTTTCCTCGACTTAACAATGAATTCACCTGATTTATATGATAACATATACCACAGGTCATGTCTTTTAGATGCGGCCAGACAAATTACGGTAATGTCGAAGTGTGTTGATAACACTATACGTTGTGGGGTATAATGAACGAGATGAAAAGCTCCGATTCAGTTTTCCTAAGGGTTAAACTATGGAGGCTGAACACTAAGGTGTAAAGGGAAACCTTTATGCCTCCCGTATGGAAAGGAGTATGAAACAGTCCGTGGACTTTATAGCACTCGTTTCAAGGAGTGCTAATTTTTTGGGGAGGTAAAGAACATGAACAAAGATGAAGTTGTGGAAAAGCTGCTGGATGTTGCAGTCAATGGCAAGATAAGCTGTACTGAGGCCAGAGAGATCATGAAAGATTATAATGTCCCCAACGGATTGCTGGGGAAAATTTGCGATGAACTGGGAATTAAAATCTACGGCTGTGAGTTGGGCTGTTTTTAACAGGGACAATCTATGCTCAAATCATTGTAGTTGGAAGAGGACGATCAATGAATGACAATTTCGCCAGAGAAATCAATTATTTAAGGATATCAGTAACAGACCTCTGTAATTTGCGCTGTCGTTATTGTATGCCTGAAGAAGGAATAGACAATAAACTTAGCCACAAGAAAATATTGAGCCTGGAAGAGTATGCCCGGATCGTAAGAGTTGCAGCCCGGGCCGGGATTCGCAAGGTCAGGCTGACCGGCGGAGAACCTCTGGTCAGAAAAAACCTGGTGCAGTTAGTCAAATATATTGCGGAGATACCGGAAATAGATGACATCGCTGTAACGACCAATGGTATTTTGTTTCCCGGGGTCGCCAGGGAGTTGAAAGAGGCCGGGCTTAACCGTATCAATATCAGCCTGGACAGTTTAAAAGAGGAGCGGTATGAATATATTACCCGAATGGGGAGCTTGCACCAGGCGAAATTAGCTGTTTTTAAAGCACTGGAACTGGGCCTGCATCCGGTAAAGATTAACACTGTGGTCATAAAAGGCTTCAATGATGATGAAATTCTAGACTTCGCCAGGTTGGCTCATGAGTATCCTTTGCATATACGTTTTATCGAGTTTATGCCCATTGGGGACTTGCTCTTCTGGAAAAAAGAACGCCTGATGGATGCTGACATGATCAAAGCCGTTATCGAAAAAGAATTCAATTTGCAAATGGCATGCGACATTCAGGGCAATGGCCCGGCCAGGTATTATCAGACTGCAGGAGGCAAAGGGTCCATAGGATTTATCAGTCCGATGAGCAATCACTTCTGCTCCCGCTGCAACCGGATACGTATGACGGCAGACGGGATGCTGCGCGGATGTTTGTATGAAAAGCAGGAGATCGATTTAAAACCGGCATTGGCAACCGGGGATGAAGAGGAGATTCTGCGTCTGATCAACCAGGCAATTAAGAAAAAACCTGCCCGGCATCATATGAACGATGGCTGGGGCATGGAAAATGAACGTAAAATGTACCAAATCGGAGGATGATATGGATTTTACGCATATCAATGAACAGGGAAGGGCACGGATGGTAGATGTAAGTGACAAAGGTGATACTGCACGAATCGCTGTCGCTCAGGCTATCGTGGAAATGCAGTCCCAGACCCTCAAGCTGATAAAGACCGGAGGAATCGAAAAAGGTGATGTGCTGGCTGTGGCACAGGTTGCGGGCGTGATGGCAGCCAAAAAGACTTCTGACCTTATTCCCATGTGTCATCCCTTAATGATCACTTCGGTGGATATTCATTTTGCTTTCGATGACGAAAATTCGCAGATCACCGTCCTTGCTTCCGTGAAGACCACCGGAAAAACCGGAGTGGAAATGGAAGCCCTCACAGCTGCTGCAACCGCTGCTTTGACCATTTATGATATGGCCAAGGCCGTTGACCGCTGGATGATCATCAAAGAAGTCAAGCTGTTGGAAAAAGCAGGCGGAAAAAGCGGACATGTTTTAAGAAATGAAGGAGATAATGAATAAAGGCACTTTGCCTTCCTTTTGTATCAGTCCTGAAAGAGGCTATCCGGCTTTATTGAGAAAGGTGATCCAGTGGAGGTGTTATGATGTTTAAAACCGGAATTTTGATCATGAGTGACAAAGGTTCCCGGGGTGAGAGGGAAGACTTAAGCGGACCACAAATACAAACCATGCTGGGAGAAGATTTCAGCATTGATTATTATGAAATCATTCCGGATGAACAGGAGCTTATTCAGAAAAAATTGATTTTCCTGTGTGATGACCTTAAGTTGGATCTGGTGCTGACTTCGGGCGGCACAGGATTCTCCCGCCGGGATGTCACACCCGACGCGACTTTAGCCATAGTGGAAAAAACCACTCCCGGAATACCCGAAGCCATCCGCCTGTATGGCCTGCAAAAAACACCCAAGGCCATGCTTTCAAGGGCTGCAGCAGGGATAAGGGGCAATACGCTTATTATTAACCTGCCGGGCAGTGTGAAAGGGGTACGCGAGTCCCTGGAAGCAGTGTTTCCTGCTCTGGTCCATGGTCTTGAAATCCTGGCCGGATCTGCTTCAGAATGCGGACAGGAGTAAATGGTTCATAAAAAAACGAGTTATTTAAAGGTATAAAAAGAAATCAGCAGGAGCATAATATAATTCGAGAATAAAGGGCAAATTTGACAGGTATTTTGATTTGAATACTTTTTAAAACTTGCCTAATATTATTACTAGTCATTAGCACTCACTTGTGACGAGTGCTAATAAAAAATAAAATCTATAAGGGGGTATACCTTTGAAGATTCAACCATTAGCAGACCGTATCGTTGTAAAAGTCGCGGAAGCCACAGAAGAAAAGACCAAGAGCGGGCTTTATGTACCTGATACTGCCAAAGAAAAACCCATGGAAGGTGAAGTTCTGGCTGTCGGGCCGGGATCTCTCAATGACAAAGGTGAAAGAGTTCCAATGGATATTGCTGTCGGAGACAAAGTTATTTACTCCAAATACGGAGGAATGGAAGTCAAGATAGACGGAGAGGCCTACCTTATTTTATCAGAACGTGATATTCTGGCAAAATTCATTTAATGAAAGATTAAATAGAAGGAGGATACATAGATGATATCCAAAGAAATCAAATTTGGGGAAGATGCCAGGCGCGCCCTGGAAAGAGGCGTTGATAAATTAGCCAATACAGTTAAAATCACTCTGGGACCTAAAGGGAGAAATGTTGTTTTAGACAGAAAGTTTGGCTCTCCTACTATTACCAATGATGGTGTAACCATAGCCAGAGACATTGATCTGGATGATCCATGGGAAAACCTTGGCTGCCAGTTAGTTAAAGAAGTTGCCACCAAAACCAATGATGTGGCTGGAGACGGAACCACCACTGCTACTGTTTTGGCCCAGGCCATGATAAAAGAAGGCTTGAAGAATGTTGCTGCCGGTGCCAATCCCATGGTGATGAGAAGAGGTATTGAGAAAGCCGTTGTTGCTATTGTGGAATCGATCAAGGAACAGAGCCATCCGGTTGAATCCAAGGAAGCGATTGCCCAGGTAGCATCTATTTCTGCCAGCGACCAGGAAATCGGCAAGATCATTGCCGATGCCATGGAAAAAGTAGGCAGAGATGGCGTCATTACTGTTGAAGAGTCACAGTCACTGGGTACCCAATTGGAAGTTGTCGAAGGAATGATGTTTGACCGCGGCTATATCTCCCACTATATGGTTACCAACACTGAAAAAATGGAAGCAGTTCTGGATGATCCGTACATCCTGATTAATGATAAAAAGATATCTTCAATATCTGAAGTGCTGCCTGTTTTGGAAAAGGTAGTACAAACCGGAAAACCGATGCTTTTAATCGCTGAAGAAATCGAAGGTGAAGCACTGGCTACTTTGGTTCTTAACAAACTCAGAGGCACTTTCACCTGTGTTGCTGTAAAAGCTCCCGCTTTTGGTGAGAGAAGAAAGGCTATGCTGGAAGATATTGCAATCCTTACAAAAGGACAGGTAGTATCAGAAGATCTGGGTATCAAAATGGAAAACGTAACTCTGGAAATGCTGGGTAAAGCCCGCCAGGTAGTTGTTAGAAAAGAAGAAACCATCATCATCGATGGCGCTGGCAGTGAAGAAGATGTAAAAGGAAGAATTGCCAATATCAAGAGACAGCTGGAAGAAACCGACTCTGAATATGACCGGGAAAAACTGCAAGAAAGAATGGCCAAGTTATCTGGCGGCGTAGCTGTTATTCAAGTCGGAGCTGCGACTGAGACGGAATTAAAAGAGAAAAAACACCGTATGGAAGATGCTCTGGCAGCTACGAAAGCTGCTGTTGAAGAAGGCATTGTTTCCGGCGGCGGTGTTGCTTTAATCAATGTTATTAAAGCGGTGGATACAGTCGAAGCTGAAGGAGACGAATTGACTGGTGTGAAACTGGTCAAGAAAGCCCTGGAAGAACCCCTGCGCCAGATCGCTAATAATGCTGGTGTAGAAGGCTCCGTAGTGGTAGAAAAGGTGAAGGAAGCTTCTGACGGTATTGGGTATAATGCTCTCACTGGAGTATATGAGAATATGATCGATGCTGGTATCATTGACCCTGCCAAAGTTACCCGCTCCGCAGTACAAAACGCAGCCAGCATAGCAGCTATGGTTCTAACTACCGAAGCTGTGGTAACCGAATCACCCAAAGAAGATGACTTGAAGGCCATGGCCGGCATGGGCGGCGGAGGAATGCCTCCGGGAATGATGTAAAAACAAAAAATTATTTAAGAAAACAGCCCTCAGGGGCTGTTTTTTATTGCTCAAAAATATGGGAATTGGACACAATAAGATGCATTAAAAAAATTTTATAATTGAAACGATAAAATTATGATAAAATAATGTTTGCGATGGAAATATTCTGGTAAGTACTTTAAATCGACGTAACATTACCAGCAATCACAAAATTATGGAGGTGTATGATTTGCAGTCTAAGTTTTCCTACAATGAAGAAGCAGTTGAAAACCTTCGAATCAGCGATACAAGTGTTCTGGATCGCTTGATCGACCACGAATCTTTCCGGGAAAACAATCTAAAGAAAAAACGGACCAAAATCGACAAACGGATGACCCTCTCCGAAGCAGTTGCCACATTTGTGAACGATGGAGATATAGTGGCAGACTCAGGATTTTCCTATGTTCGGAGTCCATTGATGGCGCACTTTGAGATTTGCCGCCAACAAAAGAAACAATTACAGTATATCGGTTCTCCCAACACCCTGCAGTCTTTTACTGTTTTTGCCGGTTGCTGCAATTACACCCACAACTCTTATGTGGGGGCTGAAATGCGCGGTACCGACCGTATGTTCTCCGCCTCGGTAAAACAGGGCCGAACCAAGATTATATCAGAATGGGGCCATGGCTCCATGGGAATTGGATTTAAGGCAGCCCAGTACGGCATGCCTTACGCAGCTTCCAAACAGCTGCTTGGTTCAGATATGTTGAAATATAATCCTTACGTAAAAGAAACCATTGACCCGTGGAGCGGTAAACCGGCGGTGCTGATTCCCGCACTTCACCCGGACGTGGTTTTCATTCATTGCCAGCAGGCGGACAAGTATGGCAATGGAAAAATATTTGGACCGGCAGTCAATGATATTGCAGAGGCTTTCGCTTCACGTAAAGTGATCCTCACTTGTGAAGAAGTCGTGCCGGAATTATCCCTTCGCTTTGACAGCAGCAATGTGGTCATCCCTTTTATGGTGGTGGATGCGGTAGTTGAACTTCCTTACGGATGTCTGCCCGGTTGCTGTCCGGGATATTATTATTGGGCTCGTGAATGGTGGGAATGGCTGATGCGCATTGCTACCCGGGATCAGGCAGCCATGCAGGATTTTATGGATGTATGGGTGTATGGCTGTAAAGATCAATATGAATTGATGGATAAACTCAGTGAGTTTCTGGGCGGTTCACGTTATATGGATAATCTGCGCCGTTTGCAGAAGGCTGAAGAATACCTGATCGAAGATATAGGGATCGATTTTTCCTACGAACAAGTAGTGCCCAAACGTGACTAATAGAAGGAGGCGAACGATTTGACTGCACCAGCAAACCCTTTTGAACAGTTAGCTTATAATATCGCTCTTCAAATCCAGGATGGGATGATCGTATATGTTGGGACCGGACTTCCTATGGTAGGTGCGATTCTCGCCAAAAAAACCCACGCTCCTAACATAACACTGGTCTATGAAAGCGGCGGACAGGATCCGTGGGAAGGGCCGATGCCATGGTCTGTAGGTGGTGCTGCTACCTATCGCCGCGCACCAATGAGTATGGAGATGGCGCATTCCTTTGCCATGGCTGCCAATGGTTTTGTGGATATTGCTTTTCAGGGCGCTGCGCAAATTGATATGTATGGTAATCTTAATACCCATTTTATCGGCGAAAGTTTTCATAATTACAAAACCCGTTTGACCGGGAGCGGCGGCGGCAATGACTTGAGTTCATTGACTGAGCATTTGGTGCTGGTAGGGCTGCAGGATCCTACCAAATTTACAGCGAAACTTGACTTCCTGACCAGCCCTGGTTTCCTTTATGGCGGGAACAGCCGCAAGGAAGCAGGATTGCTCGGGCAGGGACCGCAGGCATGCATTAGTCAGCTGGGTGTAATGGATTTTGAACCGGTCAGCAAGCGTATGCGCATTCATGGTTTAAACCCGGGAATAACGGCTGAGATCGCCCAGATGTGTACTGGTTTTGAACTGCTGGTTCCTGAAAAGATAGAGGAGATACCAAGTGTACCGGAAGATGTATTAAGAATTTTACGGGAAGATGTCGATCACAACCAAATCTTTATCGAATTTCCGCCCCGGGTAAAATAAGCATCGTTTCCTAAAAAAAAGAGACCCCTCAGGGTCTCTTTTTTTATAAGTCATAATAAAGTTCGAACTCCATGGGATGTGGGATCTCACTGACCCGTCTTGCTTCTTTGCGTTTATTTTGGATCCAGATATCAATCAGGCGCTGAGGAAATACTCCGCCTTGCAGCAAGAAGTCATGGTCTTTTTCCAGCGCATCCAGAGCTTCATCAAGAGATTTGGGCAGGCTTTTGATTTTTGCCTGTTCTTCCGCTGACAAGTTATAGAGATTTACATCATAGGGGCCAAAACCTTCTGCTGTGGGGTCAATATTATTTTTAATTCCGTCCAGGCCAGCCATTAATATAGCGGCAAAAGCCAGATAAGGATTACAGGTGGCATCAGAGGAGCGGAATTCAAAACGGCGGTGCTTGGGATCTTTGGCATAAGCGGGGATCCGTATCACTGCACTGCGGTTGGCCGTGGCAAAACACAGATTGACCGGCGCTTCATAACCGGGAACCAGCCTTTTGTATGAATTGGTGCTGGGATTGGTAAAAGCCAGTACTGCAGGAGCATGTTTTAACAGGCCGCCGATAAAGTTCATGGCTGTCTTGCTGAGTTCTGAATATCCGTCTTTATCATAGAAAAGGGGTTCGCCGTTTTTAAACATATGCATGTGCACATGCATGCCATTGCCGGCTTCGCCAAAAAGCGGTTTGGGCATGAAGGTAACGGTTTTCCCTTCCTGAAAGGCAAGATTTTTTATCAAATATTTGGCCAGCATGGTTCTGTCGGCCATTTCCCTTAAGCTGCCGAATTCTACTTCGATTTCGATCTGCCCCGGGCCGCCTACCTCATGATGATGATATTTGACCGGGATATTATTCTCCTCCATTAAAAGACACATCCGGGCTCTTAGATCATAAAGAACATCCTGGGGCGGAGCGATATGGTAACCGCTTTTTACAGGGATTTTGTAACCGGAATTGGGATAAGTATCATCACCGCTGTTCCATGCGGCTTGCTCGGCGTCGATGGAAAAACCCGTTTTATTTGGAGAGATCTCGTAACTGATATGGTCAAAAACGTGGAATTCATATTCCGGGCCCAGTCTGATCTCGTCAGCAATGCCCGTTTCCTGCATAAAGGCTTCAGCTTTTCTGGCAATTGTGCGGGGATCTTGGTCAAACCTGTAGTTTTGTGGCTGAGCTATGACAAATACATCGCCGATCATGCTTAAGGTGGCAACCTGTGTAAACGGGTCATAAACGGCGGTTTGAATATCAGGGATAAAAACCATGTCACTGTTTTCCACTGGAGCGAAACCGTAATTGGAGGCATCAAAGCCAATTCCGTAAACCAAGGTCTCAGGGGTGAAGCGTTTGACTGGAATGCTTAAGTGCCGCCACCTTCCTACCAGGTCGATGATTTTAAAGTCAATCATCTGGATTTCTTTTTCTTCACAAAACTGCATGACTTCTTCATAGGTATTAAACACTTATCGATTAGCCTCCTTCACATATAAATAACAACGGAATTATATCAAAACGGAAAAATTTAGTAAAGCGAAAAGGGGGATGTGCAAAAAAAATGCATTACTTTAACAGGCTGGAATATAATGCTACCCGGCAGACAGTTATATATTTCAACTGATTTTAATATCAATGTATTACTTGAATTGAACCGTGCGGAGGGGAAGGCGTGAACAAGAAACGCTGGATCATATTTTCGATCATTTTTTTAATGCTGGCTGGTATATGGATGTCGGCGGAAAAGATCCATGAAATTTATGTAAAATCACAATTGGAGCCTCTGACCGAACTGAAAGAATCAGTGAATAATATGCTGGCATTAAAATCATACCGATATGAATTGAAGTCCGGTTTTACAGTTGAACAGCGGGAGGAGGTGATAAGCAACGTATCCGGCGAAAAAGAAGCTGGAAAAACTCATATAAAGGGGGAGATGGTAAACACAGAGATTGATATCTATTATATTGATCGTACCATCTATAATTACGATTCTTTATCCGATAAATGGCTGGTTATTGAAAGCAGTACCAACAGCTCCGAAGAATTATTGATTTCTGAGCTGAACCCTTTATCAAATTTCTCCTTTAAACAGGTTGATGCAGCAGAAAAAATTGGATTCGAAAAAGTAGATGGTCGGGAATGTCTGGTAGTGAAGTGTCAACCTGACATTGAAAGTAAACTCCTCGAAACCTTGTGGCAAAACTTTGAATATCAGATGTGGATAGACTATCAGGACAAAATCGTGAGAAAAGCTGTTTTATCAGCTGTTAATCAACGATCACCAACAACGGTATTAAAAATTGAAGCTCATTTTTATGATTTCGATGAAAGGATATCGATCGACCCGCCCGATACAACGGTTAAGAAAAAATAGCAGGTTATAAAAACGGGGCCCGCAAGGGCCCCTTGAATTTTTCTGTTCCCCTTTAATTGCTGTTTAAGTCACTTGTTGCTATAATCGTTTTGTCAGGAGGGATAATAGATGAATCTGCAGGAAGTGGATGTTCTGATCACCGCAGAAGAAATAAAAGCCAAAGTACAGGAGCTGGGCCGGCAAATATCCGCAGAATACCGGGGCAGAAATCTTTTGATCGTGGGGATCCTAAAAGGAGCCTTCGTATTTATGGCTGATTTGATCAGGGAAATTGATATCCCTTTGGAAATTGATTTCATGGATGTTTCCAGTTATGGTGCTTCTACCGTATCTTCCGGCGAAGTCAGGATCATCAAGGATCTGGATTATTCCATAAAAGATAAGAATATTTTGATCGTGGAAGACATTATTGATACCGGTTTAACCGTGAAGTATATAACTTCCATATTGTATAAACGGGAACCGGCCAGCATAAAAATCTGCTGTATGCTGGATAAGCCTTCCCGCCGCAAAGCTGACATCAAGCCGGATTTTTACGGATATACCATTGAAGATCGTTTTATCGTGGGCTATGGCCTGGATTATGCGGAAAAATATCGCGAATATCCCGCTATATGTGAACTCAAAGCATCAGTATATAATAAGCAGGAGGAAGGCAATGAATAAAGAACTGGTTTTAATACTTGATTTTGGCGGCAGCTTTAATCAACTGATTGCCCGCCGGGTCAGGGAGTTATCAGTCTATTGTGAAATGGTTCCTTATCATATTGCTCTGGAAGCAGTCAAAGCGAAAAATCCACGGGCAATTATCTTCTCAGGCGGGCCGGCGGGCGAAGAAGAGGAACGGCCGGAATGCGACCCGGGGCTTTTTGAACTGGGGATCCCCATCCTGGCTGCCGGTTATGGTATGGAACTGATTGCCAGCCACTTCGACCGCTCAGTAATGCCTGGAAAAGTACAACAGGGCCTGGAAAAAATACGCGTATTGGCAGAAGAAACTATATTTAAAGGCTTCCCTGGTGAAACGGTTGTTTTTATCAACGGTGCTGCATCATTAAACGATGTTCCCCACGGTTTTAAGGCATTGGCTTTAGGCGGTGAGGGTCAGATCGCCGCTATCGGGCATACCGCCCAAAAGATATTTGGGATCCAATTCAGCCCTGAAGCAGGCGGTAATACTGCCGGTGCGCAGGTATTAAAAAACTTCCTGTTTGACATAGCCGGTCTCAGGGGAGATTGGGACCTGGACACCTTTATCAGTGAGATGGTGCTGGATATAAAAAACCAGGTAGGCGATCAGAAGGTTCTCTGTGCTTTAAGCGGCGGGGTAGATTCTTCCGTTGCCGCGGCTCTGGTACATAAAGCAGTAGGAGATCAACTGGTATCTGTGTTTGTAGATACCGGACTTATGCGGAAAGGTGAACCGGAACAGGTGGTGGCCACTTTCCGCGGCCAAATGAAGATGAATTTGATCTTTGTAGAAGCAGAACAACGCTTTTTAGCCAAATTGGCGGGAGTCAGAGACCCGGAACAAAAACGCAAGATCATCGGCGAAGAATTTATCCGCCTGTTTGAAGAAGAAGCCAAAAAGCTGGGTGACATAAAGTTCCTGGTACAGGGAACCATATATCCGGATATCATCGAAAGCGGTACCAAAACTATGGGAGCAGTGAAAAGCCATCATAATGTGGGAGGACTGCCGAAGGATATGGATTTTACCCTGGTGGAACCTTTGCGCCTGCTATTCAAGGACGAAGTCAGAATGATCGGGGAAAAACTGGGGATCGACAAAGAACTGGTCTGGAGACAGCCATTTCCCGGACCGGGTTTAGGGGTAAGGGTTCTGGAAGAGGTAACCAAAGAAAAACTGGATATTTTAAGAGAGGCGGATTTTATTATCCGCGAGGAAATCAAAAAAGCCGGACTGGAAAGAAATATCTGGCAGGCCTTTGCGGTTTTACCGCCGGTCAGAACGGTGGGGGTCAAACATGAAGCCAGGACCTATGCTTATCCGGTAATCATCCGTGCGGTCAACAGTGAAGATGCCATGACGGCAGAGGTGGCAAAATTGCCTCTGGCCTTTCTTGAAATGGTGGCATTAAGGATTATTAACGAAGTAGAGGGCATAAACCGGGTGGCCTATGATATAACACCCAAACCGCCTGGAACCATTGAATGGGAATAAGAGAAGCAGGAAAGTTACAGCAATAATAGAAATGGGGGGTAATAATGGAAAGTTATCGGTGCATTAAATGGGAATTGGTTGATGATGGGATCGGACTTTTGACTCTGAACCGTCCGCAGGCTTACAATTCTGTCAATGGCGAGATGCTTGACGAGTTGGAAGAATTCTGGCGGCTCCGGCTTTATGACAAGGAGACCCGGGTAATCCTTTTACAGGGGGCTGGAGAAAAAGGCTTTTGTGCCGGACTGGATATGAAATATACCATGGAAAACGCCAAACAAATGAGCGATCCGGTGGAGTTCTATAAATTCCAGGCTCGCCTGGGGCGCTTGAATATGGCCATGCGCAGGGCGCCGCAGCCCATTATTGCCCTGGTACATGGCGCCGCCGCCGGAGAAGGATTCAGCTTTGTACTGGCATCTGATATCCGCATTATATCCCCTGATGCACGGTTTTGCGCAGCGTATATAAACATTGGCCTGGGAGGTGCCGACATGGCATGCAGTTACCTGCTGCCGCGACTGATCGGAGCGGGGAGAGCGTATGAAATCATGTACCTGGGAGAGTTTATATCCTCACAGGAAGCAGTAGATCTGGGTCTGATTTCCAGAGTGGTCGAAAGACCCGCCTTATACGATACCGGACTTAATATGGCAAAAAAAATGGCAGCACGCAATCCATTGGCCTTAAGACTGACCAAAGAAGCAATCAATATGAATATCGATGCGGGCGGCATGGAGCAAGCCCTGAATATGGAAGATCGCAATCAGGTCTTATTAGCCATGGCTTTCGGCCTCAAATCCACAGTCTAGGGAACTATTCGCCTGATTACATTAGCATACTTTCTATATGTGCGGAAGGTTGGGAGATATCCAGGTAGCCCGTTAGGGTTTCCTGGATATCTTTATTGATGAGGACCAATACTTTTTTCCATTCCATTCAGCTCTGTTAAACTGTTAACCATTGAACCCATTGTCATAACTTCTCCTAATAAATAAAAAAAACTATATTTCGGCAAATTATTAAAGGTTATTTATAATACGAATCGAATATTTTATAAAGATAAATTATTTTGGATAGGAGGCAAGTTATGAGTTTCGATACATTAAAGGCTATAGGACCGCGGATAAACTATACTGAGAAATACCAGAAAGAAAAGGCCCAATTGGAAAAAGAGTTTCAAAGCTACCTTGACGAATGGCGGACATACCCCATCATGGTTGTCAACTATACCAAAAAGTACGGAGACTTGCCGGCATTGCATCATAAGCCCTACGGTCAGTGGGAGACTTTTTCCTGGAACCAGATGACCGAGATCATGTTTGCGACGGCCTCAGAACTTCTCAATTCCGGGATCAATGAAGGAGACAGGGTTGGGATTTTTTCAGTAAACCGGGCGGAATGGCACCTCTCAGATCTGGGTGCATTACTGATGAGATGTGTTACTGTTCCGATTTACGCTACCAATACGGAAGAAGAAGCTGCTTATATCATTAACGATGCTGAAATCAGAGTTTTATTCGTGGGCCGTCAGGTCCATTATGACAAAGCCTATCCATTGCTAGATAAATGTCCGTCCCTGGAAAAGATCGTGGTTTTCCATCGCGGGACTCAAATTCATGATGATAAACGGGTGATCATGTGGGACGACTTTTTGGACCGGGGCAGGCAAAACTCCCGCAAGCAAGATATTGAAGATATTATGAAAAGAGCCGGATATGATGATATGTGTGAAATCATTTATACATCCGGCACTACCGGAGAACCAAAAGGCGCCGTGCATACACATAAAACTTTGATGCATAATGCCTGGGGCGTTGGGAGATATACAGAAGGCTGCTTTGTTGAAGGAGATTCTTCCATGTGTATGCTCCCCCTGACTCATGTACTGGAGGGCTCCTGGTCTTTCGGGATCTTATCCATGGGTATGCAGTTATATTACTGTGAGGACCACAATGAGATCCTGGAATACCTGGCAGAAACGAATCCGACAGTTATGAACTCAGCTCCTCGTCTATTTGAGAAGATCTATGCTACCGTATATACGGGAATCAGAGATGCCTCTCCTTTAAAACAAAAGATATTCCATTGGTCAATGGGTATTGGCAAACAATATGGCGATTTGGTTTTAGCCGGTATACAACCTGGAGCATTGCTGACTTTTAAGAGAAAGATTGCTGAAAAGTTAGTTCTGCACAAAGTACATGGTCTTTTTGGTACCAATTTTCATCATTTAAATTATGGCGGTGCACCCCTTAACCCTGAAATAGAAAAATTCTTCTTTTATTGCGGCGTCCTGGTGACGGGGGGGTACGGTCTTACTGAGACATCTCCGGTTTTAGCCATGAATGGACCGCATTGTTTTAAATTCGGTTCTGTGGGACCGGCTGCGCCCCTGGTAGACATCAGAATCGATCCTGATACCGGTGAGATTCAGGCCAAAGGCCCCAATATCATAAAGGAATACTACAAAAAACCTGAGGCTACCAAAGAAGCATTTACTGAGGATGGGTGGTTTAGGACCGGCGATATAGGACGTTTCGATGAAGACGGATATCTTTATATCACCGATCGTCTAAAAGACCTGATCATTACCTCCGGGGGCAAAAACATCGCCCCGCAATTGATCGAGACCCTGATGGCGGAGGATCATTTCATTGAATATATAGCAGTGGTTGGAGACGGGAGAAAATATGTATCTGCTTTGATCGTGCCTACTTTTGTGAATCTGGAAGACTGGGCCCAAAAACAGGGCATCAGCTTTGCCAGCCGGGCAGAATTGATCAAGCATCCCAAGGTGTTGGAGTTCTACCAGAAAATTATTGATGATCGCCAGCAATCTTTGGGGCAGGTGGAACGAATCAAGAAATTCACTCTGCTGGAAAATGAATTTTCGCAGGAAACCGGAGAAATTACTGCTACCATGAAAGTGAAGAGGAAAGTCGTAAGAGAGAAATACCATGATTTAATCGAAGCGATGTATGCTGAATAATCATATGTCATGATTGGGTAAACTGGCAATAGTTGACACACAAAATCAGCTTTGATAATATCAGGTTAATAAAAAATTAAATCGAGCGAAAGTGGGTCTAGGGTTCCGCATGTTTAGAGCATGGCTGGTCCGAGTGACACAGGTGCTGTAAGCACTACACCGTATAGGGATAAAAGCCCAGGCGGATAGGTTTCGAAAACGAGACTATCCACTTGGGCTAAATTTTTTCGCAGGATTTTAATAGGAGGAATTTTTATGGCCAAAGTAGGAATAATCATGGGCAGTGATTCAGATCTGGGTATTATGAAAGAAGCCGGCGATATTCTTCAACAATTTGGCGCAGAATATGATTACACAGTATGTTCTGCCCATCGCTTGCCTGCAGAGACTGCTGAATATGCAGCAACTGCTATGGAAAAAGGTTATGAAGTGATCATTGCCGGAGCTGGAGGAGCAGCCCACCTGCCGGGAGTAATTGCTGCTTATACAGTCTTGCCGGTCATTGGCGTTCCCATCAAAACCAGTACTCTTTCCGGAGTGGATTCCTTGTATTCCATTGTCCAGATGCCCAAAGGCATACCGGTGGCAACAGTAGCTATCAACGGCAGTGCCAATGCCGGACTGCTGGCTCTGCAGATCATTGCTCTTCATGATAACGATATTCGCGTGAAGTTACTGGAATACCGAAAAAAAATGGCTGCAGATGTGAAGAAAAAAGATTTGTCACTGAAAGAGATTGGAGCAGATGCCTACTTAAAACAGCAAAGTCCCAAATGATTTAAACTGTAACCGTAAAAAGATATGAACAAGTGGAGGTTGTAATGAAGGATAAGGAACAAATGAGTTACAAAACCGCAGGGGTAGATATCGAGGCTGCCGGTCAGTCCGTGGAAATGATCAAAACCTGGGTGGAGAAAACACGGCGTCCGGAAGTTCTCGCCGGGATCGGACTTTTCGGCGGCATGTTTGCTTTTGATACCAGCAAGTTCAAGGAACCGGTACTGGTTTCCGGTACTGACGGGGTGGGGACCAAACTGAAAATTGCCCAGATGATGCAGGTCCATGATACGGTTGGGATCGACCTGGTGGCGATGTGTGTCAATGATGTTTTGTGCCATGGGGCTGAACCGCTTTTTTTCCTGGATTATATCGGCCTGGGGAAACTGAAACCTGACCTGGTGGAAGCACTGGTCAAAGGAGTGAGCGAGGGTTGTGTTCAGGCTGGTTGTGCCTTAATTGGCGGGGAAACTGCAGAAATGCCAGGCTTTTATGATGTTGATGAATATGACCTGGCTGGATTTGTAGTGGGCGCAGTGGAACGTTCACGCTTGATCGACGGCAGCCAAATTGAGGCTGATGATGTAATCATCGGACTGCCTTCTTCAGGCATACATTCCAATGGATTTTCCCTGGTCAGAAAAGTATTACTGGAAAAAGCCGGAGTAAAACTTGATGAGTATGCGCCGGAGTTAGGCAGAAGCTGGGGGGAAGAACTGCTTACCCCCACCCGCATTTATGTAAAAAGCATCCTGCCTTTGATCCGGGAATTTGATATTAAAGGCATTGCCCATATTACCGGAGGCGGTATGCCGGAAAATATTGAACGCATTATTCCTGCGGGCTTACAGGCGGTCATCGAAAGCAGTCAGATCAAAAGCCAGCCCATCTATGAAATCATCCAGACAACAGGCGGGATCGAAAAGACAGAGATGTTTAAGACATTTAATATGGGAATAGGTCTTGCAATTGTTGTTTCAACACGTTACTATGATAAAGTGCTGGAAGCACTGAAAAACGCAGGAGAAAATCCACAGCTCATCGGCCGGATAGAAGCCGGGAATGAAGGTGTTGTTATCAGATGATCAGAATTACTGAGCCAGGACGTTTGCGGCTTGCAGTTTTAGCTTCCGGACGGGGCAGTAATTTCACGGCCATTTGCCAGGCTATTGATGAAGGACGATTAGATGCTGAGATCGTTGTGGTCATCAGTGATAAAAAGGAAGCGCCGGTCCTGGAGAAAGCCCGGAACCGGAACATAGATCATTATCATATTGCCTTGCAGGATTACCCCGATAAAGCTGCCTACGAACTGGAAATTATAAAAAAACTGCAGGCATATGACATTCAATTGGTGGTACTGGCAGGCTATATGCGCCTGGTAGGGAAAGAGTTGCTGGAAACATATAAATGGAAAATCATAAATATACATCCGGCGCTGCTTCCAGCGTTTCCCGGGTTGGATGCACAGCAGCAGGCGGTAGATTACGGGGTGCGATTCAGCGGCTGCACGGTTCATTTTGTCGATGATGGCGTCGACAGCGGACCAATCATTTTGCAAAGAGTCGTTGAAGTATTGCCGGATGATACCGCTGATACTTTGTCCGAGCGGATCCTGCAACAGGAGCACCAGGTTTATGCGGAAGCTCTGCAGCTATTCGCCGAAGGGAAAGTTTATCTTAAGCAACGAAAAGTGGTAATAAAATAAGTATCTTATGCTTCAAGGAGGAATCATCATGTCCAGAGCGCTCATCAGTGTATCAGATAAGACCGGAATCGTTGAATTGGCTAAAAGTCTGGATAAAATGGGCTGGGAAATCATATCTACCGGCGGGACTTATAAGACTTTGCAGGAAGCCGGTATTAAAGTGACCAAGGTGGCTGAAATTACCGGTTTCCCGGAAATATTGGAAGGCAGGGTAAAGACTTTGCATCCACGGGTACATGGCGGAATCCTGGCTAAACGCATCCCGGAACATTTGGAACAATTACGGGAACATCAGATCGACCTGATCGATATGGTGGTGGTAAATCTGTATCCATTTCGCCAGACCATTGCCAAACCCGATGTCACCCACGAAGAAGCCATCGAAAATATAGATATCGGCGGTCCCAGTATGATCAGGGCAGCCGCCAAGAATTATATGGATGTGGCAGTGGTGGTAAGGCCGGAGCGTTACCAGCAAATCATTGCAGAACTGGAGCAGACCGGCAGGATTGGAGAAGAGACCAGACGGGAACTGGCCTGGGAAGCGTTTACCCATACTGCCGTTTATGACGCGATGGTGAGTGCTTATCTGGCTCCTGCCCACGGGACCTTAAGCGGAGAAAACTTTATCATTGCCGGAGAGAAAGTATATGGTTTGCGTTATGGGGAAAATCCTCATCAGCAGGCAGCATTCTACCGCAATATGATGCCGGGGGCCGGACTGCCCGATGCCCGGCAGTTGAATGGCAAGGAGCTCTCCTATAACAATATTATTGATACCCAGGCGGCCTGGTCGCTGGTCAGGGAGTTTGAAGAACCTGCCTGTGTGATCGTAAAACATACCAATCCCTGCGGAGTGGCAATAGCTGATAATATAAAGGATGCTTATGAAAAAGCCTTTGCCGCTGATTCTCTGTCAGCTTACGGGGGGATCATTGCCCTTAACCGGCCGGTTGATGAGGCAACCGCAGAACTCATTGCCAAGCCGTTTATGGAAGTAATCATTGCTCCGGATTTTGAAGAGAGAGCTTTGCAAGTGCTGAAGGCCAAAGTAAATCTGCGCCTGCTGAAAATGGCTATAATCGCCAAGGAACCATGGGAATTTAAAAGCGTGGAAGGTGGTTTTGTTGTCCAGGAAACGGACAACGACACTTTCGATGTTCACACAGCCCAAACCGTAACCAAAGCTGCCCCGGATGAAAAACAGCTAAAAAATCTGGCCTTTGCCTGGAAGATCGTCAAACATGTCAAGAGCAATGCTATTGTAATAGCCAAAGACGGGGTGACGGTCGGCATAGGAGCCGGGCAGATGAACCGGGTCGGTGCCGCCGAAATTGCACTGAAGGGCAAGGAAGATTTAAGCAGCGGTGCAGTAATGGCTTCAGATGCTTACTTCCCCTTTGGGGATACGGTGGAATTGGCCGGAAAATATGGCGTCAAGGCTATTATTCAGCCAGGGGGATCAATTCGCGATGAGGAAAGTATAACCATGTGTGATAAATTGGGCATAGCGATGATCTTTACCGGGGTAAGACATTTCAAGCACGGCTAAAAGCGGGAATAGCGGAGGGGAAAAATGGGTAAGAGAATTTTGGTAATCGGCCAGGGCGGCAGGGAACATGCCCTGATCTGGAAATTAAATCAAAGCCCCGGGATCGATAAGTTATATGCAGCACCGGGTAATCCTGGTATAGCAGCCTTGGCGGAATGTATAGATATTCAAGCTGAGCAGAGCGAGCAGCTGCTAAAATGGGCACAGCAGAACGCCATTGACTTGACCATAGTAGGGCCTGAAATCCCACTGATGGAAGGTATCGTAGACAAATTCACTGATGCCGGCTTAAAAATATTTGGTCCTTCTGCGGCCGCAGCCCGCCTGGAGGGCAGTAAGATCTTTGCTAAAAACTTATTCAAAAAATATGGCATTCCCACCGCCCAGTTTGAAGTATTTGACAATTTTGATGCAGCCCGCGCCTTTGCTTATGAATTAGTAAAAGAAGGCAAGCCGGTGGTTATTAAAGCCGATGGACTGGCAGCAGGTAAAGGGGTAGTCATTGCATCTACCTGGCAGGAAGCTGACCAGGCTTTAAACAGTATGATGAAAGACAGAAGTTTCGGAGCTGCCGGGGATCGAGTCATAATCGAAGAGTTTTTGAGGGGAGAAGAAGTCAGCTTTTTCGTGTTAAGTGACGGAAAAAATTTTATACCTCTGATTGCCGCCCAGGATCACAAGCAGATATTTGATGACGACATGGGGCCGAATACGGGGGGGATGGGAGCATATGTCAATCCGCCGGTTTTTACCCGGGAGTTGGAAACCCAAGCCATTGAGAAGGTGATCAGACCAGTCATTGCTGCCATGGAAGCGGAAGGCTGTACATATAAAGGAGTGCTGTATGCCGGTCTGATGATAACGGATGAAGGACCTAAGGTGTTGGAGTTTAACGCCCGTTTCGGGGATCCCGAGACCCAGGTGGTGATGCCGATGATAAAGGGCGATCTGCTGCCGCTGTTGGAAGCATCAGTTAATGGCGAATTGGAAAATCACCGGGCAGAAATGGAATCCGGCAATTGTGTCTGCGTGGTCCTGGCTTCCCAGGGATATCCTGGTCCATACGAGAAAGGACAGCTTATTGAAGGGTTGGAGGATCTGGCGGCGGACACCATTGCTTTTCACGCCGGCACCCGTTTAGAAGACGGAAAACTATATACTAATGGCGGTCGGGTATTAGCCGTTGCCTGCCGGGGAGCGGATATAAAAGAAGCCCGTAATAAAGCCTATGATGAAGTGAAAAAGATAAATTTTGCCGGTATGCATTATCGTACTGATATTGCCCGCAAAGCTTTACGAAGAGGGTAATCCAATATGGAAAATACCAAAGCACCATTTATAAGACTGGGCATAGTGGTGATCGCTATCGGGTTGCTGCTTTACCTCCCCACCCGGGAATTTTTGAAAATGACTTTTATGCTGGGGATCCCTTTTGTGTTGTTTTTGGTATTGATGAAAAGGAATAAAAAGTACTCGGTTTTATGGTTTCTATCCATTGTGCTGCTGCTGATGGTCACCGGGTTGTATCTATATTCACTTACCACGCTTCCCGAGCGTATCGAGACCCGGCGCATTGTCATGAAGGGAGAAGGTTTATTAGCAGACGGCAAATATGATGAGGCTATCGCTAATTACCGCCAACTTGGAAAAATCGGTGAGACCGATAAAATGAATGAAAAAATTGCCCGGGTAGAAGCGGAAAGAAAGGCAGAAGAAATGGTGGAAGAAGCCAAACAATTGATGGCAGCAGGCAAAGATAAAGCAGCCCGGGAGGTTTTGCAGCAAGTCCCCGCCGATACCAGAGCCGCACAGCAAGCAGTTAAACTAATGCGGGAAATAGATCATTAAAGGGGAAGATAGCGTGGTAACACTGGAAGACATTAAGGAAAATCACCTGGTCAGACAATACATGGATCTGGGCAATGCTTACATTGGCAACATCGGAGCGATTGAGCATAATATAAGTCATGCCGAGTTATCAGCTGAGTTATGCAGCCAGATCCTGACCAAACTGGGTTATTCCCAGCGGGAAGCCGAACTGGGGGCCATTGCCGGCTATCTTCATGATATCGGCAATCTGGTCAATCGATATGGACACGGTATGTCGGGGGCCCTGATCGCATTCAATATTCTTATGGATATGGGAATGGAAGGAGACGAAATCGCTGTCATCATGGGGGCCATCGGCAATCATGAAGAAAACTCCGGCGGCAGATCAGTCAATAATGTGGGTGCGGCTTTGATCCTGGCAGATAAATCGGATGTCCACCGTTCACGGGTACGCAAGCATGATTTTGCCGTTTTTACTCCCCGTGACCGGGTCAATTATGCAGTAACGGAATCTCAGCTGCTGGTAGATGAAAAAAAGCGTCTGATTACTATGAAGATAAGCATCGATACCAGAGTTTGTTCAGTAATGGAGTACTTCGAGATATTTCTGACCAAAATGTTGATGAGCAGGCGGGCAGCAGAATTTTTAGGCTGTGAATTCGAACTGCTGGTAAACGACAACAAGCTATTATAGGGGGAGGTATAGGTTGTGGCATTCGCCCCGAAGTGGAAAGATGAAAATAGTGATCTCCTGGTAAAAACCATCTTGAGTTTAAAGAACCCGGAAGAAGTGTACCGTCTCCTGGATGATCTGTGCACAGTCAGTGAGATCAAGGCTATGGCCCAGCGGCTCTATGTAGCCCAGCTGCTTGCTGATAATACCACTTATAATACCATTGCAATCAAAACCGGTGCCAGTACCGCAACCATCAGCCGGGTGAAAAGGTGCCTGAACTATGGTTCGGGCGGTTATGAAATAGCACTGAAGAGCATAGCGGGAGAAAACCATGATGAAAAATAGGGAAATACCAAAAGGCCTTCGGGACTTGCTGCCGGATGAAGTCAAGATAAAAAGGAATATTGAAAGCCAGGCCGCCGGTCTTTTCATGAGGTATGGCTATGAAGAAGTGATAACCCCGGCTTTTGAATACCTGGAAGTTATCGAAGCAGGGGCCGGCAGCAATATCCGCCAGGAATTATTTATGTTTATGGACCGGGAAGGGGGTATTCTTTCCCTGCGCCCGGAAATGACGGTGTCCATCGCCCGCCTGGCAGCAACGCATTTGCAGGATGAACCCTTGCCTTTAAGGCTTTACTATATGGGCAATGTATTTCGCCATGTACAGCCGCAGAAAGCCCAGTACCGGGAATTCTGGCAGGCGGGAATCGAATTGTTGGGAGCCCAGGGCCCTATTGCCGATGCCGAAGTTATTACTATCGCTGCCAGAACTTTAGCGGCCATCGGCCTCCTGGATTTTAAAATCAGTTTAAATCACATTGGTATTTTTAACAGTATCCTCAATGACAGCAATATGAATCCCCAGGATCAAACCCGGGTTCGACAGTTGGTAGAGCGAAAAGATCTGGTAGCGTTATCACAGGTCCTGGATTCTTTACCTGTCAATGAAAGGTTGAAAGAGACGATAGCCAGCCTGCCGGTTTTACATGGCGGGCTGGAGATCATTGATAAAATACCCTACCTGGAAAAAAGTCCGAAAGCCAGTGAAGCGGTAAATGAGTTGCTGAAAATATACGAGGCTTTGAACACTTTCGGTGTTATCGAACATATCGTACTTGATATGGGCGTACTGCGAGGACTGGATTACTATACCGGTATCGTTTTTGAAGGGTATTCCCCGGATTTAGGTTATGGGTTATTAGGCGGAGGCCGTTATGACAACCTGCTTGGCCAGTTCGGCTTTCCCTGCCCGGCCACCGGATTTGCCCTGGGATTGGAAAGGACCGCTCTGGTCCTGAAAGATACAGTGGATGGACCGCAGCGCTATCTGGTGGGAGGTACCCGGCTGGAAGCAATGGTCGAAAAATGTGATGAGTTACGTTCCGCCGGATTTATAGCAGAATTGGACACCAAAATGAGCGGACGCGATGAACTGCAGAAGCTTTGTGCAAGAAAAACCAACACCACCCTTATTTATATAGATTAGAATTGCTTTGTCAACAGGAGGAGTGATCATGGAGGCCAATTATTTAACCATTGCCCTTTCCAAAGGGACTTTGCTTAAGCCTACCATAGAGCTGCTGGAGCAAGTTGGACTGCCTGCGGAAGGGTTGACCCCGGAAAGCCGCCAGATGGTGTTCAGCTATGAACAGCCGTGCATTAAATATATCATGTGCCGTCCTACCGATGTGCCCACATATGTGGAACAGGGGGCTGCTGATTTAGGCATTGTGGGCAAAGACGTTATCGTTGAACAGCGCAAGGACATCTTTGAGCTGGTGGATCTAAGGTATGGTTATTGCAGGTTTGTGGTAGCCGGGCCTGCCCATTTGCAAAACATTGCTTTGAAAGAACTGAATTACAAGCGAATAGCCACAAAATTTCCGGTGACGGCAGAACAATTTTTCCGCAGCCATGGACTGCAGGTGGAGATCATTACCCTGCATGGCAACATTGAATTGGCTCCCATCATGGGATTATCCGATGTCATCGTTGATATTGTATCTACCGGCCGTACCTTAAAGGAAAATAATCTGGTGGAAATCATAAAAATAATGGATTCCACCACCAGACTGATCTGTAACCAGGTAAGCTACCGTACAAAATATGATTCCATCCAACCTCTGGTTGAAAAGATACAAAAGCATGTGAAAGGCGGAAGCAAAGCATGAAAATCAAGCGAATCGATGCCAATACAGAAGAATTACAGTTATTTTTGCAGCAAAGTAAATCTGATATGGATCTGTACCAGGAAAGGGTCGATGAAATCGCAGCCATCGTCAGGGAAAAAGGGGACCAGGGGGTTTTCGAATTGACCAGCCAGTTTGACGGGGCCAGCATCAGCCGGGAGAATTTTCTGGTATCAAACGATGAGATCGAGGAAGCTTATAATTTGGTCGATGATGAATATATTTCTGCCATACGGCAGGCAATTGATAATATAGATCTTTTTCACTCCCGGCAGCTGCGTAATTCCTGGATGGAACCAGACACCAAAGGCAATATAACAGGGCAGCTTTTTCGGCCCCTGCAGCGGGTGGGGATCTATGTACCGGGAGGGACGGCAGCCTATCCTTCATCAGTGCTTATGAATGCCATACCGGCACAGGTAGCCGGGGTTGATGAAATTGCCATGGTAAGCCCGCCGGACAAAAACGGCAAAATGAATCCCTATACCCTGGTGGCAGCAGCCGAACTGGATATCAGCGAGATATACAAAATGGGCGGAGCCCAGGCAATTTTCGCTTTAGCCTGGGGCACAGAGACCGTGCCCAAAGTTGATTTGATCAGCGGACCCGGCAATATCTATGTTACTCTGGCCAAGAAAGCAGTTTATGGCGAAGTGAATATCGATATGCTGGCCGGCCCAAGTGAAATATTGATCGTAGCTGATAAGTGGGCGGATCCTGCTTATCTGGCAGCAGATATGATGTCACAGGCGGAACATGATGTCCTGGCCCGCAGCATTTTGGTCACCGATGAACCGGCACTTTTTGACAAGGTGGAAGCTGAGCTTACAAAGCAGATAAAGGAAATGTCACGCCGGGAAATAATCGAGCAGTCACTCAGTAAAAACGGAGCTTTTATTTTGACTGAGACCATGTATGATGCCTGTCAGGTAGCCAACCTGATTGCACCTGAACATCTGGAACTAATGGTAGTGCATCCTTTTGATTATCTTAACCGCATACATAATGCCGGGGCGATCTTCATGGGGAGCAATACCCCGGAAGCGGTGGGGGATTACTTTGCCGGGCCGAATCATATCCTGCCTACCGGTGGTACGGCCAGGTTTTACTCACCCGTTACCGTGGATACTTTTATGAAAGCTTCCAGCTTGATCTATTACTCCCGGGAAGGCCTGGAAGATGATGCGGATGATATAATCAAACTGGCGACTGTCGAGGGGCTGACAGCCCATGCCAACTCCATAAGGATAAGAAAGGAGAAAAAAGTATGAAGGAAAAGAGCCGTAAAGCAGAGATCCAAAGAAAAACAGGGGAAACTGAAGTTTTAGTGCAGATTGCACTGGACGGCACCGGCAAGTATCAGATTGATACGGAAATTCCTTTCTTAAGCCATATGCTTACTCTGTTTGCCGTGCACAGTCTATGTGATTTGAAGGTAACAGCCCGGGGAGACATTGAAGTGGATGATCATCATTCGGTGGAAGATATCGGGATATGCCTGGGGCAGGCTATCAAAGCTGCCTTAGGGGAAAAACGCGGAATTAATCGATACGGGGACTCTATTATTCCCATGGATGAAGCCCTGGCGCGGGTGGTCATGGATCTGTCAGGCCGGCCTTATTTGTTTTTTGATGCAGATTTTAAGCAGGAGAAGATCGGCAATTTATCCACCGAGAATATACGAGAATTTTTTCAGGCCATTGTGAACAGTGCCGGCATCAATCTGCATATTAATATAATCCGCGGCACCAATTCACATCATTTGGCCGAGGCCATTTTCAAGGCTTTTGCCCGGGCCCTTAAAAAGGCCATTGCCGATGAGCCAAGAGTGGAAGGAGTCTGGTCCAGCAAGGGCAACTTATAAGCAGTAATGATAACGGAGTGAATTATGATGAATATAAAATTTGACGAAAAAGGATTAGTGCCCGCGATCATCCAGGACTCAGTCAGTAATGAGGTTCTGATGATGGCTTATATGAATGAGGAATCATTGGCCAGGACCATCGAAAGCGGTTACACCTGGTTTTATTCCCGCAGCCGGCAGCAATTGTGGATGAAAGGGGAAACCTCAGGCAATACACAAAAAGTTGAACAAATTTATTATGACTGTGATGAAGACACTTTGCTGATCAAAGTAAAAGCGGCAGGGCCTGCCTGCCATACCGGCAACTACTCTTGCTTCTACCGGGATCTGAATGGAGATGAAGTCGATACTCCAACGCCTTTCGTCGTCAACATACTGCAGGAATTATACGGTATCATTTTGGACCGGCAGAAACAAATGCCGGAAGGTTCATATACTGCTTATCTTTTCCGCGAAGGCATCGATAAGATCCTCAAAAAAGTGGGTGAAGAGAGTGCAGAAGTGATCATTGCCGCCAAGAACCGGGAAAAAAGTGAAGTGGTGTATGAGACCGCCGACTTGATCTATCATCTGCTGGTGATGATGGTGGAACAGGGTGTGGGGGTGGAGGATGTGTTGGCAGAGCTGCGCTCCCGCCGCTAATCAGAGCGGCAAAAATAGTGAATATCATTGTTACTTCACAAGCCCCGCTCAGTCATCGTACCTTAGTACGATTCAGTCGCGGGGCTTGCTCGTGCCTCGACCTTCACTATTTTTGCTCGCTCTGACATAAGAAATGTCAATTCTTCGTTGGCTGGAATTCACGCTTCATCGACGTACCTAAGTACGCCTCAGTCGCGTTCATTCCGGCCGCCTTGTCCTTGACGCTTTTTAATAGCTCTGGGAGCCAGACCGATAAAAAATGTATTTCATTGTTGCTTTATAAGCCCTGCTCAGTCATCGTACCTTAGTACGATTCAGTCGCGGGGCTTGCTCGTGCCTCGATCTTCACTATTTTTGCTCGCTCTGACATGAGAATGTTAATACTCCGTTGACCGGAGTTAAAGCTTTTTAACTGCTCTGGGAACGAAAAAAATGCTAACGTAAAGGGTCCGGCTTAAAGCCGGACCCTCTTTGCGGGCTATTATTTAAGTGTGAGGGTTTTGATGTGTTTTAAGTCAGTCATATCATTTGCCATGATCATAGAGGGGGATAGGGTATAGATGGTATTTCCAATATAGATGATGCGGGATATATTGCGGTCACTGCCATACCAATAATCCCCGGCTTTCAGATAATCGTCGGAGGTCAGGTGGGTGATACGGCCTTTAAGCCGGAAACCGTTTTGCAGGTCTACATTATAAATATAAGCGCCCTGGAAGGAAAAGCTTCCGTATTCCAGCGTGGGGGCAGCATTATCGGGGTAATTATTCGCCGGGATTTCCATTAATGTGACCGGGAAGGCTAGCAGGTTTTTATTCCGGTCAAACAGCAGGGCTTTATGATTATACAGCAACTCAGAATCCGTTCCCCGGTCACCGATAAGCTCTTTGGACATTTCTTTGGGGTTGGTCACATCAGTGACATCGAAGATGGCCATTTTCATGCCCTGATAATAAGCCTGGGACTGCCCGTTCCATCCTTTCATTTCGATCGTATCCTTGCCAAAACCGATTATATGATTGGCATCGTAAGGATGCAGATAATTACTGTAGCCGGGAATCTTTAATTGGCCCATCACCTTGGGATTTTCAGGATTTTCAAGATCGATGACAAAGAACGGGTCGACGGTTCTGAAAGTGACCATATAAAGCCGGTCGCCCATAAAACGGGTGGAATAAATATGCTCCCCGGGGGCAATGTTTTCAACACGACCGGTAACTGCTAATTGGCTGTTTAGTACGTAAACATTATTTCGAGTAATAAAAGAGCCGTCACTGGCCTGCCCGTCACTGGTGGTGGCGATACGGAAATAGCCGTTGTTCTCATCCATGGAGAACTGGTTTAAGATGGTGCCGGGAACAGATCCTTTGCCGGCATATTCTGTTGCTCCGGGTTTCAGAGCGAATTTATAGACCGAAGTAGTGCTGGTATTGTTAATGATCTGGGGACGGTAAACATAGTTATATGCACTGACCGCCACATACAAATTCTCTGTTGAAGCATAGATATTCTCACCGTTTCCCAGATAACTGTCGATATCAATGGGAGCACTGAGGTTGCTTAAGTCCAAAGCGGCTACCAGAATGTAAGAAGGATAAAGGGCATCGGGAAAATAACGGATCTGATCCGGAGCGATCTGCTTGAAGCTGATGCCGGACACACTGTCTTTGTAAGCTGGCAGGGGGATTTCAGAGTTTACATCATAATATGGATACCAATTGATATAACGATTGGCCACCATATAAACAGAAGAACCGATCTTGCGGGTAGATACCGCTGAACCCTGCAGTTCCACTTCCCGTATTTTTTTAAGATGGGCTTTATCAGTAGTGTCATAAACCAATACTTTACTGGTCTGAATATCCGGGTAATAAGGAGGATAAATATCAGGCCTCAGCATAGGGGCCGATTGAGACATCGGCATTGGCTCAGGTATCGGTATCGGCTTGCTGTAATAATATGAGGATCCCATGACAACTAAATAATTGCCGTCAACATAAATGTCAGTGGCTTGAAAGTATGGGTCAGCAAAATTGAAACTGTTCACTTTATGCATATCGGCAGCCGGGTAGGCTTTGACGATGGTCAATTGCTGTCCCTGGACCTGATAGATATAAGTGCCGTCGGTTTTAATGATGTCCGCCTCGTCAACCCCTTCCACCTGTACATTGGTAGAGGAAAAGTCAGCTGCACCTGCGGCAGCTGGCGCTTGCGCAGAGTCTTTGGACATCTCTTGTACGGGCATCTCCTGCATGGGCATCGCTTCTTCAAATACCAGGTCAACCCTGTTCATATTGGCAGAGGCGCCGGCTTGTTGCAGCAGATTCTGCAGATTGGTCACTGAACCAACCACCGGCAGATCTTTTTCCAGGTCATACGCTTCGGCTTTATTTACAGGTTGATAAAAAGTTGAAAGTAAGAGACCGGCAGTCAACAGGAAAAAGATCGGTAAAATTACCTTCGGCCTCCATCTCTTTATAAAGTTCATTGTTCATCCTCCCCTATGCTTTTAGCCATATTACGCTGATAAATTTAATAACTTTCATTTATAGAGCCGGAAAAAGGATTGCCCTATTTAAGACAGAATCTTTTATTTACCGTGTTAGATCCAAACTCGAGACATCCTAAGAAAAAATTTGACGAAATTGAAGGAAATTCGCGTATACAAATAGAAATAATAAAAAAAATTCTCCGAGGTCAATTGCCTAAAGTTGATACTATGGCTTTTGATCCGTCAGGGTTTACCGGGAAACGGGTAAGCCTCCCGTTGGAAAGGAGGAATGTTCGACTGGGAAATGGTAATGATGGTTCTTGTTCATACTTGTTGTGAACAGAATCATTTTCTTTTATTGTCAGATTTAAACATTGTCAGATTTGAACAAGATTGGGAGGGGAAAGTTTAATGATGAAATTACGTGGAAAAAAATCAACTTTGATCATGGCACTGCTGGCTATCTTTATGTTGACTGCAGTGATCGGCTGCGGAGGCCAGCAGGAAGAAAGCGCTGCGCCCGATAATCAAGCAGCACCGGAGCTCAAACCGCTTAAATTGGCAACCACAACCAGTACAGACGATTCAGGCTTATTGGATTATTTACTGCCCGAATTCCAAAAAGACACCAATTATCAGGTGGAAGTTATTGCGGTTGGCACCGGACAAGCCATTGAAATGGGTGAAGCCGGTGATGTTGACGTGCTTTTGGTTCATTCACGGGCAGCGGAAGATAAATTTGTGGCCGACGGATTTGGGGTGGACCGCCGGGATGTCATGTATAACGACTTCCTGATCATTGGCCCGGCTGAAGATCCTGCCGGGATCAAGGGAACCACTGATGCCCTTGCTGCTTTTAAAGCAATCGCTGATAAGAAAGCGGCTTTTGTTTCCCGGGGTGATGATTCCGGCACCCATAAAAAAGAACTGACTGTTTGGCAAAAGGCTGAAGTCGAGCCGGCAGGCGAATGGTATATTGAAGCCGGACAAGGTATGGGTGATACCTTTATGATGGCTAATGAGAAAAAAGCTTATACCTTGATTGACCGGGCTACTTACCTGGCGTTAAAGGATAAGTATCAGCTGGAAACAATGGTGGAAGGCGACGCAGCACTCTTTAATCCTTATGGAGTAATTCCTCTTAATCCGGAGAAGTTTCCCAACAGAGATTTCGAAGGGGCGACTGCCTTTGCTGAATGGCTGACTTCCGAAAAAGGGCAAAAGATGATTGGCGAATTTGGGGTCGAGGAATTTGGTCAGGCCCTGTTTATTCCGGATGCCAAATAGCGAAAAATAAAACGGGCAAATCAAGCAGGAGGAAAGTGTGGATACAATACTCCAGGGAATCAAAGAAGGATTTTATCTGATCCTGCAAATGGATGCGGAAATCATAGAAGTAACTGTGCTATCGCTGCAAGTTTCTCTCACTGCTTTGATCTTGTCAGCTTTGATAGGAATTCCTGCCGGGGCGGCTTCCGCGTTAAAAAAATTTCCCGGTAAGAAACTGCTGCTTAATATTGTTTATACACTGATGGGCCTGCCGCCGGTATTGGCAGGCCTGTTGGTGTATTTGCTGCTTACTTACCGCGGCCCTTTGGGACAGTATGAGCTTTTATTCACCCCTGCTGCCATGGTGATCGCCCAGGTTTTATTGGCCACACCGATCATATGGGGGTTAACTGCCCGTGCCGTTATGGCCCTGGAGCAGAATGTATATGATACGGCTGCTACTTTAGGTGCCTCACGGCGCCAGGCTGCCTTTACCCTGGTCAGGGAAGCCAGGATGGGGATCATCGCTGCCTTGACCACCGCTTTTGGACGGGTGATTGCTGAGGTGGGAGCAGTTATGCTGGTGGGCGGAAATATCCGCTGGGCCACCAGGGTTTTGACAACTTCCATCGTTCTGGAGACCCGCATGGGCAATTTCAGTACTGCCCTGGCCCTGGGCATGATCTTGCTGATGATATCATTTTTAATCAATCTGATGATCATAATGCTGGAAAAGAGGACTTTCCGTTATGACAATACCATTCAAATTACATAACATCGTCAAGCGTTACCAGGAACGGGAAGTATTAAGCATAGAGCGCCTGGAAATCCCGGCGGGGGAGATTAATGCCATCCTGGGACCCAATGGTTCCGGTAAGACGACTCTTCTGCGCATAATGGCCTTGTTGCTGGTGAATGATGAAGGCCGCCTGGAAGTACTGGGCGAAAAGGTGAACTGGAGCAAAGGGCAGATCTTGAGACTCCGCCGGCAGATGTCAATGGTCACCCAGACTTCCTATATGTTTCAGGGGTCAGTCTATTACAATGTGGCTTACGGTCTAAGGCAAAGAAAGGTTTCCGAGTCCGGGATAAAGCGCAGTGTAAAAGAAGCTCTGGAGATGGTTGGCATGTCTGCCTATCAGGAAGCAGATGCCCGCACCCTGTCCGGCGGTGAGCGGCAAAAAGCAGCAATTGCCAGAGCACTGGTTCTAAAGCCCCAGGTCTTGTTCCTGGATGAGCCTACTTCCAATATAGACATGGCCAGTGCGGCAGAAATCGAGAAACATATTTTAGCTATCAACCAAAACTGGGGAACCACCATCATCATGGTCACCCATAATCTTTTTCAGGCTAAAAGACTGGCAGATGAGGTAATATTTTTACACGAAGGACACCTTATTGAGAAGGGGCGCGCGGAAACGGTTTTCGATCAGCCCCGTGATGAACGCACGGCAGCTTTTCTGCGCGGGGAAACTGTATATTAAACAGCCTGGCATGAAGCGGCTGCGTAACATTTATCAACCGGAGATATCTTTTAAGAAGATATCTTTTTTGTTTTTCATAAGCATAAAAGAGGTGTATAATAAATCACTGCAAAAGATAAAGACTACGATTATACTATATTTTGCGGAGACCAAAGAATCCCGATAATTGCAGGATCTTATACGAAGATAAGGGGTGCGGCAATGGATAAAGAACTGGTACTGGTATTGGATTTCGGCGGGCAGTACAATCAACTCATCGCCCGCAGGGTACGTGAGCTGTCAGTATACAGTGAAATGGTCCCTTTTGATATTCCTTTTGAAGAAGTCGTCAGTAAAAAACCCGGCGGGATCATTTTGACCGGCGGACCGGAGAGTGTGCATGCAGAAAACTCACCTGCCTGTGATCCCCGAATCTTTACCATGGGCGTACCCGTCTTGGGGATCTGTTATGGAATGCAGCTCATGGCACAGCATTTCGGCGGCAGCGTTACCGGCGGCAGGGTGAGGGAGTATGGCCGCAGCCAGCTAAAGATCATAGATAACGGTGATTTATTAATGCAGGGACTGGACAGTCAAATGCAGGTATGGATGAGCCATGGAGATTCTCTGGAAGTTATGCCGCCAGGATTTAAGGCTATCGCCAGGACTGACAACTGCCCCTTTGCGGCGATCTCAAATCCTGCAGCCAGGCTTTACGGGGTCCAGTTTCACCCTGAAGTAAAACATACCCTTCTGGGGATGGAAATTTTGAAAAAGTTCCTTTTCGACATCTGCCGGCTCAAAGGAGAATGGGATCTGGGGGATTTTATCAGTGAAACGATAGCAGATATCCGTGAAAAAGTCGGCAGTCGCAAGATCCTGTGTGCTTTAAGCGGAGGAGTGGACTCTTCAGTAGCGGCAACCCTGGTGCATAAAGCAGTAGGGGATCAGCTGGTCTGTGTTTTTGTCGATAACGGTCTCCTGCGCAAAGATGAGCCGGAACAGGTGGCAGATACTTTCCGCGGGCAGATGCAGATGAATCTGATCGCAGTTGATGCCCGGGAACGGTTCCTCAAACAATTGGCAGGAATCAAAGACCCCGAGCAGAAGCGCAAAATTATAGGCGAAGAGTTCATCCGGGTTTTTGAAGAAGAAAAGAGAAAATTAGGGGATATAGATTTTCTGGTGCAGGGCACCATTTATCCGGATATTGTTGAAAGCGGCACTTCAACTGCTCATACCATCAAGAGCCACCATAATGTGGGCGGCCTGCCGGAAGATATGGATTTCAAACTGCTGGAGCCCTTGCGTCTGTTGTTCAAGGATGAAGTCAGGCAGTTAGGCGAAAAACTGGGAATCCCCCATGAATTATTATGGCGGCAGCCTTTCCCCGGCCCCGGTTTGGGAGTAAGAGTACTGGAAGAAATAACCGCTGAGAAACTGGAAGTATTAAAAGAAGCCGATGCCATTGTCAGGGAAGAAATAAAAAATGCCGGCCTGGAAGAAGAAATATGGCAGGCTTTTGCGGTACTGCCACCCATAAAAAGTGTTGGGGTAATGGGCGATGCCAGAACCTATGCTTACCCGGTGATCATCCGGGCAGTGGTCAGTGATGATGCCATGACTGCGGAATGGGCCCGCCTGCCCTATGAACTGCTGGACAGCATTTCCCGCCGCATCGTCAACGAAGTCAAGGGAATTAACCGGGTCGTCTATGACATTACAAGCAAACCCCCGGGAACCATTGAATGGGAATAGCACTATTTTTTCAGTCCCTTTCTTTGACAGTATGCGCTGATGTGTATACATCTGCCATTGATTGACACTCCCTGTCACCTCTGATAGAATAAACGCGAAAGTGTGTCTAGGGTTCCGCATATTTTGTTTGTATGGGCTGGTCCAAGTGACACAGGTGCCTGATGGCACTACACCGTATAGGGATAAAAGCCCAGGCGGACAGGTTTCGATTACGGAACAGTCCACCTGGGCATTCTATTTGCAGGATTATTTATTCGGGGGGTACAGCCATGATCGACAGGTATACTTTACAGCCCATGGGGAAAGTCTGGTCAGAGGAAAGCAAACTTAATAACTGGCTGAAGATCGAAATCGCGGCTTGTGAAGGGCAGGCCAAATTGGGCCGTATTCCGGAACAGGCGGTAGAGATCATCAAACAGCGGGCAGATTTTGACCTGGCGCGGGTCAGGGAAATTGAAGAAGAAGTCCATCATGATGTGATCGCTTTCTTGACCAATGTTGCTGAAAACGTTGGGGATGAATCCAAGTACATACACCTGGGTATGACATCATCGGATATACTGGACACCGGCCTGGCCATGCAGATGCGAGATGCTGCTGATATCATCCTGAAGAAACTGGAAAAATTAAAAGCAGTGATCGGGGAAAAAGCCCGGCAATATAAATATGTATTAAACATCGGACGTACTCACGGGATCCACGGGGAGCCTACTACCTTCGGCCTGAAGATGGCCTTATGGTACACGGAAATCCAGCGCGATATAAAAAGGCTTGAGGAAGCCCGGGAAGTCATCGCCTATGGTGCAATATCCGGGGCAGTAGGGAACTTTGCCCATCTTGATCCCCGGGTGGAAGAGTATGTCTGCAAGAGCCTGGAGCTTAAACCCTGCCCGGTTTCCACCCAGATCATCCAAAGGGACCGGCATGCACAGTTCATGACCACTCTGGCCGTCATCGCCAGCTCCTTGGAAAAGATGGCGACCGAAATAAGAAATTTGCAGAGGACCGAGATTTTAGAAGCAGAAGAACCATTTCGCAAAGGGCAGAAAGGATCTTCTGCCATGCCCCATAAAAGAAACCCCATGATGAGTGAAAGAGTGGCCGGATTGGCCCGGGTAGTCCGGGGCAATGCCATGGCAGCTCTGGAAAATGTGGCTTTGTGGCATGAACGGGATTTGACCCATTCATCGGTGGAGAGAGTGATCATTCCTGACAGCTGTATCCTGCTGGATTACATGCTGGAGAAGTTTACGGCTGTGCTGTCAGGGCTGGTCATTTATGAAAAAAACATGCAGGGAAACATTGACCGGACCCGGGGACTGATATTTTCCCAGGAGTTAATGCTGACCCTGGTGAATAAAGGCATGCTGAGAGAAACTGCCTACCGTCTGGTACAGGCGCACGCCATGAAAAGCTGGGAAGAGAAACTGGACTTTAAAGCCCTGGTGACGGCTGATGAGGAGATTATGCAGCATATTACCTCAGAGGAACTGGAGCAAGTATTTGATCTTGAAATATATACTGCCAATGTTGACTTTATCTTCCGCCGCTGCGGGCTATAGTAAAGGAGAGAAGCTGCTTATGGAAAAGAAAGCCCTGCTTTATGAAGGGAAAGCCAAACAGATTTATGCAGCCGAAGACGAACGCTATTTCATTATGACTTATAAAGACGAAGCTACCGCTTTTGATGGGGCCAAAAAAGGGATCATCGAGGACAAAGGCATCATCAACAACCGTATTTCCTGCCTGCTGTTTAAAATGCTGGAAGAAGCGGGGATAAAGACACATCTGGTTAAACAGCTGGATGAGCGCAATGTTCTGGTCAAACGCATGAAAATGGTGCCGGTAGAGGTAGTGATCAGAAATGTCACCGCCGGCAGCCTGGCCACAAAGCTGGGGATAGAGGAAGGGCTTACGCTTCCGATGCCCATTATTGAGCTTTACTATAAAAATGATGATCTGCATGACCCGATGATCAACGAATACCATGCGGCAGCTATGGGCTGGGCCAACTGGGAGGAAATTAAGGAAATACAGGCTATAGGCCTTAAAATAAATGAAATTCTAAAACGATTCTTTGATGATATCGGTATTATCCTGGTCGATTTTAAATTGGAGTTTGGTATTTGCGACGGCCAGATCCTGTTAGGGGATGAGATCTCCCCGGACAGCTGCCGCTTATGGGACAAACAGAGCCTGGAGAAACTGGATAAGGATCGGTTCCGCCGCGATCTGGGGGGCGAAGCGGAAGCTTACCGGGAAGTAGTCAGCCGGATCGAAAAAAACCTGTCAAAGTAAATCTTTCCTAAAACGTAAGGAGGCCGTGCAATGTATAAAGCCAATATATATGTCACATTGAAAGAGGGCGTACTGGACCCCCAGGGAGAAGCGGTGAAAAAGTCATTAAAGATACTGGATCATGCACAAGTTGAAGAAGTCCGGATCGGTAAATTCATTGAAGTTTGGCTTACCAGCAAAGACCGTGGGTCTGCGGTGAAAGAGCTGGAGGAGATGAGTGACAAACTATTGGCCAATCCCGTTATTGAAGACTACCGGGTCGAATTGACGGAGGTAGAGTAATATGAAATTTGGGGTTGTCGTTTTCCCCGGTTCCAATTGTGATGCGGATTGTTATCACGTCATTAAGGATGTTATGCAGCGGGATGTAGATTATATATGGCACAAGGAAACCAGTGTGGAGGGTTATGATGCCTTGATCCTTCCCGGAGGGTTTTCCTATGGAGATTATTTGCGGACTGGTGCCATTGCCAGGTTTTCACCGATTATGCCGGCGGTGGTCGATTTTGCAGAGCAGGGCGGGTTGGTCATCGGGATCTGCAACGGATTCCAGATCTTGCTGGAAGCAGGTTTACTGCCGGGGGCAATGCTGAGAAACCGCAGCCTTAAATTCATCTGCAGGCCGGTCTATTTGAAAACAAAAAGGATCGATACGCCCTTCAGTAACCGGCTTTCTCAGGATCAAGTGATAAAAATTCCCATCGCCCATGGCGAAGGCAATTATTTTTGTGATGCCAAAACGTTGCAATCATTGCAGGATAACCGGCAGATCATTTTTACTTATTGCAATGAAGAAGGACAGGAAACACCCGAAGCCAATCCCAACGGCTCCCTGGCCAATATTGCCGGTATCTGTAACCTTATAGGCAATGTACTGGGAATGATGCCGCACCCTGAAAGATGTGCGGAAGAAGTGCTGGGGGGATCGGACGGTTTTTACGTTTTTGATTCCATGATCACATGGCTGAAGGGGGCAATGAAATAGTGAGAAAATTAAGCTACCGGGAAATGGGGCTTACTGATAATGAATATGAGCAAATTACGCAGATCATGGAACGGGAACCGAATTATCTGGAGTTAGGGATGTTTTCCGTGATGTGGTCTGAACACTGTGGCTACAAAAATTCCCGCCCGCTGTTAAAAAACTTTCCCGTCGAAGGTCCTCAGGTGATACAGGGACCGGGAGAAAATGCGGGGGTTATTGATATCGGGGACGGACAGGCTTTGGTTTTCAAAATCGAAAGCCATAACCATCCTTCCGCCATCGAACCTTACCAGGGAGCTGCTACCGGTGTGGGCGGGATCGTCCGAGATATTTTCACCATGGGAGCCCGGCCGATCGCATCCCTTAATTCACTTCGTTTCGGAACACTGGATGATGAACAGGTCAAACAGCTTTTTGCCGGGGTGGTTGCCGGTATAGGCGATTACGGTAATTGTCTGGGGATCCCGACAGTTGGCGGAGAAGTATATTTTGACCCGGCATATAAGGGAAACCCTTTGGTGAATGCCATGTGTGTCGGATTGGTCAATAAGGATGAAATCGCTTATGCGGTAGCAGGAGAGATCGGCAGTCCCCTGATGCTGGTGGGAGCCAGGACCGGCAGAGACGGGATCCATGGTGCGACCTTTGCTTCTGAGGAACTGAGTGATGCCTCCCGGGAAAAAAGACCTTCTGTGCAGGTAGGCGATCCTTTTATGGAAAAACTGCTCATTGAAGCCTGCCTGGAATTGATCAAAGAAGATTTGATCGCCGGTATGCAGGATCTGGGCGCAGCAGGACTCACCAGCTCCATTGCTGAGGCTGCCAGTAAAAAGGGCCGGGGTGCAAAAGTGGACGTAACCTTGGTACCCTGCCGGGAAAAGGGAATGACAGCCTATGAGATCATGTTATCCGAGTCTCAGGAAAGAATGCTGGTGGTGCCAAAGCCCGGGCAGGAAGCAAGAATTGCGGAGATATTTGATAAATGGGGGCTGGACGCTACTGTGATAGGAGAAGTGACCGCGGACGGAATGTTTTCCGTATATGAAGGGGACGTACTGGCAGGTACAGTACCGGTAGCGGCTTTGACGGAAGGCTGCCCGGTTTATGTGCGGGAAGCCCAGGAACCGCCTTATTATCAGGTGTGCCGCAGTTTCAATATAGAAGATCTGGCGGAGACAGATCCTGCTGAAGCTTTGCTGCAGCTTATGGCGTCTCCCAATATTGCCAGCAAAAGATGGGTCTATACCCAGTATGACCACCAGGTAATGCTAAATACGGTGGTTCTGCCTGGTGATGCTGATGCGGCAGTGCTTAGAGTAAAAGATTTTAAAAAGGGGATCGCCCTTTCCACTGACTGTAACGGACGCATGGTTTACCTGGATCCCTATCAGGGAGGGATGATGGCAGTATGCGAAGGGGCAAGAAATTTAGCCTGCACAGGTGCCCGCCCTCTGGCTTTGACCAATTGTCTTAATTTTGGCAATCCGGAGAATCCCTATATTTATTGGCAGATGCGTGAAGCCATCCGCGGAATGTCGGAAGCGGCACGCTTTCTTAATACACCGGTGGTCAGCGGGAATGTAAGTTTGTACAATGAAACAGCGCAGGGTGCGATATTTCCAACCCCGGTGGTTGGTATGGCCGGCCTGCTTGCCAATATTGAACAGCGCTGCCAGATGGCTTTTCAAAATGCAGGGGACTGCATCGTGCTTTTAGGCAAAATGCGGGAGGAATTGGGCGGCTCCGAATATCTGTATGTATGCCATGGTCTCGAAACCGGGATGGTTCCACAGGTGGATCTGCAGGAAGAAAAAAATCTCATCGAACTGCTGCTGGGTTTGAATGAGGAGGGACTGCTAAAGTCCTGTCATGATATCTCCGAAGGCGGACTGGCAGCAGCCCTGGCGGAATGTGCGATAAAAGGGAAAATCGGTTTTATAGTTGACATAGAAGTTCATGGCAGGAGAATAGATGCTGTCCTCTTTTCCGAAGCTCCCAGCCGGGCGGTGGTGAGTTTGGCGCCGGAAAAACTGCCGAAGCTGGAAAAGACCGCAGCTGCAATGGGGGTCACGGTCCATTTGCTGGGCAAGGTAGGAGGAGAGCGGATGACTTATCGTAGTGCCGGGCAGGCAATGATCGATCTGCCGGTTGAAATGGTGACCAGAATCTGGGAGGAGGCCATCGAATGCCGCATGTCCTAGAGGATAAGTGGAAAGATGAATGTGGTGTAGCCGGATTGTTTTTGAATTGTCCTATGGAGGATACGGATGCAGCGCGTGCGGCATTTTACGGCCTTTATGCTTTGCAGCACCGGGGGCAGGAAAGCGCGGGGATCGCAGTGTCTGACGGACATCGAATAAAACTGCATAAAGGTATGGGCATGGTAAGCGATGTGATCAGGGAAGAGAATATCAATCAATTACCTGGCAATATCGCCATCGGGCATGTCAGATATTCAACCACCGGCGAAAGCGGCATTGTAAATGCGCAACCCATGGTATTCCATTATTTGCAGGGCATGATCGGGCTGGCCCATAACGGTAATCTTGTCAATACCACAGAACTTAGAAAGCAGCTGGCCACCTATGGATCAATTTTTCAGACAACCACCGACACAGAACTGATCGGTAATCTGCTGGCCCGTTATTCCCAGGATAAAATTGAAGATGCCCTGGCCAAATGCATGATCGATCTAAAAGGAGCTTTTGCCCTGGTGATCATGACCGAAGAACGATTGATCGGCGTACGGGACCCGATGGGCATCAGACCGTTGTGCCTGGGGAGGTTTAAGAACGGGTATTTCCTGGCCTCGGAGACGGCGGCCCTGGATACAGTAGGAGCTGAGTATATCCGCGACATTGAACCGGGGGAGATCATCGTGATCGACAAAACCGGGTTGACCTCCATCAAAGGAGCCAGATCTCCCCGCCGGGCCCACTGTATCTTTGAATATATCTATTTTGCCAGGCCAGACAGTACGCTGGACGGGATCAACGTCTATCAGGCACGCCGGGAAATGGGCAGGCAGATGGCCCGGGAATTCGATATTGAAGCAGACATGGTGATACCGGTACCTGATTCGGGGACTGCTGCAGCTCTTGGGTATGCCCAGGAAGCAGGGCTGCCGTTTCAGGACGGCTTGATGAAAAACCGTTATGTGGGCCGGACATTTATACAGCCCACCCAGAGTATGAGAGAATTAGGAGTACGTTTAAAACTGAACGCCATTGATGAGATCGTAGCCGGGAAAAGACTGATCATGGTAGATGATTCCATCGTCCGGGGAACCACCAGTAAAAAAATCGTTCAGATGCTGCGGAATGCAGGGGCAAAAGAAGTGCATATGGCAGTAGCTTCACCGCCCACCAGTTTTCCATGTTATTATGGGATCGATACTTCCCGCCGGGAGGAATTGATCGCTTCAACTATGGGAGTAGAAGAAATACGATCTTTTATCGGTGCTGACAGCCTGCATTATTTAAGCATTGAAGGAATGTTTACAGCCATGGGCGGGAATCCTGACCGTTATTGCGATGCCTGCTTCAGCGGTCATTATCCGCTGGGTATGGAAAATGTCGAGAAAAGCAGTTAAACTTAAATAGATTATCTCCGGGAGGATAAGATTTTGCTGGTAATCATCGATTATGGAGCCGGTAATCTGGCCAGTGTAAGAAATGCCTTTCTCAAAATAGGGGCGCAGGCAGCGATCAGCAGTGACCCGAAAGTAATTGCGCAGGCTGATAAGGCAGTACTTCCCGGAGTGGGGGCTTTTGCTGATGCCATGGAAAATCTGCGCCGCCTGCATTTGGATATGACGGTGAAAGCGGCAATTGAGAGCGGGACTCCGCTTTTGGGCATATGCCTGGGCATGCAGCTGCTGTTTACCCAGGGAGAAGAGCACGGCATACATCCCGGGCTGGATTTGGTCAAAGGCCGGGTGTTGCGTTTTGACCTGCCCCGGGAATACAAAGTTCCCCATATGGGATGGAATACCATCTATCCGCGGGAAGGCAGCCGTTTATTAAAAGACATCCCCGGCGGCAGTCACTTCTATTTTGTCCATTCCTATTATGTGGAACCGGAAAATGATGCGGCCATTGCTGCCAGGAGTGATTACGGCATTGATTTCGTATGTGCCATCGAACAGGAAAATCTGTTTGCTACCCAGTTTCATCCGGAAAAATCGGGTGACATGGGTCTTAAGATCTTGCATAATTTTGCGGAGCTATAACATATAATGAAGAGGTGTTTCAATGATCATTTATCCGGCCATCGATTTGAAAGACGGGCAATGTGTAAGACTCATACAAGGACGGGCGGAAGACAAAACAGTATATTCTGACAGTCCGGCCAGGACGGCAGCTGCCTTCGCGAAGATGGGGGCCGGATACCTGCATGTGGTAGATCTGGATGGAGCCTTCAGCGGCAGCCCCAGAAATGATGCGGCCATCGCTGCCATCGCTGAGGCAGTGAAAATCCCCTTCCAGGTAGGCGGGGGACTTCGCAGTACCGAAGATGTAAAACGAATATTGAAATTAGGAGCCGCACGAGTCATTATTGGCACCAAGGCGGTAAAAAATCCGGATTTTTTAAAGGAACTGCTCGACCAGTTTGGCGCAGAGAAAATTGTCCTGGGGATCGATGCCCGCAACGGAATGGCAGCCGTGGAAGGCTGGGTGGAAACATCTGCTGTATCTGCAGTGCAGTTGGGGATCGATATGAAAAAAATAGGTGCCGAACTTTGTGTATATACGGATATCAGCCGGGACGGACTTTTATCGGGCCCGAACTTTGGAGCAATTAAAGAAATGGCAGAGAAAACCGGCCTTAAGATCATTGCTTCCGGAGGGGTCTCCAGCCTGGAAAACATAACTGACTTAAAAGCTTTGGAACCTTGCGGGGTAGCAGGAGCCATCATCGGCAAGGCTTTATATGACGGAAAAATTGATCTGGCGGCAGCCCTTGCCGCAGCTGAAAATTAAATAATTTTATGGCGGAAGAGGAGGAAAACCATGCTGGCAAAAAGAATAATACCCTGTCTGGATGTACATGAAGGCAGAGTTGTCAAAGGCATAAATTTTGTAAATTTAAAGGATGCCGGTGATCCGGTGGAAATGGCAGCCTTTTACGATAAAGAAGGGGCAGATGAACTGGTATTCCTGGATATATCCGCCACCCATGAAGGACGCCGCACCATGGTCGAAGTGGTAAAAGAGACAGCCCGCCAGGTTTTTATCCCGTTTGCCGTAGGCGGAGGGATCGGCAATATTGATGATATGCATGATATATTAACGGCGGGAGCCGATAAAGTATCAGTCAATTCGGCAGCCATAAAGGATCCCCTGCTGATTGCACAAGGAGCGAAAAAATTCGGCAGTCAGTGTATCATCATTGCCATCGATGCCCGGCAGAAGGATCAGGATAGCTGGGAAGTGTATATCAATGGCGGCCGGGTGGCCACCGGCCTTGATGCTGTAAAATGGGCGCAAAAAGCAGAGAAACTGGGAGCCGGAGAAATACTGCTTACCAGTATGGATCGGGACGGGACCAAAGACGGTTATGATACCAAACTGACTGCCGCCATAAGCGAAGCAGTCAGTATACCGGTCATCGCTTCCGGCGGTGCCGGCAATCTGCAGCATCTCTATGACGGAATTACTGAGGGAAAAGCGGATGCAGTTCTGTGTGCTTCCATTTTTCATTACCGGGAATATACCATAGCCCAGGCCAAACAATATTTAAAAGATCGTGGTGTGCCGGTAAGGTAACATGGCACGCCGCAATGGACGAAGGGTAACAGGAAAAAGTGAGAAAAAATTTTGCCGCATGGCTGGTTTTAATTGCCTTACTGCTAAACCTCAATGTGGGGCTTAATATATCCAAAGCTGAGCAATATAATGTACCGGTGATCGATTCTGATTCGGCTGTCCTGATGGATGCCCGGACCGGGCAGATTCTGTTTGCCAAAAATAAAGATAAAAAACAGTTTCCGGCGTCGATCACCAAAGTCATGACCGGGATGCTGGCCCTGGAAAATGCTGATATTAAAGATACCATCACCATGAGCAGGCAGGCGGTTTTCTCCATTGAACGTGGGTCTTCCCATATAGCTCTTGATACCGATGAAAAACTGAGTCTGGAAGATGCTCTCTATGCCCTGTCCATCGAATCCGCCAATGATGCAGGTAATGGGATCGCTGAATATATAGCAGGCGACAGTGAAGGATTTGCAGAGCTGATGAACAAGCGGGCCCGGGAACTGGGCGCATTGAACACCCATTTTGTGAATGCCCATGGGTTGGATGATCCCAGCCATTACACCACCGCTTACGATATGGCCCTGATCATGCGCCAGGCGATTAAGACCCCTCATTTCAAAGAGATTTTCACCGCCAATTATTACAAGATGCCGCCTACCAATCTGCAGGCCAAGGAAAGAGAATTTCACAGTAAAAATTTATTGCTGAACGGCAGTTATGAGTATGAAGGGATCACTGCCAGCAAACTGGGCTGGACTTCCAAGGCCAACAATACACTGGTCACTTCAGCTTCCAGGGACGGCAGGGATTTGATCGTGGTGGTGATGAACAGCACGGGCCACCGTGGCACTTACCTCGATACCATGAAACTTTTCGATTATGGATTCAATGAGTTTCAGGAAGTGGTGGTATTATCGGCCGATGTGGAAAAAAGCCTGCCGCTAAGCACCGAAAAAGCAGCGGATATTACCGTGAAAACGGATGAAGACATCACCAGACTGCTGCATAAAAGCGTCTTCCCTGATTCAGTACAGGCCAGCTATGAGATCCTGGAAGGCGGGAGTGTAAATAATATAACTACCAGAGTTTCATTTCAACTGCCACAGAAAAATACCTATATGTATGAGGACCTGGGCAGCATTACCATTGATACACCGGTAACTGCACCAGCCAATACTCTTGGTTCGGCATGGGGGATGGCAGGAAGTATTTTCGCAGCTATGCTTCAGGGTATAAAAATAATACTTGTTATTCTGCTGACGCTGGCGGTACTGATATTGATCTTGCGTCAGATCAACCAGGCACGCCTGCGTAAAAAAAGAATGGCCCGCCGCCAGAATTACAGGATCGATTATATCCAGCGAAAGATAAACACCAGAGATAATGAGTATTACCATAAATATGATGACAAAGATTTTAACAGATAAAAGAATATCTTCATCTTCATCCTGCTGAAATGGCTGATCGACCATTTCGCTTTTAAGTTCCGGACTTATGGCAATCAATAAAAAAAGAGGGTGTATTAGACCCTCGATTTTATTAAATGGTGCGGGCGAGAGGACTTGAACCTCCACGGTTTCCCGCCAGATCCTAAGTCTGGTGCGTCTGCCATTCCGCCACGCCCGCGAACAAGAAATATTATAACCCGGTTACATAATTATTACAACACTGGTTTCAGGGTATTTTATTGCATGATTTGCTGGAAATTGATTACCTCCCAGATGAAAACACCTCCAGGCACCGGACAGTTTGCGTGGCTGATCACTGCAAAATATTCCTCGCTGATTTAGCTTAACAATAGTATTGCCATGATTATTGGTATAATAAGGCCAGAAGCATTATGCTTTATCAAAATTTGCAACTTAAAGGCGGGAACGGAATGCTGCGAAGAGATACCATTAAAATATCGGGCATGAGCTGTGCAGCCTGCTCGGCACGGATCGAAAAGGGGTTAAATAAACTGGAGGGAGTCCGGGACGCCAATGTAAATCTGGCCATGGAACGGGCGGTGGTTCAGTATGATGATGAATTGGCGGGACCACAGCAATTTGAAGAACTGATCAATAAACTGGGGTACCGGGTAATACATGAAGAGGACACTCAGTCTGGCCAGGTTGATTTGAAGATATCCGGGATGAGCTGTGCCGCTTGTTCCGCCCGCATTGAAAAGAAACTCAATTCTCTGACAGGTGTTACCACTGCCAATGTCAACCTGGCTGCCGAAAAGGCCAGAATCCATTATGATCCGCAAGCAATCAAAGTTGGTGACATGATTACAGCGGTGGAAAAGCTGGGATATAGTGCCGAACGGTTGGAGGATTTGAGCCAGACAAAGCAGCAAGCTGAGCAGGACAGGGAAATCAGGCAGATGCGAATCGCCCTGCTGGCTGCGGCATTATTAAGTCTGCCCCTTGTTACCGCCATGATCCTAAGTCTGCTGAAAATACACAGCCCAATAGTAAATATCCTCCACGATCAATACGTCCAACTGGCTTTGGCCACTCCGGTGCAATTCGTGATCGGAGCCAGGTTTTATAAACAATCCTGGTATGCCCTGCGATCCGGAAGTGCCAATATGGACGTGCTGGTAGCCATGGGAACGTCCGCAGCTTACTTTTTTAGCCTCTATAATATCTTCTTCCAGACAGTGGCTTTTGGAGCCATGAAAGATCTGTACTTTGAAGCCTCCGCCATTATCATAACCCTTATTTTGCTGGGTAAATATCTGGAAGCCATTGCCAAGGGCAGGACTTCGGAAGCCATCAAAAAGCTGGCCGAGCTCCAGGCGAAAACCGCCCGGGTGGTAAGAAAAGGTGAGGAAATCGATATTCCGGTGGAAGAAGTTGAACCGGGGGATATCGTAGTGGTGAGACCGGGGGAAAAAGTACCGGTTGACGGCCGCATTATTGAAGGGACTTCAGCCCTGGATGAGTCAATGCTGACCGGCGAAAGCCTGCCGGTAGACAAGCAGGCAGGGGACCTGGTCTATGGCGCAACCATTAATAAATTCGGGGTATTTAAAATGGAAGCCACCAGGATCGGGAAGGAAACCGCTCTGGCCCAGATCATTAAAATGGTGGAGGATGCCCAGGGCAGCAAAGCTCCCATTCAAAAAATTGCCGATCAGGTGGCCGGGGTTTTCGTACCGGCAGTTTTAGGCATAGCGGTTTTAACTTTTATAATCTGGTATTTTACCGGTGCCGGGGTCAACAAAGCTTTGATCAGTGCGGTATCCGTATTGGTTATCGCCTGCCCATGTGCTTTAGGACTGGCTACCCCGACTGCTATTATGGTGGGGACCGGACTGGGAGCTGAAAACGGGATCCTGATCAAGGGCGGAGAATACCTGGAGATGGCCTCCAGGCTTGATACGGTAGTTTTAGATAAAACCGGCACCATTACCAAAGGGCAGCCGGAGGTTACTGATATCGTGAGCCTGGGTGACCGGGACGAAAATACGATTTTAAAAATTGCCGCCCGGGCGGAAAAAAACTCGGAACATCCGCTGGGGAAAGCCATATATGACAAAGGCAGGGAGGTCTTGGGTTCTCTTGATGATCCCCATCACTTCGCAGCCATACCGGGCCGGGGAATAAGGGCAGTTATTGATGATCAGGAGGTATTGGCCGGGACCAGAAAGCTGATGAGCGAACAGGGAGTTGCCACAGAAATCGCGGAAAGGACAGCGGCCGCTTTGGAAGATGAGGGCAAAACCGCGATGCTGTTGGCGGTGAACAAAAAGCTGGAAGCGGTATTGGCGGTGGCCGACACGATCAAGGAGCATTCCCGGGAAGCAGTGAAAGATCTGCAGAATATGGGGATCGAAGTCTATATGATAACCGGGGATAACCGGCGTACAGCTGATGCCATTGCCCGACAGGCAGGTATTACAACTGTTATGGCTGAAGTTTTGCCGGAAAACAAGGCTCAGGAAGTTAAAAAGCTGCAAGCCGCAGGGAAAATCGTAGCCATGGCCGGGGATGGCATCAATGATGCTCCGGCACTGGCAGTGGCAGATATCGGTATGGCATTGGGCACCGGAACGGATATAGCCATGGAAGCCGCAGACATCACATTAATGCGGGGGGATCTAAGGACCATCCCTGCTGCGGTGAGGCTTTCCCGTCAGACAGTAAGAAAAATCAAACAAAACCTCTTTTGGGCTTTTATCTATAATATTATTGGTATACCCTTTGCTGCACTGGGGATGTTGAACCCTATCATTGCCGGGGCTGCCATGGCCTTCAGTTCAGTATCCGTTGTTACCAACTCTTTGAGCCTGAAACGATTTGACCCCAATAAAACAAGGGCTGTCAAAGATCAGGTGAACCCATAAACTTTTTGTAAATACTTCCGCTTGACATGCAGAGCGCCTGAGGCAGGAATAAACTGCCTATTTTTATTTTATTTTAATTGTCATTTATATAAAGATAATATAATATAAATTTTGTACAATATACATGGGATTACTAGGATATAAATGAATGAAACATTGATAAAGCGGCACAGTATTAATTGATTGGAATAAGTGAGGAGATAGAAAATGCCTATAAAAATACCAGATAATTTGCCGGCAGCGGAAGTACTGAAAAATGAAAACATTTTCGTTATGGGAGAGCACCGTGCCTTTACGCAGGATATCAGGCCGCTTCGCGTCGCCATATTAAATTTGATGCCTCTAAAGAGCGTGACTGAGACCCAGCTTTTACGCCTGCTCAGTAACTCTCCGCTGCAGACGGAAATCGTGCTCCTGCATACAGAGTCGCATATACCAAAAAACACTTCGCCAGAGCATCTGGAGAACTTCTACGTTACCTTTGAAGATATTAAAGATCAAAAATTTGACGGCTTGATCATAACCGGGGCACCGGTTGAGATGATCGAATTTGAAGATTTGATTTACTGGGAAGAACTGCAGCAGATCATGGCATGGTCCAAAACCCATGTCTTTTCCACCTTACACATATGTGCAGGCGCCCAGGCCGGACTCTATTATCATTATGGCGTTCCCAAACACCTGCTGGCTGAGAAACTATTCGGGGTCTTCCCGCATACTAAAAACATGGAAAATGTTCCTCTGCTCAGGGGATTTGATGATGAGTTTCAGGTACCCCATTCCCGGTACAGTGAAATAAGGCGGGAAGATATAGAAAAAGTTGCGGAATTGGAGATACTGGCTGAATCACCGCAAGCCGGGATCTATATCGTATCATCCAAAGACGGGCGCCTGATTTTTGTTACCGGGCATTCGGAATATGATGCCGATACCTTGAAACGGGAGTATGAACGTGATATTGCCAAAGGACTTGATATTGCTGTCCCCTGCAACTATTATCCCAATGACGATCCCGGCAGGAAGCCGCTGGTGAGCTGGCGCAGCCATGCCAATCTCCTGTTTACCAACTGGCTGAATTATCATGTGTACCAGGAAACCCCTTATGATCTGGATGAATTGAAGTAGAGCTCATCAAATACGTGACTGGTTTATTGACAGGATATCCTGCAAAATTATTCATGCTCCCATTGAGCCTGGTCGTTGTATAATTGACTATAGCCTGTGATCGCTTACCGATACAATAAACAGGAAAGGGACATGTAATGATGCATTATCACATTAACGCCATGTATTTTAGTCCTACCGGGACCACGGAAAAAGTGGTTTCCGCCATAGCAGGAAAACTGGCCGGGCAAAAAGATTTCACTGCCTTTGATTTTACCTTGCCGGCAAACAGAAAAGAGCCGGCGAAGTTCACCAAACAGGATCTGGTGGTAGCAGGTATTCCAGTTTATGCCGGCAGAGTCCCCAATGTATTGCTGCCCTATCTTAATACCCTGGAAGGCAACGGAGCACTGGCAGCAGCAGTGGTGCTTTACGGCAACCGCAATTACGATGATGCCTTGATTGAACTGAAGGACATCCTGACCGGGCGTGGTTTTAAGGTGATCGCGGCCGGGGCTTTTATAGGGGAACATGCATTTTCCACGGTTTTAGGTGCAGGCCGGCCAGACCGGGAAGATTTGCAGACAGCCGTGAGTTTTGCCGGTGAGATCAACAGCAAACTGGAAGCGGGAAAGGATTTTGGTGACCTGACCGTCAAAGGCAGCAAACCATATAACAAATACTATGTGCCCAAAACAGAAAATGGGGAAGACAATAAAGAGTTCCGCAAAGTAACGCCCAAAACCATCGAAGACTGTACTGACTGCAAAACCTGTGCGGAAGTGTGCCCTTTAGGCTCCATTGATTATGAGAATGTTAAACTGCTTACGGGAATCTGTATCAAATGCTGTGCCTGTGTTAAAAAGTGCCCGGTTAATGCCAAATATTTTGACGACCCCGGATATTTGTTCCATAAGACACAGTTGGAGACTACTTATACCGAAAGGCGTGAACCGGAGCTGTTTATATAAAAATAATAAAATAAAAATGAGAGGGGCATCCCTCTCACTTCACTTTATTCCGTTATTTTTACACAGTTGGTTTCCGGCTGCTCCTGACAGCAGCCTTTGGCCACCTCAGCAACGCCTCCCTGGCCTTGCCGATAATTGATGATCGCTTCGTGCAACGCGTCAGCGGCCAGATTGGAGCAATGCATTTTAACCGGCGGCAGGCCGTCCAGGGCTTCTGCTACTGCCCGATTGGTTATTTTTTCAGCTTCTTCCAGTGTTTTGCCCTTGACCATTTCTGTCACCATGCTGCTGGTGGCAATGGCTGCGGCACAGCCAAAAGTCTGGAATTTGATATCATTAATGATATCATCCTTTACTTCTATTTCAATATGCATGATGTCCCCGCAGACCGGGTTGCCCACTTCGCCCACACCGCTTGCTTGATCAATTTTGCCTACATTGCGGGGATTCATGAAATGATCCATAACTTTTTTTGAGTATGCCATGCTTTTTCCTCCTTTAATGCCCCAGGGGGGACATAACTCGTAATTTTGCTATGATGTCAGGGAGTACAGTCAAAACCTGCTCAACTTCTTCCAGCGTATTGCTTTTCCCCATAGTCAGACGAAGGGAGCCATGAGCCGTCTCATGGGGCAGACCAATAGCCAGCAGAACATGGGACGGATCCAGGGAACCTGATGTACAGGCCGAGCCGCTGGAGGCCATAATTCCATAACTGTCAAGCATCAAGAGAATGGATTCACCTTCCACATAATCGAAAACCATGCTCACACTGCCTGGCAAGCGATCAACCGGGTGCCCGGTCAGACGTGAATTGGGAATGGTATCTAAAATACCCTTGGTTAAACGCAGGGACAAATCTTTTAGGTGAACAATATTTTGGGACATCTGCTGCTGCGCCAATTCAGCGGCTTTGCCAAATCCTACCGCACCGGGGACATTCACGGTACCGGCCCGTAAATTACGCTCATGTGCTCCCCCGTGTAAGTAACTGCCAACCGTGACCCCCTTTTTCACATAAAGACATCCTATCCCTTTGGGACCATAAAGTTTATGAGCAGAAGCGGAGAGCATATCGATTCCCAGTTCCTTGACATCAACGGGTATTTTGCCCGTGCTCTGTACCGCATCGGTATGAAAAACCGCCCCGGCTTCATGGCTGATCGCAGCCAATGTTTTGATATCTTGAATCGTTCCGATCTCGTTATTGGCATGCATGATTGAAACCAAGGCGGTGTCGGGTCGTAATGCCGCCTTTAAAGTGTCAGGTTCTATCTGCCCGGCTTCATTTACCGGCAGAATGGTGAGTTCAAAACCATGTTTGCTTAGATACTCGCAGCTATGCAGAACAGCATGATGCTCGATTGATGAGGTAATCAAATGCTTGCCTTTTTTTTGACGGTCATGGGTCATGAAGCCCAGGATCGCCTGGTTATCAGCTTCAGTTCCTCCGGCAGTAAAAATAATTTCAACAGGGGTAGCTCCAATCAGCGCTGCTACCTGCTCGCGGGCCTGTTCCAGGGCCTGATGAGCCATTTGCCCCTGAGAGTGAGCACTGGAAGAGTTTCCGTAGATCTCATTGAAATAAGGCATCATTGCCTGAAGCACCTCGGGGTCAACCGGAGTAGTAGCACTGTGGTCCATATAAATTGCTTTCAATATAGCGACCTCCTTATGAGATATTTGATATCATTTTATTTTTTTGGTCAGGGAAGATGGTTGTGATTCACCGGCCAGATCAGCCAGGGTATATGAATCCAGGACCTGGGCTACCGCATCCCTGATTTCGGTCCATATATTACGGGTTACACAATAGTCTGAGCGTTCACATGTTTCCGGATTAATCTCGTTGACGCACTCAACTGGAGCCAGGGGGCCTTCCAGAACGCGGATGACCTCACCGGCGGTTATATCCCCGGGGCTTTTGCCAAGTAAATAGCCGCCCTGGGAGCCGCGGAGGCTTTTGACCAGACCCGCCCTTTTCAAAGGCACCATCAGCTGCTCCAAATAGCGCTCTGAAATTCCCTGCCTTTCTGCGATCAAATGCGCAGCAACAGGGTTTTGATCATTGTGCTGCGCCATATCGATCATCGCTCTGAGTCCATATCTGCCTTTCGTGGACAGTTTCATTATATCTACCTCCATAAAGCAATCTTTGGAGAGTCAAGCCCGGTCATGCTAATAGCCCCTTTATTACATAGCAGCATATTCAATCATTTTCTCCAAGGCAATAGCAGCTTTGGCTCTGATATCTTCAGGAACGGTTATTCTTGTCTGCAAAGTTTCAAGGGAATGGAGAATTTTATTTAATGTAATACTTTTCATATTGGGACAAATCAATTCACGTTCCGCCAGTATAAGTTCTTTATCAGGGCTGATCTGTCTGATTTTATGCATAACACCACATTCCGTTCCGATGATAAACTTATTCTTTTCCGAATTGACCGCGTAATCAATTATACCGGAGGTACTGCCTGTATAATCTGCCAGATCAATCACTTCCGGAGCACATTCCGGATGCACCAGTACTTCAGCATCAGGATGCTGGGCTTTTAGCTGCAAAATATCATCCCTGGTAACTGCTGCATGAATAGGACAGCGGGATGGATAAAAATCAAGAGGGCGGTCCAATTTGCTTGCTGCAAAACGCCCCAGATTCTCATCAGGTATAAATAAAATCCGTACATCCCTGGGCAGTTTCTCGATAATTTTCACTGCATTGGAGGAAGTGACGCAAATATCGCTGACGGCTTTTATAACTGCCGGAGTGTTGACATAACTTACAACCAGTCCATCCGGGTGCTCCTGTTTAAATCTTAATACATCGCTGATATCTATGCTGTTAGCCATGGGACAAGTGGCGGCCGGTTCCGGCGAGAGTACCATCTTGTTAGGGCAAAGTATGGCAGCAGATTCTGCCATAAAATCTACTCCCGCTACCAGAATTATATCGGCAGAAGAATTCCTGGCAGCAACTGCCATGGCATAAGAGTCCCCGACAAAATCGGCAATATCCTGTATCTCACCGCGCTGGTAATAATGGGCGATGATATAAACGGATTTTTCATTTCTGATTTTATTGATTTTCTCAATGGTTTCCTGCTCTTTTAACTGCATAATAATCACCTGCTATATAATAATTCTTTCCGGATGGCTGTAAATGTTAAATTTATTACCGCGGGCGAAGCCTACCACAGTGATATTCAGTTCCTCAGCCAGCTCAATGGTTAATCCGGTAGGCGCAGAGCGCGACAATATCAGCGGTATATTAGCCCGGGCTGCTTTTATCAAAATCTCGGAGGCAACACGTCCGCTTAATAATAAGCATTTATCATTAAGACAGATCTTATTAATAAAAGCGTGGCCGATAACCTTGTCTACCGCATTGTGCCGCCCGATATCCTCATACATTGATAATAAGCCTGAAGCATCTGCCAGTGCCGCACTGTGAACTCCTCCGGTCAGACGAAAAGTGCCGGAGCGGTCTTCCAATAAGCTGATGGTCTGCAACAGGTGCTCGGCTGTAAACCGGGCTTGGGAATCTACCGGCCTAAGCTGGCGGGCATCATTAATGAAGTACAAGCCAGCCCGGCTCTTTCCACAGCAGCTTGCTATATGGCGTCGTAAAAAATTACCGGTTTGGGGAACGGGTAAACTTGTCTCTATCCACAACAATCCTGTTTCTTCACGACAGGAAATTTTAATAATATCATCAGGCTGTTTTATCAGACCTTCACTTAATAAAAACCCTACCCCCAGCTCTTGGTATCCGCCAGGGGAGCAGACCATGGTGGCAAGTTCCACATGATTTAAAAATAGTGTTAAGGGGGTCTCTTCAACAACCTGATCCAGGTTTAATTCAACCGTGCCATGGTTATATACGGTTATTTCCCTTTTGCGGCACATAGCTGGCCCGGTCATTATAAATCCCTCCAAGCCTTCCATAGAAATAGTTCCTAAGCTAAACTTAATATACTTAAATCCTATAGGATATGTCAAGTATTATGCCACAGGATTTCTATTACTGTTAGCTATGAAAACAATATTATTTCGCATTAATCGATTCCTTTGCGGGGAAAGATATTCTTAAGCGAAATTATTCCCGAAGTCAAATTACTGAAAGGTTTGATTACTTATTTTTAGATTACTATCAAAAAAGCTGCGTTTTTGGCGGGACAAAAATAATAAAGAGCAAATGAAAGCAACAAAAAAAGTATCACCGGTTAATCTGTCCAGGAAACTGGAGGATAACCTAAAGAATATCAAAGATATTCTTGGTGAAAGCAGTGATATAATCATCCGTGAAATGAAGATCAGCTCAAATGCAAATGTTGATGCAGCCGTTATTTATATTGATGGTTTAGTTGACAGGGATCTGGTAAGTCGTGACATCTTGCAGCCACTCATGTTTAACCTGCAATTTGTTAAAGATAAGACCAACCAAAAACACTCCAGCCTATTAGGTTGTATTAAGTCAAGTGTGTTAAGCGTTGGGCAAATAAAGGCTGATGGGAATATTGACAGTATCGTTTCCAGCATTATGACAGGATATACCGCAATTTTGGCACAAGGCGCGAACCAGGCACTGGTTATTGATACTAAAGGCTGGGAAAAACGTGCTATTGAAAGTCCTGAAAACGAGATATCAATACGCGGGCCAAAAGATAGTTTTACTGAAACACTGCGTATCAACACAGCTCTATTGCGGCGGAAAATCCGTGACCCCAATTTAAGCTTGGTGTCAATGCAGATCGGGCAGAGGTCCAAAACTGATGTGGTAATAGCTTATATCAAGGGTATCACGCCTGATAATCTTATCGAAGAAATCAAGCAACGGCTAAAACGAATAGATACCGATGCTATTCTGGATATTGGATATATAGAACAATATATTGAAGAGAATCCGTTGTCACTTGTTCCCACCGTTGGTACCAGTGAAAGACCGGATGTAGTGACAGCACGAATGCTGGAAGGACGGGCTGCAATATTGGTTGATGGCTCCCCGATGGCTTTGACAGTGCCTTTCTTATTTGTCGAAGGTTTCCAGAATCCGGATGATTATTATGCCCGGCCTTTTTTTGCCTCCTTTGTGCGCATAATTAGATTGCTTGGTTTTCTACTCAGTATCTATTTGCCGGGTATTTATGTTGCCTTAAAATCTTTTCACCCGGAATTATTTCCAACCCCCTTGCTGATTACGGTGGCAGCAGCCAGGGAAGGACATCCGTTCCCGGTGGTATTAGAAGCCTTGTTAATGCTGATCCTGTTCGAAATCCTGCGGGAAGCGGGTCTCAGGCTGCCCCGCTCGCTTGGTCAGGCAGTTAGTATTGTGGGCGCTCTGGTAATCGGCCAGGCGGCAGTATCAGCCGGTTTAGTAGGAGCTCCCATGGTTATTGTAGTTGCAGCTACAGCCATTGCCTCGTTTATGGTCGTTCCCTTTGCTGATACGGGGGCCTTATTCCGGCTCATAATGACGATAGTGGCAGGTTTTCTGGGTCTGTTTGGAATGATCATTATTTCGCTGGAAGTTTTAAGCCATTTGGCTGCATTACGCTCCCTGGGAGTACCTTATTTGTCCCCTGTAACACCGCTCAATACTTCGGATTTAATAAAAGACACCTGGCTCCGGGCACCCTTATGGGCATTAGGTAGTCGTCCCGCTTTTTTAGACCCGCTTGATAAAAAAAGGCAATCACCTGATCAAAAGCCACATCCACCCCAAAATAATCCCAATGAAAGGAAAAGCTAATGAAAAATAGGCAGCAGGGCAAAATAAGTTTGGTTATATTATTAAGCATTATTTCGGTATTCATAGTCGGCTGCTGGGATAGTCGTGAATTAAGCACATTATCTCTAATTGCTGGTCTTGGTTTTGACTTGGATCCTGCTACTAAAAGGGCTACGCTTACCTACCAATCGATTGTTCCCAGCCAGGTAAAACCTTCTCCCAGTATGGGTGGTGGTGAAGGGAAGCAAACAGGCAGCGGCGGGCTTCAGTCTATTCAACTTGACCACGATACCGGCTTATCCCCTTATGAGGTATTAAATCGCTATACGCAGCATGGCAGTCGTATTCCGTTTTATCAACACACCCAGGTTATTGTTATCGGCAAGGCGGCAGCAGAACACGGACTATACCCGTTCCTGGATACTGTTATCAGAAATCCCGCCGGACGGCCTAATATTTTGCTGGCAATTTCAGATAATAAAGCCAGTGATATTTTAGCAGTTGAGGATGGTATGGAAAATATTCAGGCAGTGGGAATGGCAAATATAATAAAATTGTCAGCGAGATTTTCCAAATACCCGGCGGTCACCTGTTTGGATTTTACTAGCCGCTTCATAGGTAAAACTACTGCACCGGTTGCCCCTATAATGGGCGTTTTTGAAGAAACGGGTCCGGAAGGGAAGCGACAAAAAAAGATTCGTATTAACGGGACGGCAGTTTTTAAGGGAGATAAAATGATTGGAAAACTTAATGAACAGGAGTCAAGTGGACTGCTATGGGTAATCAACCAGATAGAAAAAGGCTTCGTAATAATCCCTGAAGCCAGTTTAGAGATTATTGGTTCTAAGACTAAAATTATTCCAGAGCTAACTGGCGGGAAAATAAAAATTACCGTTGAGATAGAGGAAGAAGCCAATTTAATACAATACAATAATGCCAGGAATATCACCCCTGATCTCATTCACCAATTGGAAAAGGCTCAGGCGCGGGAAATTGAAAGCCAGGTAAAAGCAGTAATCAAGAAGTCTATGGCTCTTAATGCCGATATTTTCGATTTTGGAGGGGCAGTACATCGCAAATATAAAAAAGAATGGAAGAAGATGGAGCCGCGGTGGGATGATATTTATCCCACTATCGAAGTTTCAGTAAAGGTGAAAACCCGTCTGGATGAAATCGGCGATATCAATAAAGCAATAATGACGGAATAAGGAATCAGGGGAATTAACTATGTTAGAAAAAGGTAGGATATCCAGCTTTCAACTAAGCGTCTTATTAGTAGGTTTTGTGCTTGGTTCATCTATCATCATAACACCCGGAGGAGACGCCGGACATGACGCCTGGATCGCGATTGCTTTAGGGTTGATGGAAGGTTCGCTGATTGCCTTAATATTTACGGCTTTAGTTTTAAGATTTAAAGATAAGACAATCATTGAAATTAATGATCTGGTCTTCGGAAAAGTTATAGGTAAATTGATCTCGGTACTGTTTTTATGGTATTTTCTTCATCTGGGTGCACTAGTCTTGAATGATTATGTCCATTTTTTCAGATTAGAATTATACCCTGCTACACCGAGAACTGTCATGCTGCTTATAATTATGCTGGTATGTGCATCGACTGTGAACAGAGGTATTGAAGCATTAGCCAGATGCAGCCTGATTTTAGTGCCGCTTACCATTAGTGTTATATTTCTGGTTACGATGTTTTTAATTCCGCATTTTAACCTTAACAACCTGATGCCAATTCTGGATTTGCCGATTGGGAAGTTACTATGGTCGGCTCACAGTGTCGCCAGCTTTCCCTTTGCCGAATCAGTAGTATTTGTAATGATATTAGCTTTTCTAAATAAATCGGAAAAAGGAGGACGTGCTGTTTCTAAAGCTTTAATAATAGCAGGACTGGTATTGATTATTGCTTCTATCAGAAATTCTGCCGTATTAGGACCAATGGTTGCTGCCTACAATTATCCTTCCTACCAGGCAGTCCAAGTCATTGACATAAGAGACATTTTCACCCGGTTGGAAATATTGGTGGCCATCAATTTCATCACTATGGGGTTTCTTAAAATATCGGTTCTGCTTTATGGAACAGTTTTGGGGCTGGCCCAGGTTTTAAATCTGCAAAGCTACCGTCCCATTATTCTTCCGGTAGGAATTCTCATGGTAATTCTGGCTTTAACTAATGTTGCTAATACAATAGAATTATTTGATTTTACACATAAGATCTATCCAATCTATGCTGTTCCTTTTCAAATAATTATTCCGCTTATTACGCTTATTATAGCCAAACTGCGCCAGCTGCCTAAAACAGATGGAGGCATACCATGATTGCTTTGTTGCTTATGGGATTTGGAATCGTGGCCTTAATACAAATTCCCGGCTTGATAAAAAAACAGTGGTGGCGGGAATTGGCCTGCTTTACGGTTTTATGGTCAATTGGTTTAGTTCTTAGTGTGATGTTAGCTATGGGGATCACGCTGCCGCCCGTGTCAACCATGATTAACCAATATATCAGCGGAATGTTTGGAATATAAAGGCGTTAATAGCAAATTAAAAATTACGGCTGTACTTCCACAACTTCCACACTGTCACCTGTTTTGACCCAGCCCGAGTTTAACGCCCGGACAAAGATTCCTTCTATAGGCATCACACAGGTGCCCACTTGTTTCTTGATCGCGCAGGCTTTATTATGGCACTCTTTGCCGATCTGGGTGACTTCCATTTGAACTTCTCCGATCAAAAGACGAGTTCCCAGGGGCAGAGTGGCTACATCGATGCCGTCTACCGTAAGGTTTTCAGCAAAATCTCCATACTCTACTGCGGCTCCCAATGCACGCATTTTTTCAACACTGGACAGTGATAACAGGCTGATCTGGCGGTGCCATGCTCCGCTGTGGGCATCCACTTCAATGCCCCAATCCGCTTTTATATAGGCTGCATCTATATTATGCTTTTTGATTCCTCGTTTCTCTGAGATGTTTACAGCTAAAACCTGTCCTTTTTCCTGGCCCATTATCATTAATCTCCTTCCATTTAAAAGCCGATGCAAAATAGGTAAGACCATATTACACTAAAATTATAGGATATGTTGGCGAGCTGGAAAAGTGAAATTTGCTGTATAATTTAAAAAAGAGTGACATTCTTAAACAAAGGAGGGTTGGTTAGTATCAATAGTAGATAAGATTCCGGCCTGGGACTTGAAGCGTGCCACTGAATTTGCCCAGGCATGTGCAGACAATAACATAGCATGGCTGGAGGAACCGCTTGATTCAAGGGATTATGACGGCAATGCCGCTTTGAAAAAAGTATCGAAGGTAAAAATCAGGAAAAAGGACTAGAAGAAGCCCTGCAATTAAAGAAAAGAAAAGAAGAAAGTTGATGGTCTGGGAGGGAGGTTATCTCCCTCTTTTTTATTGCAATTGAGACGAGTATTTATGAGTGAGATGGCAATTATGCAAATAATTTAGTATGATAGGGAAAACAAATAAGGCATCCGGTATTGCTATGCAATTTAAAAGGGAAAGTGTGAACCACTGCAGCTTCCCCTACTGTAAAACAGGATGGCCCTCCCAAGCCACTGGCTTGAAGCCGGGAAGGAGGAGGGATCAAATGAATGTTAGCCAGGAGACCTGCCGGATGTCATGCCCGGGCCCGGGGTGAGCGGGCAAGGGGGCTGCATATTTTTATGGCCTCTTCGGGAGGTTTTTTTATTGGAGAAAACGCTGCGCATAAGCTGGCTAATTGCCACCAGCAGCTGAAGCAGCAGAATTTAACCGAGGAGCAAGAGATGCTAAAAAATTTTCATCCCCGCAGTGTGGCCTGCTATTTGACCGTATGGTTCATCTTAGCCTTGTTCATCAATGATTTAAAATTGCTGGCCTTGATGCTGCTGCTTGTTTCTGTAATCAATTTTGTCGAAGATCATGGCCGTTCACTGGCAAAAATGCTGATGGTGATCCTGCCTTTGACCCTTATCATCGTAGGACTTAATTTGTGGCTAGCCGATTACGGAAAGACAGCTTTGTATGTTCTGGCCTTGCCCTGGGGGGATACCTGGACGATTTACCGTGAGCCCCTTATCAACAGTCTGGCTATGGGAACGAAACTGGTACTGATCATGGCGGTTTTTACTATTTTTAATCAAGTGATCACCGTGGACAAGTTGATCAGCGTTTTTGGCAATTTCTCAGGACCGACGGTTTTAATGGCGGTACTGGCAGCCCGAATGGTGCCGCAGCTAGGCAGACATGCCCGTTCCATTGCTGAGGTACAAAGTCTCAGGATCCACGGGCAAAAAACCGTTTCACTGATGGATAAAGTGAAACGTACCGGGCCTTTTTTGACCAATTTGTTAAGAGTGTCTCTGGAATCCTCCCTGCAGACAGCAGAGGCCATGCAGGTGCGGGCTTTTGGCAGCGGAAAACGGACCTGTTTCGTGCCGGAACACTGGCGGGGCCGTGACACGATTATCACGACAGCGGCGGCGGCGCTCCTGCTTTTCATTATTATTGAAGTATCATCGGGGATGACAGGTATCGCCCCTTTGCTCCTGCTGCTTTTTATCTGCCCCTTGCCGGGAGGTTATTTTAAATGATGAATATCATCGATATACAGAATCTTACCTATTATTATCCCGGCCAAGACCGCCCGGCTTTAAACCACATCGATCTGCAGGTCAAAAAAGGAGAGATCGTGGGCATAATAGGCGTTTCAGGCTGCGGCAAATCCACCTTGCTGCGGGCTGTGAGCCGGCTGATCCCTGACTTCTACGGGGGCAATCTGGCGGGGAACGTTTTCTTCGGGGAACGGTCATTAAGGGACTGGAGCCAGAAAGAATTGTACCGGTCCATGGGCGTCTTATCCCAGGAAGCAGAACACAGCCTGATTTTCAATGAGGTAAGGCGAGACATTGCTTTTGGCCTGGAGAATCTGGGCATAAGCAACCGGGAGATGAGCCTTAAGATCAGCGAGGTACTGAAATACTTTGGGCTTGATCAGCTTTCCTGCCGATCGGTCCACCATTTATCGGGAGGGGAAAGGCAAAAAACAGCCCTGGCCGGAATTGTGGCCATGGAGCCGGAACTTCTGGTATTGGATGAACCGGCAGGCCAGTTGGATGATCACACTTCCCGGGACTTGTTTCTTTTATTGAAGCAGCTCAATCAAGAGCGGGGGATCACCATAGTCATTGCCGAACAAAAGCTGGAGCTGCTGCTGAACCTGGCAGATAAAGTGGCAGTGATGGAAGCAGGGGAAGTAATTTTTATCGGAACTCCGCAAGAACAATATAGCTGGGCATTACGGAATGATTATCCTTTGACCTGTGACTGTAAAATAAACCACGAAGAGAAGGCATATGCAAGACCTGATTGGAAGGAGAAGGCCGGCAGTGAATCAACCGCTGCTGTTACCAGACCGGATCATGTAGCTGCCGTTTACGAACTAAATTATCAATATCAGCAAATCAGAATTCTTAAAAATATTACCTTGCGGCTGTACCCGGGGCAGATCACTGCTTTGACCGGTGATAACGGGGCCGGCAAGACCACTTTGATAAAAATGCTCCTGGGACTGCTTAAGCCCGGTGGAGGAGAAGTTGAAGTACTGGGACGGAAGGGGAAACAATTGCGGCCGGAGATCATCGGACAAAAAGCGGCCTATCTGCCGCAAAACCTGGATCATTATTTTATCACTGATACTGCGCTGGCCGAAGTTGAACTGGGACTGAGAGCGGGCGGGGGAAATCACTTATCCGCACGGGATTGGCTGGAAAAATTAAAGGTGGATGCATATGCAGAAGCTGACCCGCGCAGTCTCAGCATTGGAGAAAAACAGCGCGTAGCCATCGCCAGCTTGATAGCCGCCGCTCCGCAGTTGATTTTACTGGATGAACCGACCAGGGGGCTGGACATCATGCAAAAGCAAGTTTTGGGTGAGACTCTGACCGGGTTGACAAGAACGGGGAAAGCCATCGTATTGGCTTCACATGACACGGATTTCGTAAATACATATGCTGACCGGGTAATATTGATGCAGCACGGTTGTGTGATAAAGGATGAATTAAGGAATGGGGAAAGGCGGGAGGCTTTATGAACGAGAAAATAAAGAAAACTCTCATCCTGCTATGCATGGCAAGCGGATTAATCCTATGTCTGGCTGCTTTGGTATACAAAAAAATCACTGCCGGCGCTGCCTCAACGATTATCACCATCCTTGCTTTGCTGTTTATGATCGTATGGGCCCGCCGGTCACTATCTTCCGTCAAACTGCTGTCACTGATGGCTACTTTAGCTGCTGCTGCCGCTTTGGGAAGAATCCCTTTCGCCGCTTTGCCCGGTGTGCAGCCTACCAGTTTTCTGGTTATGGTCTCCGGTCTGGTTTTTGGTCCCCAGGCAGGCTTTATGATCGGGGCCATGGCGGCACTGGCTTCCAATTTCTTTCTCGGGCAGGGTCCCTGGACCCCATGGCAGATGCTGGGCTGGGGATTGATGGGCATGAGTGCTGCCGGACTGACCCATATAAGAAGCAGATGGTTTCCTCTGATTTTGGCTTTATGGGCCGGACTGTGGGGATATTTGTTTGGCTGGATCCAGAATATCGGCTTCGTAACGGTCTTTGTCACACCAGTCACGATCAAGGCTTACCTGGCCAGTTGTGTGGTAAGTTTTGCTTTTGACAGTATCCATGCTGCTGCCAATTTTTTATTATGCCTGTTTTTCGCCCGGCCGGTGGCAAAAATACTAGAGCGGTTTTCTATCCGCCTGGGTGGAAGTTATCTGCCCGTGTTGCCGGAGCCGGATGCCAGGGATATAGGCTTTTCATCGGCGAAACAGGACAAAGCCGGGTCATGAGAAGTAAAAAACTTTACACCCAGACTGCGTATTTCATCCAGACGCAAGCGGTCAGGCCTTTCTCTGGTAAGTGAATTGCTGGCAGCCAGATGACTGCTTATTTCCTTGCGTACATTATCATCCCAATAAAAACGGCCGCCATATCCGGCCCTGAATTGCTGCCAGTAAGGTTCGGGGATCTTCTCCCACATGGCGGTATAGTTAAAAGGGGCATCGCCTCCCAAAATAATCCTGCCTTCCGCAGTCTGCACTTCGATGGCCTGATGTCCTGCCGTATGGCCGCTATTGAAAATGACCTTTAAGCCCGGTTCAATCTCGGTGGTGCCTTCCAACAGCTCAAACTGCTGCAGATGAGGCAGCCAGTGGGAGGGACAAAAAGAGCATTCTTCATTGACCGGCAAACGGACCAGAGCCCGTAGTTCTTCCCCTTGTACATAGAAGCGGGCGCGGGGAAATTTGGCAATGGAACCGGTATGGTCCCAGTGCATATGAGTCATGATGACCGTTTTAATGTCCTCCGTCCGGTAGCCCCAGTGCTCCAGAACCTCGCTGAAATGAAGATCTTCAAAATGAACCGAGGTCGAATCCACTCCCGGGATAAAATCCGGATGAAAGCCGGTATCGATCAATATCAGCCCTCCGGTATTTTCATTGACGATGAGAAAGGCATAACTGGGAATATTTTTAACATCGGGGAAAAAACCTCCGCCGCCCATTTTAACTGTAAAAGAACCATTATAAATCGGGTAAATCAAATGATTCATATGGATAAACTTCTCCTTTGAAATTTCTGGTATTGAAATGTTATTTCAAAATTATAGTAACACAAAAAAATAAATTTAACCTCAAGCATATGGCTTGATCCAAAAATCTTTGCAGATAATCCTCGGCGAAGAAAATAAAAAGAAAATTCTGACAAATCATTGACCCATAACGAAATTTGATGCTAACATGATATTAATATGCATATCCTGTAATGAACAAAATTGCAGGCAAAAAATAATCAGGGGGGTTTGTTTATGAGTGAAACACCGATAAACACTGAAAATGCTGCCCCGCAGCCGGATCCGGCCGCGATGGCCAAAATTATGGCCGCCATCAATCTGGTACAGAAAATCTTAAGTTTTTTAAAGTGGAGTCAGATACTGATTGGAATCGCTTTTCTTTTCGCACTTCTGTGGTGCCAGGCGGAAATGGGAAAATTCGCCTTGATGGCTGCAGCACCCTTCTATGTTGCGCTGGGATTTGCAGCTGATGCAGCCAAAAAGGACCTTTCCCAGCTGAAAACTGTGCTGCGTATTATGGGCATCGGACAACTGGGATTCGCCCTGGTGGTGATCATCGGGATTTTTGCACTGCCTCTTCCACCTCAATACTGGGCATGGGCGGCAGTGGCACTGATACTTGGCATAGTGCCGACCCTTATCTATCAAAGGGCGAAAAAGATGATGTAAATACTGCAGCTAAAATTGGGGTCAAGACACAGGAAAAGAACCGCAAAGTGTACACCCCTGATCATGGGCATAAAGATCCAGGATCTGGCGGTGTATCTTTTTGTCCATGTTTTCATGTAATGATAAGCCGGCAGTATTCGGGTTTTAACAATTTAGAAAAGGCATAAGCGGAAGGTATTTAGAGAATATTAATCATATGGTCCTTTACCAGAAGAGCAAAATAAAGCACAATAAAGAAAAAGGAATTTTATCCCGGGAGGTGTAAAATGTGGCGCGGAAGGGTATCGGCATCATAAGCCTGCTGTTTATTATGGCCTCTCTTTTTCTATTTCCGGTTTCTGTCCATAGCCAGGCCGATGGTCCGGTGGTTTATACCGTAGCAGTAGAAGATACGGTCACCGCCGGAACCGCCAAGAATATCAAACGGGCCATCGATTACAGCCAGAGGCAGAATGCTGACGCTCTGGTGATATTGATCAATACCCCCGGCGGACTGGTAGACGCTACTTTAGACATCATCCAGACTATTTCTGCTGCTAAAGTGCCGGTCATTACTTACGTGACACCCAAGGGAGCCATAGCTGCTTCGGCCGGGACTTTTATTTTGATGGGAGGACACCTGGCAGCGATGTCACCAGGTACCACCTGCGGTGCAGCAATGCCGGTCACCATGAGTGCTGATGGCGGCGGCATGGAAGCAGCTGACCAGAAGACTATTAAATTTTTGGCCGAACATATGCGCAGCATTGCCCAGGAAAATGGCCGCCCCGGCGATATCGCCGAGAAATTTGTGCTGGAAAACCTCAGCCTGGGAAATGAAGCAGCCCTGCAGCAGGGGATCATCGATGTAAATGCCAAAGACTTGCAGGAACTGCTGAATGTTATTGACGGCCGTGAAGTGATTACCGCAGCAGGGAAAATCAACCTTGATACTGCAAATGCTGAGACCATTCATCTGGGAATGAATCCCGAAGAACAATTGACCCATATCATCAGTGACCCCACTCTGGCAGTCATCTTTTTAATGCTGGGCATTTACGGCCTGATCATCGCTTTCAGTTCTCCCGGTTTTATGCTGCCGGAAGTTTTAGGCTCCATCAGCCTGATTCTGGGACTGTTTGGGTTGGGCCTGTTTGAAGTGAATCTCACCGCCGGACTATTGATCGTACTGGGGATCGTTTTGCTGATCACGGAGCTTTTTACTCCTACCTATGGGGTTTTAGGGATAGGAGGGATTGTCAGCATGATTTTAGGTATCGCCTTTTTGCCGGTGGAACCGCTGATGCCGGGAGACTGGTTTGCCTCTTTCCGGGGTATGGCTATCGGCGTCGGTATCGTAGGTGCCGGATTCCTTTTTATTGTTTTAAAGGGCATACTCAATTTACGCAAAATCAAACCCATGCAGGGACCGGGAGAGTTTGCCGCTGATGAGGGGATAACCATCGAACCCCTTGAACCGTCAGGTTTGGTGAAGATTCGCGGCGAGATCTGGCGGGCTACAAGCATGAGCGGGGAAACCATTCCGGCAGATACAAAAATCAAAGTGGTCAAACGCGACAATATCCAGCTATTGGTGGAGAAAGATAACAGATCTGCGGATAATCCGGCAGATAACCAATAATTTAAATCGGCGAAATAGTAAAGGAGGCGATGGAATGAACGCTTTGGCAGTTTTTTTTGATTGGCTGGTCGTCATTATCCTGGCAGTAGTCATCCTGAGTATGGCCATAAAAGTCATACCCGAATACGAAAGGGCGGTTCTGTTCAGATTGGGACGGTTAGTCAATGTCCGGGGGCCGGGATTGATTTTTATTATCCCCATCATTGACAGGATCATCAGAGTTTCTCTTCGGATCATCGTTTTTGACGTACCAACCCAGGAAGTGATTACCCGGGACAATGTAACCTGTAAAGTCAATGCTGTATTGTATTACCGGGTGGTCGACGCCGACAAGGCAGTGGTCAATGTGGAACAATATCACGAAGCCACCAACCAATTGGCCCAGACCACTTTAAGAAGCGTAGTCGGCACCGCCGACCTGGATGAACTTCTTTCCAACCGAGACAAGCTCAATCAGACCATCCAGCATATCGTTGATGACGCTACCGATAGCTGGGGCATCAAAGTTACAGCGGTAGAAATCAAAGACGTGGTGCTGCCCAATGAGATGCAAAGAGCCATTGCGCGGCAGGCAGAAGCGGAAAGAAACCGCCGCGCGGCAGTTATTCAGGCGGAAGGTGAAAAACAGGCGGCGGTAAGACTTTCTGAAGCATCAGAAATATTGACCTCTGTACAAGGCGGACTGACATTAAGAATGTTCCGCTCTTTATCTGAAATGACCAATTCCCAGAACACGACCATCCTCTTCCCCCTGCCCATGGAATTGCGGGAGATCCTGCCGGAAATCACTTCTTTCATCAAGGCCGGGGAAAATGATCCTGCGCCGCAGGAAAAATTTGAAGAAGGACTATAGAGATTGATAAACAAAGCCGCTCCTTGATCAAAGAGAGCGGCTTTCAATATTTATTTCAACACGATCACAAGCAGGACGGAATAAGCGTAAACCACTGCAGCCATACAGCCGGCACCCAAAAAAGAATTGACCAGATCTTTTTTACTTAAACCTTTAAACATAATCGCTGCCTCCTTTTTTAAACGGGAACAAATGTTCTGTAATAATCATAAAGCGAACAGACGTTCCTGTCAAGCAGAAAGAAAAAAATTTTACGGCGTAAACGCAAAAATTTATAAAGCGGGCTGGTAATGAGCTATAATAGTAAACGATATTTATTTTTATTGGCGGGGGCTTAAACCCCGCAGACAAATATTCCGGCAGAATTCTGCTGATCAAGCTTAAAAAGGAGTTAAGAAGATGGAGAGCGCTAACTCAGTATTACCGGTAAATTTTGTGCAGAACATCATCACGCAGGATTTGGAAGAAGGCAAAAACGGCGGCAAGGTTCATACCCGGTTCCCGCCGGAGCCCAACGGTTATCTGCATATCGGTCATGCCAAATCGATTTGCCTGAATTTTGGACTGGCTCTGGCCAATAAAGGTTTATGCAACTTGCGTTTCGATGATACCAATCCCAGCAAAGAAGATGTGGAATATGTCGATTCCATCATGAATGATGTAAAATGGCTGGGGTTTAGCTGGGATGACCGTCTTTTTTATGCTTCCGATTATTTTGAGCAGCTTTATCAGTATGCGGTGGGACTCATTAAAGCCGGCAAAGCATATGTCTGCGATCTGACCGCCGATCAGATCCGGGAATATCGCGGAACCCTCACCGAACCAGGAAAAGAAAGTCCATACCGTAATCGTTCCGTGGAAGAGAATCTGGACTTGTTTGCCCGCATGCGGGCCGGAGAATTTGAAGACGGATCCCGTGTATTGCGGGCGAAAATCGATATGGCGTCGCCCAATTTAAATATGCGTGATCCGGTCCTCTACAGGATCCTGCGGGCCACCCATCACCGCACCGGCGACAAGTGGTGCATTTATCCCATGTATGATTATGCTCATCCGTTATCGGATGCGTTGGAAAACATTACCCACTCCGTATGCACACTGGAGTTTGCCGACCATCGGCCCTTATATGACTGGTGTATCGAGAATGTTGATTATTCAGGGGAAGCCGAGAGCCGTCCCCGGCAGATAGAATTTGCCAGGTTAAATCTCACTTATACAGTCATGAGCAAAAGAAAACTCCGGGAGTTAGTGGAAAGCGGATACGTTGACGGCTGGGATGACCCGCGCATGCCTACTATCAGCGGACTGCGGCGCCGGGGGTATACCGCTTCTTCCATCCGGGACTTCTGTGAACGGATCGGGGTGGCCAAACGGAACAGCACTGTGGACATTGCCCTTTTGGAGCATTGCATCCGGGAAGAACTGAATGCCAATGCTATCAGGGTGATGACCGTATTAAAGCCCCTCAAGATAACCCTGGAAAACTACCCGGAAGGCCAGGTGGAATGGCTGGAAACAGACAACAATCCGGAAAATGAAAACATGGGGACCAGAAAGATTCCGTTTTCCCGGGAGCTCTATATCGAGCAGGAAGACTTTATGGAAAATCCCCCCAAGAAATATTTCCGCCTGACGCCGGGCGGAGAAATAAGGTTGAAAAGCGCTTATATCATTAAATGTGAACGGGTGATCAAAGACGAGGCCACCGGAGAAGTCACCCAGCTGATCTGCAGTTACGACCCGGATTCCAAAAGCGGCGGGCCCACCAGCGGAAGAAAGATCAAAGGAACCTCCCATTGGGTATCGGCTTCCCATGCGGTAGATGTGGAAGTGCGCCTCTATGAAAATTTATTTACCAGTGAAAATCCCGATGAAGAAGAAAATTATAAAAGTGTACTTAACCCCAACTCAATCGAAATATTGACGGGCTGCAAAGCGGAACCGGCGCTTAAAGAATTACCGGCCGATAATAAATACCAATTCCTCAGGCAGGGGTACTTCTGCCAGGACAGTAAGCTTTCCGGACCCGATAAAATGGTATTTAACCGCATCGTGTCCTTGAGGGATACCTGGGCGAAAGTTTCCAGAACATAAAGCGTATAAATTAGAGTGAGTAATGCGGAAAAGGAGGTACAGAATTTACGGGTGCAAGGTTTTGTAAGGTTAAGGAGGGAATTGTTTTGCGTAAACCATTAATCATCGTCCTGTCCCTGCTCCTGCTGGCCATGTTGGCGGCACCGGCAGCAGCGGCATCAACGTTCAGCCTCAAGGTAAATGACAAGGCATATGACGGGGAATTCAGTGTCATAGACGGCACCACCATAGTCCCTCTGGATTTTGCCGGCAGTATCATTGGGGCACAAACCACAGTGGAAAACGAGCAGATCAAGATCGAAAAAGATAAAGCAGTTATGATGCTGACACTTAACAGCAAACAGGCAAGTTTCAATCAAAAGCAGGAAGATATGCTGCAAGCCCCGGCCAGGAATAATGACACGTACATGGTTCCACTAAGGTATGTAATGGAAAGCTTTGGAACCCAGGTGGAATGGAATCCGGCCACTTATGAGATAATCGTTAAGCCGGCGGCACAGACTGCAGCTGACAAAATATTTGGCCAGATATCCGAGGCCATGATCAAAAGCAACACCTACAAGATGAAAGCTGCAACGAAAATGGATATTGATATGGCAATGGGCGGGGAAGATGTGCAGATGAGCATGTCCAGCACCATCAATGCTTCCTTGAGCCAGAAGCCGATGATCCTTGTCATGGATACGAACATGAATATTGATGCCCTATCCGGAACAGAGGAAGAGGTACCGTCAGATTTGCTGAAAACCCAGATGGTCTTTAATGAAGACGGTTATTTCATGACCATGCCCGGTCAGGAAGGCTGGGTCAAAGTAGAAATGGACGGGATCGACTTCAACAAGCTCATGGAACAATACGGCAGCCAGGACCCCATGGATTCTATTAAGCAGATGAAAGAATTCGGAGCCGTGGTCAGTGAAAAAGAGGACCAGGTGATTGACGGCAAAACCTATGGCGTTATTAATGTGGTTATGGGGCCGGAAGTCATTGCCAAATACTTCGATGAGATAATGGGGCAGACTGGAATACTGGGTGCAATTGGAGCCAATGCCCAGGAAAGCGCCGAAATTGAAGCGGTCATGAAGGACCTGTTCAACAATCTCAAAGCCGACATATCCTATGATATCATCTATGATAAGGATACCCTGCTGCCATCCAATATGAAAATGGACAGCGTGGTCTCCATGAATATGACTGTTCCGGCCAACGAAACGGCAGGAACTCCAGCTCAGGAAATGCAGATGAAAATGGACCAAAAAGCGGAATATCAAATATATGACTACGGTATTGCCTTCCCGGTTCCGGTTATAGATGATTATAAGACAATGGATGAACTGCTGGCAGAAATGATTGTGGAAATCCCGGAAGAAGAAATCTAATCAGTCATGAAACCCATAGTCAATAAAAAGGGCAAAAGCATATAAGTATTGTTAAATACTTTATAAGTAAAAAGCTAATGACACAAAAATGTTTCATTAGCTTTTTTTTGTGAATTAAAAAGGGCTGATATCCTATATGACTCTTTCCCTAAAAGACATATTTATGTAATGTTTTTGGGACCCGGTGTATGGTTTTGTAACCGGCAGAATCAAAAAAATATTATGGAACAGAAATTGCATGAATCATTATTTAAATATAATTACTGAATGAGTGCCTTGATATAAAAAATAATCAGGATCAAAAATACGTAAGAATTTTGCAGGAGGGAGAAGCTACACTATGAAATGGCAGGAGTATTATGAAAGCCGCATTACTACAGCTGAACAAGCGGTCAAAGCAGTAAAATCAGGAGATAGGGTAGTTTTGGGACACGCATGTGGAGAACCCCAGTTAATCGTTGATGCATTGGTTGCAAGAGCTGATGAGTTGGAAAATGTAGAGATTGCTCATGAAGTACCTATGGGTAAGGGTCTTTATTGCCTGCCGCAATACGAAAAGAGTTTCCGTCACAATGCTCTGTTTTCAGGGAAACCAAGCAGACAGGCCATCAAGGAAGGAAGAGCCGATTATACTGCAATCTTTTTACATGAACTGCCTGCTTTATTCCAAAGCGGAGTTTTCCCCATCGATGTTGCCATGGTTACTGTTTCTCCTCCCGATGCAAACGGGAAGCTAAGCCTGGGAATATCAGTGGATTATACTCTGCAAGCCATTAAGAGCGCAAAAACAGTCATTGCAGAAGTTAACCCCAATATGCCGGTAACCGGGCCCGGATCCCTTATCCCGGTGGAGGATGTTGACTATTTTGTGCCGGCTGATATCCCGCTCATTTCGCAAGATCCTCCAGTGATTGGAGAAGTGGAGAAAACCATCGGGCAGAATATTGCGGAACTCATCAAAGACGGAGACTGCCTGCAGCTGGGTATCGGCGCTGTCCCCGATGCGATCCTGTCTTTTTTGCGGGATAAAAAAGATCTGGGCATCCATTCTGAAATGATTTCTGATGGCGTGATGGAACTGGTTAAATGCGGGGTGATCAACTGCTCGCGCAAGAATTATTATCCTGGTAAAATCGTGATTGCCTTTGCCATGGGTACCAGTGAATTTTATAAATGGCTTGACCATAATCCCATGATCGAAGCGCTGCCGGTCAGTATAACAAATATACCATTTAACATTTCTCAGAATGATAATATGGTAGCGATCAACTCCGCCTTATCAGTCGATCTCCTGGGGCAGGTGGCGGCTGATACATTACCTGGTATACAGTTCAGCGGAGTCGGAGGGCAGGTGGATTTCGTACGCGGCGCCACCGATTCCAAAGGAGGCCGGGCAATCATTGCCCTTCCATCCACGGCAGCCAAAGGCAGTGTATCACGGATCGTAGCCTCTCTTGATCGCGGACAGGCAGTTACCACCAGTCGTTATGACGTAGATTATGTAGTAACCGAATATGGCGTCGCGCATTTGAAATGGAAAACCAACCGGGACAGGGCCAAAGCACTGATCAGCATTGCTGCACCCGAATTCCGGGAAACATTGAAAAACGAATACAATCAGCTTTATGGCGAAATACTTTAAAAAAACTATACTATCATATCCCCCCTCTCTTATGTTAGAGCAGACCTTGTTTTGAGGTCTGCTCAACATTTTTTGCGAATGATAATGTACTTTCCCCGGCATTTGATTTATTATTGAATCAAAGAGAATCGGTTCATTGTAGAAATGAAATACTACTGTTGAACTTTTTTTGATTTTGAAATCAGGTGGTTAAGAGATGAATTTGGAAGCGGGTACATTGAAAGAAATATTTTCAGTTATTTCTCATGCAGTGATTCTGATAAATGAATCAGATATTATATGTGTTTTTAATGATGCGGCGCAGCAATTATTTGATTTACCATCCGATGCAAGGGATTTGAAAATCAGTGCTTGTACTGACAATAAAAATTTATTGAAGTTGATTGCATCAGCAAAAAGCAACAGCAGAAAAGGGATCGTTATTAAAGGACAGCGATATAATTGCAATATTATTATTATAAATAACGATAATTTTAAGGGGAAAATGGTAGTTTTCTCAGAGGTGACCGAAACTGATGTGATAAAGCAGGAACTGCTGGAGGTAAGGGCTTTAAAAGAAGAGCTGGAAACGATCATTGAGAATTCCTATGACTATATATTTGTCACTGATGCAGAGGGAAATGTGAAGAAGATCAATGATGCATATACACGTATAACCGGCTACAAAAAGGAAGAAATAATAGCCAGCAACATTTACGACCTGGTAGCCAGAGGCTATTTCGACCGGGCTGCCACCATAGATGTTATTGAGACCAGAAAGACGCAGACTTTTACCCAAACCTTGAAATCAGGCAAAACAGTTCTCGTGACCGGCAACCCCATTTACTCTGAAAAAGGAGAATTCATTGGGGTAGTGACCAATGGGCGTGATGTAACCGAACTTAATCGTTTAAAACAGGAAGTTACACAAGCCAAAGGATTAAGCCAGCATTATCAAAAGGAACTAATGAGAATCCAGCTTGATAGTACCGGCGATTACATTGTTGCCTCGCAGCAAATGGCAGAGATAGAAGACCTGATCAAAAGAATCGCCCGGGTTGATTCGACGGTATTGATCAACGGTGAATCAGGAGTCGGTAAAGAAATCGTAGCCCGGGAAATCCACAGGAACAGTATGAGGAATAACCATCCGTATATATCTATCAATTGCGCCGCTATACCCGACAATCTACTGGAGTCAGAGTTATTCGGTTATGAAGCCGGAGCCTTTACCGGCGCCAGTAAAAACGGCAAAATGGGAATATTCCAGTTGGCTGATGGAGGCACACTTTTTCTTGACGAAATCGGCGAATTGCCCTTTTATCTGCAGGCCAAACTGCTGCGGGTGATTCAGGAAAATGAAATACAACGGGTAGGTGGAACCAAACCTATTCCAATTGATGTCCGTCTTATCACAGCAACAAATCGCAATTTGTGGAAAATGGTGTCCGAGCGGCAATTCAGGGAAGATCTTTATTATCGCCTGAATGTCGTTCAGGTACGCATTCCGCCCTTAAGAGAGAGAAAAGAAGAAATACCGGTCTTTGTTGAATACTTTATTGGCATACTCAATAAGAAATATAAATTGGACCGCCATATCGAGCCTGAGCTGATCCAGGGATTAATGCAATATGATTGGCCAGGTAACATCAGGGAGTTGCGCAATACTTTGGAACAAGCCTACGTTACCTCCCCCGGTGACTTAATAACTGATATTAGAATCGGACCACAACAGGAAATGCATTTGACCGGTACTCAACTCAATAATGAAGAGGAATTAACCAACATGAATCTGAAAGATGCCTTGCAGAAATATGAAGGCAAAATCATTCAAAAGACCATGGAAGAATACGGAACTACCCGAAAAGCAGCGGCAGCCTTGGGTGTCAGCCAGGCAACCATTTGGCGAAAAGCAAAACAATACGGGATCCATATCGATGAAGAATAACGAACATGATGTTTTGAAACATTTTTGATACCAAGTGATTTATATTTGAATCGGAATTTAAAAAATGAACTGATCGATGACAGGTCATCATAAATACTGCTGAATTCCAGTCCCTTATTATCTGAACTCCGGCAGTATTTTTTCTTTTGCTGAAAAAATTCTACATGATTCGATGGCATACAATTTGCAAGTAATTTAGTCAAGAAAGTTACAGGAGTGTAAAGGACATGCAATATGAAAATATAACATTGGAAAATTTGCAGAATGTACAAATCTTATCCATCAATCGTCCTAAAGTTTTAAATGCGTTAAACGAAGCCACCTTGCTGGAAATTGAGACGGCTGTTAAAAGCTTTTCTGAGGATAAGGAGCTGGCAGTTCTGATTATTACCGGCAGCGGCGACCGTGCTTTTGTGGCCGGAGCTGATATTGAAGCACAATATCCCCTTGACGCGGAAGGAGGACGCAAATGGGCCCTTTTAGGGCACCGGGTATTCACATTAATAGAAACCATCGAAAAACCTGTGATTGCTGCCATAAACGGATTTGCCCTGGGTGGAGGCTGTGAACTGGCGATGGCCTGCGATATTCGCTTGGCTTCAGAAAAAGCCCAGTTGGGGCAGCCGGAAGTAACTTTAGGAATCACTCCGGGATACGGAGGCACGCAAAGACTGGCCAGATTGGTCGGCGCAGGAAAAGCCAAACAACTGGTATTTACAGGCCAAAGAATAAAAGCCGCTGAAGCTTATCGTATCGGGCTGGTCGATGAAGTCTTCCCACCGGAAGCGCTGATGGAAGAGGCAGTAAAGATGGCCCAGACAATAGCTGCAAATGCCCCCCTGGCAGTTCGTTATGCAAAAATTCAAATCAATCAAAGCCTGCAGATCAACAATGATATAGCCACTACTGTAGAAGCGGGATTATTTGGCTTATGCTATGCGACCAGGGACCAAAAAGAGGGTATGGGTGCTTTCCTCGAAAAAAGAAAAGCACTTTTTGAAGGTAAATAAGACTCTCGAAAGGAGTAGGTCGAAATGGAGTTTTCATATAGCAGTGATCAGGAAATACTGCGTCAATCAGTCCGCGATTTTGCTGAGAATGTTCTTGGGCCTGGTGTGGTAGACCGTGACGAAAAAGAATACTATGACCCTTTCACATTTAAAGCCATGGCTGATTTGGGACTGATGGGCATCCCTTTCGAAGAAAAATGGGGCGGAGCCGAAATGGGGATGCTTGCCTATGTTATGGCCATAGAGGAAATCGCCCGCATAGACCCTTCTGCTGCGGATACTTTATCCGCCCATGTAAGCCTGGCAGCTTTCCCCGTTAGAATGTTCGGTAACGACGAACAGAAGGAAAAATACCTGATCCCCATGGCAACCGGTGAGAAACACGGAGCATTTGCCTTGACTGAACCTGGTGCGGGCTCGGATGCTTTGGGGATGACTACCAAAGCAGAACGAAATGGCAGCCATTATGTCTTGAATGGACGCAAAATATTCATCACCAATGGTGCGGCAGCAGACATTTATATCGTTTTTGCCCGTACTGGATCCAAAGAAGAAGGTAGTAAGGCTTTCAGTGCCTTTATTGTTGAAAAGGGAACGCCTGGTTTTACCTTCGGAAAATATGAAAGGAAAATGGGACTTCGCGGTACCCAGAACTGTGATCTGATTTTTGAAGATTGCCATGTACCTGCCGAAAATTTGTTGGGAGAAGTAGGACAGGGCTTTAAAATTGCCATGCAGACTTTGGATGGCGGACGCATAGGTATAGCCGCCCAGGCTGTAGGTATTGCGCAGGGAGCTATGGAAAAAGCGATTGAATATGCCAAAACCAGAGTACAATTCGGTAAACCTATAGCCAAACTGCAGGCCATTGCTTTTAAGCTGGCTGATATGGCTATGGAAATCGATGCAGCCAGGTTGCTGACCTATCGGGCTGCTTATAATAAAAACCAGGGTTTGCCTTATTCTATCGAAGCTGCCATGGCCAAGCTTAAAGCCTCGGAAACAGCAATGGCTGTTACAAATCAGGCCGTACAGATCCACGGCGGATATGGATATACACGGGAGTATCCTGTGGAACGTATGATGAGAGATGCAAAGATTACTGAACTATACGAAGGAACCAGTGAAATCCAGCGGGTTGTTATAAGTAACAGCATAATCAACCGCTAGATCACAGAAATTAGTAGCAGAGATCAGTAATTTGTGCAGGCCCGGAAACATCTTTTTATAGAATGGAAGTGAAAAAGCAAAATGGAAATGTTACTACAGATAATCGCCAGCGGATTGTTATTGGGCGGCATATATGCCCTGTTAAGTGTGGGCTTAAATCTGATCTTCGGAGTCATCAAAATCGTTAACCTGGCACATGGTGATTTTCTCATGATGGGGATGTATGCTACGTTCTTCCTCTTTACGCTGAAGGATATTAACCCGTATGTATCCGTACTGATAATTTTTCCGGCATTCGTACTGGTTGGGGTTTTGATATTCCGTTTTATCATCAAACCTCTACTGGGTAAAGCCGAAACCGAAGTAAATACAATAATAGCTACAGCTGGATTGGGATTTGTTCTGCAAAACCTTGCCCTGATGCTTTGGAAATCAGATTTTAGAGCTATAGAAACAAATCTGACCGGTAAAAGCTATGAATTTGCCGGAATCATGTTGAGTGCAGGCAGGACGTGGGCTTTTGTCATTTGCATCGCGATTGCCCTGATACTTTACTATATTCTTATGAAAACCAAAGTCGGTACGCATATCAGAGCTGTTTCCCAGGATACAGACGCTGCAACTCTGATGGGTATCAATGTAAACAGAATATATACCCTGACCTTTGCTGCCGGGATCGCTTTGGTAGGCGCGGCCGGTGCCATCATTACGCCCACTTTCTACGTATATCCCACCGTAGGTTTGTATTTTAACACAATGGCTTTCATCATTGTTGTATTAGGAGGTCTGGGCAGTTTCACCGGCGCTTTGATCGGCGGTCTCCTGATCGGTCTGGTAGAATCATTTGCCGGAGTTATGGCCAGTTCCGAATTGGCACAGGTCTTCTCCCTGTTGATCTTCCTGTTCATCCTGTTCGTAAAACCGGAAGGAATTATGGGCAAGGGTGCCAGAGTATAAAGAAGGGAGTTAACAAATATGAAGCAAAACAAATCGCTGTTGATTCTGGCAATTTTGACCGTGGCCTTGCTGGCAGTTTACTTTTTACCACTGGTCATCTTTGCGAAACACATTCTGATACTGACATTGTTTTATGCTTTCCTGGGAACCGGCTGGAACCTGATGTGCGGATATGCCGGGAGGCTCTCCCTGGGACATGCCGCCTTCGCAGCTGTTGGAGCATACACCAGTATCTTTCTATTCAAGGAATTTAACCTGACTCCCTGGCTGGGAATGTTTGTAGGCGGGGGACTGGCTGTCCTGGTCATGTTGCTCATTGCTTATCCCAGCTTCCGTTTCGGACTGAAAGGTCCGTATTTTACCCTGGCCAGTATCGCGGTGGCAGAAATTGTCCACAACCTGTTGATATACGGCAGAGACTTTACCGGTGGTTCACTGGGATTATCGCTCCCCTATGTACCGACATCCCTGGCAATGTTCCAATTCGATGGAAAGGAATTATATTACCTGGTGATTCTGGCCTTTTGGCTATTGGCTGTGTTTCTCACCATCAAGATGGAAAGGACCAGATACTACCTGGAAGCCATCCGGGAAGATGAAGACGCAGCCGCAGCCCTGGGTATATCAGTAAACAAGAACCTGATCGCCGCCGCTTGTATCAGCGCATTTTTAGTGGCTGTTGGCGGTACCTTTTATGGACAATACTTCCGCTACATTGATCCCTATTCCATCGCCGGCTTTTCCTTGTCTTTAAATATGGCACTGGTGGTGGTGATCGGCGGCAGCGGAACGATATTCGGGCCCACCATCGGAGCTTTCGTGCTGATCCCGCTGACTGAGATCCTGCGTATGTCTCTGGGATCACAATATCCGGGACTGCATCTTTTCCTATACGGGATACTTCTGGTGGTATGTATTATTTATCTGCCCAAAGGAATTGCCAGCCTGCCGGGTATCATAAGAGCCAGAAATGATAAAAAAGCTCGTCAGTTAGACCAGGGCTCTGAGGGGGTGCTGTAAATGGCTGAAAAAATATTAATGGTCGACAATATTTCCAAAAGATTCGGAGGGCTGCAAGCCACTGACAAGGTATCATTTGATGTACGAGCAGGAGAAATACTGGGTATCATCGGTCCCAACGGAGCAGGCAAGTCGACTCTGTTCAATCTGATCACCGGATTTTATCCGATTGATGAGGGAACGATTACCTATCATGGGGAGAGGATCGACGGCCTTACACCAGACCAGATTTGTCACAAAGGCATCACCAGAACGTTTCAGGTAGCAAAACCCTTTCCGGGACTGACCATTGCGGATAATATCCTGGTAGCCTGTCTGCCTAAAGCGGATAAAGTTTCAGATGCCCGCGCCAAGGTCGATGAGATTTTGAAAATCGTCAGCCTGGATAAAAAAGCCGGATCACTTGGTGCCGACCTGACTACCCTGGAGCGCAAGCGCCTGGAGCTTGGAAAAGCGCTGGCAACAAATCCTGAGATCCTGCTGCTGGACGAAGTAATGACCGGACTCAAACCCAAAGAAATGGACGATATGATGGAACTTATCAAGGAACTCAAAAAGACCAAGACCATCGTTATCGTAGAACATGTTATGAGGGTGATCATGAATATAAGTGACCGCATCATCGTGCTGGATCACGGGCAGAAAATTGCCGAAGGACTGCCCAGGGAAATAGCCGAAAATCCCTTGGTCATTGAAGCGTATCTGGGAAGGGGGGCTAAGAATGCTTAAAATCGAAAACCTGAATGTATCATATGGCGATACCCAGGTAATATGGGATGTAAATATTGATGTTGCGGATGGAGAAGTTGTGACCCTTTTAGGACCAAATGGGGCAGGAAAAACCACTTTGATGAAAACCATCTGCGGCTTGGTCGCCCCTAAATCGGGCAAAATAACCTTTATGGGGGAAGATCTGCTGAAAATTAACCCCTGGGACCGTCCCAAAAAAGGCGTAGTCCTGATTCCCGAAGGCAGAAAACTATTTGGTAAAATGACAGTGGAGGAAAACCTGGAAATCGCTGCATGGAAGGAAGAAGGAAAAAAGGAAACCATGGAGTGGATCTATGAAACTTTACCCAAACTGGCTGAACGCAGAAAACAATTGGCCGGCACCTTAAGCGGCGGAGAACAGCAAATGTGCGCCATAGCCAGAGGAATCATGGCCCAGCCAAAAATGCTGATGTTGGATGAGCCTTCGTTGGGGTTAGCGCCTATTATTGTTGAACAAGTTTTTGATTTAATACAGAAGCTCCAGGAAAGGGGGATAACAGTTTTCTTTGTCGAGCAGTTTGTAGAACAATCTTTAAAGATTGCAGCAAGAGGATATTTATTGGAAGGAGGGCGCATTGTACTTCAGGAAGATAGTAAGTCCATGCTTAACAATGACTACGTACGTCAAGTTTATCTGGGCATAGCCTAAGGAAAAGAGGAGGTAAGAGAATTGAAGAAGATAGTTAGTGTAGTGCTGTTAGTAGTATTTATGATGGTTGCTATAGTCGGCTGTGAAAAACAACCGGCAGCAGATGGTGACAAAGCAAACAAAGAAATAAAGATCCATGTGGGTGTTGTAGAACCTATCTCCGGCGCTCAGGCAGCTCTAGGACAGGCTGAGTACGACGGTATCCAAATGGCTATTGAAATGATCAACGAAAAAGGCGGCGTAATGGGTAAATATCCTATTACCTTTGATTTTGCTGATTCTCAGAGCGATCCGGCTACCGGGGCATCAGAAGCAGAGAGATTAATAACCAGTAAAGGCGTACCGGTTATTATGGGATCATATTCTTCAGCGATTGCTGCATCGATCAGTGAAGTAGCAGAAAGAAACAAAGTCGTTTTATGGGAAATGTCAGGTGCAGCTGATGATCTGCTGCAAAAAGGTTATTCCTGGACATTCAGAAATGAAGCCAACGCATCAGCCTGGGGCGCTGAATCAGTAGAATTTATCATGGGCAATGATGCACAGATCCAGGAAAAACTCGGCAAATCTGCAAAAGATCTGGTTGTAGCTATCGTTCATGAAGACGGTCCTTATGGAACTGCCGTTGCCGACGGCAATGCTGCAACTGCTAAGAAGTATGGACTCAACGTTGCGGTAAATGAAGCTTATTCCTCCAAATCAGTAGACTTATCAAGCGTTATTATGAAAGTTAAAGCAGCCAACCCGGATGTACTGCTTTTGACCAGTTATGTAAACGACGGTATTATGTTTAACAGACAGGCCAAAGAACTTGGATTTAAAGTGCCGATCATGATCACCCACAGCGGCGGGCACAGTGTTCAGGCCTTTGTTGATGGTGTAGGTGCAGATGCAAATTACATGCTGACGGTTGACCCGGTTCCATGTAATCCGAACAAAGATGGTTTCTCAGAAGAATATGCCGCCATATTTGATGAATTCGTAAAACGTTGGACAGATAAATTTGGCGTACCGCCTTATCATCATGTTGAATATCGCCAATTTGCCCAGACCATGCTTTTCTTCAATGAAATTGTACCGGCAGCCATCGAAGCTTCCGGCGAGTTTACTGCACAATCAGTTGCTGACGCCATTAGAGCAGCTGATGTACCGGCTGAAAACAGCCTGTGCGGATTTGGCGCCAAATTCTCAACTCCTGAAGAACCCTGGGTAGATCCCTGGTTAGGCAATAAACACACCGGACAAAACTTTAAAGCCCGGGCGTTTATCAACCAGTACTTTGACGGAACCCTGGTTACTGTATGGCCGGAAAACCTTGCCAAGGAAGAAGCAGTATTATTCCTGCCGGCAAGTCATCCATTGTCCGCCAATAAATAACCTTTCGTTAAGTAAACAAAACAACAGCAAAATAATAACGGCCTGGGTCCCGATGAAGCGGACCCGGGCCGTATTTTTCGGTCATGTACCTGGTTGAAACAGATCAGGTGATAAATGCAGTTTTAAGATAAGCGATGGTCGCCTTTAGTCCGGTTTCCAGATCGGTTTGCGGGGCAAAGTCCAGAAGTTTTCGGGCGAGAGTTAAATCGGGTTTGCGCCTGAGCGGGTCGTCACCGGGCAAATCTTTAAAAACCAGCCGGGAAGCAGAACCGGTCAGCGTAATGATTTTCTCTGCCAGCTGAAGAATGGTCATTTCCATATCATTGCCCAGATTGATGGGGCCGGTAATATCAGGCTCGGTGGCCATCATTTTCACCAGACCATCCAGCAGGTCATCGATATAGCAAAAAGAACGGGTCTGGCTGCCGCTGCCGTAGATGGTTATATCCTGCCCCTTAAGTGCCTGCATGATGAAGTTGCTGATCACCCTGCCGTCATCAGGCTTCATCATAGGCCCGTAGGTATTGAATATGCGTACTACCTTGATATCAGTTCCATACTCACGATGATAATCGAAACAGAGCGTCTCCGCACAGCGCTTGCCCTCATCATAACAGCTGCGGATTCCGATGGGGTTTACCTTGCCCCAATAGTTTTCCGGCTGGGGATGGACTTCCGGGTCGCCATAAATTTCAGATGTAGAGGCCTGCAGCACCCGGGCTCCGCTTTGACGGGCCAGTTCCAGCACATTGATCATGCCGATCACATTGGTCTGCACTGTTTTGACCGGGTCGTACTGATAATGGATGGGACTGGCAGGGCAGGCCAGATTGTAGATTTCTCCCACTACAAAATCAAGGGGAGAGGTGACATCGGCTTCAATAAAGGTGAAACCAGGGGAAGCCAGCAAAGGTTCAATGTTTTTCAGAGAACCGGAAAAAAGATTATCCAGGCAAATGACTTCCCGTTCATCATCAAGCAGCTTTTTGCACAGATTGGAGCCTATAAATCCGGCGCCGCCGGTTACAAGTACTTTTTTACTATCCATGGTGATTACGCCTCACGCGATAAACTCGGTTGCCCATTTCAGCAAAACAGGCATCAGTGACCAAATCTGCATAATTAGTTCCAATGATACAAGAATTCATGCTGCAACTCCTGTCATAAGTTAAATGTGAAACCCTGTTTTACTTCGCGATAAGACTTATTATTCCTGCCTGAAAAAGCTGTAACTTTATTTAACAGGTGCCCGCCGGTAACCGCGGAAATGTTTTTCGATCAGTTCACCCAGCTTGAAAATTGCTTCTTCATTGCCCACCCGGCTGATGATCTGGACTCCAATTGGCAAGCCTTCCTCATCTTCGGCCACTGGTACGATCAGGGAAGGCAGCCCCCAGACATTGGCATAAGCAACAAAAGGCATATAACGCAGGAAGGTGCGGCGGATGGAGAAGATATCCCGGATCACCTCGCCATGTTTCTTGGCAGCCGTATGAAAAACCGGCAGGACCAGCAGCCGATCATCCAGGTAATGATGGACCGTTTGGTCACCTGAGGCGATGGTTTCTTCTATGCTGGTAATTCTAGCCGCAGAAGGGGCAAACATTTTGGCACCGATCATGACCCAGGTGAAAAAGCGATGCAGGTCTGATGACTTAAACAACACTTCCCGCAGGTATTCCCGCCAGAGTCTCACCGGTTTCCCGCCAAATGCCAGGGCGCAAACCTCGTCAATGCCGATGGACATGATCTGCTGCCACAGCTGGGCGGCCTCGGTATAGTAAGGAGGCGGGCTGTCCACCACTTCCATTTGAAGGCTCAGGAATTTTTTTACTTCGGTCAAACTATTCATGACGGCACTGTCCACCGGGTAAAATAAATTATCCAGGGGCAAAGTAACGGAGAAATTATCCAGAGTCCGGGAAGGCGGGGGAGAAAAGGCGATGATCTGATTGATCAGCCGCGCATCACGAACTGATTTGGCCAGGGCCCCTATTCCCAGCATCCTTTCCTGTAAGGAAACTGTAAAAGGCGGGTAGGTTCCTGTGTTAGAAACCTGACCATTGCCGGATTTAAAGCCCACCACCCCGTTAAAATGGCTGGGAAAACGGATGGACCCGCCGATATCAGAACCGATTCCTACTGCAGCACCGCCGGCCGCGATCAAGGCACCTTCCCCGCCGCTGGAACCGCCGGTGGTTCTGGTCACATCCCAGGGATTATTGCTGCGACCGTACAGCTTATTGTCCGTCTCCTGGCAAAAGCATAAAATCGGGGTATTGGTCTTGCCCAGAATAACCGCGCCTTCATTTTTTAGCCTGGCGATCACTTCGCTGTCTTCCTCCATCACCATATCTTTGCGCCATAGAAGTCCGCCGGTGGTTTTCATCCCTGCAATATCGAAAGCCTCCTTGACCGTCACCGGTACGCCAAAAAGACGTCCGCCTGTTTCGCCCCGGGCCAGCCTTGCATCGATCTCCTGGGCTTCCCGGCGCGCTGCGGCAAAACGATTTTCCACCATACAGTTTAAAACCGGATTAAAATTATTTATATGCATAATATAGGTATTCACGGCATCCAAAGAAGAAATACGGCGGCCGGCGATCTCAGCAGCCAGGGAAACAGCATCCATATTCAGGATTTCAAACTTCCGCTCGTTCATATCAACCACCCCTTCTCCCGCAAAAGTAATTAATTAAAGAGTAGCATAATTTGCTGATGAAGTGGGAAAAAATAGTAATATAATACTTTCATTACGATGTCGAAAAAGCTATACTAATGGCAAAGACCAGCAGCAGAGAAACGGTCCGGAAAGGAAGGTCGAGGTTGAAAGAGAAAAACAGTAATCCATGGCTCAAACAGCAAAAATATTACCATCCTCCCGGTACGGAACCAGGTGCGCTGATCCGTCAACTTCCCAACTGCGATACACCAAACAACATAACCATCATGCAATACGGACCGGAATTTTTTAAAGAAGAAACGGTTCAATCCCTGCAAAAACCCTGGGTGGATAAACAGACCGACGGTATCACCTGGATCAATGTGGAAGGGGTTTGTGCCCCTCAAGTCCTGACGGTGCTGGGGGAACACTACGGGCTTCATCCTTTATCCATTGAAGACGTTCTCAATGCCGGGCAAAGACCTAAAATTGAAAGGTTCGACGATTATTATTTTATGGTCATGTATCTTTTATCCGAACAGGACGAGCCTGAGACCCGACAGGTCAGCATCTTTTGGGGAGAAAATTTTATCATTACCCTGGAGGAACAGGAGGAAGGAGCCTTTGATCTGTTAAGAGACCGGCTGCGCAATCCGAAAACCAAGATCCGGGAAATGGGCAGCGATTACCTGGCTTATTGCATCATCGATGCCCTGGTGGATCGCTTCTTCCCGCGCATGGACGCCCTGAGGGAAGAACTGGACCAACTGGAGGATCGGATTTTCTCCCTCCAGGATAACAGTATCATCGAAAAGATCCATCACATCAAAATGAAACTGCTGGCTCTGGGCAAGTTGATCTGGTCGATTCAGGAACTGGTAGATGCCATCCAGAGTGAGGAAGTGGAACTGAGCACCCCCAATATCAATCTCTATCTGCGCGATTGCTATGACCATACCGTGCAAATCAGCCATACCATCGATAGTTACCGGGAAATCTGCGGCGGGCTCATCGATACCAATCTGGCCATGATCAGCAGTCAGCAGAACGAAGTCATGAAAGTCCTGACCATTATTGCCACCATCTTCATTCCCTTAACTTTCATCGTCGGCGTCTACGGCATGAATTTTAATCCCCAGGCAGGACCGTTAAGCATGCCCGAATTAAACTCGCCTTATGGCTATGTGGGGACCTGGATCTTCATGATCCTGATCAGTCTGGGAATGCTGTATTATTTCCGGCGGCGCAAATGGTTCTGAGCATGAAAATTCCTGGTACTGTAAAATTTAAGTAGGTAAAACGGGGTTCAAATATTAGAAAAGAGACCTCAAAAAGGATGTCATAGAACATCCCGCTCCCGAGCAAAGGAGCAAAAGCCTTGAAAATTCACATCAGAGGAGTATATTGATGAAAGAAGTCTATTAATATCGTGATCCGATAACAGGGAGGCTTGGAATTGAACCAGCCAGAAGTCAAAACAAATACTAGTAATAGTATCAGTTCACCTGCATACACCGAAGGCGAACCCATGTGGAAGGAAAATCTATACTCCCTGGCAGGCATTGCTCTGGGAATGGGCATAACCAGCTTTATAAGCATATACTTTGAAGTAGTGTATCTGATACCTGCTTTGGCATCATCGGCGATCATGCTTTTCATGTCCTATAACAATGTATTTGCCCAGCCGCGTAATGTGGTGGGCGGACATCTGATGGCGGCCCTGGCAGCCATCATCGTCAGTCAGTTTGTGGGTCCCGAATGGTGGGCTGTTACTATCGTTGCAGTATTGACAGCACTGCTTATGATCGTAACCAATACGATCCATCCGCCCGGAGGCGGAACGGCGATTGCTGCTTTTTTAGGCGGCTATTCCCCTTCAGAACTGATCATCAGTGTCATACTGGGTACCGTGATCATGATCCTTGCAGCCCTGGTTGTGAATAACGCGATATCCTCACGAAAATACCCCCTTTTCTGGTTTTGATCCAATTACTTTTTATTCGGAAGCTTACCCACTTAATCTTGACAGTAACAATATCCCATAATTTATTCCCTCGTTTGGGTCAAAAGTGGTATAATACTTTTTGCGGGCGCGTAACTCAGTGGGAGAGTGCTACCTTCACACGGTAGAAGTCGTGGGTTCGAAACCCTCCGCGCCCACCATACGAACCAAGTAATACCGGGGTTTATCGCCCGGTATTTTTTGTGCCAGATATAAAAATGAGCCTTGTCCAAACCGTGGAAAGTCAACGAATATTAAGATAAAATAAGGACATGTATTAAAAATTGGGCTGGAGTAAGATCATGCGTATGAGCAAACCCGTGGAAGGGATGACATCAGGTTTAAGAAGGTTCAGGGAAAGAATTTCTTACAAGGACATACTGGGAATTCTGCTAGGAGCGCTTATCATCGCCGTTGCCATACAGCTGGTTTTGGTACCTGTTCATATGACGACCGGTGGAGCCAGCGGTATTTCCATCATCCTTAATTTCATGACCGGGATTGATATCTGGATTTTTTATATAGCTCTAAACATTCCCATTTTCGTCGTGAGTTATAAATTCATCAGCAAACGATTTTCTTTTTACAGCCTAATAGGTATGAGTGCGTTGACCTTTTTTCTAAGAATTTTTAAGAACGTGCAGTTTGATTTGGGATTGGACAATCTCCTGCTGGCAGCTATATTGGGGGGAGTATTAACCGGTCTGGGTACTGGCATCGCCCTGCGCAGCAAAGGATCTAGCGGCGGATTGCACATTATAGCGGTTCTTATCAACAATCTTTGGGGGTATTCTTTCGGCAGCGTTATTTTCCTTATTAATCTTTCTATCCTGTCTGTTTTACTGATAACCTCAAATTTAGAATTGACTCTGTTCAACGCTATCTCCTTCTTTATTAGCGGCCAAGTAGTCGATAAGGTGCAGATGGGAGCAAATATGAGCAAAAGCACTCTGATCATTTCCAAAAAATGCGATGAAATAGCAGCGGAAATCCTGGATAACATGCATCGCGGCTGCACCTATCTGTCAGGCAGGGGAGCCTACACCGGTGAAAACAGGGACATCATTATGGTTATCGTCAACAGTACGCAGCTTCCGCACTTAAAAGAAATCGTTTTTCAGATCGATCCCGATGCTTTCATTACGATCAGTGAAGCGACCGAGGTTTTTGGCAGTGGATTTAAAGTGAGCGGTCCACAATTCTGATTTAGTATTCGAAGATGTAAATATTAAATAATGCCGGGGCAATAAGCTCCGGTGTTTTTTATTAACAATTACTTTTTACGATTGCAGGTCTGAAGCCGGATGGTGCCAGGGAATTAAATGCCTGGGCTACCGCTCAACCTGATATTTATTATTTTTCGGAGTTGTTTTGTTTTCTGCGTTCATCTCTTAGCGATCCAATTTACACTATTTTGGGTTTTGGTGGATGCCTAACCACAATTATCATATAATAATAGCAGGATAGTACTCTGATCGGCGGATAAATAGGATCATTAAATCTTCTCGCCGCTGCCGCATTTAACAGATTGACAGCCTATCTCACACTCACAACCACAGCCTGATGAATCCTGGACAAGTATGGAGCTTTACAGCCGGTACAATAGGCTGAGCTTTGGTTTATGCAGGAGAAGGAATATACAAAATAACGAAGCGCTAAAAAGGCGGTGTCAAATATGACTAATTCAATCTTAATGGCTATTGCAGATCAATACTTTAAAGAGGTCAACAAGGGGCTCTTTGAATGGAACTTTTTGGGCTTCCAGTATAACGGATATATTAAGCAAATACATTTGTTATAGTGAGATTGTTCTAGCGTTTGGCGTCAAGTGACTTTTTATTATTAATGGTAATAAGATTAGGCAATTCGGTTTATTTACTCAAGGTGCCAAGGCTGATGTAAAAGTAGGCGATATTATAGTCAAAGCGTAAGCCTATAAAATATAAGATTTTAACCTGCCAAAGGGCGGTTTTTTTTATATTTTATAACTTATAAAGAGGAATTATAGTTATTAAAGGGAAATTGAAATATAAAATATAAAATATATCTATAGGGGAAGGAGGAGATATTAATTTTGCTGGATACAGACTATGCAGGATTTTGGCCCCGTGTTGCAGCCAGCATTGTTGATAGTATTATCATTACAATTCCTTCATGGATTATTGTTTTTCTAGATAGTTCCGGGATAGGTGGTATTGCCTTTTGCTTATTATATTATGCTGGTTTTGAAGGATCAAACAAGCAAGCCACATTGGGTAAACAGGTAATGAACTTGCGGGTTGCAGACAAGAATGGTAACCGTGTATCATTTTTACGTGTTTTAGCTCGGGCTGGATTAATGCTCATAATTCCTATGATTTTTTCATTAAGTATAATGATTTTGATTGCGGTCTTTTTTCCCAATACTTCTGAAGATAATTTAATTACATCAGTCGTACTCGCATATTTTGCTGGCTTCTATCTAAGTTGTTTATTCGTTTGTTGGACCCCTAAAAAACAAGGTCTGCATGACATTTTTAGTGGATGCATTATTTATAAGCATGACAAGAAATTTGAACAACGCCAGATAAAAGACAATGAAGAGTTTCAAGTCGAACCGACAGTTAAGATTTAGCTTTGGCATTTGGTGGTAGGTGAATTTAAAAAGAGTTTCATCATAATTCAGATTCAAAAAAAACAGAAACTTTTACTATATATTTACCGTTTTCATCTTCTTCTATTTCTTCGATAAAAGCCGGGTGTTCATCTTCGAGGTATTTTTCAGCCGATTTGGGGAAATAGCCTATTTCGTCAGCACAAATAGCTATATATTTCTCTTTCTCGTCGTCGAACTCATATTCAACTTCCTCTTCTACCTCACAGTATGATAATGTATCCTGCATGTCCTCGTTGCCATTGCCTGTAAGCTTGAATACTTTATAAGGTTGCCCAGAAGAAATCAGTTTATGATATTCGCTTGCGTTTGTTTTTTCTTTATAAAAGCCAATTGAAAATTGAACGATATCAGATGACTGATCAACTTTGGAAATGAAAGCCTGAATGGGATTGCCCCTTTTTAAAAAATCGTTAACCATATCTTGCATTTTTCCTTTATATAAATAGCCAATATTAATATCACCGGCATTAACGATGACCGCATTGGGGTCATAAGGATTAGAAGGTTCCGGGATAAAGTTAATCGGCATATAAGGTTTGAGGTTGCTGTAATCGGGTTTATTATCCCTAATTATGCACGTCTTGACGTCTGTGTACTTGTAGGTGAGAGGGATCCCATGATGTGCTTGTGGTAAAGCTTTAACAACATGCTGATCAATAGTCGTTGCTGGTTTATTCTCAGTTTTATTAATTCCATGATTGATTACCTCTTTAACAGCAGCAAGCTGCTGTTGTGCAACCGCTTGTGATCGAGACACCGTAGGCTCCGGCTTAAGTTTACAGGCTTTTAAGCCTTCTGCACCCTTCTTTGCTAATAAATAACCAGGCACCAAAAATATCAATGTAAGAATCCCGTTAAAAATATCAAAAGGAGTACTAAATGTCATAAACACCCCAATTAACGCAAAGAGAAGCAACGGAATCGATAAAATTATTAATATATACGGCATAATTGAACCCTCCTTTTTCAATCTTTTTAATTGACAAGAGTTTGGCGAAGTCTTTATTAGTGATGTGTTCATTTCTTGTTGCAGTGTTATGTTTTGATGTGAGATCAATTTGTGAAATGCTTGTTTTAGATATATGTTATAGTGTCAGCCTTCGTCTTGGATAGTTAAGCCTTGTGTAGTTAATGGTAATGGTAATAATCACAATTGAGTTTCGTTAACAAGCATAAAATATGATTATAACCATATTTCTACATGATATAAATAAAACCTTTCAAAAACAGTAATTAAACTTTAAACCATTAGTAAAGAACCAGTTAAATGGTCCTGACGGTGAGGTTTCCAGAGGCAGGAAATAACATGTCATGGGGAGAATAAAGAAGGAATACCGAAAAAGATTGCAGCCTTTATGGCTGCGATTGCCGCTGGGCTATAAAACCAAACGGGGGGCTTGGTTTATGCGAAAACGGATATGGAACGCTCTTTTAATCTTCCTTGTAATGATTATTGTTAGCATGGCGCAAAGCCCGGTGCTGGCTGAACCAGACTCTTCCATTCAAGTGGAAAGCCGCATCGTTAGCGGCATCTATCCTAATCCCTACGGGCTAATGGCTGCCGAAGCACTGATGATCCTGACCGTCACTGACCAGACCAGTTTTGATAACTTCAATCAATTGACCGGTGATGGAAGGAAAGCCTTTTTAAATCAATGTCTGCAGAATTCCTGGCAGGAAGTGGCTGGCAGCAGCAAAGTTTACGTACGTCTGGACTATCAGAACAAGGTGTATGCCTATATGATCAGTTCCCATTTGGCGGATTCCGCTAAACTGGAACTGGAAAGTTTCGACACCGGCATCGACGACCTGCAGTTTATCGTTATCCTTAATCGTTTGGCTGACCCGCCGCCTGCTATTCCGGAAATAGTACCCGCCCGCGACCGACTGTTTGAAAATATCGATTACCGGAAAGCATCCGCCATCCGGGTCATTATCGATGAAACACCGGTTAAGTTTGATGTGGATCCGCAAATCATCGAAGGCCGGACCTTGGTTCCCATGCGGGCGATTTTTGAAAGGTTCGGGCTTAAGGTAGCCTGGAATGAAACCACCCGGACTGCCCTGGGTTATGATGATCAACATGCTATTTCCTTTACCATCGGACAGAATCAGGCAATGGTCAATGAACAGGCGCAGTTCCTGGACGTGCCCGCCGCCATCATCGGCGGACGGACCATGATTCCGCTGCGGTTTTTATCCGCCAGCCTGGGTTACAATGTGGTGTGGGCAGGGGAAGCAGACCTGATCTTAATCAGCCGGGACAATATTATTGAATGGCGACCTGGCGGGTATGAAACCACCGCGCCCTACAAGGAATATGAAATAAAATACAGCAATGGGGCCAAAACCAACGAGATACGCTACACCGGAAAAACCAGGCCGGCCGTGACCATTACCGCACAGGGCATCATCACCCAGATGCGAGGCACCTTTTACCGGGTGGATTTCTCAGATGGTTTTGGCGTGGCTCTTACCATCCCCAAACATAAGGTGGCCTATACTTCTTATGAAGCAGCCGTGATCGGTGTGGACGGCACAAAATTGACCAAAGCCATAGATCCAGGAACTATTAAGATCACCGGGTTCAACGAAAAATACAACCGCACATTTTCGCCCGTAAACTTCACAGATTATAGCGCAGGGATACCGGATGCCATTAAAAACGTTTACCGGGAACAGGATTTCTTTTTATCCGCCGGAGACTATTATAAAGATAAAGAGATTTCAGGTCTGGTGGTTTTCGACAGCCAGGGTATGCTGGAAGGCATCGAATATAACGACGGCACCCATGCCTGTAAACTGTACCTGCAGGAATAAATGCTGCTGCTTCACGCAGCTGTAATCATATAAGCAAGGAGAGAAGAATCATGCCGCTGCAAATCGTTCGCAACGATATAACCACAATGGAAGTGGATGTGATTGTCAATGCTGCCAATACTGCATTGCAAAAAGGCGGCGGAGTATGCGGTTCCATCTTCGCAGCTGCCGGGGCTGACAAGCTGCAGGCGGAATGTGACCGCATCGGCGGCTGCAAGGTAGGGGAAGCAGTAATCACCGGCGGCTATGAACTGCCGGCCAGATACATCATCCACACAGTCGGCCCCATCTGGCACGGCGGCCATTCGGGAGAAGCCCGGCTGCTGCACAACAGCTATATTAATTCGCTGAAGCTGGCCTTTGAGCATAAATGCAAATCCATTGCCTTCCCGCTGATCTCCTCCGGTATCTATGGTTATCCCAAAGACCAGGCCCTGCAGATCGCCATTGCTGCCATCAGCGAATTTCTGCTGGAACATGAGATGATGGTTTACCTGGTGGTCTTTGATAAAAAAGCCTTTGTCTTAAGCGAAAAACTATTTACCGCCATCGAAAAATTCATTGATGACAACTATGTGGACGAGCTCCAGGTGAAATACAGCCGCAACCGAATACAGCTTAATGAGGAGCAGTACCAGGGAATAATTGTTGGTTCTTTACTCAGACATGATGTGTGCGAATCCATTTCGGAGCGTTCAGCTGGACTGGATGACCTCATCGGGCATTTGGAAGAAACTTTTTCCGAAATGCTGCTGCGCTTAATCGTTGAGAAAGGCATGGAAGATGTCCAGGTATACCATCGGGCCAACATTGACCGCAGGCTCTTTTCCAAGATCCGCAGCAACAAAGGCTATAAGCCCAGCAAAAACACCGCCATCGCTTTTGCCATTGCCCTTGAACTGAACCTGGACCAAACCCGGGATCTGCTGATGAAAGCCGGCTACGCCTTATCCCGCAGCAGCAAATTTGATGTGATCATTGAATACTTCATCGATGCCGGCAATTACAACATCAACGAGATCAATGAAGCCCTGTTTTATTATGATCAGACACTGCTGGGAGCCTGACCAAAATCAAAAGGCATGATTTCAAAAGAAAAAGTAAGAATTCATAAGAAATAAAATGATTTTTTTCAATCAGGGACAATAAAAAATTAGTATGGTCAAAGAAGGTCAAAAACAGAATTTGAACCTTCTTTTTTGTTACGTTATAAATTAAGTATAGGAATCTGATCCTCAAATGTATTTACAAAGCTGCCAGTGGAGGAGGTGGCAAGCAATTAAAGAAAATATAAGCCGGATCGCGAATAATAACCGTCAACAAAGAAAAAGATAATTAATGAAAATTACGGAGGTGTTTTATATGTTTGACTTGACGCCGTTTGCCAGAAGAAGTTCTTTAGCTGCAAGAAATAGAAATATGTTTGACATTGACGACATTTTCGAAAATTTTTTTAACGATAAATTTTTCCCGACCTTGTATAGCAACAGTGCCCACATGAAAGTAGATATCAGGGAAAATGAAAAAGAATACATCCTGGAAGCCGAGCTGCCAGGCATCAGCAAGGACGAAGTCAAGGTTGAGATCGACGAAGACCGCATCACTATTTCGGCGCAGAAGCAGGAGCAGTCAGATGAAGAGAAGGACAATTATATCCGCCGGGAAAGAAGTTACCGTGCCATGACCAGGTCTTTCTCCATTCCCGATATAGATACTGAAAACATCAAAGCCAAATATGAAGACGGAATCCTTTGCATAACTCTTCCCAAAGTGGAACAAAAGTCAGTTAAAGGCAAACAAATCAGTATTGAATAATTTATTAATCTCATTCCCCCTCTCCCCAAAAAAAGCTTGAATGTCTGAGACACAGCATTCAGGCTTTTTTTTGTCCAAAATAAATGTCGCCTGCCGGGCGACCAAAGGTCAGGGCAGAGCTGGTATTCTAAGATCATCAAAGACAAGGAGGATAACCACTATGAAAAAAGATTTGACCGAATTAGTATTTATCCTGGACAAAAGCGGCTCCATGGCCGGATTGGAATCAGACACCATCGGCGGCTACAATGCCATGCTGAAAAAACAGCAGGAACAGCCGGGAGAGGCCATCGTTACCACAGTGTTGTTTGACGATGATTACGAACTGCTTCATGACCGCATCAATATCAAAGGCATCAAGCCCATCACCGACAAGGAGTACTTTGTGGAAGGATGCACCGCTCTTTTGGACGCAGTAGGCAAGACCATCAAAAAAATCGACAACGCCCAAAAACATACCAGCGAAGAAGAAAAGGCCGAGAAAGTCCTGTTCGTCATCACCACCGACGGCATGGAAAACGCCAGCAAAGAATACAACTACGACAAGGTCAAGGCCATGGTGGAAAAACAGAAGAAAGAATACGGCTGGGAGTTCATCTTCCTGGGCGCCAATATCGACGCAGCAGAAACCGCCGGAAGATTTGGCATCAGCGCTGACCGCGCCGCCAACTACCATGCAGACAGTGAAGGTACCAGCCTGAACTTTGCCGTGGTCGGCGAAGCCGTCAGCCATATTCGGATGAATAAGTCCATGGCATCTGACTGGAAAGCCAGGATCGATGAGGATTTTGAAAAGCGGGGGAAAAAGAACGGAGGGAAAAAGTAAATCAATCGTACACATTTGCTGATGCAGGGCGCAAGCCCTGCAAAGCTGCCGGCCTATACATTCCGCCATCAGGAAAACTGTGGTGCTTAATTATTTCTTACCGCTTGTTCAGAGGAATATTGTATTTAGCCGCTTTGCGGACGATAGTGGGCTGACTTACCCCTAATTCCTGTGCTGCCTTGCGGGTGGTCCCCAGGGTTTCCAAAGAATTCTGGATCAGGAATTTTTCCAGCTGCTCTACTGCGTCTTGCAGTTTGAAACCGAGGAGATGTTCATAATTGACAGCTTCATAGCCAGCATAGCCGAGATCATGCAGATTGATATGCCGGATCACATTGCCCGGGGTGGTGACCAGCACTCTTTCGATCAGGTTTTCCAATTCCCGGACATTGCCCGGCCAGTCGTAATTCATCAAAGCCTTTATTTCCCGCTCATCAATACGTTTCTTAAAATTATACTTAGCGTTGAATTTATTGACAAAATGATCTACCAGAAAGGGGATTTCCACCTTGCGGTCCCTTAGTGGAGGGACTGTTACCGGAATCACATTCAGGCGAAAATAAAGGTCCCGGCGGAATTCCTTGTTTTGCACCATTTCCTGCAGATCGCTGTTGGTGGCTGCGATCAGGCGGACATCCACCGTGATGGGCTTGGTGCCCCCCACCCGGGTGATTACTTTTTCCTGGATTGCCCGGAGCAATTTAGCTTGCGTATTAAAAGGCATTTCCCCAATTTCATCCAGCAGCAGGGTTCCCCCATGGGCTGCTTCAAAAAAACCGCGTTTGCCTTCTTTGCTGGCCCCGGTGAAGGCACCCGGCTCGTAGCCGAAAAGCTCTGATTCAAACAAGCTTTCCGGAATAGCCGCACAGTTTACTTTTATCATTGGCTGGTCCCGGCGGCTGCTGTTTGAATGGATCAGTTGGGCGGCAAATTCTTTACCTACGCCGGATTCACCTTTGATCAGCACCGTGGCGTCAACCTGTCCCAGCCGTACACAAAGATCGGCCAGATCACGTGATTCTTTGGAGCGGATCACATACTGTTCAGCCAGATTATAGCGGTTTAATTTTTCCTGGTAGTGATGGCTCAAGGTTCGGGCTTGCTCCAGTTGCTTTCTCAGGTCATTGAGCTCTGATATATCCCGTACATTGATGACGATTCTGAATAAATTGTCCTGTTCATCAAAAATTGGGCTTGCTGTAATGATAACTGTATTGCCTGGTTTTGATTCCTGGGAAATGGTTACCGGTTCACGTTTTTCCAGCACCAGTTTTAACACATCCTGAGAATAAACCCCTTTGCCTACTAATTCCGATATGGTTTTTCCGATCAAATCTTTGACAGGAATGGTGGTGATACGTTCAAAAGCCTGGTTGACCCGCAGAGTTTTGCCGTGATCATCAGTTATGTGAAAACCATCGAAGGAGGAATCAATGATGGCAGAAAGTTCTTCTTTTATTTCCTTGGTGTAGTTGAGCTCTTCAGAAATCAGTTCCAGTTCTGAAATGTCCTGAAAAACTTCCACCGCTCCGATAATCTGATCATTACCCAGCACCGGAGACATATTGGAAATAAAGCCTTTGCCCTGGTAAACCACCTTTTGCCCAAAACCACTCTGTCCACTGGCTAAAACCTCCGGCAGTTTACTCTGGGGGAGGACCCGGCTGATCATTTTTCCCACCACATCTTCCCGTTTAAGACCTAAAACCCATTCAGCCGCCTTGTTGATCAGGATGATCTCTCCTGCCTCATTAACAGTCAGAATACCATTGTGGGCTGAGTCAATAACGGCATTCAGCTCGGCATGCAAGGCGATCAAAGAACTGAAATAAGCCCGGATCGTATCGGACAAAGTCACCATCCCTGCCACCTGTTGGTTGTCTATAACCGGCAGATTACCCACATTAATCGTGATCAGTTTGGATACATCTTCATCCGGCCCGATAGATCTCACCGGGCTGATCATGATTTGACTGACCGGCTGCTCCAGATCAGTACCGGCTAATATCGCCCGTAAAACCACGGTTTTGGTCACCTGACCCAGTAAGTTGTTGGCCTCATCTACGATCGGAACTGCGTCGATATTGTTACTGACCATAATTTCAACCGCCGACTTTATACTGTCTCCTACCGTCATCAATTCAGGCTGATAGCGCATAAAATCCTTTACATGCAAGGAAGACCTGATCTTAAGATCCCGGCCCAGTCTGGCCAGGTCTTCGCCCACTTTGATCCATTTTTCTTTTTCCGTATTCATTTTTATGACACCTCCCTGAAAATGATAGAAAAATTATGTCCAGGTTTTTTGATACCAAAATGTATCAAATAGTGGAGATCATTCTCTCCTTTGAAGATCACTGCAAGATGTTGTAAAGCAATTATTACAAGAGGAAAGGAGCCTTAGTACAGGGCGCAGATTTCTATCTTATGATACGCAAATGTATCGTTTATTTTTATAGCCGGAAACTTAAGAATATTCGCTCCAATCCGAGCCAGGGGACGTTCAGGCTTCTATCAAAACCTTTTCGATACACTACTGAATCAAATATAACATAATCATTAGGAATTTACGATTTAGAAATTTTCAATGCTGGTCATAAAATGCCATAATCAGCGGGCAAATGATATTTGGCATGAATGTTGCGATAAGCAAGTTTAATAGCAGAAATTATTGGAGGAAGAAAGGGATTTATAAAGGAGGGTACATCATGTCTGAAAAACCGTGGTTAAAAGCATTTGAAGAGGAAGTTGCCAGATTGAGGCCTTTATGGCAGGCAAATTATGACGACCATATCGAATTGGCGCCGAAATATCCCACCGAACCCCCTAAATGGTGGTTCAATAAATGGGCCGCCGAACAACCGGACAAACCTTATGTAATGCAGGGTGATACTGTGATCACCTACGGTGTAGCGAATGACATAGCCCGCCGTCTGGCCAATGCGCTTACCAGCCTGGGGGTAAAAAAAGGCGACCGAGTATCGATCATGTCCCCCAACCTGCCCCAATATGTATTATCGATCCTGGCGCTGCTTAAGATAGGTGCGATTGAGGTACCGACCAATCCCCTTTATACAGTACCGGAGATATCATTGCAGCTCAAGGACAGCGGCGCAGAAACAGTAATCGTTTTGGCAATGTTCGCTGATAAAGTTATCGAAGTCATGAAGGATCCGGATTCTCCGGTGAAACGCGTGATTGCTTTTCAGGTTCCTACCATGCCCATCGAAGTGGAAAAAGGGGAGGGCATCTATAATTTCAATGAAATCATCGCAGCAGCTGACAACACTGAACCCGAGGTGGAACTGACCCCGGATGATATCGTTCGCTTGCAGTATACCGGCGGTACCACCGGCGTTCCCAAAGGATGCGTCCTGACCAACCACAATGTAATGTCCAAAGCAGTTCGGATCGGGCAGTGGGTGACAAATAATTACACTACCATGAAAGCAGGGGATATGAGGGCACTGTCCATCATTCCTTTAAACCACATTTTCGGTTACATGTCTGCTGTGGCATTCAATTTCTTCTGCGGCGGCAGTCTGGTTACGGTTCCGGTACCTGATCCGGATGCCATATTACAGGCGATTGAAAAATATCAGCCGGCTACTCTCCCGGCGGTACCGGCTCTGCTTATTATGCTGCTCAACCATCCGCCCTTCCAGAATGCTGATATTTCCTGCTTCGTAGGCGGAGTCTTCTGCGGCGGTTCCCCTCTGCCGGAAGAAATATTGAATAAATTTGAGGAAATGGCTCATTGCCGAATCGTTGAAGGATATGGCATGTCGGAAAGCTGTCAGCAGATCACTGCCAATTCCGGGCATCATACCAGAAAAATAGGCAGTGTGGGAGTGCCCTGGGTGGATACTGATGTCTTGATCGTCGATGATATAACAGGTACTAAAATCATGCCCGTCGGTGAACCGGGAGAAATCATCTTCCGCGGGCCTCAATTGATGCGTGAATACTGGAATAACCCGGAAGAGACTGCAATGGTGCTGAGGGATGGATGGTTTTATACCGGGGACATCGGCCGTATGGACGAAGATGGCTTCTTTTACATTGTGGACCGCAAGAAAGACATTATTATCAGCAGCGGCTTCAATGTCTTTCCCCGGGAAATCGATGAAGTCTGTTACGCGATGCCGGAAGTCCAGGATGCCTGTGCCATCGGCATACCACATCCCAAGCGCGGGGAAGCTGCCAAAGTATATATTGTGCTGAAGCCGGGGGCAAAACTTACGGAAGAAGAAGTTATCGCTCGCTGCCGGGAAAAACTGGCTCCTTATAAAGTTCCGGCCCAGGTCGAATTCTTAGACGACCTGCCCCGCACACCGGTAGGCAAGCCTGACCGCAAAGGCATGAGAGCCATGGCTGCGGCGAAGCAGTCCGAACAATCGCAATAAACTGTTCAGGAGGATTTTTATGCCATATCAATATATATCCCTGGAAAGATGCGAGGGGATCGCCATTATCAGGCTGCAAAGGCCCGAAGCATTGAATGCATTAAGCCGCCAGATGATTGAAGAACTGGAACAATGCTTCATGGAGCTGGAAGCAGATAAAAAAGCCGGGGCAATCATCATCACCGGAGAAAAACATTTTGCGGCCGGCGCTGATATCAATGACATGCTGGAATTCAGTCCGGAACAAGCCCGCGCATTTTCCTTCCGGCACTGTTTTGCCCGGATCGAGGCATTCCCAAAGCCTGTTCTGGCGGCGGTCTCCGGTTTTGCCCTGGGAGGAGGAATGGAACTGACACTGGTGTGTGACTGGCGGATCGCTGACAAAACAGCCCGGTTCGGCTTGCCGGAAATCAATCTGGGGATCTTCCCCGGAGCTGGAGGCACCCTGCGTTTGCCCCGTCTGATCGGAACTGCCCGGGCCAAAGAAATGATTTTCAGCGGCGGGACTATCAAAGCTGAGCAGGCATTGGAGTACGGGCTCATCAATCAAATCGCAGAAGATGCTCTGGCTGAAACCATAAAGACTGCACAGATGCTGGCCGGCAAACCTCCTATCGCGTTGAAGCTTGCCAAGCAATGCATCAGCCAGGCATTTGATATTGACGGGGTCAAGGCCATTGAATTTGAATCGATCGCCTGGGCTAGCTGTTTTGCCACCCGGGATCAACGGGAAGGAATGCAGGCATTTACGGAAAAAAGAAAACCTGAGTTCCAAGGTATTTAACTTAACCAAGGAGAGGAGCAAATAATATGCAGGAAGTTGTTATCGTAGCAGCTGCACGTACAGCGGTGGGTGATTTTCAGGGATCGCTGGCAAGCATAAAAGGTCATGAATTGGGAGTATTAGCCCTTAAAGGAACCATCGACAAATTCGGCATCGATCCCAATCTGATCGAAGAGGTGATCGGCGGCCAATGCAATCAATACGGCTCACCGGGCAACTCAGCCCGCTGGGTGACACTAAAATCCGGCTTGCCGGTGGAAACGATCTCCACTACCGTCCATCAGCAATGTCCTTCCTCCATGCGGGCGGCAGATATTCTGGCCCAGGAAATCATGTTAGGCAGGGTAGAAGCAGCCGCAGCAGTGGGGTATGAAAGCATGAGCAACGCTCCCTACCTGCTCATGGATGCCCGGAAAGGCTATCGTTTGAATGATGGCGAAACCGTCCGGGACAGCCTGATGTTAGGCGGCCTGATCTGCCCCTTCGAAGGCTATCATATGGGGGTGACGGCGGAGAATATCGCAGAATTGTACCATATAACCCGGGAACAGCAGGATGAATATGCTTTGTTAAGTCATCAGCGGGCCTGCAAGGCCATTGCTGACGGATTATTCACCGACGAGATCATTCCGGTTGAGATCAAAACCAGGAAAGGTCCCAGGATATTTGATACTGATGAACATCCCAATCCCGATGCCAACATGGAAATGGCGGCCAGGCTCAAGCCGGCTTTCAAGAAAGACGGTACGGTGACTGCTTTCAATGCATCCAGTCTCAACGATGGGGCAGCAGCCGTGATCTTAATGTCAGCTGAAAAAGCCAAAAAAGCAGGCCTGAAACCTTTAGCCCGGGTGGCTGCCTCTGCTTCCGGCTCAGTGGAGCCGCGGATCATGGGGATGGGACCGGTGCCGGCTTCACTCAGGGCACTGAAATTTGCCGGACTGACCTTGCACGATATTGATTACTGGGAGCTTAATGAAGCCTTCGCTGCTCAGGCATTAGCCTGTATGCAGGAACTGAGTATTCCTGTGGATCGCTGCAATGCGGTGGGATCAGGAATTTCATTAGGCCATCCGGTGGGAATGACCGGCGCACGTATTATCCTGGCAGCAATTAATGAACTGAAAAGACGGGGCGGACGGTATGCCTGCTCGACCATGTGTGCCAGCGGCGGACCGGCCTGTGCTTTCATTATCGAAAACATCAGCTGATTACAAAAGGGGGGAGGTTAAGCAACATGGCCAGCAACTTTATTTATTCAAACCGAGATCTGAAGTTTATTATAGGAGAATGGCTGGACACCGATTCTTTATTCAGTTTTGACAAGTATCGGGATTACTACAGCCATGACGACATTGACGTCATACTGGACCAGGCACTGAAAATCGTTGCCGAACAGGTGGCGCCGACCAATGAAGACGGAGATACGATCCAGGCCCGTTTTGAAAACGGTATGGTAACGGTGCCGCCTTCTTTTCATCCGGTCTATAAATTTTTGAACCAGGAAGGCTGGGGGATCTCCAATTTACTGGAGGAAGGGGAAGGCACGCTGCCCCAGGTCCTCTATTCCGCGGTCATCGAAATGATCACCGCCGGCAATCCGGCCTTCATTCCTTATCTGAATCTTTCCGGAGGCGTGCTGGAACTGATCCAGTCCTTTGGCCGCAAGTGGGATAAAGATACCTTCCTGCCGCCTTTATGCTCAGGAGAATGGAGCGGGACCATGTGCCTGACTGAAGCCGGCGGCGGTTCCGATGTGGGCGATATTCTATCCAAGGCTTATCCTACTGATGACCCCGGAATTTACAAGATCAAAGGCTCAAAAGTATTTATCACTGCCGGGGATCATGATATCTGCTCCAATATCATCCATATGGTTTTAGCCAGAGCAGAAGGAGGACAGCCGGGCACCAAAGGACTGTCGCTGTTTATCGTGCCCAAGATATGGGTAAATGAGGATGGCAGCCTGGGAGAGAATAATGATGTGACCACAGTGGGGATCGAGCATAAGATGGGCATCAAAGGCTCCGCCACAGCTGCGCTCAACTTTGGCGAAAACAACAACTGCCGCGGGATACTGGTAGGTGATCCGCCCCGGGATGGAAAGGGCGAAGGGATGGCCCAGATGTTCCAGATGATGAACGGCGCCCGCATGGACACCGGCATGGCTGGTTACACTTTAGCCGCCCAGGCTTATTTCAATGCGGCAGAATATGCCCGCAACCGGGTGCAGGGGAGAGCTTATACCGACCCCAAAGGCGGTCGGGTGCCGATCATAAAGCATGCCGATATCAGACGCATCCTGCTGAACCTTAAGGCCTGTACCGAAGGAATGCGGGCCATGGCTTTCAAAACTTATTACTATTTCGATGTCAGCCGCCACAGCCCTGATGAGGCAGAACGCCAGAGAGCTGCTGATCGTATCGAGGTCATGACTCCGCTGGTCAAAGCGTATAATACCGATATGGTCTGGCCTTTGGTGGGAGATGCCATCCAGCTTTACGGCGGCTATGGCTTTTCCGAAGAATATCCTCTGGCACAGATCGCCCGGGATTGTAAAATCTATTCTTTGTGGGAAGGAACTAATTATATCCAATCCATGGATCTGACCGGCAGGAAATGGACCCTCAAACAAGGCCGGCTTTTCATGGACTGGCTGCAAGACATGGAAGCGATTGCTGACACCATGGCCGGGCGGGCGGAATTCACTGCCGAAAGCGCCATCCTGAAAGAAGGGGCAGCTTCCTATAAACGCATCAAAGCCAGGATGGATGATTACAAACAACAAGGCAAGGCCGAGATGCTGCCGCTCTATGCTACCCGTATATTACATGCCACCGCCCAGTTGGGCTGCGGAGCGCTGCTGCTTGACCAGGCAGCGTTGGCAGCGGATAAGATCAGGGAACTGGGCAGTGATCACTGGGATCTGGCCTATTATCAGGGGAAAATAGATGCCGCCCGTTTCTACATTAGAAACCATGTGCCTGCAATCATGAACCTGGAATCCATTTTAAAATACGATGATGATACAGCCATAACCATCATGGAGGAAGCTTTGGGCAGATGATCCTGCCCGTGGGCTTAAGAAGTAACAAATAAAGAACAATAATGATAAAGTCCTGGGTTAAACCTTGGTTCCTGCAACCAAAAACATAAAGGGCATGCCTCTCTGCGTTTTTTAAATAAACGTTTTGCGACACGCCCTTCTTTTATGGAGGCTTGTGAGATAAGATCCAATCATTATACTATCAGGCAATACTCTGTTAAAATAGACTAAAAGCCGGATTTCTCTATAGGAGGGGTATTATGGGTGAAATAAAAACCAAGCCGACCGATCTGGATATTGATAATTTTCTGATGAATGTTGAGCCTGAGAAAAGAAGAAAAGACAGCATAGAATTAAAAAAGTTATTTGACAGCGTGGTCAGCGAAAAAGCTTCCTTATGGAATAATAATATGGTTGGTTACGGTACTTATCATTACAAGTCCGACAAAAGCAAACAAGAAGGGGATTGGCCATTAACAGCATTTTCACCGCGAAAACAGTATTTGGCTATCTATATTATGTCAGGTGTAAACAACTATAAAGACTTACTGGAAAAGCTGGGTAAGCATAGAGTCAGCTCAGGCTCATGTATTTATGTCAATAAACTTGAAGACATCGATCTGGATGTTTTAAAGAAAATAATTTCAACTTCAGTTGCTGATATGAAAAGAATGCATAAGGTTGATTGAGTCTGCAGCAAAAAGAGAAGCCCGGGCCGCTTTGACCCGGGTAAAGCTTTGTAATCTCATCAAAGCTTTATTTCCTCTCAAAAAAGAAAGCATATTTATCCTCTTTAGGATCTTCGTCTTTTTCGATATATGATCTGGAACCATAAGTTGAAGCTATTTCGGCCTTTCGCTTTTCATCTCTTCGCATTGCAGCGTAGATCCAATTAAATCTGCCCCTGAATTCCTCAGGTCTTAGAATATGTTCCAGGAAATATTCATCTTGCCGAGCGTAATATATTGCTTGTTCGATGGTTTTAGGATTTATTTTATCGTAGCGTATCATTTTATGCATTACATCACACCAATTCTTTAAATCATAAACTTTAAATTCCGGATAATTCATTCGTACACTTTCATAAAGCAATTTTGCTAATAAATATTCTTTTTCATCTTCATCATAGTATTTCTTTAATTTATTTGAGTATTTATTTAAATCTTTATTTAACGGTGGTTGTAATGCCGAATCTTCTAGGGCCGAGGAGGCATACCCGTGCATATTCTGGTATGCGCGTTCGTGCACAGCAGGGTGTGCATGAGGTGTTATGTTATCACTTACCCCTTCGTGCATATACGGGTGTGCCCGAGGTGCAATGCTTAAGGTAATGCTGGAACATGACCCTTCACCTTTCACATCAGTTTGTGCGTCTGGCTGGTTATCTTTTGGTGATTTGGAATAATGAGAATAAAGGTAATCAAGGGTATCCTTTGGTAAAATTCTCGGATCCCATTTACTGATGGTGTGGTTCATCATATACGCAGATGTCCGAAAAGCTGCTTTGTCGAAGCACAAAACTACATTATAATCGATCAGTTTCTGCAGTTCCCTGCCGATCCTTTGCCGGTAAGTGCCGCACTCCTCTGCGAACTCCTGGTGGGAAATGACAGCTGTTTTCCTATGCCAGCCGTATGTACGTTGAATGATGTGGTTGCAAATACGAATTTGAATTCCCGATAACTTAGATCTATTGATAGCTATTTTAAAGGGATTTGGCACTTGGGTAAAGCCATCCTCCAAACTTGCTACCAATTCACCGTTTATTATCAAATTATCAACCCCCTGTCTTGTTTTTTAATTGTTCTGTCGTTCCTCCTTTCCGCTCAATTAAAATTTATTATACCATAAAGAGAATGTTTGTTCGAAGTATTAAAAACTAAATAGTAATTTGTCATTAAAGCAAATATAATTGAAATAGCTGGATAATAAGCTATCGAATGGAAGGATGGGATTTATGAGGAATAAACAAATCGGCTGGCTGATGGTCATGTGTTTAACGGTTGCTCTGCTGCTGGGGCCAGTCATGCCTCAGGCACAGTGCACGCCCGTTATTAATAACATTTATGCTCCGGATAAAATATTTTTTGGGGCTCCGGCGCCTGGCGATACGCTGACGGCTGGTTCACAGGTTGATATTATGTGGTATCTGGATGTTTTAACTCTAAAAGATTATGTAAATTTTGCACTATCCTATACAACAGACAACGGTGCCACTTACCAGACGATCACCTCAGGGACTAAAGACACCTATACCAACAATGACAGGTACACCTGGACAGTGCCCAATATTTCAGCACCAAAAGTACAAATCAAGATAGCGGTCACTGTACCAGCGGGTTTTATGACCAATGATGTTTACTATAACTTATCCGGCGAATTTGCCATCAAAAAACCCTTAATCATTATCGAGCCTGATCTTCCTGATATAAAACCGATCCTCCTTATTCCGGCTGCTCCAGCCGATCTGACGGGAAAAGCCTTATCAGCCAATTCTGTAGAACTGGAATGGGAAGACAAGTCCAGCAATGAAACCGGTTTTATAATCGAGCGTAAAGGGCCGGGAATGGCATCCTACCAGGAAATTGCAACGGTAAACGCTAATGTGACCACCTATACGGATACCGGCTTAACTGAAGGCAATGAATATACCTATCGAGTATGCGCCAGTAATAAAAATGGAGAATCGGCCTTTGCCGGACCGGTAACTGTGAAAACCAAAGTTAAAGTAATGATACCGATTAGTAAACTCTCAGCTCCAACCGAACTTAAAGCAGACAGCGTCACTGATACCCGGGTGATACTTAGCTGGCAGGACAACTCGGATATTGAGAGCGGCTTTAGCATTGAACGGGCTGCCGGCAGCGGCACCTACAAGGAACTGGCCACTGTGGCAGAAGATATCACCGGCTACACTGACTCCTCGTTTATTCAGGGCCAAACTTACTCTTACCGGGTCAGAGCCTTTACCGGCAATGAAAACTCGGAATACTCCAATACCGTAACCGCAAATATAACTGCTGCAGAACCTAAACCGCCAATCAATACTTCTGAAACTACACTGCGCTTTACCATCGGGGATAGTATATACTTCTGGAACGACATATCCCAGGCCATGGACGTTGCTCCCATCATCAAAGAAGGACGTACCTTGCTGCCGGTTCGTTATGTGGCAGACCCCCTGGGCGCCCAGGTATTATGGAACGAAATTGAACGCAAAGTGTCCATAAAAACTGCCAGCAAGACCATAGAACTATGGATCGACAACAACACTGCCAGCGTAAATGGCCAAAAACTACTGATCGACCCCAACAATCCCAATGTCATGCCCATCGTGATCCCGCCGGGCAGAACCATGCTGCCGCTGCGCTTTATAGCCGACAACCTGGACTGTAATGTGGATTGGAATGATCTTACCAGAGAAGTAACAGTTACCTGGCCCAAATAGATTAGCCCGTATGTCAAGAACACAAAACCACCCCGTCGGAATCAACCGGCGGGGTGGTTCTTTACAGAAGAAAAAACCCGACAGAGGTGGTCTCTGCCGGGCACGATCATTTTGCTTTAGTTATGCTTCCAGCGTAAACCGCCATGCGCAGAACCAATCCTCCGGGTGTTCATCCGGGGGGCAGCCTACGCATTCAGTCTTGATGCGGTCATCGATCTCAGTGGCGAAGCGGGCATATTCCACCAGTCCCGCTGATTTGCAGGGATAATCAGCCAAACCTTTTCTGACGCGGGCTGACTGTACCCGGCAGTCATTCATCTGAAATACGATGCTGGTCGGACTTTCCTCGATAACAGACTGCACATTGATACGGGCATACATTCGATAGCCCAAAGCCTGCTTCAAGCCTTCCAGACCGGGATGCTCGGACAGCCCCAGAAAACTTTTGATCATGCGGGCTTCCACCTGGGAAAAACGGTGCCAGCAGGAATCATTGCAGCGCTTGGCATCATTCATGCCGTAATGATTTTCTACTTCCTGAAACCACAGTCCGTCCTGTGCCAGCCAGTTCTTGCCCAGCTCACCCGTCAGTTCTACCAGTTTTTCATGTGGTATCTGAAGCAGGGGAGCAGGTATACCGTCTTTTACCTCAAACCCCAAAGCCTTACCCAGCCGGTCCATTTCAATGCGGTTGTACTTTTCAGTCACTGCTTCCAGGGCATCAAGCGCCGGTTTCATTCCCAGCTGATGCTCCACTTCCCGGAACCATAAAGTATTATGGATCGCCGCGCGATTAGCCATATTGATAATAAAGCGCACCAGATCCTCCTGGCTCAAATCCTCCAGTTTCATCTGCTTTTCTTCTGCCATAGCCAAACCTCCCCAAATAATGATGTTGATAAGCTGCGAACGTTATCCCCCTCATTTCATTCTAGCACTTTTTCATATTGAATTGATAAGCGAAAGGTGAGGGCAGTAGGGGAGGGGATTTTCACGATAAATTTTACAAGGCACTGATGATGGACATGCAGCCCATGAAGAAAAACAGCAAGAGACTCAGACGGTTAAACAAGCTGCCGCTCATGCTGGTCCCCAGGCGGCTGCCCAGCAGGATCCCCGCAGCGCCGATGAGCAAGGAAGGCGACATGGAGACTGCCAGCTTGATGACTTCCGGGGTAAACAGTCCCCCCCAGTACATGAACGGCACCGTAATGACCGTGGTCAGCAAAAAGTAAAAGGCCAGATTGGCACGGAAAACTTGCTTCTCCAATTGCTGGTTATTGTAAAATATGATGACCGGCGGCCCGCTCATGGTGATGCTCCCGTTTAAAAGCCCGCTGATAAAGCCGGCCACCGCATTGCCCAGCTTCTCATTTCTGATCTGCACCCGGTACCCCGAATAAAGAGCCCAGGCCGAAACGATAACGATGATGCCTACTGCGATCTTTAAAATCGATTCATCCAAAATCACCAGCAACCAGGTACCCAGCGGGATGCCCAGGATCCCGGCTCCCACCAGGTAGCCCATGCCTTTTAAGTCCAGGTGCCTGTAAATGGGAAGCAGTAATATCATGTCAGTGATCACCCCGTACAGGATCAGCACCGGCACCAGCACCTTAAGCGGCAGCAGCAGGTTTAACAAAGGCACAGCGATCAAGGCAAAGCCGAAGCTGGTAACCCCCATGACTACCGCAGCCAGGAATATAATCAGCATGACCGGGATCAAAACTGTCAGTTCCAAAAAAATTCCTCCCAAACACAGGCTCTCTAAAAGAATATACCGCAAAGCAAAGAAAGGGAACAGGGGAACAACAGGTTATGGATCATACACCTTATTGTTCTATTATTACGTGAGCAAGATAAAGAGGACGATAACTAGATAGTTATCGTCCTCCAGTTAAGTCTGTTAAACTCGGGGAAGTCTTAATAAATTATCACGTTGGGTGTTGTCTGGTTTTGATTTAACATATTTCTCGCCATTGATGCTCGTTGCTGGAATACAATCAGGATAAGGATAGATATCAACTTGTATAGTACCAGGGTATTTCAGCAAAAGGTCATGGATAATTGCTTTTTTATAGAATCCGTCATTTGATGAACCAGAAATATGAATCTCGTCAATCTCGATTAAATTATTCGAGCTGTTACAGCCCGGCTTCATTTTAATTTTTGTAGCCTTCATAGACTATACACCTCATAATAAATTAATATCTATGTAAACTGCAAAATGAAAACACAAAAAAGTAACGCTACCCTCCTTTAATGGATTTGAAAGGTACGGCAGCTTGAAACCGAGTATTATAAATGTTACAATCATAAACAACGCTGTGTAACTGTTTACTCAGTTGCTACTGCCGCAGGACTTTAATGGGCAAACATTAAAGTCCTGTTTTCATTTCGCAGAAAGATTTTATTGTCATAACCATAAACCAATTTTATTAATTTTGTCAATAAAGCCAAAATAAACTTCGTAACTAAAAAATACTTGTAGAAGGTTATATTTTCATATAAAATTATGCTAAGGTCAGGCATATGCCTGTGGATTGAAGTAGTTATGAAGTTTGTTTTGGCAGCTATTATAAAAGACGGAGATACAGCAATTAGTATCTCCGTCTTTTATAATAGCCGATAATGTTTAAAATCTATTGGGAGAATTGTCGTATTACTCCAATCGAATTATATTTACTAGAATTAAATACAATTGAGGAATATAATGGAATTAAATGGTATAATAACAAGACTTCATAAGGAAGGTTATCTATGATGGGAAATATTAAATCCTGCTTTATCGCTCACTATAGAAATGAAGATAATAAAGAACAATGCCTTTGGGAGCATCTTGAGAATACTGCAAAACTAACTGCGGATTATGCAACGAAAATAGGCTTGGAAAAATCCGGAGAAGTAATTGGGCTTTCACATGATATTGGTAAGGCGACCGAATTGTTCAATCAATATATTCGTTCAGCGGTAGGATTAATAGATCCTGATGAAGATGATTATCTGAGTGCGGATGGCTATCAGGGAAAAATAGATCATTCTAGTGCGGGTGCCCAGTTGATTTATAACTATCTGATGCCTAAAGAAGGACAGGCAAGCATTGCTGCCCAATATCTGGCGCTGGCTGTCGCTTCTCATCACTCCGGAATAATTGATTGTCTGACGCCGGGTGGGATGAACAAATATGAAGCGAGAATGAAAAAGGCTTTTGAATCAACAAGAGCCGATGAGGCGGAAGCTAATCTTGATCGTACAATCAAGGATAAAATATACTCATTGCTTGCTGATCCCGATCTTATAAAAGAAGTTAACGACAAAACAGAAGAAATGAAAGAAGATAACGAAACGAAATCAACGTTTAGTTTCAAAAAGGGATTGTTGCTGCGGATGTTGTTCAGCTGTCTAATCGACGCGGATAGAACGGATACGATTGCGTTTGAAAAATCTTCGCCGGTGGAGCTGAAAAACGGAAACAGCGATTTTATTTGGACTACGTTATCTAAACGTTTGGAAACTCATTTAGAGAGGTTCAGAATTGAAAATAAGATTGACCAAATCAGAACTGATATAAGCAATCAATGTCTAATATCTGCCGGCAAAGATAAAGGTATATTTCAGCTGACCGTTCCGACAGGCGGAGGCAAAACTCTTTCCAGTCTGCGCTTTGCCATCAACCATGCAATGAAACACAAGATGGATAAAATTATTTATGTTATCCCATATACATCAATTATTGATCAGAATGCTGATAAAGTAAGGGAAATTCTTGAAAAAGTACACGAAAGAAATCAAATTGTTCTCGAACACCATTCCAATCTGACACCAGAGAAGGAAACTGAAATGCAGAAGATGCTGGCACAGAACTGGGACGCGCCGGTGGTTTTTACAACCATGGTTCAGTTTTTGGAAACGTTATTTGGGGGAGGAACAAGAAGCGCCCGCCGAATGCACCAATTAGCCAATACAGTCATCATATTCGACGAAATACAGACCCTACCAATCAAATGTGTACATATGTTTAATCTGGCCATTCGCTTTCTAGTAAAGATCTGTGGAACCACCGCCGTATTATGCACCGCTACCCAGCCGTTGCTGGACGAAGTTACACCTTCATCTCATGCATTACTGATTTCGGCTGACAAAAAAATCATTGAAGATGTACCACAACTTTTCAAGGATTTAAAGCGGGTTGAAATATTTTCAAAAATCAGATCTGAAGGATGGACCGAGTCTCAGGTAGCAGAACTTGCAGAAGAGGAACTGCGTCTGACCGGTAGCGTGTTAATAGTAGTTAATACAAAAGCTGTTGCCCGCGGTGTTTATAAACAACTGCGTAATATATTTGAGGATTGTGATTTTTTATATCATCTTAGCACCAGCATGTGTCCTGCTCATCGCATGAAAGTTCTAAATGAGATTAAAGACAGGCTGGAGCCTGAAAAAAACTTGCCGGTTATTTGTGTCAGCACCCAACTGATTGAGGCTGGTGTTGACATAGATTTTGGTTCAGTCATTCGATATTTGGCAGGGCTTGATTCTATAGCGCAAGCAGCTGGCAGATGCAATCGAAACAATATAAGAAAAACAGGCCGAGTGCACATAGTAAACCCTGTTCATGAAAAGTTGACCAGTTTGCCTGATATTGAAGAAGGCGCCAGAATAGCAGCTCGTATTATTAATGAATATGAAAGAGATACAAAAGGCTTCGACGATAATCTAATTGGAGATAAGGCCATCAGACAGTATTATCAGTACTACTTTTATGAAAAACGTAATGAAATGAATTATAGAGTTGGTAAGAATTCTAAGATTGGCCGGGATGATGATTTATTCAACCTTTTATCCGGCAATATAGTAGCTACGCAAACATTCGAAGCCAAAAATCGGCGCAGATGCGATATACATCTTAAACAGTCTTTTGAATCCGCAGCCACTGAATTTAAAGTTATTGATTCGAATTCCCGAGGAGTGCTCGTTCCATATGAGGAAGGGACGAGTATTATTGCCGACTTATGTTCCGATCTTTCTTTGCCGAAGTTTTTTGAGACCTTAAAAAAAGCGCAGCGATATTCGGTTAATGTTTTTGATCACGAATTTCGTGCGCTACATGATCAAAAGGCGATATGGGAGACGAAAAAAGGCAGCGGTGTGTTCTTTGTGGACGAACGTTATTATAACGATTATATGGGATTAACACTTTGTCCAGAAGGCGAATTAAAATTTATGAATCCATAAGGGGGGATGCAGAATGGATAACAAAGTGGAGTTTAAAGTGTTCGGACAGTATGCGTTGTTTACTGATCCGGTGACGAAGATTGGAGGTGAGAAGTTTTCGTATCAGATTCCGACTTATCAGGCCATGAAAGGGATACTGGAATCAGCTTACTGGAAGCCAACTATAATATGGGTTATCGACCGGATGCGGGTCATGAAACCGATTCGAACTCAGACGCGTAGTGCTAAACCGATTGATTATAATGGGGGGGCGAACTCGCTTTCCATTTACACGTATCTCCTGGACGTGGAATATCAAGTTGAAGCCCATTTCGAATGGAATCCTTACCGGGAAGACATGGCTCATGATAGAAACGAAAACAAACACTATTTCGTTGCCAAGCGAATGATCGAACGAGGAGGCAGGAGGGATATATTCTTGGGAGCGCGAGAATGTCAGGCTTATATCGAGCCTTGTGAATTTGGTTCAGGTACAGGGTTTTACGACGAATATGGGGATATGGGCTTTGGCTTGATGTTTCACGGCTTCAATTACCCTGATGAAATCGGCAAGAACGAACTCCATGCTCGCTTTTGGCGTCCGGTTATGAAAAACGGTATCGTTGAGTTCATCAGACCGGATGAATGCGATATTAGCAGGTTCGTAAAGCCGATGAAAAAGCAGTCAATAGCAAGTATAGGATTGAACGAAGCAGAACTCCTGATTGATCCTATCGAGAGGGGGGTGTAGTTTGGGTTGGATGCAAAAACTGGCTGAAACATACGATAACTGCAGCTCGCAGATCGGAATATTAGTTGACGATGAAGACGGCAAAAACAAGGTTCCACTGTTGCCAATAGCGCATACCACGCAAAACATGCAAATTGAAATTACCATCGATATTGACGGGAATTTTATATCGGCGAGATTGGTACCTACCAATGATGCATCGACCATCATACCTTGTACGGAAGGGTCAAGCGGACGTACCAGCGGGTTGCAGCCCCATCCCTTATGTGACAGTTTACAGTATATTGCTGCCGATTATAAGCAATTTGGGGGACGCAAAAGACAAGGGTTTGAATTATATAAGCAGCAGTTGCAGGATTGGTGTGAATCACAATACGCGCATCCTCATGCTGTTGCAATTTATAATTATATTTCAAAAGGCCATGTGGTAGGGGATTTAGTTAAGTATGGCGTCTTACAGGTGGACGATGAGGGTCGGTTGTTGGATAAGTGGGACCGAAAAATTTATCCGGAAGCACCCAATCGAAAACAGGATGAATCTTTTGTGCGATTTGTTGTTTGGGAACCGGGAAATCCGCACTCAAAAACATGGGATAACCCAGATTTGTATGCCAAATGGCAAGCATATAACGGGGCCAACAATTCTCATACCGATTTGTGCTATGTCCTTGGAGAAATAAAGCCGGTTGCGGAACAGCATCCGCGTTTTATAAGAAGCAGTGGTGATGGAGCCAAAATAATATCATCAAATGATTTGGCAGGATTTACTTTTCGAGGACGATTCTTCAATGCAAGTGAGGCCTGCAGCATTAGCTTTGAAGTCAGCCAAAAAGCCCATTATGCATTGAAATGGCTGATCAGCCGACAAGGGCGGGTGTTTCTCGAAAAAGGCGGTCCCGGATTGACTGTTGTGGCATGGGCCACTTCGGGAGCATTTGTGCCTAATCCCACAGGCGATACCGTTGATGTTACCGACATAGATGATCTTCCCGACGATGAGAATATCCAAGTTTATACAGCTCAGGATGATGCACTGAAGCTGAACAAAAAAATAGCTGGATACAAAGCATACCTGGGAGATATGGCGGCAGATGTGGTGGTTATGGCACTTAACTCGGCCACTACTGGTCGAATGGCAATCAGCTTTTACCGTGAGATGAAAGGCTCTGATTTTGCTGACCGGCTAGAGCACTGGCATAGCACCTGTTGTTGGGATCAGCAATATTGGGATTTTGGAAAGCTGAAAATGTTCATAGGCGCTCCAGCTCCGCGAATTATTGCTGAATGTGCCTACGGCAGCAAAGTCGACGAAAAGCTGCTCAAAAAAACCGTTGAAAGGTTGCTGCCGTGTATCGTTGACGGCCATAAGATACCCTGGGATATAATGGAAAGTGCGGTGAGACGCGCTTGTAACCGGGTCGGAATAAAGAGCGAATGGGAATGGGAAACGACTCTGGGCACAGCTTGTGCTCTATACAGGAAACACCAAATTGATTACAAAGGGGAGGATATTGGAATGGGGCTGGATCATAATCGGAAAACCCGGGATTACCTTTATGGAAGGTTGCTAGCGATTGCGGATGTATTTGAACAAAGAGCACTGAGCAAGGCTGAGCGCAATCGCCCTACCAATGCGGCCAGATATATGCAAAGGTTTGCCGAAAGACCTGCCAGCACCTGGCGGTACATCGAATTGGCACTTGAACCCTATATGGCACGGTTATCGCCTGGTACAAATTATTTTTATAAAAAATATTTGGATGAAGTTATGGATAAATTTGATCCCAAAGACTTTATTGATGACAAAAAACTAAGCGGGGAATTTTTACTTGGCTATCATTGCCAGCGTAAAGAATTAATTCCCAGCACGAAAAACGAAAAAACGCCGATTAATGTGGAAGAGATGGAGGGTGAATAAATGGAGAATTTAAACAACAAATTTGATTTTGCGGTTATATTGAGCGTAAAGAATGCTAACCCCAACGGAGATCCGTTAAATGGCAACAGACCTAGAGTCAATTATGACGGTTATGGAGAAATATCAGATGTCTGCATAAAAAGAAAAATCAGAAATCGTCTTATGGAAGCCGGGAATTCAGTATTTGTTCAGTCGGATGATAATAAAATTGACGATTATAAAAGCTTGCGCGAGCGTGCAGAAAATGAACTGAAAGACGTGGGATTCAAGGATCCCAAAAAATTTGCGGAAGCGGCTTGCCAAAAATGGATCGATGTGCGCTCCTTTGGGCAAGTGTTTGCATTCTCAGACAAATCCAAGAAGAATAAAAAATTGGAAAACGATGAAGAGCAAGGAGAAAAAGAGGGCAGCGTATCTATTGGAATTCGTGGTCCGGTTTCCATCCACCCTGCTTTCAGCATTACGCCAATAAGCACTACCAGTATCCAAATCACTAAGAGTGTGAGTGGAGAAGGAGATAAGAAAGCCTCAGACACCATGGGAATGAAGCACCGGGTTGACTACGGGCTTTATCGATTTAATGGTAGCATTAATCCTCAATTGGCTAGCAAGACGGGGTTCAGCGACGATGATGCGGAAGCTATTAAACAAGCGCTGATTCATCTCTTTGACAACGATGCATCTTCAGCCCGACCCGAGGGCAGTATGGAAGTTGTTAGGGTATATTGGTGGAAACATAATTGCAAAAACGGGCAGTATTCTTCGGCCAAAGTGCATAGAACACTATCGATAGTACCAATAGAAGGGACTGTTGATCCGAAAGATATTTCCGAATATATCAGCTTGAATAATTTGGATGGGCTGACACCAGAAGTGATTGACGGTGAATAATTATCAGGAAGACCAGCTTCTCCCCCTGTCCGGTCTCCAGCACATTGCCTTTTGTGAACGGCAGTGGGCACTGATCCATATTGAGCAGCAATGGGACGAGAACCAACGGACAGCGGAAGGACGGGTCATGCATGACAAAGCTCATGATCCGAGCTACAAATCTTATAAACCGGGAACGGTTGTGGTACGTGGAATGCGGTTACATTCCCTGACATTAGGGATCTTTGGTGAAGCCGATGTAGTTGAGTTTGTCCGGACGGAGGACGGCAGCGGCATTAGCCTTCCTGGTAAAAAAGGACTATTTGTACTCAGACCCGTCGAATACAAGCGCGGCAAGACAAAGAAAGGAGATTATGACCGCTTACAGCTTTGTGCCCAGGCAATTTGTCTTGAAGAAATGCTGCAATGCTGCATCAAAGAAGCAGACTTGTATTACGGTGAAACCCGACGCAGGGAAACGGTAGCACTTGATCAACAGTTGCGGGATGAAGTTAAGCGACTATCCGAGTATATGCACCATATGCATCGTGAAGGGCTGACACCGAAACCAGATATGAAATTGAGTGTATGCAAAAAGTGTTCTATGTTTGATATTTGCCTGCCGAATATGAGAAAGAAAACGAGTGTAAAGAGTTACTGGGATCAATTGCTGGAAGAGTTGAGACCAAATGAAAATGGGGTGATCGATTGAGGCGGCTGCTAAACACATTATATGTAACTACACCGGATTCATACCTGGCCAGAGATGGTGAAAACATTCTGATCCGCCTTGAGGATGAAATCCTTTTTCGAGTTCCGTCACATAACATTGAAGCTATTGTTTACTTTGGCTATCCCGGAGCAAGTCCTGCAGTTCTGGGACTATGTGCTGAAAAAGGTATAACCGTCAGCTTTTTTACTCCCGCTGGTAAGTTTTTAGCTCGTGTAGAGGGGCCGCAAAGCGGAAATGTATTACTGAGAAGGCGTCAATACAGAATGGCAGATGAAGAGAATAAAAGACCTCTATTAGCCAAGTATTTTATAACAGCAAAAATATTGAACTGCAGAGCTGTTCTGCAAAGGGGAAGGCGTGATCATCCGGAAAGAGTGGGCAATGATATAGAAAGAAACATTGCTATGCTCGGAAACTCTGCAAGAAACATATTTGAAAGTAAAAGCCTTGATGATATTCGAGGAATCGAAGGCGAAGCCGCACTACGATATTTTTCTGAATTCGATCATCTTATTCTTGAGCAAAAGCAGGAATTCTTTATGACAGTCCGCAGCAGACGGCCTCCATTGGATAAAGTGAACGCATTGCTTTCGTTTTTCTATACACTATTAGTGCATGAATGCAGGGCAGCACTAGAAAGCGTTGGCCTTGATCCGGCTGTAGGTTTTTTGCACAGGGATAGGCCGGGTCGTCCTAGTCTAGCATTAGATTTAATGGAAGAAATGCGTCCTTATCTGGCGGACCGGATGGTTCTTTCCCTGATTAATCGAAAACAAATAAGCCCCGATGATTTTGTCTGCATGGAAAACGGGGCGGTATATGTAACTCCAGATACGAGAAAAATGCTCCTTACTGCCTGGCAAAAACGTAAACAGGAAGAAATTATGCATCCATATCTGGAGGAAAAAGTACCGGTAGGATTGTTGCCTTATACACAGGCATTGCTTTTAGCCAGATATTTACGTGGTGACCTGGATGCCTATCCTGCTTTTGTAATGAAATAGGGGGTAGAAATTATGATGGTTTTAATAACCTATGATGTGAATACTACAGATAAACTGGGGCAGAAAAGGCTCAGGCAGGTGGCCAAAAAATGCGTCAACTATGGACAAAGAGTTCAGAACTCCGTTTTTGAATGTTTGTTGGAACCAGCACAATTCGTAAAATTAAGAAGTGAATTGGAAGCGATAATAGATTTTGAAAAAGACAGTCTGCGTTATTATATGCTAGGTGCAAACTGGAAGCGAAGAGTTGATCATGTTGGTGCCAAAGCAAGCTATGACCCTGAAGGTACAATGGTGTTTTAGCGCGAACCTCAAGTGGTCAGGAGAATACTGGGAGATTCGCGATGTGGAAAAAACGGAGTTTATTAAATGAACTACTAATGAAAAAGTGATAATTGGATTTAATTATTTATCTTTCGCGCATATCATAAAGTTATATACCAATATACCTGAATTACAGGAACGTCAGTCGCACCCCGCGTGGGTGCGTGGATTGAAACTTTGGCATAAACCACGCGCACACCAAAATTAGATAAGTCGCACCCCGCGTGGGTGCGTGGATTGAAACATAATCTCACCTCCTTATGAACATTGCCCCTCCAGCGTCGCACCCCGCGTGGGTGCGTGGATTGAAACAATCGATACGCCTCCGGCGATAAGCTGGTTGATATCGTCGCACCCCGCGTGGGTGCGTGGATTGAAACTTGTAATTGACTCCAACAATGGTCTTTGGCATGAGTCGCACCCCGCGTGGGTGCGTGGATTGAAACCTTGCGCTTCCCGGTTGCTGGAGATATGCCCTCACGCGTCGCACCCCGCGTGGGTGCGTGGATTGAAACATCGGGGAGCCTGCACGATATCCGACAGGTATATTGTCGCACCCCGCGTGGGTGCGTGGATTGAAACAAACATGCCGGACTTACCGGGTCTTTGCGTTCAGTGTCGCACCCCGCGTGGGTGCGTGGATTGAAACGAGAATCTAAATAACCTAACCTGATAAACGGGCTCGTCGCACCCCGCGTGGGTGCGTGGATTGAAACCGCATAAGCGGTAATTGTTTTCAGCAACGGTTTTAGTCGCACCCCGCGTGGGTGCGTGGATTGAAACACCCCCCTGCTTTTTACGTCCATGGTTAGTTCTAGTCGCACCCCGCGTGGGTGCGTGGATTGAAACGACAAGGAGGTATATATATGATAATCACTACCAGCGTCGCACCCCGCGTGGGTGCGTGGATTGAAACTCATTATGCCAAGCAAAGAACAGGCCTGGGATGCCGTCGCACCCCGCGTGGGTGCGTGGATTGAAACATACAGCGGGATACCTATTGTCTGGTACATGGTTGTCGCACCCCGCGTGGGTGCGTGGATTGAAACGGAAATCTCTGTAATCTATGCCAGGTACAGCGATGTCGCACCCCGCGTGGGTGCGTGGATTGAAACCGCATAAGCGGTAATTGTTTTCAGCAACGGTTTTAGTCGCACCCCGCGTGGGTGCGTGGATTGAAACAATCATATTGAACCGAAAGCTGGGGAAAGGAGGTAGTAGTCGCACCCCGCGTGGGTGCGTGGATTGAAACAATGATGCGGCCCAACAACTTACTGTAATCGTACGGTCGCACCCCGCGTGGGTGCGTGGATTGAAACTTTTACTTGAACTTTTGTTTAAGGCATAATATAAGTCGCACCCCGCGTGGGTGCGTGGATTGAAACTTTTCGATATTGGCCACCGCTCTGTAATTATTCCCGTCGCACCCCGCGTGGGTGCGTGGATTGAAACATCAGAACGGCCTTTTGTTCGCGAGTGTAACCTGAGGTCGCACCCCGCGTGGGTGCGTGGATTGAAACTTTTATTAATCCTCACCTTAAGGTCCGAAAACAGGTCGCACCCCGCGTGGGTGCGTGGATTGAAACATCATAAATGGTAGCGAGGTTTCTGCTATCTATAGTCGCACCCCGCGTGGGTGCGTGGATTGAAACAAGATGGCTTATACAGGCTCGGCCTCGGCTGTCGTCGCACCCCGCGTGGGTGCGTGGATTGAAACTCCCTCAAAGCATCGCAGTTGCAATGCTTCATCAGGTCGCACCCCGCGTGGGTGCGTGGATTGAAACGTGTACGTGCGAGTGTAGAAGCCGCTGGCGCAGAAGGTCGCACCCCGCGTGGGTGCGTGGATTGAAACCAGTTACCGCCACAGTTGAAAAGCCGCAACGATCGTCGCACCCCGCGTGGGTGCGTGGATTGAAACTCTATCTATGAAGCCTATAGAGGCAACTGCTGGAGGTCGCACCCCGCGTGGGTGCGTGGATTGAAACCCTGCTGCATGACAGTACCGGTACGAGCAATCGTGTCGCACCCCGCGTGGGTGCGTGGATTGAAACTTTCCTGCGGGAGAACCTGGGCTTGGAGCTTAACAGTCGCACCCCGCGTGGGTGCGTGGATTGAAACATTCTGGTACCGGTGATGATCATTGCCTTGCTCGTCGCACCCCGCGTGGGTGCGTGGATTGAAACACTGGGAAAAACGCCGGCAGATATTGTTAGAAGTCGTCGCACCCCGCGTGGGTGCGTGGATTGAAACCTTAAACTTGGCGAATCCTGATGAGAACCCTGTTGTCGCACCCCGCGTGGGTGCGTGGATTGAAACAAATTATTAAGCGCACAGATGAAGAACCGGCTGTTGTCGCACCCCGCGTGGGTGCGTGGATTGAAACAAGGAGGCTGTATAGATGAACACTACTGAATTAGGTCGCACCCCGCGTGGGTGCGTGGATTGAAACACCATCTGGCATAACCGGGTCCAGTGCTTGCAGTGTCGCACCCCGCGTGGGTGCGTGGATTGAAACTATCATTATTATCGGCGAAAGGGGGTGAAGAGAGAGTCGCACCCCGCGTGGGTGCGTGGATTGAAACACTCTATCAACTCCTATCGAGCGGGCCAGCTTGTCGTCGCACCCCGCGTGGGTGCGTGGATTGAAACACGCTAGTTACGGAAGAGAAAAGAGCAAGCAAAAGTCGCACCCCGCGTGGGTGCGTGGATTGAAACTTAAGTTTTGCTATCATACGTTTTCTCAGCAGTTTGTCGCACCCCGCGTGGGTGCGTGGATTGAAACACTAATCAGACCAAGAGCTCTGTTTTCCTCATTGATCGTCGCACCCCGCGTGGGTGCGTGGATTGAAACAGGAATACCTTTGTGACTTGAACGCCACTCAGGCGTCGCACCCCGCGTGGGTGCGTGGATTGAAACATTATGCTGGATACTTAGAAATCATGGACACTGGTGTCGCACCCCGCGTGGGTGCGTGGATTGAAACTTATATGAAATCAAACGTGGCCGGAAATATGTTCTGTCGCACCCCGCGTGGGTGCGTGGATTGAAACATATTATAAATTTACTAATTGGGAAAAGTGGCAAAGTCGCACCCCGCGTGGGTGCGTGGATTGAAACTCCCCGCTCAGGTGCTTTTAAGATTGTGAAGTGGGGTCGCACCCCGCGTGGGTGCGTGGATTGAAACATATCGTCCTCGCAAGCGTACCTGGTAGCATCTATGGTCGCACCCCGCGTGGGTGCGTGGATTGAAACAATAGTCCTAGTCTGATTGGTGTGGGCGAAGCAGGGTCGCACCCCGCGTGGGTGCGTGGATTGAAACATCTATAGACCACCTACGCAGCGGCTTAAATCTATGTCGCACCCCGCGTGGGTGCGTGGATTGAAACGGGAATGGTCAATTTCGAAATGCCATGTCTGGTTTGTCGCACCCCGCGTGGGTGCGTGGATTGAAACTTCCCGGGTATATACTTTTTTTTTTTTGCCGGTTTGTCGCACCCCGCGTGGGTGCGTGGATTGAAACTCCAGGAAATAAAACTTTATTAAGAGGAACAAGTGGTCGCACCCCGCGTGGGTGCGTGGATTGAAACTCAAGCCCTATAAAAGCAAGGTCCAGGTGATCAAGGTCGCACCCCGCGTGGGTGCGTGGATTGAAACATCTTGCTTGCAGTGGTTATCTTGTTTTTTGCACGTCGCACCCCGCGTGGGTGCGTGGATTGAAACGTGGAGGTGAATTTGACACCGAACTCCTCACTTGTCGCACCCCGCGTGGGTGCGTGGATTGAAACGGATACGATGTGGTTTAATGACATAGCCTTAGCGTCGCACCCCGCGTGGGTGCGTGGATTGAAACTCATTATCGGGGCTTTTGTCGGCATTACCTTTTTGGTCGCACCCCGCGTGGGTGCGTGGATTGAAACTTTGTCACTGATGTATGAATAATAAACCAGGACTGGTCGCACCCCGCGTGGGTGCGTGGATTGAAACTTGGGCGGAGCAGGTGGTATCTCCGGCGGCACAATGTCGCACCCCGCGTGGGTGCGTGGATTGAAACACGGCAAAGTACGCAAATATCGCAAGAAAACACTGGTCGCACCCCGCGTGGGTGCGTGGATTGAAACTGCCGAACCTATTCAATCGATGAAGCTATCGAAACGTCGCACCCCGCGTGGGTGCGTGGATTGAAACCTCTTTAAGTAGCATTTAAGTATTGCCACCTCCCATGTCGCACCCCGCGTGGGTGCGTGGATTGAAACTTGGCAATAAGAGCTTCGGCTTCAGCAAGCAACTGGTCGCACCCCGCGTGGGTGCGTGGATTGAAACGCTGGTGGTGGTGGAGCCAGTACTGGTATAAAACAGTCGCACCCCGCGTGGGTGCGTGGATTGAAACCATTAAATGAAAGCCGCATGGAAGGAGGTACGCGTCGCACCCCGCGTGGGTGCGTGGATTGAAAC
>ENA-UOXR01000022-UOXR01000022.1-bioreactor-metagenome-genome-assembly--contig:-NODE-22-length-190643-cov-11.773448_pt1 | contig 190643 bp, 191 predicted proteins | sample MGYA00238164_ERZ764825 | MGnify/ENA primary metagenome ERZ764825 (study PRJEB28920, sample SAMN05720171) | bioreactor metagenome | isolation source: Anaerobic biogas reactor | place... | reverse complement strand
CACCACGATCGGTGCAGCGCAACACATCGCGCAGCAGTTCCTTCGCTATCCATGCGGCGGCGATGTCCCCGTGCGGGTCGGCGGAGGTCAGCTTCTCGAACAGGGCCGATCGTTGTTCGTTGGTCAGGCGTTCGGAGGGCCGCAACAACCGTCGTCGATTGATCCATTCGACATCGCTCTTGCGGCCGCGCCGACCCCGCTCGGCCTGGGTGACCCTGCGCCGGACGGTATCGACCATCTCGTTGGCCTTCTTGACCAGGTGGAACCGGTCCACCACCAGCTGCGCGTGCGGCAATGCCTCGCGCACCGCCTTCGCATACACCGACGACATATCGATCGCGACATGGGTGATCTGCGCCTTCCACGTCTCGTCGCGGGCGTCGAACCAGTCGATCACCACGGCGGAGGTGCGTCCGTTGACCTGCGCCAGCAACCCTTGATCGCCGGTCAGGTCGACCAGTCCGGTGTCCCACCGGTCCACCCATCTCCGTTCCCCGGTCTCGGGGCAAGTTTCCCATTTCGCCTTCCCGCGTCGGGTCTCATCGATCCCGAGCACCATCACCGGTTCGGGTTCGTCGCCAAGGGCGGCGTCGGCGACCACGACGAGGTGGCCGTGGACGGTGTGCCAGGCGCACCCGTAGTCGCCGGTGACCGCGGACACCGACCGGTCCCCGTCGAGGACCGCCTCGACCAGCAGCGCCTTCGCTCGGGGCGTGACCCGCGCCCGGGACGGCACCCCCGGCGTCGACTCGGTGAACACCTTACGGTCACAGGAGGTATTGGTGCACAACCATTTCCGTTTCCGCCACACCAACAGCGGACGGTCGGGTCCGACCTGCACATCCCGTGGTCTGGTGGTGACCCAACCCTTCGAACGCGATGATTTCTGCCCGCACTGCGGGCACATCCCGACCCACTGCGGTGCCGTCGCGATCTGCACGATCCGACTGCCGTCGACCGTGCGCTGCACCGATTCGACGATGACGCCGTCGAGATCGAGCAGCAATGAACTACCGTGGTGCATGCCCGCGTTCCTTGCTGTCCTGGATGCCTGAGAACACCCAGCTCACAAGGGCGCGGGCCCTTTTTCAATCACCGACACGGCAGCGGGGTCGATCGACACCCGCCCCTACCAAGTGCGAAGAGCCGCCTTCCCCACGCCGGGCGAGCTCGGAGCAGCACCGTTGAACTGATCGGAACTCGCAGCCCAGCGGTATCGACCGTCGCCGCGCCCCTGGGACCCTGCACGCGTCGCTGCTACCCGACGACGTCCGGCCACGGCCTGCCACCGACATCCTTACGGGACCTGAACTCAGCCGGGGGCACGGGGTGATCGGATACGGTCCATTCAAGCATCGCCACAGGGATGGAGGCCGGGATGGCAGGAGTCGGTGACAGACTGCTGTTGCTCCGCGATACCAGCACCGGCGGCAGTTGGTCGTCGCCGGAGATGACGGCGTACACGAACGAAGATCACCTGCAGGCCATCATCGCCGGCGCCCCCGAGCACGTTCCCGGGGTCCCCGAAAGCGCTCTGGCGCTGCGGGAGCTGTCCACTGCCGCCGGTCCGGCCGATGTGTGCATCGTCGACCCGGCCGGGGAGATCACCGTGGTCGAATGCAAGCTGGCATCGAACTCCGAACGCCGCCGCATGGTCATCGGTCAGGTCCTCGACTACGCCGCCGCGATCTGGCAGTCCGGCCCCGAGGCGTTCCATCGGCAGTGGTCCCGCCAGGGCGGTCCGGATCTGTCGGAGCTCGATGATGCTGCCCGCGAGCGGCTCGACCGCAACCGTCGAGGACGGCCGGATCCACCTGTGCCTGGCGAGAGCCGAATTGACGTATCAGCATCGCTCCAGTGAGTCCGGTTCCGTCCTCGGGTCACGGAACCCACCCACGCCGGACTCAGCCCCGAGCAGCAATCGTCGGCCATCGCAGCGGCCACCCAGGTGATCTTTACGAACCCTCACCTCATGCTGTCCGATCGAGTCAGGGGATCGGCGCGGTCACGTCAGTGCCTCGTCTCGTTTTTCTCGATGAGTCGATAGACCGGGTTGGCTGCCGAGGCTGCGCGGGTTTCCTTGCCGGCGCCTTGGGTGTAACGCTGGGTGGTGGTCATCGACTCGTGTCCGAGCAGCCGCATCAGGGTGTAGATGTTGACGTCACTATCGGCCAGTGAGGTCGCGAAGGTGTGTCGGAGTTGGTGGACCAGAGCGCCTTTCGCGCGCTGTCCGTTGACGCCGGCCCGGCGATAGGCGCGCTCGACCCGGTATTGGATGGTGGGTGCGGTGATGCGTTCCCCATCGGCACCGAGGAAGAGCGGATCGGTGGCCCGGAGGCGGCGCCAGGGGGAAGCGGCGGGGGAGGTGCGGGCCTTGCCGCTGCCGGGGAATCGCTGCAGGCGCGAGTCGAGGTAGGACGTGAGTACGTCGACGAGTGCGGGCTCGGCGGTGAGGACGCGTTGTTTGTTTCCCTTGCCGTGCACGGTGATGGCCTTGAGCCGGCCGGTGTCGTCGAGGTCGCGGAAGTCCCCGATGTTGAGGGTGACCAGCTCGGACAGGCGGCATCCGGTGAGCAGTGCGGTGAGGACGATGGCGAGGTCGCGTTCTCGCCAGGCGTGTGCGTTGTCGTCCTCGTCTGTGGTCAGCGCGGTGAGCAGTTTCTCGACCGCGTCCTGGTCGAAGGCCTTCGGTACGGTCTTGGCGACCTTGGGGCGCAGGACCGCGTCCATCGGGTTCGCGACAATCAGATCCGAGGTGAACAGGTAGCTGCACAGGGCGTTCCATGTCGACCAGCAGCGCCGGATCGAGGCGGGGGAGTGCGTGTCGGCGTAGGCCGCGAACGCCGCGCGTATCCGGTCCTTGTCGACCACATTGCAGGCCAGGTCGTCGGCCGGGACACCGGTGTGGGCTGCGAGAAGTTCGGCGATTGCGGTGAAGTCCTGCCGGTAGGCCTTGAGGGTGGCCTCCGATGGCTTGCCGGTGCTGCGGTAGACGAGGAACTCGTCGAACCGGGCGGCGAGGCTTCCGATGTTGGGCATGTGGTGTTCCTGGTGCATTCGGGTGGTGGCTAGTCGGGGTCCTGGATGGTTTGCCGGACGCGGGCGTGCGCGCATGTGCTCATCGCCACCAGGATTGCCGAGCTCGGCAGGCCCGGCAGCTTGGCCGTCCGGGGGGCGTCGGAAACGAACGCCGCCGCGCCGATCGTCAGGGCGCCGCAGGACTGGACGTTGAGAGCGGTCATCTTCGAGGCGGGTCGGGTCGCGCTGCGGCTCCCAGGAACCCGTACAGCAGGAGTGGGGCGCCGAATACAAGCAGCATCACGATCACGGTAGGTGGCACGGTAAGTGGTCTCCTGACTGTGGTCGGTCGCGATCGAGGAGCGGTAGGCCTCTCCATTCCTGCTAGATAATACAGGTTATCTAGCAAAGTGCGGGAGAGGTTGCTCCTCATCGATGCGGCCGTCTTCGTCGAGCGCCTTCTTCCCGAGACGTTCAGGGACTTGGACGAAGTCCTTCGGCTGACACCTACCGCAAGCTTGGCTGGGGTCGATCAATCCCTGCTGGACGCAGAACCCTCGAACAATATTCATGAAGGAGTGGGCGTCCGGGTTCGCGTAGGCCTTCTCCTCGGCCTGGTTGGACGATGAGCGCGACGCGGGGGTGGCCACGTTAGTCTCGGGTAATGCCACCACTGAACCCAAACCTCGCCGGACGGGTCTTCCCTCCGACGACTTACCTCGTTGGTCGTGAGAAGGTCCGTGAGTTCGCGCGCGCGGTGCGGGCGACGAACCCGCTGCACCACGATGTCGAGGCATCCCGGACTGCGGGCTTCGCGGATGTCATCGCGCCGACGACCTTCACCACCGTCGTGCAGTCGCCGTCGGTGACCCAGCTCGTCCAAACCCCGGACACCGGCCTCGACCCGCACCGCATCGTCCACGGCTCGGAGAAGATCGAATACCGCCGCCCGATCGTCGCAGGCGCCGAACTCAGCACCACGCTGACCATTACCGACGTCACCGAGCGTGCTGGCAGCTCCATCCTTTCCACGATCTGCGAGATCCGAGATGAGAGCGGCGATCTGGTCGTCACCATCACCTCGTCGCTGCTGCACCGAGGAGATGACGTATGACCTACACAGTTCCTCGATTCGTCGATCTCGAGGTCGGGGCGGTTGTTGCGAAGGCCGACCTGACGGTGACCCGAGATGACCTCGTCCGCTATGCCGGCGCCTCGGGCGACTTCAACCCCATCCACTTCAGCGACGTCACTGCGGCCAGCGCGGGGTTGCCGGGCGTTCTCGCCCACGGGATGCTGACCGCGGCGCTCGGCCTGCAGGTGGTCGCGGACTGGGTCGGCGATCCTACTGCGGTCATCTCGTACGAGACCCGATTCACGCGGCCGGTTGTGGTCGACGAGGCGAAGGGTGCCGAACTGTCGATCTCGGCGAAGGTGGCTCGGCTCGACGACGAGGAGCGCACGGCGCGGATCGACGTCACGGTGTCCGTGGAGGGCCAGAAGGTCCTCGGGAAGACCCAGGCTCACCTCAAGTTCTCGGCCTGATCGTCGCCGCGATCCCCGGGAAGGCCCTGCCACGACGTGTGGCAGGGCCTTTCGCCTGCAGTGGGGTTACCCACGCATCACGGCTGCATCCACACGTACTGGGATGTCCCGAACGCCGGCACTCCCAGCGTCTGGACCGTCAGTAGGCTCGCGCCCGCACCGATCGGGATGTCGACTCGGGTGGGTCCGGGCCTGTCCACCGTGACCGTTACCGCGTGGCCGAACGGCGCGATGCCATTCACCCATTCCAGCTTCACCGGGGCCACGCATTCTGAGCTGGCGCCGAAGTTGCCCGTCGGCGTGAGTGTCACCCCGAGCAGGTCCGTTCGACCGGGGACGGTGTCTCTCGATACTTGGATCGGGCCGCCGCACCGGTCGAGGTTGATGATGGGCCAGATGTTGTCTCCGCCCGGGCTTGGTGTGACCGGCGGTGATGCCGCTGATGCGCCTCCGGCTCCGGAGATGATCACCGTTGCTGTTGCAGCCACTCCGGCTGCAATCTGAACCGCACGTCGCACTGCACCGTTGAGCTTGCTCATGAATACCCCTTGATCGTTGGTGAACTGGCGGCTCGACCGTACGTAGAGGGTTCACCAGTTCGCGGGCTCGATCTTGGTGACTGCTGACGGAGGTCGACGGCGCGCGAGCTCAATATCTGCAACACTTCCCCGCTCTCGCATGGCACACTGGGCGACCGGTAGCAGCCACCTACGACCAGGAAGGACACTCGAATGCGCACCAGCGCGTACCTACAGTGCATGTCGCAGCCGAAGATCCAATTCCTGGACCGGCTCGCTGAACACTCCGGCACAACCGCCGGATTCCGCGTCTCCTGACGCCCCTCCTCTCGGGGCGTGCGCGCCCCGACTTTCAGTCACCCCCGAGGTGACTTCCGGCCGACCCCGGCCTCAACGGGACGAGCACACCTCGAGAACCCGCCACTCCCCTCTGCGAGAGAACGAGGTTGTCGATTGCCATGCGCCGCCCACCCACCGCCATCACCGCCCGCACCTGGATGAACACCCGCGTGCGGGTCCTCAACGTCACCTACGAGGACTTCGACGTCGTACCGGCCGCCCGAGCGGTGGTGCTGCTCAACGAGGAACTCGCGATCACCTTGGTCGAGCACACTCCACGCTTCGTGGTGCGATCGCAGCACGTGGCGATCCCTCTGCCGCACACGATCCAGCTGCTCGAGTACGTCCACACTCCCCCGCGACCGGCGATCGATGATGACACCCGCGCGAGCTTCGCAGCGGTGCTCGCTCGCGACCACCACCGGTGCGCGTACTGCGGCCAGCCCGGTGCCCGGACAGTGGACCACGTATTTCCCAAGAGTCGCGGCGGAGGAGACCACTACGGCAACCTCGTTGCCGCCTGCTCGGACTGCAACGGCCGCAAGGCAGACCGCACCCCCGAGGAGGCCGACATGCCGCTCCTGTGGGTGCCCCGGGCACCCCGTACCGACCAGAAGCGCCAGCAGGCCATCTGGCGCGAGTTGATCCCAACAACCTGAATCGCCTGGAAGGAGGCACATCCCGATGACAGTCACGCTGACCCTGACCGACCTGCTCCCCATCTCCGAGGACGCCACGGACTGGGACGTCGCCGCTTGCCGCGGCGACCAGCACCCGGACCGATGGTTCCCGGACCCGAGCGAGTCGTTCGACTACGCCGCCAGAATCTGCGCTCGCTGCCCGATCGCCAACGCGTGCGGCACCTACGCCAGCGCGACCGGGCAGACCGGTGTCTGGGGTGGCCGTGAATACCGTCGCGGCAAGTTGATTCGCTGAGCACACGACAGTGGGCTCCACACCAATGCTGGTGTGGAGCCCGCTGTCTTGCTGTTGCGGTCAGCCCGCGATCGGCGCAGCCGGATCCGCGGCCGGGGCAGCCCCGAAAGCTGCGATGGCGTCACCGACCGCCGTGCTGATCAGGTTTCCGCTCAGACCCGGCGTGGCGTCGTTGAAGAACGTCTCGAGGGTCTGGTCGACCTGGTCGAGGATCTGTTCGCCACCCGCCTGAGCGCCGACGAAGTCCCGGACCTGTGTGTCGAGGGCCGGGGCCGTCTCGGTAGTGAACGACTGAACCGCGTCGACCACGGTCGCACCCACCGGATCCTGGGACCACTGATCGAAGGTGGTGTCCACCTGCTCGGCGATCTGGTCCTCTTCGACGTCCGGGACCGTCGTCTCGATCGGGGTGGCACCCTCGCCGGCTCCGTAGGCGGTACCAGCCGCGAGGCCTGCGGCGCCACCAATTCCGGCGCCGACCGCACCACCGGCAACGCAGCCTGCTGCAGCGCCGATCGCGGCGCCACCGGCAGTGCCCGCGACACCGGTGGTGATCGGTGCGGTTCCGGGGATCGGAGAGGGAACCCATCCGCCCAGGACAGCCCCACCGATTCCACCGATCGTGCCGCCGATGAGCCCTGCCGGAACTGCTGTAGCCGCACAACCGGTCGCGAACCCGCTCACCGCGCCGAGCGCCGTTCCCGCCACCTGCCCGGAGGCGACCTTTTCGGCTTCGGTGGTTTCCAGACCAACCGAGCGCCACGCGTCGGTGACCTGGGCTTCGATGACGGCCGTGGTGTTGTTGGTGCGCTTGGCATCGATGTCCGAGACCCAGTTCGGCTGATCGAAGATCACCCGTCCGACGCGGATCTTGTCCTTGGGAGCTTCGATCGGGAGCGTCGGATCGATCACCGGCGTGGGTGCATGCAGATTGCTCCAGTCGACCTGGGGCGAGGTGTTCTCGGAGTAGTTGGTACCACCCGAGTAATCGTCGCCTCCGGAGTAGTTGTTGCCCCCGGAGTAGTCGTTGCCGGACCAGACTGTCTGCGTCACGCCACCGCCGGTTTCCGGGTTGTACGCTCGCGTGCCGCGGTTGTACTGGGGCGGCGGAGCGACCCAGAACGACTCCTCGGGCGCAGGAGCACTCTGCACGGGCGCGGGTTCCGGAGTTGCCGGTGTCGGGTTCGGGTTCGACCACCCGGACTCCGGTGCGCTGTCCGAAGGATCCGGGTTCGACCACCCCGACTCCGGGGCGGCAGTGGCGATCCCCGCGCCGGTGATGGCGGTCATGCCGATACCAGCGGCGACCGCCGTCGGGGCAATCCACGAGCTTCGTGGCTTGCGGTGCTTCTTGGCCATCTGTTGTTCCTCCTGTGCTGCAGCCAGAGCTGATACCGAGTTCCCGGCGGCTCCGGGACCGGTGAGCCTGTGCGACGCGGGGCCCCGCACGATGTCGCAAAGGTCGCGCCGACCGTAGAGCGGAGCTTCTCCACTCCCACCCGACGCCGAGTGAAAAGCGTTCGCATGCAGGGCAAACAAGCGATGACCTGCGTGGAGAAGCATGGGGCTACGGTTCTGCGCACCGACCACCAGACCGACCCGATACGAGGAACGCCATGGCACGCGGACGCGTAGAACCCGACACACAGCCAATGCCCGGGAACGACGAGTGGGACAGCGACGACCCATGGGCTGAGGAACCAGTCACCGACGGACAGAGCTTCACTCCCGGGTACGACCAGGGGTTCGGCGACGAGTACGTCGCGGACGAATTCGGCGGGGGCACCGACGGCTTCGACGACGCCTCGGAGGTGACCGCTGCGTTCCCCGCGGTGACCCCTGCCCCTTTACCCGACTACGAGCCCTGGGATCCGCGCGCCGAGTCCGAATACCGTGGTGCCGATCACTACGAGACATCCGACTATGACCACCACTCTTCCGACGCCCGCACAGCAGATCCCTACGGGGGCATGCCCGAAGGGGACTTCGACACCGACGCGTTTCTTCGGACTCCCCAGAAACCGACCCGAACCCCCGCGGGAAAGCGTCGTCGCGTCGGCGTGGTCGCTGTCGTCGCCGGGGTTGTGGTCCTCGGCGCCGTTGCCGTCGGCACTTTCCGGGGCGGCTTCACAGATCAGGAATCCTCGGCGGCGGTAGGTACAACCGCTGCCGTCACGACGACCGCGCCGGCGACGCCGAGCACCGTCGCTTCCGCTCCTGCTCCCGGGGACACCACCAGCGGCCCCGGGGTGATCCTCGGCTTCGACAACGCGTACTACGAGCAGCGCAACGGTGCCGCCGCTGCCGGATACCTCGTCGCCAGCCAGAACACTCCCGCCACCGCGCAGGCAATCCAAACCGACATCGACCGACTCGACCCGCTGACGACCCACAACATCGTGATCACCAGCACCGAGACCGAGAACGTCTACAACGTGCGACTGACGGTCACCACCCCTGACGGCGTGAGCCACGAGTACCACCAGCAGTACACGGTGGTCTCAGCCGGAGGACGGTTCTACATCGCGAACAAGCTGAGCTGCGACTCGGTCTGCCCGACCCCCTGACAGTGCGACAGCCGGGGACTGAAACATCCGCCGCCCGAGGAGGTTCTGTGGAGGCGTCCCCGACAACCCGGTCCTGCGGACCGATCCCCACAGAGGAGGATTCATGCCCACGCTGTCGCCGCTCCACGCCATCCTCAGTCCCGTTGCACTGCACGCATCATGGAGGAACTGGCAAGACCGCACAGAAAAAACGGTGGTCGCGGGAGTCATTCGCGTCGATCGACCCTCCCCCGATCTGACGCAACGCATCCGGCCGCACACAGCCGTTGTGACATATCAAGGCATAGATGGCCACACCACGACAGTCCCCTTCGAACGTGACCACACGCAGCGCGCCGAAGCGGTAGTACTCGATGCGTTCGAGCACTTCTATGCGCTCGCGGAACAATCCATCATCCGCCCCGCCTTGTACATCGACCATTCGGGAGTTCGCGCCGAGACACGACGATGCGCTGCGAGCTTCCCCGCAGTCGTCCTCACAGCGAGTCCGCTCGGCTGCCTTTCCGAACTCTTCCATGCCGCCGGACGCGCTCTACCCGAGGTACCGAAATCGTCGAAGAACCCCGACCCGACCCGCAGCGGCAAACGGGAGTCGATTCTGCAGGTCGCCACCGACGCGTCGAAGCGTCGCGGCCGCGCCGGTGTCGGCATCAGCGCAGTGGACGCCGCCGGCAGGGTCTACGTCGACTACCTACCCGACGTGGAGAGCATCAACTTGGGTGAGTGCCTCGCGATCGAGATGGCGGTGCGCCGACACACTGGCCAGCTGGAGATCCTCACCGACAGTCTGCACGTCGCCACCTACCTGCAGAGCAACGATCCCGACGTCCCCTGTTGGCTCATTTCGAGTCACGCCGGCCGAGTCCGGGCGCTGCGGGAGAAGCTGCAACGGACCGGAAGCACGGTGCGCTGGGTCCGTGGTCACGATGGGCATCCACTGAACGAGGCGGCCCACCGGGCAGCGATTGCGGTGCGCCGCAACAACGAGTTCGACGTTTCTCCAACCGTCGCGTCGGACATGTACCGGAGGATCGGTGGTGACGCAGTTCAGTTGGTCGCTGCATGAACCGTGACTACAGGTCTGCGGCGTCCAACGCCGGGGCGGTTGCGGCAGGCTGGACCACGGAGTGTGCGCGAGGTGCCCGTGAGGGTGCCGTGGGAGTCGGCTCCGGAGCGACGACGGGCGCCGCAGCGGGTGCTTCCGGGTCCTCGACAACCGCCTCGTCTGCTGGATAGAACGCGACCGCAGGCAGCTTCAACCCCATCTTCTGACTCAGGTACGCCGCCAGGTCCGCCAGCTCCGGTGCGGCCGCATCGGACCCGGCGGCCGCCGCGAACACCGCCGCTAACAGCTCGTACATCCCCGGATCGGCACCGACGAGAAGGCGAAAATCCTCCTGCCGCGCAATTCCGAATGCGAGGTGCTGCTCCCCGCCATCGGGAGCGTCCACGCAGCGCAAAGCGCCAGGTACGGCCTTCGATCGGAGATAAGGCCCCGGGGTGGCGCGCCCGGCGACACTCCGCAGCCGGGTCGCGGCCATCTCGAATACGGACTCAGCTTTGGTCATCTGCGCTCCTTCCAATCGGTGGTGCGGCACAAGCTATCGGTCCGGTTCACCAGCTGCCGGTCGGAGCTGATGACCAGTGGGCACGAGGCTCGGGCACCGCGCCGATCCCCCATCGCGGTTGGCCTCACCGAGAATGTCTACTACTATTGGACGTGCTGGCGGCTGGTTCATCCACGTCGTGCGGCCGCGTCTCCCAGAGAGTCGCGCTACCTATGCACCCCTCCCTCGCGGCGGGTGTGTGTGGGCAGATCCGATAGAGCGTAGTGAGCGTCGGCCTTGCCGGCGCTCCTCCTTTTTGTGCAGGTAGATGGCCTTTTTCATCAGAGTGGAGAAGGCGTTTGCCAGGGTGTCCGCGTCCACACCCAGCGGATCCGGGGACAGCGAGACCGGCCAATCACACCGGCCATCGACGTCGATCCGGGCCCACACCTGACTCGGAGATGCCCGATGACGCCCCGCGCATCCATGCTCACACGCGCCGCCACCGCTGCACTCACCACAGCCGTCGCAGGCGCAACCAGCCTCGGCGTCGGCGCGCTGGCCGGCCCCCCGGCATACGCCGCTCCCGGCGACTGCTCCCCCGCCGAAATCATCGCCGTCCCAGGCACCTGGGAGACCAACAAGAACGCAGACCCGAGTACGCCCGTGGGGATGCTCAAGACTGTCACCGACAAGGCCGCCGCCAAGTCCGGCGGCACCATCAGCTCTCTCTTCCCCGCCTACGAAGCCACCGCCTTCGACCAAGGCGTCGGCTACGCCGACAGCAAGGCCGACGGCGTCGCCGCCGTCAGCACCGCACTCAAGCAGCGCGCCGCTCGCTGCCCGTCCACCCTGTTCGGACTCACCGGATACAGCCAAGGCGCTGACATCGCCGGCGACATCGCAGAACAGATCGCACAAGGCAACGGTCCGATCCCCGCATCCAGACTGCGCGCCACCGTCTTGATCGCAGACCCTCGCCGCGGTACCCCCGGGGAAACTGTCGTCGGCCCGAATCCGCCCGGCCACGGCATCGCCGGTCCGCGTACCGACGGGTTCTCCGGCATGAAGGTCATGACCATCTGCGATCCCGCCCCCGACCTTTACTGCGCCACCCCGGGCGACGACGGTCTCCTCAGTGGCATCGGATCGGTGCTCGGCAACGTCGGGCTGGCAAGCAGCGCCGACGACGCCCCCACCAACCCTGCCGACACCGCCACGGCCACCGATCTCGCCCATCTCAACATCGACGGCCTCAAGACCGCATCTACTCGCATCCAGACCGCACTCTCCTCCGGGGACACCGCTGGCGCGCGCACGATCGCGACCCAAACACGCAAGGACAGCCAGCTGGTCCGCAGCCTCGCGCAGAACATCAGCAACGGATACGCCGCCGCCACCCTTACTGACTTCTCCCAGGACACGGCCCAGTACCGCGCCAGCACCGTCCTCAACACGGTCCGCAGTGTCGACATCGACAACCTCTCGAGGATCCTCGACAGCCTCGCCGACGGAGCCGAGAGCCTCGGCGCAAATCAACTCATGGGTTCCGCCGCCGACCTCGCCGAAGTTCTCGGCCCGCTCGCAGGACTCGGCGGTAGCGATGTCACCGCGGCAGCACGCATCGTGCGTGGCATCCAACCGGTCTCTCTGCTCCGCCAAGCCTCGGTCACCTCGGGCAAGGTCGCACGCATCGACTTCCAAGGCATCGTCAACGACCTGGCCACCTTGGGCTCGCTCGCCGCCGTCGGCGACTTCCCCGCCATGCCCAACATCGTCAACGCCTTCAACGCCAAGCTCGTGGGCATCGTCGAAGCTGTCGACTCGGTCGATCTCGACCCGCTCATTGCGATCCTGCAGACCATGCCCACCGGGTCACCTGAAAGGCTGGCCGGGGATGTCCTCAAGGTCATCAACCGCCTCGACCTGACCGCACTCGCTCAGAACGTCGCTCTGATCGTGAAGTACGTGATGAGCGGTGACCTGCTCGCGATCCCACCGCTGATCCTCGACACCCTCGCCACCGCGGCCGACACCAGCGGGATCCTCGACGGCGTCGACCTTGGCGCGGTGTCGAACCTCGCCTCCTCGTTCAACGTCGCCTCCGTCACTCGCTCCGCGACCCGAGCCATCTCCTTCTATTCCGGTGGTGCGCACCAGAACTACGGCCAGCTCGTCGTCGACTCGCGAGGCCGCGACGCATTGACCTGGACCGCGGACTACTTCACCAGTGAACTCGGAGGCCGCAATTCGGCCGTGACCACCACCAAGAAGGCTCCGGCAACGACATCTGCAACACCGTCGCAGCCGACCTTTACCGTCGAGGGTGAGCCCGCAGCCGCGGGTAACTGACCGAAGAGAAAGGCGCCGGCCATGTCCGCGATACTTCACGCGGGCGCGTTCGTGCTCGCAATACTCATCAGCATTGCCCTGATCCGGGTCGCGTTCGCTGTCCCCGCATGGTGGGCGGCGCTAACGGTCTCCGCACTGATGAACATCCCGGTTGCACTTCTCGTATGGGCGGGGGCCCCACGATGGGTCATACCGCTCCCGCTCGTGGCGATACTCGGGGTGCTCGCCTTCATGCTGTCCGTCGTTGCGGTCGAACAGCATCGGAGGTTGCAGCACCTTCGCCACGCGCGGGACAACGCCCGCCAAACCCTCCGCCGACCCGAGTCGGTCAAGACGTCTCCATCGGCCGCGCCCGGCACGCCAACACCAGCAGACTGGTGGGATGCACCGGTGGTCGTGGAACCTCCTGCAGTCCATGCGGTAGCGGAGACCACCGGGGTAGGCTCAGGCGACCTGATGCCTGACCAAATCAGTAGAAACCAAAGCGCAGACCAAGATCGCTTAGAGTTCGACGAGCTGATACGCCGAAACTTCTCTACTTAATTCAGCTTTGTGGGCATTCGAAAATCATTGGTCGAGACGACCGAATCAAATCCGCTGGCACGGAGGAAATCAGCAGACTCCCAGCCTGGGGCGATTGATCGTGAGTCTTGCTGGTAGTTAGCGTCCGCACTCGGTCAGGTCGCGGTTGTCCGGGAGCTCCACGTCAGTTGGAAGATTCCGCGGCGGCCGGTCACCGTATTTGCAGATGCGCGACAGCTGTAGTGAGGTGATACGGGTACCGAGGAGGTTGGCATCGGACAGATTGGCCCCCTCGAAGGAGGCAGAATCGACCATGGCTTCGGTCAAGTCTGCACCGGTGAGTACGGCCTGGTCCAAAATGGCCTCGGTGAAATCCGTGCCGACGAGATTAGCGCCGGAGAGGTCGGTGCCGGAAAGGTCGGCTCTGGCGAGTACGGCTCGCAAGAGATTGGCGTCGGGCAGAGCAGCAAGTGCGATGTCGGCGTCGTAAAGGAAGAGACCTGCCATATTCTGCCCAGTTAAGTCCATTCCGTTGAACGGACGGGGTGTCTCCAGTTTCTCGTCGGAACGCTCTCGGATGAACCGAAGGTTCTCAAGTCGCTCTGCCTGTTCCGCCCGGCGATCGTCGGTGATAGTCGTGTACGCAACTCCAAGGAAGGCGATCAAGGCTGCTGCACCGACACCTATGAGGACTTCACGAATTCCCGATTTCCATTCTCGATCTCCGGGCTTCTTGTGCCACCAGCTAAAGGGACGTTCTGCTGGAGGGTTCGGTTCGTCTGCTGGAGTGGGTGCCGGCAACGGGTTGAGGTCCGGAGTACTCGTTTCGGTTTGGTCGTCCGGAGTACTTGTGACATCGTCTGTGTCGCCGGTTCCGGGCTGGGTTTCCTCTACCTGATTCGTCGACACAGGCCATCCTTCGCTAGGGGGGCATAAACAGTTGTGCCGGTCATCATGGACTAAGCGTTGTGGGGGTTTCGGTGGAGGCTGCAGTTTCCGGTCACTGTGGCACCGGCACGAACACGTGCTCGCATACCGCAGCGAGGTCGCGAACGTAGCGCCGCTGTGCGCGCTCCTCAACCTGCCGAGGGGTCAGTGATTCTCGTCTTCCAGTGGCGCGTTCGTGCTTCGTCGGCGTCGTGAACCGTCGGGCCGGCAACGATGTCAGGTAGTCGACCAGGTGGGTCGCGTCGACGAGTGTGACGAGTCGGGTACCGACCACCGGCGTCTCGGAGTCATCGTCAACCGGATCACCAAGCAGCTCGATCGTCCACTCCCCCCAGGGCACATTCATGCGGGCGCCGTGGATGGCGAGGACGATCGGGACCGCTTGGCGATCGAGGCCATCGGCGTGGAAGGCCCACGCGATGCGGTCAGCTTCGAAGATCGCCGACTGCGCGAGGCTGGCGTCGAGCACCTGGCCGTTGTATAACCAGTCGCTGCCGGCGGTGCCATCTTCGGTAACCCAGGGGCGGGCTTCGAAGTGCCCTGACCGGTACTTGCTGTCGATGAGCAGGACACCAGCCGGGCCGATCACGATGTGGTCCGCATCCGCCGCCGTGTAGTGCAGTGCCCGAGAGTGCAACACGTGCCAGCGGTCGTCGAGGCCGGTCAACATGTGAGCGGTGATGCGTTCGGCGTCAGCGCCGACCTCGAGGTACTCCTCGGCCATCCACCGGCCGTCCCCGTCCGGGCGCTCGGCAAGCGGTGCGCCGGTGCGGTACCGGATCTTCGAGCGCCAACCCGCGCGGCGTGCCCGCCAGGTGATCGGCCACGCAGCGCGCCACCCGACAGCCACCAGGCTCGTGACGAGGGCGGGTGCTACCCACAGCCAACGCGGTAGACCGAGGGCGGCCGTCGCCCAGAAGGCCGTGACGATGACGGTCAAGACTGCGACGGTGGGGAGGTACGGGGTTCGGGTGGTGCGACGGGTCGAGAACACGGCCACCGAGGTGACTGCGCATGCAAGGGCGGCGGCCCAGGATGCAGCGGCCCCGAGCTCGTAGATCTGACCAATAGTGAAGACCAGCGCGGCTGCGACGAACGCGAAGCCGACTGCTGCGGCGCGGCGTGGGAAGGTGATGAGTGCGTAGGCGGCGGCGAGTGCCGCGGCGCTGTAGGTGCCCACGGCGAGGGCGTCCATGAGCGGGAGCACGAACAGCAGAGCGATGGTGGTGACCGTCGCGGTGATCGCGCTGGCGGTGACTATGAGCTGACCGGTCATGGTGCGCAGGGCGCGGCGTTGCGCGCGCGAGCGGTTGCGGAGGGACTGCCCGGCGAGGGCGGGGTTGTCGCCGCCGACGGAGTGGGCGTCTGGTGTGCTCATGTCGGTGAAGGTACGGAGGCGCTTCGCCGGGTGTTTCAGCCGTAACTGTTACAAGTGCGGCGTGTCGTGCAACTCCGTAACAGTTATGCGTGTTTAATGACCGCCATGGCTCAACCACACCTCGGCGAACGAACGCAGATTCGTTTCCACGCGCCCCAGGCCGTCGTCGATGCTCTCGCTACCTATGCGGAGCGACGTGGTCTGCCTGTAAGCAGAGCAGTCGCTGACTTGCTCTCCGAAACCGCCGGTCGCCCTGACCTCGTTCTTCACGGTGAGCCGATGTTCGACTTCGCAGAAGTCATCCCATCGGTGGCCCATGAATCGGAGGGGACAGGGACACTCGCGATTCGCGTGCCCAAGGAACTCGTCCCGGTCCTTGACGAGTTCGCGGCCGAGGCAGCTCTTCGTCGCCCCGACGTCGTCGCCTCTCTGCTTGCCCACCGCGTAGGCCTAGGGCACCTGATGCCCGAGAGGAGCCAGCTGCTGATGACCGGCTAACGCCACACGCCGGGCCGGCCTTACCAGCCAACCGGCGTCAGGCCCATGAACAACTTCATCAGCCGTGGACGTACATGTCTAGGAACTAACCACCCCTAGAAACAGCTAAACCCCGCATAAGCGGGGCTTCTGTAGCTGCTCGGTGAGCGCCAACTCACCGAACCAGTGTTCATGTGCGGGGCAGAGTTACCAGCTCTGCTGATCCGCGGCTCCGAACCAATGAGGAGCTTTCCTGTGCTAGCAGGACAGTTCGATGGTAGCGCACATCTATGCGCTGATCCATCGGCAACACACAACGACGCTGTCACAACTGTCACGGACCACAACTGGCGCCACACCTACTACCAGGCGTTTCACGAATGGTCCCCGCGACCCTCCGCCCGAGTCGACACCGCGCGCACCCACACCTACACCGACGCGCCATTTCCGGCCGACCTACCGGACTTCCCCGTCGCGATGTACCTCGCCGACCCCCACGGCACCTACCGATTCCTCGCGTTCGACTTCGACTCGACCCAAACACCGTCGATCGGACTCGCCGACTCCATTGCTGACGCACTCGCCTTCACCTCCACACTGCGGTCGCTGAACATCCCACACTTGGTGACAGCCTCCGGCAGCCAATGGGGCCGCCACGTCTGGATCCGCATGGCCGAGCCGGTAGCCGCCGGAGCCGTGCGCTCCCTCGCCCGCCTGACCAAACAGCTCCACAGCAGCCTCGACCTGTCGCCCCTGACCAACCCGCGAACCGGCTGCGTCCGTCTCCCGGCCTCCGCTCACCGCAGTGGCACATGCTCCACCCCCGTACTGTCCGATCCCGACGGTGATCCCAACGAGGCGCTCGCCGCACTGTCCCTCGGCGCGACCATGCTCGACCTGAGCCGGCTCTCCAAGCATCTGACCATGATGCTGACGGTCCTCAACACCGCCGGCACCACCGAGCCGACGCCGCAGCCGAAGCCCCGTACATCCCGCAAGTCCCCGAGCCTGGAAGTCCTCACGGGCCCGACCATCGTCGAAACCCGGGCCCCCGCCATCCGCTGCAACCTCGAAGACGACGCCCGCCACGCCGCGCTCCACGCCGCGCTGTCGACCCCCATCCGCCCACGAGACGACCACAGTGGCCCTGCGTTCTCTGCCCTGTTGCGCATGGCCGCCAACGGATGGCGCACCGACGATGTCCTCTCCGCCGCGCGTACCGCACCCGCCCTCGAATATCTCCGCACCGGCCGCTACGGCAGTACCGGCCGCGTTCAACGCCCCGACATCGATCGGTTCGCGCTGCGCCAGTGGGACCGTGCCTTGGCAGCCTGGAACCGATGGACCCAGAAGCACCCCCGTCGCGCGGAGACAACCACCGACAAGGGCGGCAGGCTTCGCGCCCACCAGATTCAGCACGCCGCCGGTACCGACCCCACACAGTGGAGCGGCAACGCCGGAGTCCACAGACGATGTGTTCTCGATGCACTGTGCCTGATTGCGTGGGAGACCGGACGGACAGAGTTCGACATCGATCAGCGACGTCTGGCCCTGACTGCGGGAGTCACGCAGCCGACGGCGTCGAGGGCGCTGAGTTGGCTGCGGGAGAACGGCTGGATCACCCGAGTAGACACGTGCCGGGGAACACGATCCGATCGGTATCGGTTGGACCTTCCCCCCGTTGAGGTTAGAACTGAATCACAAGGGGTACCCGCCCCCGATCCCCTCCTGGGCACCCGCCTCCACCAGACCCTGCTCCACGCCCGCCACGACCTCTGGACCAGCCCCGGCCTCGGTGGCGCCTGCGGTGCCACCCACCGTGCCGTCCTGTCGGGCCACCACAGCACCTCCTCGCTCTCCCAGGCGACGGGCCTCCCCGCAGCGACGGTCACTCGGCACCTGCGGCTCCTGCAGGACCTCGGACTTGTCACTCGGTGCGGTCGGGCTGTGAAGAAGGTGGTCTCGGCTATGGCTGCTGCCGCTGTGAAGCTGGGCGTGGCGGGCGTGATCGAAGCACGTCAGCGGCTGTACACCGCGGAATCGCTGATGTGGGAGTGGTGGCAACGAGAGTTGGCGTGGCGACGAGCACCGCGGAGCCGGAAGCCGGTCCGTGCCGAGCACCCGTTCCCTCTGCTCCGTGGCCGTTTCCCGGCGGGTGAGGATGGTCGGGCGGACTTTGCTGGAGCACTCGGTCGGGTGCTGGCGTCTTTGTCCCGTGCTGTGGCCCTGGCTGCATAAGCTGCGAGCGGATAACCGGAGTGGAGGGGAGCAGCGATGACAGGCGGCTTTGAGTTGGCGCGGCTGACCTCGGTCGAGCCCCGCACCGTGTGGCCGGACGAGGCACTGCACTTCACGCCTTGGTTGCTGGAGAACGCGGACGTTCTCGCGGAGCTGCTCGGTATCGACGATCTCGTTCTCGAAGCAACAGAGCATCGAGTCGGGGGGTTCCGCCTGGACTTGATCGGCCGGGATCAGGGAACGGACCGGAAAGTGATCGTCGAAAACCAGCTCGGGCATTCGGATCACCAGCATCTCGGCCAGATCATCACGTACGCGGCTGGCACGAACCCAAGCACAATTGTGTGGGTGACCACGGGGTTCCGTGAGGAACACCGGGCGGCACTGGAATGGCTCAATCATCGCACCGACGAGGACACCAGATTCTTCGGTGTAGAGATCCGTGTGGTGCGGATCGGCGACTCCCCTGTCGCGCCGAACTTCGAACTGGTCGTCAAACCGAACGACTGGGAGAAGACCGTGAAGAAGGCGGCGACCTCGACAGGTGAGTCCGTGTCGGCTGTGGTGTACCGCGAATTCTGGGCGGTTGTCCTCGACCGGATTCGGGACCGGTATCCGTCTTGGACGAACGCCACCGGCTTGAACAAACCCTGGCAACCCATAGGCACGGGTATCAGCAACGTTCAGTTGCTGATGAGTTGGTTCAACGGAGTCCTTACACATCAGGTGTACTTCTCGGCCAACGCCGAGGAGAACGAGCGTCGGTATGCCATCTTGGTCGAGCATCGCCACATCGTCGACTCGCTGGTCAACGCCGAGGTGACATGGGATCCGATGCCGGACAACAAGGCCGCTCGGATCATCGTTTCCTCGCCGTTCAACGACATCAACGACCGCGACCGGTGGGACGAGATGGCCGAATGGCTTATCACCATTCAAGAGCGCCTCCGAGAAGTCCTGACACGCGTGGATCTGAGGTAACAGCTCAGAGCTGGGTTAGACGCGAGACTTTCCACTCGCCGTCGATGTTGACCAGGGTCAACAGCAGTACTAGCTGTCGTTGCGCAATGAACCGCGTCGAGTTCTCCACCGTCTGCGTCACCCGCACCATCCGGTACGCCTCGCGATCAGTCTGCGGCGGCACCTCTTGCGTGTCGATCGCCGCAGTGGCATCCACCATCGCGCCGGCCTGCGCCCACTGGTTCCACTCGTACCCCGGCGAGGAACGCCCGACCTGGCCGCGGATGTCGCTGGCGAGTTTCGGCTCCAGGACTGCTGCAGCACGGGCCATTCCAGCGTTCATGTCCGGGTCGACCCCCGGTAACAGCGTGTACGACGTCTCAGCGAACGCGATGGCCACGGCATCGGGGTCGCTGGTGTCGATGGTCGACGCGTCGAGTGCAGGCAAGGTCGACGGCATCACCTTCGTTGGCGCGGTCTCGGTTGGCTGCGGTGCCGACTCCTGGCTCGACGAGGAGCAGCCGGCCACTACGGCCGCGACCAACGCGAGGGCAGTGACACTGGTCAGTGCACGGCGGATCATCCGAATCTCCTGATGTTTTCGGCGTTGTTCAGGTCGAATGGGTGGATGCCGACGGGCACCCCGAAAGTCTGTGCCTCGAGGACCTTTCCGTCACCGAGCCAGATGGCCACATGCGCGGTGCCGTTGGAGTACACCGCATCACCAGGCTGAATGTTCTCCTTGGACACGGCGGTGCCGGTCTCGACCTGCCCCCAGGTGGTGCGAGGAAGGATCGTCCGCTGTCCGGATGCCTGCGCGACGGCGTACAGCACCAGCCCAGAACAGTCGAAGCCGAGTTCGCCGGCGCCCTGACCGGCAGTGGGGCCGTCAGCTCCACCGCCACCCCACACGTAGGGCAGACCCTGCTGACGTGACGCGGCTTCGATCATCGCGCGCGCGAAGGGACTGCCGGCGACGGTGATGGCCGGGCCTCCCCCCGGGACTTCCGGGGACGACCCGATGTTGGCCTCGTACTTCGCCATCCGGGCGCGAATGCCGGGAACGTACGCCTGGGTCTGCCCGAACGGTGGGATCCCCCCGTACTCGATCACCGCACCCTCACCCGCGTTGTAGCCGGCCAATGCCAGATCGACGATGTCGCCCTTGACCTTTTCGCTGGCCACGTGAGGTTTGAGCTGGTCGACGATGTAGCACATGTACTTGCCCTGGGCGGCGATCGCGTCGAACGGATTGAACGGGTCCGGCGCGTTCGGGCCCTCGGGCCGTCCGCTTCTGTCCAGGCCGGAGTCGACGCCCATCGTTGCCCACGTGCCCGGCATGAACTGGGCCATACCTTGGGCGCCACCGGAGTTGACGCCGTCGCCCGCGCTGGTGACCCCTTCCTGCCAGCCGGATTCCTGCTCGAGCTGCGCGGCGATCAGCGGGGGTTTGATCTCCGGACACATCGAGCCTGCGGCGATGACCGCGGCCCGGTACTTCTCGGGCACCGAGCCATCGGCGAGACCGCCTCCACCGCTGGTCTGTGGCTCGATGCAGTCGGCGGTGGAGGTGGACGTGTCGGCCGCGAGGATCGCGGGTGGAGAATTCGGGGAGATGCCCGGCGCGGTGCCGTAGCGTGTGTCGCCGTTCGGGGTTCCACCACCGGCGACGCTGACGTGGACGTGATCGAAGTGATTTTCGGTGTCCGATCCTCGGTCTTCCATCACAGACCAGGAGCCGTTCTGCCACAGTCGTTGCTGCCAGATCAGGTAGTCGACGTGGAAGGCGTCGGCGTTCGCCTGGAAGTAGGCGACGATGTCGTCGCCGAGCTTGGTCCCCTCGGGACTCTTGTAGTCCGGGACCATGATGTCGACGGCACGACCGGACCCGTGGTCGCCCGGGTCCCCGGGCCGTAGGCCACCGATCGTCGTGACGGCGGGGAACTTCGCCGACGCGGCCCGCATGACGCGCACACCGTCGACCTGCATCCCGGACTCGGTGCCCTTCTCGGCCGGCAAGGCGACCATCTCGGCGGCCGGCGCGGTGAGAGCGTCGAAGGGATTGGCGCTGGTCGACGTGCTCGGGTCGATCGGCGTGTACTCGGGACGCGCAGCTGCCAGCGATGAGGCTGCGGGCAGGTCTTGCGTGAGCCACGGCATCGGATCGACACCGGAGTTGTAGTTGACGTAGCCGCCAGGATGCAGGGAGAAGTGCAGGTGGGGGCCGGAGCTGTCGCCGTCGTTGCCGACGTTGGCGATGTGCTGTCCACCGCGGACGAGGTCACCGGCCTTCACCAGCACGCCGTCGCCAAACATGTGCCCGTAGAGCGTGGCGACCCGTTGGCCGTTGAGGTTGTGCTCGACGATGATCGCGTTGCCGTATCCGGAGACGGGACCGGCGACGGTCACCTCGCCGTCGGCGGCGGCGTAGATCGGTGTGCCGACGGGGGCGGCGAAGTCGCTGCCGTTGTGCATGCCACCGTCACGCATCCCCCATCCGGAGGAGATCGTGTAGGTACCCGAGGCCATGGGGATGGCCAGTGATCCGGCACGGACACCGGACAACGATCCACCGGCGGCACCGAACGCGGACACCCGCCCTCGGTCGACACCGCAGTCAGTCGAGACGACTGTGGTGGTTCCGGTGATCGCCGCGACGAATGCGGTGATCATGTTCCCGACCAACAGCAACAGGACTGCGAAGAACGCGGCGATCGCACCGAGAATCGACAGGTAGAGCGGCCACCGTTTCTTCTTCGGAGCCTGCCCTCCGGCGGCCTTCTTCGCGACCGCCTTGGTGGCCGCCTTCGCGGCGACCTTGCCTGCTACAACCCACATCTGTCAGGCACCACGCATCTCGACGCGGTACACCGCCAGACCGGAGTCGGCCTCCCCGACAGTCCTCGGCCCGACGACGACCTCGAAATGCAGGTTCTCCCAATGCCCGTCCTCCACGTGCTGCGCGAGGAGCCCGAGCACGTAGCGGCGGGCCGGGATGCGGACGGTCACCGTCCCAAAGTCTGCGTCGAGTTGAACGGGCCCGGCCGGCAACACGTCCTGCGCCTGAACCTGCTGGTCCCAGGTCCACCCCCAGATACTGTCGAATTCCGCCTCGGCCCGACTGGATACTTCCGGCATGGCAAGCGACCGCCACGACGACATCCACGTCCGCCCTGGCGCCGGGTTGGCGGGGCTGAACGTGCCGTACAGTTTGATGAAGTCGATAGCGAATGCCTCAGCGTCGGCTGCCGGCACTTCTGCGTAGGTGTGCTTCGGGGTGACCTCGATGTTTCCCGGGTCGTCGGGGAGCACAGTCGGCGTTGCCGGGGCAGATGGGCTGTCACCGCCGCATCCCGCGAGGGCGACCGCTGCTGCGAGCAGTATCGCGGCCAGCGCGGTCCGCGTGCTGGCCGTACTCATCGGCCGCTCCGGACAGCGTGACGCGCACGCCGCTGCTTGAACCGGCGCCACAGCCAGCGGACCGCCGCAACCGTGAGCTCGAGGGCGATCACCGTGAGCATCAGGGCGGCCATGCGCACGCCACCGTCGCCGAGTCGCTGTGATCCGGTCTCGGACAACGACGCCGAGAGAACGAGAACGACTCCCCAGAGGACCAGGCGACCGCGGGTGGTGGTGAGCCTGGCCCCGACCTCGTTGATGGCCTGTCCAGCCCACCGCCGTGTGCGGTCAGCAAGATCCATGACGGGTCCTTCCTGCGTCGACGTCGATCGGTCGGACAGACGATTGCGTACGGGTTCTCCACCAGCTGCTGACCAGCGGAAACGCGAAGCGGCCCCCACCGTCGGGTGGGGGCCGCTTCGTGGAGAGGCAGATAGAGTCAGAGCAGGATCATCAGCAGGAACGAGATGATGAGCACTCCGATCAGGATGTACGCGATCATCTTGTTCGACTGCACTCCGAAGATCGTCGGCGGCAGGTCATCCGGTGTCAGCCCGCCGATCCCAGCCGGATCCACCATTCGTCGGATCGCTGACCGTTTCGGAGCTTCACCGGGAGCATCGATCTCCTCGGCCAGCGGGTGACGTGCCGGCGCCGACATGCGCGGCTGCACGCCACGCGCTTCCGCGAGTCCGTTGACGACCGCGACCATTCCCTCGTCGTCGAGTGGAATGTGGATCGGCTGCTCGCCACCGCCCTCGACTGGAACGACGACGAGGATCCGAACCTCACCGGTCTCGTTGTCGTACAGCACCTGAGGGTCGTAGCCGTACACCACGTCTTCCTCGTATCCGGCGGCGTCGAACGCCTCGAACGCGTCTGAAAGTTCGGCGGTGTGGTGGGAGTTGCCGTTGGCCGTGGTATCCATGGGCTGTCCTTGCGTCGTGCTGTGATCGGTCGAAGTCGGGCTGGACACTGTCACTTCGCTTCTCCGGGTCATCGATCGCCGTACCAATCGCCGTCCCAGCTGTCCCCGATGGGATCGCCGCGCCACTGGTCGGCACCGGAATTCCGGTCGGATTCAAACTGTGCGCGGGCCTTCTCACGCCGCTGCTGCCGCTCGAACTCGGGGAGCTGTCGCGACGGGTTGATCTTTCGACCAGCAGCGTTCTGGGCACGGGTTGCCTGGTACGCGACCTGGAACTTAACTTCTTTCGCTGCCCGAGCGGTTGCCTGTACACCACGATTCGCGGTATCAACGCCGCGGTTGGTCCCGTCACCGTCGTAGACGGGAGTGCGACCGCGTACACCCTGGTACGCGCCACGGACTGCACCAGCGGTGCCGGTGACCGGCGCGGTCACCAGGCGTCGCGCCATGACACGGGTGCCGCTGCGGCCCATTGCCCTCGATGCCTCCAGGTTGGCCTTGTGTTCGCCACCGAGCGTGTTGACCGCGCCCACCGCGGCGCCTCGGATCGCTCGACCGCTGGCGAGGACCGTGGACTTCGCTGCACGACCGCTGGACTGTACGACGGCGCCGGTTCCCCGACCGACCGCACCCGGCACGCGCGAAAGCCGCTGTGCACCCTTGTATCCGGCATATGCGGTCATGGCCTTCGTCGTGGTCATCCCGCGGCGTGCCTGGTCGGCCATGTTCACGTTCAGTGAACCCTGCTTCGGTCGGATCTTCTCGTCGACCTTGCGGATCAGCTTGAAGAACCCGAACAGCACCATGCCGACGATGATGATCTTCATGCCGGTGTAGATGCTGTCGGAGCGGAACACCAGGCAGATCAGCCAGATGATCAGGGTCATGATCAGGCCGTAGGCGAACCGGGCGCTGAACGTGTGCAGGACGTTGAACACCCATTCCTTGGCCATCTGCGTCTTGCCCGAGAACGTTGACGCGGAGAGGACCAGGACACCGATCATGAAGAGCGCGAACAGCATCACGTGCCAGAGCATCGTGATGATCGACAGTGACGTGAGGGCGATCGCGATGACCAGCGTCGCGACGAGAGAGGACGCGGCCTGAGTCAGCCGCTGTAGTCCATTGGTGCCGGTGAACGCCGAGTACATCGTGCTCGCATCTACTCCGGCCAGTGCGGTAGAACTGCCACTCTGTCCCGTGTCACCGCTCGAAGTGTCCGTCACGGCGGTGACCCGATCAGCCAAGACCTTCGCTGCTGCGAAATAGGGAACGCACTGCTGCGCATCAGCGAGGTTCTTCGGACTGTTGTCATTCAGGCATGTGGTGACGAGATCGCCGATGGCCGGGCCGCCCTGTTGCACGATCAAGTAGGTTCGCAGATCGCGGCACATGTCGAGGTTGATGTAGCACGGCAGGCCGTCGCCCTTGGTCGCTGCGTCCTGCCCGTATCGGACACCTTCCACCGCCTGCCCGGATCCGGCGTTGGGCTTGCCTTCGTCAACGTTGATCGCACGTCCACCCGAAGGACCGAACTGTCCCAGTGCCCACGGCCGGTACGCCAACGTTTCCGCGAGTACACAGGAAGATACTCGCTGCCCGAGAGCCTCGGCGTTCCCCGGCGGGACGTGGCAAAACTCTTCACCGCTGTCATCGCTGAGATCAGACAATATCGCTGTCGTCAGCGCTGAATTCAACTGCCCGATCATCGAATCGAGAGTGCTAGCCACGACGTAGAACCCCGCCCCCTGCGGTTCACCCAGGGACTGGTCGCTGTTCTTGTCAGCAATGATGCCGCCGAACATTGCTCCCGCCAGGATCATGACGCCGACGGATGCGACAGCCTTCCCGATCGCGTCGCGGCCACCGCCCCGCACCGCGGCCATTCCGATCGAGATCGCAGCCAAGGTCATCGCAATACCCATCAGCGGCAGCGCAACATTGGTGAACACGTTCGCCACTACTGAATTCGACTTGTCGTACAGCCATGCGACCGGGTTCTTCGCTTGCGCGAGTTCCTTGAGCGCGATGGTCGCCTGCAGAACGTAGAGGTTGACGGTGAAGATGGCGTTACCCGACATCGTCCACATCCACGCTGGAATCGAGCACTGGTCGGGCTTCGCCTGCCCGTCGGCGTCCGGCGAGTACTGCCAGTTCACCCAGTCCAAGCCTCGCAGGCCGGAGATCTCGTAAAGGGTGTACTGCGTCATGTCGCCGCCGGCCGCGAGACGAATGTCCTTCGCATTGTCCGAGCGCTGACCTGTTTCCGCATCGACCGCACCAGCCAGGTTCAGGTTCGAGAACCATGCCTCCGGACCGGAACCCACCGGCTGCTGCTCGAGGTTGGGTGCGGTCATACCGCACATCGCTTCCTTGACAGGCTCTGTGATCGCGTCCGTGATCGACGAGAAACCCCAAGCTCCAGCCGGTGCTGCCGAGCCGAGCATCACTGTGGCCGCGACCAGCAACGTCGCCACCACCGAGGTCACCACCTGCCACACCCGACCTGCGAGGCGGTGGGTCCGCGGGTTCGACTGCTCTCGTCGCGGTGCGAGGCGCTGGCGCCACCACACAACCGCGACTCCGAGGATCAGCCCGCCGATCGCAGCGGAGGCCGACGAGAGCCACAGCTGGAGGGGAAGGGTGGCCATCAATGCAGTCTGGGCCAGGAAGGTGGTGAGTGCCGGCGAGAGGCCGACTCGTCGCGCGCGCAGCACCAGCACTGCGAGCGCCAGCAGCCCGGTCAGGTAGGCGGTGAAGTACGCATACCCGCCCTCGACCATCGTCAGCCACGACGATGCCGCACCGAGCGTGACCACCACGCCTACGTACACCACCGTCGAGGCCGCCGCCAGGACGTGTGCTGGGCTGCGCCGCCATGCGACGACCAGACCGGCGACCCCGGCCAGCATCGAGGCAACCACGAGGGTCGACACGCCGCCAATCTCCTGCAGGATGCCAGCAGCTAGGAACAGCGCAGACACCACGGCAACGCCACGGAACATCAGACGCGGCTCCGTAAGCACGTCCATGAACTTGCGGCCCCACCTCGAGCCGCGCCCGGTCCAGAACTGCTGAGGGGCAAGGGTAGCCATCACCGCGCATCCTCCAGTCCGGAATCGGTGTACAGGCCCTCCGCCGCCACCGCGGCCGCGGCATTGGCCGCTTCGAGCTCGTCGATGTTGCGAGCGATGAAGTCGTGCCAGTCCTCGTCGAGTTCGAGGTCATCGGTGTAGTCGCCGCGCATGTTGGCTTCGCTAATACCCGTGCGGACCTCGAGCATCGTGGTCGGGTCGATGTCCCAGTCCCGTCCACTGCCACTGATCGGGATGCTCTGCGCTCGAGGACGATCATTCGGGTTCGTCTCGGTCGCCCGGGCGAGCTCGGCGAACATCTGGTCCACCGACACCGTGGCGACGCGGTTGTCGACATCGCGCATCACACACCGACCACCACGAAGCTGACCGCCAGCGCTCTTGCCTTCCTCCAGGAGCTTGCGTGCCAGCGCGACCGTTTCGGTCGTGGTCCCGCCGCTGGTGTCCCGCAGCAGCTCCAGCGCACGGGCAGCCTCGACCGGGGACTTCTGCCGGAACATGAAGATGGTGCCGAACTGGTTCGAATCTGCCTCACCGGCGTCCTTCGCCTGCTGTTCGATCTCCTGCACGTCGCGGGGCTGCTGGGAGATGAACACGATCACCAGGTTGAGCGAGCGCCCCTGACGCAGGCCGCGGGAGAGAATGCCCTGCCCGGTTGGCTGCCGGGCGATCATGTACCCCTCGTCGACGAACAGCGCACGCGGCGGCGTCTTCATCTCTCCCGTCACCGGATTTGGCTTCGGCCGGTCGTCGAACAGCTTCTGCACCAGATCGAGCACAGTGAACATCGCGGCCGCTGCGTTGCGCTCGGACTCCGACCACGTCTCGGGCTGGTCCGGCTTCTTCGGCGGCGCAAACCCGTGGAGGGTGAAGATGACCCGTCGACGAGTCATGTCACCGAGGTCGACTCGCTGGCCGTTGCCGACGAGCAGCTTGGCGTATCGAGTGTCACGGGCACGCTTGAACCGGTTGATCACTCGATCGAGCTGTTCGAGCTTCTCGGTCGCGTTGAAGGCGTTCGCGTTGTCCGCGTCCTCTGCCATCGGCCGGTACTTCTCCCGGCTCTGCTCGAGGAACCGAACCACGGTCCCCATCGACGGCATAATCGGGTCGCCGTGGATGGGCTCACCGGCCTGTTCGGCGTCGTAGGCTTCCTTCATCGCGGCCAACGCCTGCTCGACGATCGTGCGGTCGTCCTTGTCGGTGAACAGCACCTCCACCTGGCCGCGCGCGAGCTCGTCGGCCTCGGCGTACGAGTCGGTCAGCGACCACGCATCCAATTGGCCAGCGGCGCCCCGGGCGAGGCTGACGATCGTGGTCTCGGCCCAGAACTCGGGGTTGACCGGCTGGAACTGGGACTCCTCGGTGCCGAGAATGCCGGCTTCGGCGTCGGCGGAGAACCCCGGCTGCATCACCTGATCGCCGAACGCGATGTAGTACGTGAATTTCTCGAAGTCGTTCTTCGGGTCGAGCACCATGCACTGGGTGCCGGACTCGGATTCCCAGAAGTACAGCAGCAGGGCGAGAGTCGACTTGCCGCCGCCCGATGCGCCGATGATCGCGATACCTGCGCCGCGGTCCCGTGCAACCTGCACGTGCAACCCGAAGTGGACTGGTGCGCCGTTGGTGTAGGTGTAGCCGACCGGGAACCCTCGCCAGCCTCGGGTCCTCCCCCGGTTGGCCTCAACCGCGTCACCGACCTGGTCGTCCGAGTCGAGGCGGGCCACCGCCGGCGCCCACACATCGGTGGTGCGCTCGCCGATCTTCACCCCACCGCCCTGCGCGGCGACGAGGCCGCCGAAGATCTTGCCCGTGTAGTCTCCGGGCAGCTGCTCTTTGAGCAGGTGGGACTGGGCGCGGGGAACGCGCACCATTTCCAGGTCGCCCATCATCGCGCGGACATCTTCTTCTGCGGCGACGAGTTCCTTGGGTGTCGGGGCGGAGAGCACCAGCCGCAGCCGGCCGATCATCGCGGGCTGCGGAGCGGTACTTGCCTCCTCGAATAGGGCCTGCGCCCGGTCGTACTTGTTCTCGAATCGCGGATCCTCCGAGGCCTGCGCCTTGTCTCGGTCGTCGGCCTCATCCTTGATGTTCTTGGCGACCTTGAGGGCTCGGTCCTTGAACTCCGCTGCCGAGATCAGCTCGTAGCGCCACGACAGCTCGACCGGCCGCGGAAGCTGCGCGAGGGCTGGACCCCAGGCCATGACCGGGTTGAACTCGAGGATCGGTGCGGACGAGGCGACGACGAGGGTTGCGGTGTAGGTCGATCGTTCTTCGCCGGTATCCGGGTCGGTGTCGATGATCTCGACGTAGTCCTGTCCATTGCGGCCGCGGAAGTTCACGGCCATGTCGAAGAAACTCGTCCGCAGTGGCTTTGATGTCAGGATCGGCTGTTCGGACGGGAAGCGGTGCCCGGACAGTGTTTTTCGGACCAGCCAGATTAGGTCGCCGCGGGTGCACGGTGTTGCGCGGAAGGTGGCGAGCTGCAGGTGCACCCGGATCGCGAGATCGCGGAAAGGCTCGAGGTCCGCTGCTCGGAACTGTTCGTCAGCGACGGCGGTGACCCGATTCGCGATGGCGCTGAGCGGATCGGGAACGGTATCGCCGGTGAACTCGCCGAGCCGCACCATCAGGTAGCGCTGGCGCTCCGGTGTGGATTCGGACAGCAACGCCGACACGTGGCGCAGAAGCTGGCGCATCAATCGCGACGGGTTCCAGGATGTCTTGAGGTAGTCCCGGGCCCACTCTTCGGCCGATGTCGGCCGGTACCGGATGATCTCGTGGCACTGCACTGACTTGCCGTTGAATACGGCCAGCAGCGTGTTGTATGTCTGCGCCACCAGTTCGGCAGCGGCCTGCTTTTCCTCGGCTGTGAGGAACTCGTCGGTCGTGCCTGCGAGGCGCAGCGCGGTCCACACCGAGTCCTCGGAGATGAAGATCAGATCGTCCGCGTATCGGTATGGCAGTCGTTCCCGGTCCGCCACGGTTGTCAGCTTCTTCTGTCGAGCGCGGCCTGTTGGTGCGGAGGTCTTGCGCGCTTGGGCCTTCCGAGCGCCGAAGTAGACGCCGCAAATGACGAGGACGCCAATGAAGATGTATGTCACGGGAGGCTACTTCCGGTAGGTGCCGTAGGGCGCGGGTGCGGGAAAGCTGTCGCTGTAGTCCGGCATGTCCTCGGGGCGGTAGAGGATCACCTGCCAGTGCAGATCGGTCGGGTACTCGTCCTTGCCGGTGCCCTGCAGCATCGAGGGCTGGAACAGGTGGTAGTCGACCCACAGGGTGGTCGATTCGAGGGGCGTGACCCGACCCTCGGTGTCCTTGGCCACCACCGTGTAGACCACGCTGCCGACTACGACGCCGACCAGCAGTCCGATCCACCACCAGCCGCTTCCGAGCAGCCACAGAAGCAGTGCTATACCGATGCTGACGGACACCGCGGTTCCGCCTGCGACACCTGCTCCGACCCAGTCCACGCCACGGGTGAAACGGAACTCGTCCATCGAGAACTGACGGGACCGGTGCCGGAACAGGTTGGTCCAGTCATGGGAGATGATTTGGGAAGAGTTGTCGCCGGCGGACATCGCGAGGACCTACTGTCCGTCGACCACGGATACCCCGCCACCAGTGGTGCCGGACTGGACGGTCTCCTTGCCGAGCGAGGCGGCGAGGCCCGGAATGAAGGTGACCATGCCGATGAAGAGTCCGGCGAAGACCCACACGCCGACGTCACCGATGCGTTCGCGCATCTTGCCCTTGCCGGAGCTACCGATCTTCACGGCGAGGATGGACCCGAAGACGGTCAGCAGAGTGCTGCCGATGAGGAGCAGATTGTCGCGGACGTTCTCACCGATGCTATTGACCGTGTCCCACCCTTGCTGTGCGACGACAGTGGTCGACGGGTCTCCCGTCAACGCCAGAACCTGATCCCACATGCTGTGCTTCCTTTCTAGTGAGGGCCGCACCCGCCAGGCGGGCCAGTCGCGGCGACTGCACGATCTCGCATGGGTTCTCCACCTGAGCTGGACGTTCGCCGAAATTGGCGTTCTACGAGGGTCTTTCCTGGGGATTACGCGCTGGGAACCTGTGCGGGATCGAACGGAACGGCCGCGGCCTGCGTCGGCTGCACAGGCGTTGTCGAAGACGAAGACGAAGACGAGGGCGACGACGATCCACTGCGTGAGGAACTGTCGGCCGCACCCGATGACGACGCGGCTGCGCCGCTGTTCGGAACCGGTCCCCCAGAGGGATCCAACGCGGACCCCGTGACGTCGAGGACCGCCCACTTCCCCTGCACGTACCGCAGCCGGATCTGGTAGGTACCAACCTGCTTCGACGTGCTCATCGCGCTGGTCCACTCCACGGTGGTCTCGGCGACAACCTCGTCGCCGGACTGGTAGTGGATGGTGCCGTCGGACTCTGTCCGGGCGGTGTACACAGTCACCTTCTCCACGGTGGGGTTGACCAGCAAGCCACGCAGTCCAGCACGGGCCGCGAACGATGCGTCTTCGGTCAACGTCAGATTGAGCTGCCGGGCATCCGACGATCCCCACGCCTGCATGAACGGAGACAGCACCTGATCGCGCAGCTGCGTCGCCAGTTGGGCGTCCTTGGCTCGGGTCTCGGCGTAGGCGGGAGGAGCACCCAATCGGGGCGCCGGCATGAAACCGACATTGCCGACGACCCGCATCATCGTCGGGTCTGCGCGATCGTTGACCCACACCGGAACGACCGCTTCCAACGTCTTCTCCGCGTCGTACGCCACCTGGTACGTCAAATACGCTGCGGCCCCTTCGGTGTAGCCCTCGCGCACCGAGCTGATCTGTCCGGTGAAGACGATGCTTTCCGGCTTCTCCGCCTCTGCTGTCGATGTACCGGAGTAGCCACAGCCCGACTCGGTGCCGCTCGTCGCCATCCGAGCCAACACCTCACCGCGGGTGCGGACCGCGGCAGTGTCGGAGGCAGCCGGACGGGTCAGGCAGATGTTGAGGTACTGCTGACCGAACACCGCTGCCTGCTCGACGGGATACGACGACAGACGAAACCGCAGCGCCTCGTTCTGCGAAATCGCGCCCTGCGCCGGGACACGCGATGATCCGATGTTCACCCCCGCCGTGAACGTGGTGCCCGCCGCCAACAGCAGGACACCCACCGGGATACCCAGCCGCACCGCCCACTGTCGGCTCTTCGTATGGGACGGACGCCCACCGATCGGCGGGACATCGAAGTCGTCATTGGCGGAGCCGTCGTACATCGGCGCCGGCTCGTGGTCTCCGCGCACGGCCGAGAACGCGGCCGTTGCTCGCCCGCGCAGGCTGTTACCGGTCTTTTTGTCTTTCGCGGTCGGGGTGTCCGGCGTAGCGGTGTAGGCAGGCTCGGGTTGAGGCTCGGCCGGGGCCCGAGGCGGCGCTGGGCGCGGCCGGGTCGGGCGTTCCTGCATGCGAGGGGCAGCTCCAGACGTCCCGGGGGCAGCTACCGGTGCGTGCGGCATCGGCCTGCGTTCTGGGACCGGAGGAATGGTCGGTGTGACAGCAGAAGGAGCCGACGCGGCGGGCGGATCGGCCGGCGCGGGCGTGTAACCCGGAGCCGGCGGAAACGGGTGCACGGGCCGATACCCGGGCGGCGGGGTGGGAGCTGACATTCAAGGCCTCACAGATCGGTGGCGTCGGGCGGCGTGGTCAATTCACTGCGCGGGCACATTCAACTTCCGTGCTTCTCCACCTCGGCCTGGCCGCGATCGGGGTCGCTATCCCAGGGGTCGAGCCCCCACTCGCTGTCCGTCTCGTCCCAGGGGTCCGGACCAGGGTCTGGCGGCAATGGCACGTCGGGGTCTCCCGGACGTCCGGAGACGGGCTCTGGAACCTGCTGCCCTCTCCTTCTTGGCGGTGGCGCCGCGACGGCCCACGGATCCTCGGCGGCGGTCAGCACAGGAACCGCCGCGGCCTCGTGCGTCAGTTCCTCGACCGAAGCGGCATCCGCCGACAGCACGTGACCGAGCACCGCGTCCGACCGCACCCGCTCCCATGTCCTGTCGAGCACCTCGTCACGGAGGGCCTCGGCCTGTTCCACCGTGGCTGGATCGCCGAAGAAATCGTGCCGGTTCGGAGGTTCGAGCACGGTTACCAACCGCAGCGGCTCGAACCACATGTTCGGCCCCTCGTCGACGGTGTGCACCGCGCTCAGCGTCGGCGTCTTCGCGATCCAGATGAACTCGCGGGTGTCAGTGGCGTCATCCTTGGTCAGCTCCTGCAGCGTTCCCAAGGGAATGCGAGTCTCCCGGACCGAATCGGTCATGCCCGAGTTCATCGACCGGGCGCCAGCCCACAGCCGCCACCTGCCACCGATGTCGATCTCGTGCTTCATCCGTGGCTTGCGTTTGTCGACCTGTCCCGAGAATCCGCAGACGGCCTGATCGTCGGCGTCGGATCCGAGCTGGAAACAGAAGAGGTTGTAGACCTGCTCGAGCACCTGGTTCGCCCACACTCCGGTGCCGTCGACGGCGACGAAGTCACCCCAGCCCTGCGACGAGAGGACCACACGGATGCCCTCGTTCGACGATTTGTTGAGCAGCCCGAGCAACGCGGCCGCGGCCGCCGTCGACTTCGCCGACCCGAGCTCCTCGACCTGCACCACGAACGGCTTCCACGGCGTCGCGTCAGCTTTGCGAGAGGAATCCCCGGTCAGCCTCCGGACATCCGCGATGTTCTTCCGCAGCGTCGAGGTCGTGTTCTGCAGATCGAGCAGCACCATCGTCGACACCAGAATGGACAGGCTCCGGTAGTCGTTCGACGGCAGCGAGAACACGACAATCTCTCCCTGCAGCACAGCCCGGACGAGATCGATCGTGTCGGTCGCGTCGCGGCCCGGGCGCAGTCGGCCTCCCAGCGCCGACGAGTTCGCGAACTTCGAGATCAGCGTCTGGCTGTCCCCGATCGCCCCGGCCAGCAGATTGCCCGCCCCCCGGGTCTTCTGCCCCATCTCCGCGACCCGCTGCTGCAGATCGTTGACGCGGCGTCGGGCATCGACATCGGCCATCGACGGATGCGCACGGAGGACCGCGTCGACCGTCAGCTGGTTGGCTGCCTTGTCGAGGGCGGCCGGGTCGAGGATCGCGGTGAGCGTCTCGAGCCCGCCCTTGCCGGCGGAGAACCCGGTCAGGTCGGCGATGTCGAACGCCAACATCACGACATCCTCGGCTGTCCGCAGGTATGCCGCCGCGTCGCCGTCACGGTCCACCGAATTGAGGAGCATCGCGGTCTTGCTGTCACCGTTGCCGCGCACCAGCGGGTCGTAGAACGAGGGCTGGGTGCGCGCGTACGGGTGCGGGCGACGGTAGGCGCCGGAGGACTTCTCGTTCAGCGTGAAGTGATGGAACGCCCGATTCTCCTGCTGCGCAACCTCCGCCCAGTAGGAGGGAATGTCGTCGCCGCCCTTGAAATCGATAATGCACGCGCCGCCACCGGTCACCCGAACCTGCTGAGCATTCATCGAATTCGCGAGACGTGTCTTGCCGGTACGGGGCCCGCCGAGCACCAACGCCGGCAGCTTCAACGTGTCGAGGTCGCATACAGCGGGGTGACCGTATCGGCCGATGCCGACGGCAACCTGCCCCGCATCGTGACCGCGTCGGCGAAGCCCCGTGGTCTTGGAAGAGATCGGATTCAGTGTCATGAGGTCACCTCGGTCGGTGCGATGGTGTGATGGCCGGCGCGGATCTGTTCGGTGACACGGCGCGCACGCATCCGATCAAGGACGCCGACAGGCCGCCAGTTCGAGAACTCGGGTCCTTCGATCTCGCCGAGCTTCTCCCGCTTGAATCGGCGCACCCGGGTGAACACCGCGGTGACCGCGAAGCCGACAGGAAAGGCGAACAGGAGCTGCCCGAGTACCGCAGCACCGGCCGTCGCCGTCACGACGTCCCGCAGCGCGGCACCCACATCACCGTCGACACCGGAGGCCGCGTCGGCCGGCGATGCGCCAGCCAAAGATGTGATGAGCCACGCGGGAAGTCGGAGGGGCTGAAGCGCCCAGGCAAGTACCGACCCGGAGATGAGGACACCGAGGAGGAAACTCAGGGCCGCCCAGGCTGCCCACCACCGCCCGCGGACTCGTCGCCGCTCGACGACGAGCAATGACACCGCAGTCACTGCGATCGTCGCCGGAACCGTGACGATCGGAACGAGCACCGCCAGGACGCGGGCTGCGATCGGTAGTCCCGCAGACGTTTCGTTGGATCGCCCTGACGACCCAGGGTCCTCGTCGTAGCCGTCCTCATCGGACATCGTGCTCCCTTCACCGGAATTCGGTCGGAAGCAGTCTCGGAAACGCCTTCTCCAGGCCCCGGCGCGCGAGTCGACCGACGTCGGCCGCGGCCGGGTGTCGTATTGCATCCGAGAGGCCGCCTGGCTCGTCCGGTAGCTTTCGAACCAAGACCGCCGAAGTACGGCGGACGCGGAAGATTGGGGAAACAGTCGTGACCCGGATGAAGACGTACGCAGGAAGCGCGCTCGCTGCGCTGTGCTTGATCGGTGTCACGGCATGCGGTTCATCCGACGATGACGGCAGCGAAGCGGCATCTGGCACCGGTTCGCAGGCAGCCACTCCGACGCGTTCGGGTGCTATCGGTCAGGTCGATGGCCGCGTGAAAATGGAAATGGATTGGAACAGGGCACGGGAAAAGGTTGGGTTCGACAACCTGTCCCCCGCCCTGGGCTCTGTGACTTGCGAGGGAACGGGGCCGTCGTTGAAGGCCAATGTTGCATTCCCCGAGGGCATTCAGGTCCAGATCGACGCCGCAACCGAGACCGTTGTCGTGACGACGCCGGAGATACAGCCCGTCACGAATCCGATACCCGCGGAGGCTGTGACTTGGGGGATGAACGGAGTCGAATTCGACGGTGCCGGTGATGTGCAGCTTCAGTTGGTCGGGGAAGATTCCGCACGTCCTGGAAATGCAACCTTCCGCTTCTTGGTGACCTGCTGACAGCCCCAGGCTGTCCCATAGTTCTGAGGTCCTCGAGATGACAGTCATCTCGAGGACCTCGTGCTTTATGCGCCACCGACCTGTCGGCGGTCGCATCACGACCCGAACTTCTCCGTTCCGGAGTTGTTCATCATGGGCGTCGGGAGGTGCCACCACCAGAACTCAAGCGTCTCGCGGCCCGATCTCGATAGCTGCGCCCGGCAGCCCGGATGCGCGCTGCAAGGGCCTCCGGCGAGTACTTCATCGACCCCACCAGTGCCCCGAGTTCGGGCACGACCGGGTGAGGGGTCCGCGCATGAGCGAGCTGTTCGATGCGGTCGGCGAGAGAATCGATGTCCGTGTACGCGCGAGTGTCTTCTGCGACGCCGACGGTGACCGGCGCCTCGACTCCGAGTTCTCTTCCGGCCTCCTGGGCGTGGCGGGTCCACGCAGCGATGCAGGCCGTACGGTCGTCGTCGGCGAGTTCGGCGATGGTGTCGAGTTCGGCGACAAGCGCCTGTTCTCGTTCTCGGTCGTCTGCGTGGTGGCTGAGGAGTCGTTCGATCGCGTCGATGTCCTCGAGGTAGACGTCTTCGAGGCCTGAGTTGTACCAGTACTGGTCCACGTCCAGCAGCACACCGACAGGCGCGGTCCGCCGTCGCGGAAGGTCCTCTTCCATGACGGTTCCGTTGACGAGCTGGGCGACGAGGCCAGACTCCCAGGAGCCCGTGCGCCCGATGAGCAGCCGCTCGACCGACCCGACGTTCGCGGTGACGGAGGCGAGGATGCCGGCGAGCTCGTCGGCGAAATCGATGGCACTGCCGTCTTCTCGGGTGCTGAGGGCAAGTGCGGTCAAGGCCTCGATCGCCTTGTGCCGGGCCTTCGGGGCGACACCCGATTGGGCGGGCTGCAGGAGCGATGTCTCCTCGTCGGCAGAGGTGGGGTCTGCGCTGCGGGCAACGGCGCGCATGGCTTCCGGGAAGGTGGTCTCGGGGTGCGCGGCCTGATAGGCGCGGGCGGCTTTCTTGCGGGCCGAGTTCTTCGTCATGGCGGGCTCCGATCACATGGTCGTCGCGGCGGCCCCGCATCCGCCGCCACGGACATGTGACGGTTTCAAGGGGTTGCAGATCCGGTGGACCTTGCCCTCAGGCGCGGCCGGGGTGGTGATGCGGGCACCTGTCGGCAGCGTCGGGGTCAGCCATGCAACGTGGCTCTAGGTCACGAAAGTAGCAGAACGTAGCGGATCTCCCCTGAAAGCAGGAGATGGCTCGTCGTCGTGATGGAAATGCTTGCGTGAATGTGCAGGTAGATGAGCTAATGGGGGGTAGGTCGTTGTCTGTGACGGCCGGATGAGAGCGCGGAGTCCGCTCGTTTCGTGAAGTTCCGTGACCTGGGCTTTTAGGGTCTCGCTGGCCGTCAATTCGAGTAACGGCCCATTTTGGTGGTGCGACTATCGCTAATGACAGTTAGCGCCATCATCAATGCGTCCACCAGCGGTGGCTGGCGAAGGTGTTTTCGGCCCCTGCGGTGACCTGGGTGCGGCCTAAATACGGACAATCCCGGCACATGTTGGGCGCTCGTTGACGGCGGTCAACACCCCTCCCGCCGTCCGTTTTCTCCCCCTCGATTCGCGTCAATCGATGCATCCGCCCCTCCCCGATTGGCTCGATGAAAGGCTGCCTCGACGTCAGTTCAGGCTGAAACCGTCACTGTGACGGAATAGGGACGATTGCGCCCTCTGCCTGCGCCGACCACGCCACGGACTGAAACACCCCGCGTCCCTGCTCAGCACCATTCGACGAGTTCAACTGCCCCGACCGTCGAAGGAACCTGATGCCGCCGACCTTCCGCCCCACCTACACCTACGACGACCCGCACCTCACCCCGCCAGCCCCTGGCGTCGACCTGATCATGCAGGTCGGGCTCGTGCACTCCCTGCCCGGTATCGGACCCAAGACCGGAGGCCAGTACATCGGCATCCCCCGTGTCATCGGCCCGCTCCACTCCCGCCTATGGCGACCGCACGACCAGGTCGAGATGACGCTCCCGAACACTGATCTGCAGCTGTGGAACAACACCTTCCACGTCACCGGCCATCGTCACGGCGAGTTCAAGCTCTCGGAACGTCCCGGCTGGCACTGGCTGCGGTGGACGATCGCCGACCACCTTGCACACGACCTCCGGCAGGCGGCGGCCGCGGCTGACCTCGGGATCACCCCGGTCTACCCCGACGACCCGCTGGTCATCGTCCCCTGCGGAGGCAAGAAGGCCGCCTTCCCCCGCCCGGCCGGCGCCATGTACCTCTCCGGCTACCACCGACTCGCCCGACGCGCCGCGAGGGCCCTGACCAACGACCCGAACGTCAGGATCGTCAGTGCACTCCACGGCCTCCTCACCCTCGACCAGATCATCGCGCCCTATGACCTGCGCCTCGGACAACCCGGCTCGATCACCGCCGACCACCTCGAGGACCAGGCCAACCAGCAGGGACTCCTCGGCCGCCCAAACGTCGTCATCCTCGCTGGCCGCGACTACACCCGCCTCGCGCTCTCCATCTGGCCGCACGCCCGCACCCCACTCAACGGCACCCGCGGAATCGGCGAACAACAACACCTTTTGGCCCGCATCGCTGCAGGTGAACCGATCGGACAGGTCGGCTGAGTGGACCTTGGGCGTGCCGTGCGGTCGGGGTAGTGGATCAGAACGTGAAGATCGCGTCCCTGTACTCGAATCCGGGGCTGACTTCCATCACCAGATCCGTGGGGTCTGTGACGCTGTAGGCCACCTGGAACTCGGATTCCCGGCCCGGGAGTATCACGGTCGTCGGGGTCTCTCCGATGTTGCTCGCGGAGTCATAGATCTTGCTTGCTTCGCGGTTCCCGCTCTGCAGGGTCGTCGTGAAGAGCGCGGGGTCATAGTTTTCAGGCGACCCGTTGACGATCGTGATGGTGAAGGTGATTGCCTGGTCGCCAGGGTTAAATCCGGCGGCAGTTCCGCTTGGTGCGAAGGGCTCCGGCATCCCAACCGTGACTGCGAGACCGTTCCTGAAGGTGAATCCTTGTCCGAACTTCGCCGTCGCTGGCTCGTCGGAGGTAGTTGCTGTCGAAGCTGCGTCTGGGCGGTTGACGCCCGTTCCTGCGTCAGGTGTGGATTCGCCATCGGTTTGGCTGCAGGCGGTGAGTGTCGCCACCGCAACCAGTGCGAGGAATCCGAGTTTCCGGTATGGCATCTCAATCCTTGAAGTGTGATTTGGAGCACATTCCTGTTGATGGTGTCGATTTTGTTTCTCCAGGTGTTACGCCACCCGCGCCGGCATGACCTACGGTCCACAGAACGTCGGTGGCTCTCAGTAGGCTCCGTTTCGAGCAGGAGAGGAGCGGTGATGACGACCGAGACCATGCCGGGTGAGGCCATCGTCATCGCCCCACCGACCGCCACAGCAGTCGGCGGTAGCGAGATGTCGACACCGCCGGTCCTGTCCCCCGAGGCCAAGGCCCGCATCGTCGCAGCGCTCGAACAGCGTCACGCTCCGTCGACTGCCCGCAACTACCGGCAGGACTGGGAGAAGTTCACGGCCTGGTGCTCAGCCCACGGCCACCTCTCCATACCGGCGCACCCCGCCGTCGTCGCCGACTACCTCACCGAGTGCGCTGACCTGCGTACCGAGACCGGTGAACGCGCCTACTCGATGAACACCCTCGCCCGTTGGGTCGCCTCGATCAACTACTGGCACCGCGCCGTCGACCACCGCGCCCCCGGCGAATACCAACTCGTCAAAGACACGATCGCCGGCTTGCGCCGCACCTACGCCGCCGCTGGCGACCGCCCGGTCAAACGGGTCGCCCCGCTTGAGCTCGCCGAGATCGAGCACATCGTCACCACGCTGCGAGCGCAGGCATCGACCTGGCAGGCCCGGATGCGGGAGCGTCGCGACTCCGCACTGCTGCTCCTCGGATTCCTCGGCGCGTTCCGCCGCTCTGAACTGTCCGACCTGCAGATCCGTGACGTCACGATCCACTCCAGGGACGGCCTCCACATGCGGGTCCGCCGCTCGAAGACCGACCAAACCGGTCACGGCCTGGTGAAAGCCGCCCCGGTCGCCCTCACCCACACCGTGTGCGGACCCTGCACCTACCGCCGCTGGCTCGACGTACTCGCCGCCCACCAAGCCGACGGCCGACCCGGCATCATCCGACTGCTCCGCACCAGCGACGAACCAGCCGGCCACGTCTGCCACCTCCCCCACCCCGACCTCGCCGACGTCGACGTGCCGGTGTTCCGGCCGATCCGAGTCAACGGCAACCTCGCTGACACGGCACTGTCCGGGCAGGCCATCCACGCGGCCTACCGCAGGGCTGCCCAGGCCGGAGGCCTCTCCCCTGCGAAGATCGCCCAGCTCGGCGGCCACTCCGTCCGCGCCGGGTTCGTCACCGAAGCACTCCGCAACGGCGCCCAACCCCACGAAATCCAACGGCAGACTGGGCACGCCTCCCCCGTCACTGTCGGGATCTACGCCCGCGAGCACAACCCGCTGACGGGCAACGCTGTCACCCGCTTCGCCCGCTGACCGAAAGCTGTTCGCGAGCTGCTCGCCGCAGACCAGCACTGATCAGAAAACGCCGGTGAGCTGCCCCGAGACAACGGGGGCAGCCCACCGGCGTTTTTCCGTGGCGAGGCTCGCGCGGGCAGCCGACTACGTGCCGTACACCAGGGCCGCGATGGCGAGCACCGCCACCACAGGTGATCCGAACAGCAGTGGGAACTCCTCGACGACCCGAATCCGGATGACCCCCCGGTAGGAGAGGAACCCGAGCACGAACGCCACGACCGATCCGACCAACAGCAGCCACCACACCGGGCTCAGCGCACCAACCAGGTCCGGGACGAACGGCGGCGCCTCCGGCTTGATCTCGGGAATCTGGGCTAACGCGGGGGTGACAGACATGGAACCTCCGAGGTGGTGCGGGACCGCTCGATCGGACCGCCGAGCATGACGCTGATCTTCCCCTACGTCTTCTCCACGTGTTTCTCTCGTCAGAGATGGTGGTTAGCCTGGTCCAGCAGGTCGGATCAGAACATCGGCATCTGTTGGTCATCGACCGCGCGACGGCGTCCTGGCTGGTGACGCCGAGCCTGTTCGCGAGGCGCCGGCGCAGGCTCCGGCGTTGGATGAGGATCGGTCGTTTTTCCGGCGGACCAGCGTGCACGCGCAGCGTTCGCCCCGATCCCGGCCGCACCGCCTATCTGATCCCATGTCATCCCCGCGCGCAGAGCGCGCTGTACGTCCAAGGCCGGATTCATGCCGGCGAGGTGCTCGATCGCGATCCGGGTAAGCAGCCGCGCCTCGCTGTCGTCCCGCAGCTGGTCCGCCGAGTGGGCGCGGGCAGGGCCGATCGCACTGTCCACGATCCGGTCGAGCAGCACGTCGACCTTCTCCGCCAGCAGGTCAGCGGCGGCGGCGAGACGCTCGCGGTCGGCCCAGGGCTCACCCATGTCGGCAGTGTAAGCATCGGAAACGGCGCCTCGCATGAGATAGCGAGGCCAGCCGGCGGCTATCGGAGGAGGAAGCTGCGCGCAGTCGTCAGCGTTGGCTCGACGACATCCATCGCGTACACGTTCCAGTGCGAGCTGCCCCAGTTGTACGGGGCGTGAGCGGCGGGGTGACTGAAGTTCGCGATCGCGGTGGCGACGCCGGCGAACTGGGCGTACTCGAGCTGCTCGTTCGCCGGATCGATCCGCTCAACATGCTTGAGGTGCGGCGCGATCAGCGACCGAAGTGCCTTGCTCTGCAGGATCACCATGGTGGGCTCGAGGATCCGGACCGTCGCCGCAAGGTGCGGCAGGCATGCCCGGTCCATCGCCGGCACCTGCGCGGCCTGAAATCGGCGGCCCTTCGCCGAGTCGACCGGCCGCACCGCCGAGCACAATCGCTTGTTCACCAGGGCATAGCACTGCATGACGTGCTGCGGCACCGGGTCATTCGCCAGCGGTAACAACTCCCCAGCACGGTCATCGCCCAGGCCGCGGCCGAACGCGGCGCGCAGTGCACTGGTGGTGCCGAGCATGTGCGCGTGGCGGGCGCCGAACCTCGTCCCGATCGCTTCGTCCTGCTGAAGTCGCCGCGTCTCGAGGGAGATGTGCCGGTCCGGGCGCCCCATCTCCATGCCCAGCACCAGCACTCGCAGGGGGACGCCGTCTTCGAACATGTCGTAGTGCAGGCCCACGTGAGAGAGCTGTCCTTCGTAGAAGTCGGCATCCTTCTTCGCGGCCGCACTGCCACAGGCGGCACTGGATCGGCAGACGAAACCGCCCGCACCGAACACCGACCTGGACATGTACTCGTCGAGCTCAGCGATCCGCTGACGGGTCTGCACCGGGTCACTCGTGAACTGAGCCATCTGCGCAACCTACCGACGGCCGCCCAGCACCCAGCCCGACTCACGGATTGCCGTGCTGAAACACCTCGACCGGCCCACTCCTACGTTTGCCCCAGACCAGCACCGACGACCAGGAGAACACCATGACGACCCACTCCGACAGCCCCGCCACCGTCGCGCACATCGAGATTGCGCCAGCCGAGCTCACCCACATCACAGGCGCCGTGATCGTCGGCGCCCACGACGGCCACGTCCGCGTCACTGGCACCGTCGAACTGTCGGACGTCATGCCCAGAATGTTCAGCGTCGAGACCGAGGCCGGAACCCTCTACCTCGACCAGGATTTGCCGGTCACGATCGTCAACCCGACCCTCCAGTCGAGCGAGGACCGCGACGACATCGAGGGCCTGGCTCACACCGTCGGCCTGCTCAAGGCGTCTTGACCCCCACGACCAGCACATCGACTCGCCCCGGAAGGAAACAAGGACCGCAGTGACCACCACCGCAGTGACCACCACCGCTCACATCAACGAGGCCGTCTACATCGACCCGCGCGCCGGGAACGACAAGTTCTACCGGACCTTCACCTTCGGCTCCGCATGGGTTTCCCAGTACGGCCGAAACGGCACCCTGGGCACCTTCACCAAGATCGTCGAGACCGCCAGCCCCGAGGCGGCAGTGAAGGCCGCCGCCGCCAAGTTCGCCGGCAAGGTGAAGAAGGGCTACGAGCCGGTGCGCTCGGGTGGCGTCGAAACCAGCACCGTCATCACCGCGGACAACCTCGCGGTGCTCGATACGCTCGTGGAGAGTCTGCACAAGGGCGACGCCGTCGGCATCGTCACCGAGCCGGTCACCGCCGTCGAGATGGATACCCGCCGTGAAGACTTCACCGCTGCCGCTGTCGAGGCACTGACCGCCACCTCGTTCCTCGGGGAGCCCGCGGTCGCCGAGGACACCATGCCCTCCCTGCCGGTGCGACCGATGCTCGCCTCCGTGCAGCCCGCCGAGATCGTGGCGGACGCGATGGACTCCGACGACTGGTACGCCCAGTTCAAGTACGACGGCGACCGCGTCGTCATCGAAATCGACAACGGCGAGATTCGCGTCCTCAACCGCCAGGGGCAGGCGAAGGTCCGCAACGTCGGACCGTCGCACCTGCATCCGTTCAGCGCCTTGCACTCCGGGCGCTGGGTTTTCGACGGTGAGGTAGTGGGACGCACCCTGGTGCTCTTCGACCTCATCGTCGCCACCGACGGCATCAACACCTGGGCGCGCGAGTCCATGGCGTTCCCGGTCCGCCACCACACGCTCACCATCCTCACGGAGGTGCTGGGCATCCCCGCCGTCGACAAGGCCACGGAGGGCAGCCCGGTGGTGCTCGCGCCCGTCGCGGTGACCGCGCAGCACAAGGCTGACATGCTCGAATCCGCTGTGGCCGAGCAGCGAGAAGGCATCATCCTGCGCCACTACTGCAGGACATACGAGTCCGGTCGCCGCTCGACCATGCTGGTCAAGCACAAGCTCATCAAGGACGTCGACGTCGTCGTCACCGCCCTGCACCCGGTGAAGGACTCCGCGGAGCTCGCCGTCCACGACGCCGAGGGGAACCTCGTCCAGGCCGGTACCGCGTCCACCATCGGCAAGGGCGCAGTCGAGGTCGGTCAGGTCTGGGTGGTGACGTTCCTGTACGTCACCAACCCCGAGCACCCGCGGATGGTCCAGCCGCGCCTGATCCGCCAGCGCCACGACAAGGCCCTCACGGAGTGCCTGCTCGACCAGTTCGCCGACGCAGGCACCAACAAGGCCGTCTGACCAGCACCCCATCGGCGTCAGAAGCCCCCGACACCACCCGGTGCCGGGGGCTTCCTGGTGCTGGCGGGTGCGCGCGCCCCCCTCAGCGAACCGGCCGCAGCTGCCCGAGCTCGGCCCGCCGAGTCCCGTCCGGATCGGCCACCATGAGGTAGCGAGGTGACCAGCGCAGATACGGTCGGCCGCTCAAAGTGTCCTGACACCCCGCACGACCTGCGTATCGGCCCGTCCCCTGGCATTCCGCGGGAGGCGGGCCGACCCGGTGCTCACCCCGGCTAGCCTTCCCAGGTGACCGACAGACCCATCCTCACGCCGGACCAAGGCGATGCGAGCATGACGCCATGACGAGCTCCTACCCCCTCGGCGACCTCGTGCCGGCCATCGCGATCGGCGCGCGGTACAGGTACGACTGGCAGCTGTTCGCGGACTGGTGCACCGCGGTCGACGCGCCTGCGCTACCCGCGGACCCGCTCACGATTGCGATGTTCCTCGACGAGCACCCGGCCGCGACGGGAACCCACCGGCGGCGTCTGTCCGCGATCAACACCGTCCACACCCGCTCCGGTTACACCGCGCCCGGGACCGCGCACGCGCTGCGGGAACGCCTGACCCGCCGCACACGACCGCGTCCGGATCTCCGGGACGCCGCCGACGAGGTAATCCGCCGACTGCCGACCACAGGCTGGCCCGGGGGCCTCTTCGGCCGCCGCGACGCCCTCCTGCTCACCCTCGCGTGCAGGATGCGACTCTCCCCCATCCAGATCGGACGCCTCAAACGCAGCGACGTCACCTTCGACGGCCTCACTGTCCGCATCCCCAACCACGGCATCGTCGTCGACCACGACCCCGACGAGTCACCGCGCACCGACCCGGTCGCCGTATACCTGCGATGGGCCCGGCTGCAGGCCTTCACCGACCGCACCCCATCGAACCGGTGGCTCGGCGAGTCCCTCACCACCGCCACCCCGGTCACCGACGACACCGTCACCGGTCTGCAGCTCCTCCCCCCGATCCGACACAACGGGCCGCTGCTGCCGTCCTTCGACAAATGGGGCCACGCCAACGTGGGCCAGGCCGGACTGTCCCGGCGCGCAATCACCCGAATCCTCACCGCACACCTCACCGGCGGAACGCGCACCCGCGACCAACGCGCAGTGAAGTTCTTCGACGACGGCTGGGCCGATGCGGTCGAGGACGTAGTCGAATCCATCAGCGACGACGAGAACACCACCACCGATCCTGTCGAACCCCCAGAGCTGTCCAGCGAAGAGATCGCTACCCGCTACGAAGCCGGCCTCGCCGCGCGCCGCGGTACCGCCGAAGCGATGGCAGACCTTGAGCCGACCTTCGACGACCTCGACGACCGCACCGACGAACTCTTCGCCCGCATCCAAAAGCTCCTTGACATGACGACTGAGAACCCCTGATTCCACATCGGTGGAGGAGATTCCGACGTCGCCGTACAGTGCCAAAGCATGGCTGCCCGGTGGGATCATCTTGACTTGCGTGACGACCTCACTGCCGAATATTTCCCACCGATCGAGGGCACAACGCCCGACACCCCGGGAACCTTGTGGGGTTACGTGAGTGGGTATGGCGCCGGATGCGCAGTTCCCTTGGAGACATGGGTGGCTGTCGAAGACGGCGCCGCGGTCGGAATCCTGACGGTCCACGTTCGCCCAACAGCTCCGTCGGACAGGGGACACGATAAGCACGCCGTAGTCGATCTTGTGGCGTCTGAGGAAGGCTCTCGCAGTGGTCCATTCCTGGTGTGTACGGCGATCCAACAGCTGGAGGAGAAGGGCCTCCGGCTCTACAGAAGTGGGTATGCCACACCAGCGGGCTATCACCTTCTCAAGGAGAAGCTGAACCTCCTCGTTGACCCGAATCGCATTTACGAGGCCGCGGCAGAAGCGGGTGCCGAACCCGATTACGGGTTGGATCCAGGACCGGCGTACGTCGGATCGGCGGAGAAGAAGCAGGAAAAGCGGGTTCTGTCGAATCTCAAAAGGGCTCGTGAGCTCCTGGCCTACCGGCGGGGCGAGCTGCCAGACCCCGCCGTATAGATGGCAGGTATTTCGCGCGGTAGGTGACACGGCCGATGGTGGAGAAGGCTCTCTTTACCGTCTGCGGCCATGAGGGAGAAGCGGTTCGAGACCGGGCTGGCGCACCTTCGCGTCTACGTCGCAGAGCATGGTGACGGGCACGTCCCACGATCTTGGGTTTGTCCGGACTGCGGGTTCGCTCTGGGCAGCTGGGTTGCCCACAAGCGGGCCGCGATCCGTGCCGGCAGCACGACCCTGACCCTGGACCGCCTCACCCAGCTCAACGACGCAGGCTTCGAGGCCCGCAGCCCTCGCGGTGTCCGCGGCCCCACCTCGCTGCACCAGCAGCAGTGGGGACAGGGCCTCGACCGTCTCCGGACGTACGTCGCCGCGCACGGCAACGCTGACGTCCCGCGCCGCCACGTCACCGAGGATGGCTTCGCCCTCGGCATGTGGGTGCAGTCGCGCCGCAAGGAACTGCGAGCCGGGAAGCTCACCGCCTCGGACCGCCTGGAGGCACTGTCCAAGCTCGGGTTCATGGAGCACTCCGACCGCCGCGGAGGGTTCGCCGCACCCGGCCGGAATGCCGCCGCTGAAACAGGTGGAGAAGCGGTAGGCAATTATGGAGACACGTCGAGGCAGAACTTGGCGTAACAGACAACGGCACTGTTTTCCTCCCCTCGAAACAGTGCCCCGCCGGTCACCGCGCTCCTCCCCTCACCGCGGTGACCAACACGGCCCGGGCTCGCGTCTCCCTCCCCTCGACGCGAGCCCGGGCCGCACTCATCTCGACGCTCGGAGGGGCCGCTTCCCCTACTTGACGCCTGGCTGATAGACCCGGGCAAGCACCAGCCCCAGCACAGACAGCGCAAGGAATCCAAGCCACACCGGGGCGGCGGACGGGACCGTCAAGACAGAAATGAACAGCCCGCAAATCGACACAACCAGCAGGCTCGACCACACCACCGTGCGGACCGTAACCATGAACGCGGCCCTTGCGGCACGAGCCGCGCGGACCTGATCGATACCCGCCACGAAGTCCTTCGCGTGCTGGTTGACAGGGAACAAATTGCCGTCGGAGGTATAGGCGAACAAGCCGATCCCGTGCTCGTCTGCGTACCAGACGGCGTCCTGCGTGTACGGCGAAGGGGACAGCAGCTCCGCGAAGAACAGCATGTCCTTGGAATGTTCTGCGCCCCGCGCCCCGTACAAGCGTTGCAGATCCGGCCGCCCCACCTTCGAATGCATCCACTTCACTTGAGCGACTGCACGGCGGGCAACGACGTCGACGCCCCCGTCAGCGCCGCGCCCGGTCACCCTCGCATCCGGGAAGCCCATATCCCTCATCTGTGACGCCGCGAACTGCTCGGCGTCCTCTGGAGTGGTGATGTATCGGGACCGAGAATCCATGGCGCGACCTCCGGATCTGCCGACACTGTAGCCACTCGTAGCACGCATTCAGGTCAGATCAGGAGCCCAAACTCTGCAGACGTTGCAGCGTTCGCGGACGCATCAACCACTCCTCGAACTCCAACGCAGAGTCATCCCGCTCCCACACCTGCAGCCACTGCCGCCACACCCGATACGAGCACCGCAGCGACGGCGGCAGCGTCTTCTGCGACAGCGCGTACCGCACCCCGTCATCACGGCCCTGCGCCGGCCGCACCACCATCGGCCGACCCTTCACAGACCAGTCCGGAGCCTGTCCGGACTCAAGGAAACCAAGGTCCGCGAGCAACCCGTCATCCCACCCACCGACACTGCGCCGACCCTCCAACTGCATCTGCACATCCGGGGTGACCTCCCACAGCACCTGCGCGATATGACCGGCCTCGATCGACATCTTGTAGCCCCGCAGCACCTGCAGCATCCGCCACCGCTCCTTGTGCGTGATCTCCATTTCCACGGCCACAATCCGCCCACCGACAATCGCCGTGAAGTCCGGCCAATGCAGCTCCCCCGCCATCCCCACCGGCACCCCGAACCACCGCGCCCGGCCCTTCCCGTCAACCGTCGGCGACACCGTCACACCGGACTCGTCCGCCGCAGAAGAACCCGCCACCGCCACACCCACGAACCGCGCGAACGCCTCCGCCGCCTGCCCACTGTCATTCGCGCGTTCCACCGCCCGCATCTGCCGCTCGGACACCACCCGCACCCCACGGGCACGCATCCGCAGCGCCGCCTCCGCCACCAACAACCGGTGCAGCATCCGCTCCTCCGACGGCACCAACGCCCGCAGCTCCGGGAACCCCGGGGCCGCCGCGGCCGCCATCCCCGCCGCCGTCGGATACAACACCGTCCCCGCCCACCGAAGGTTGTCGGACCGCTCCAACAGCCCTGCCTCCCGCATGTACTGCACCCGCTTGCGCGCCGTCTCCCACACCCCGCCATAGAAGTGTTCGGCGGCGTGCCGAAGCGTGATCGCACCGAACGCGCCGGCGAACTCCAACAACTGCTCATCCCCCGGCGTCCGACGCCACCCGTGCCGCCGCACCGTCCCCGACGACATCCCCTGATTCCCCCGCCGAGCCGCCGCCGCCCGCCGCTTCCGCGTCATCGGAACCCGGTATCCCGCCCCCGAACCAGACGCCTTCTCCACGTACTCCGGCACCGACACCACTCCTCACATCACGTCCAACGCGCCAGCCCCAGACCCCGCAGCCACACCAGCCACAAGGCCCCCACCAACGCGCCCCCCACCCGGGGGCTTACCGCGCACACCCCATCACCCGCCTTCTCCACCTGAAACACTTGCGAAAAGCCCCCACTCAACCCCCGCCGACCACCACCACTCACCTCCACCCGGGGGTGTCGCGGGTTCCACTGGTCTCGTGCCTCGCCGGTGGAACCCTGCTGCCCCTTGTGGGTGTCGGTGCCCGCGCGGTGCGTGGGGGTCACCCCTTTTGGGCGGCCTTGGTGTGAACCCTGGGTTCCTCGCTCGCTCGGAACGCTGCGTGGTTCACGGGCCGCCCGGGGTGAGGACCCCCTCGCACCGCGTGGGTTTGTGGTGGTCGCCTCCGGGTGGGTGGTGTCGGCGTGACGCGGGGTTGCCTGTCGGGTCAGCCGGTGGCTGCCCCTGAGGTCAACCCGTGTGCTGGCGCAGGTGGGGTGGTGACCGTTCGGGGTCGCGCCGGAGGCGCTGCCGGGTACAGCCGACGGTCGGTCTGCCGGGTTGGTGGTCTGTGCTGGGTTGCGGGTGACCGCCTGCCGGCGGTGGGCCTCCGGCCCGATCGTGCGCACCTCACCTCGGGGCGCCGTACCCGGCTCGGTCGGACCGCGGTGATGGCGCAGGTTTCCCCTCTGGGCTGCCCTCGGTGGGTGACTGCCGGTGTGCGGGCTGCCCGCCGGGTGACCTCGGGCCGACCGACAGGTCGACCCGCCGCCCCGACCACGCTTGGCCGCACGCTTCCGTTCGAGGGCCGCCCCAAGGGGTCACCCCGAACCCGACCAGCAACGAGACCGCCGGCCAACCCGGGTCTGAGCGGAGCGAACCCCCACGGGCTTCCCCTACCGGCCGGCACCACCAGTGAGCCGCCCATGCAGCCGGACACCACACCCCGCCGACGCGAAGGCCACCCCACCCCGCCCGGCACACGAGGATGCGCCGCTGAAATCAGGAACCCGACCCCGCCGGAATCGCGCCCTGCAGCGACCACCGCCCGGCGACAGACCTCCACCCCGACCACTGGCCGCCGAGCCGACCTCCAGCACTCCCAAGCGAACCCACGGTCAACCCCAAACCTGCCCACACCCCAAACGGCAGCAGACCGCCGATCGCGCCGGAGGCGCCCCGCAGGCCACCCCTGCCCAACCCAGCCAGGCACACGTGGATGTGCCGCTGAAATCAGGAACCTGACCACGCCGGAATCGCGCCCTGCAGCGACCACCGCCCAGGCGAGAGTCCGGCGACCCGAGCGGCACCAGTGGCGCGCCGCCCCGAGAACGAACCACCCAACGACCAACCGCGAAGGTCAACCCCGGCCCCCCCTGCCGGGCGGCCGGGAGCCTGGGGAGCCGGCGCCCTCAACCCAGCCCACGGGCTGGGTTGCCCGGCCACCCTCCGGGTGACCGGGACGGGCACCGGCACCCCAGGACGAACACCAACCACGGCGACCACCTCCCACCCAGGGGCACCCGCACACCCCGCCACCACCCGTCAGGCGGCCACCCCACCCACCACACGTGGCTGGGTTTTGGGCGCGCGGTGCGGGCGTGGGCGGTGGGGTGTGTGGTTCGGGCACCCGGGCGGTGTGTCTATGTATTGTGGACGTAGACATAGTTTCGGGAGTCGAGAAGGCGGTGCTGTCCGTGAATGCGGTGGTCACAGACTCGGTGCGGGAGCAGGCTGCAGCCTTGGATGCGTTGCGTAGCGCTCATGCCCGCGAGAGCGACGAGCGTGGCCGGCTCGCGATGGCCACCGCGGTGACCGGTGCCGCGTTGGTGCGCGCCCGGGAGATGGACATCCCGTGGCGTCAGTGCCAGGAGGCTCTCGGCGGGATCAACCGGGCCGCTGCGAACGTGCGGTGGAAGAACGCGCGGGAGCGAGCCGCCACCGGGGTGGATTGGGACTCCTCCCCCGATGTGCTGTCCGAGTTTGCGGACCGCTGGGGCGGCGATCGTCCGCTGCGTGAGCTCCAGGCCCTCGAGGTCGCTGCGGAGTGCGGTGCCCGCCAGGCCGGCGAAGTGGAGCGAGCGGCGTGTGAGGCGGAGCCGGGCCGCCGGGACTACGAGATCGACGACCTCGTCGGTCGCACGGTCGAGGATGCGGTCGAGGCCGGGCGCCTGGCGCTGGTACGCGCGGCTCGCAGCGGTCCGGTCCCCACGCTTGAGGCATGGCGGATTGTGTCGGAAGCAGCTGCAGCGTTCCGCCCGCTGTGGCGGCACACCGACCGGTGATCAGCCTTGCGGCGCGGTGACACGCCGACGGGCCGGTGGCGGGTTCGCCGGTGGTCACCGCGTGTTCCCCGTACGCTGAGATCGGTCACGCCGCCCTCCGTGGTGGTAGCGGAATCCGATCGATCGAGGAATCCGACCGCTGTCCGCCCCCGCGGACGGTGGTCGCGGGGTTGTCGTCCACGTGCCTCTGGTGGTCGCCTGGACGCGAGCGTGACGACGGGGCCGGCTCCTTTTCGAGGAGCCGGCCCCGAGGCGTTTCCGGACCCGACGCGGGTGTCTCCCTCCGCCGCCTCGTGTCTCCCCGGGAGACCGCTGTCCAGCCAGGTCGCAGGGCATCGCCGGCGGTATGTCCCGTCGCCGGACTCTCGGGTCTGCAACAGGCGGTGAACCGGCTCGGTCCACTCGTGGCCATGAGCACTCGAACAGGCACCAGCGACCTCGCCTTCGCGTTCGCGGCCGCACCGCTTCCGGCAGTTCTCGGGATCGGCGCGCTTGCGCTCCTCGGTCTCCTCGCGCTGGGTGTCGCGCTGCACCAGCCGCGGTACGCGAACCTCGGCGCTAGAAGCTGCCTCTGGCGCCCGCTGACGGGCTCCGCCGCAGTCCTCGCCGCCACCGTGGCGGTCGCGTACTGGCTGTTCCCGTGAGAGCTTCCCGCTCCCGCCTGAGCGGAGGGCTCGACGAGGCTCACCTGCTCTCGCCGGACCCCGGTCGGCGAGGGGTGTCTCCTCGGCTCGGTCGTGTGGCCTCCGAGACCGCTGTTCGGCCCGCAGGCGGCCCGGAGGACGCGAAACGCGGCACGCCCTCTGAGCGCTCCGCTCCCCCTTTCTGGCACAGGAACCCCAGATTGGCTTTTTCGTCCGCGAGCGTGGCTCTCAGGCGGCAAAACGGGGGTCTCCCGTTCGCGTTCGGGACCCCAGATCTCCGATCGACCCGGAAACGCGTCAGCGAGCCGCTGACGCGTCGAGGACGCAAATCGGGCCCCGGGTCCGTCCGACGCCGTTTCGGGCGCCAGCGGGCCACGCAGGCATCCGCAGGCCCCATCCGGCGCAGCCCGCCAGCCGACCAATCGCGGCCAAGACGATTCGACGCCACCCGAGCCGCCCCGGTCGCCGACCTCGGGTCCGACGAGTCGCCCGTCGCCCGTGCCGCACGACTCCTCCGCGCCGCACGACTCCCCCGCGCCGCACGACTCCCCCGCGCCGCACGACTCCCCCGCTCCACACGACTCCCATGAGCCGTGCATCGCAGGGGAAACCCCAGCGCCGCACGAAACCAGGGTGACCCCTGGGATACACGCAACACGCCAGACACGCGATACACGCAATACCCGGGTAATACACGAAACACGCGACACCCAATGGGCACGAGACCGGCACGAATGCAGGGATACGCGCGAAACACGAGAACCGAGCGCCACACGTGGGCCACGCGCAAAACGCGAAACACGGGATACACATGAAACCCGCGCACTCCCCAAATTGCGCGAACTACCCGACACCCAAGACACACACGCCACACGCCAGAACCCGGTATCCCACGACACACGAGATACCCGCTCAACCCGAGTACGCCGGACCGCACTGGAAATGCGCGACACCCGCGATACCCGCCTACACCTCCCCTCCCCCGCCCCACCCGGATCCCGCGAAACACGCGCCCCCCGGCATTGCCCGGACTCCCCCGAGACCCGGGACACCCGCTTCACCCGCGCACGCCCGGACTCCCCAGCTCCGCTCGACTCCCGCGATACCCGACAACACCGGCTCTCACTGGAGACGCGCGAGACCCGCGATACCCGTCCGCACCCCCGCTCCCCCGCCCCACCCGACTCCCGCGATACCCCTGAAGCCCGCGACTCCCGCGAGTCACATGACTCCCCCACTCCCATGACCCCCGCGAGACCCCACCAACACAAGACACCCGCGAAACCCCAAGTACCCGCGAACCCCATGTGGCACGCGATTCCCCCGATGCACGCGTTCCGTGCAATACCCGGGCAATAGGGGTACTGCGTGAAACACGAGAGTCACACGAAACCCCACGTCAACCGGTAAAAAGGGAACAACTGGAGACACGCTCAACCGGGACAACACGCGAAACGCACGACCAACGCGACACCCAAGAATCATGCGGAGCTTGGGAACAGTGGGACACCCACGTCACACGCGATACCGGTGCAGCCCAACACACACACGAATCGCCGGTCACCCGCTATACCCTTCGAATACGCGATACCCGGAACCCACTGGTATAGCGGAATACCCGGCCAACACGTGCCACACCGGTCACCCAACGAACACACCTCACACGCGATACCCGAACCTGACGGGAAGAGTGGGTAACACGAGACACCCGCGTTACCCGGAGAGGGCGTGCCACCCACGAATTGCGGGTCACACGTGACCCCCGCAGTACCCGACTGATCCATGCCACACCGGTTATCCACGGAACCCTTGTCACCCGCGAAACCGGGGAAGCGAGGGCGACACGCGAGACACGAGATACACGTGGCATACCCGATACCAGTGGTATGCGTGATACCCGTGACCAGCATGGAACCAGAGAAATGGGGGAGACACTCTAAACACGCGCATCACTAGAAACCGGGTGGACACACGAGACACGCTGTCCACGCGTTACCCTTCAACCACGCGAACCTCTCCAATCACGGGAGTCACGCGCTACCACCGGACCCTGTGACACACGCGGATCGCGTGGAGAACCCGCCACCTACGGTTCTCGCACCACATCAACCACCAGAACACGAGGAGCTGCCGTGCAGCCTACGAATCTCGTCGCCCCCTCGCGTCGACACAGCGGGGGAGGGGTCCGATGAGCCTGACCCCTGCGGAACTCAACGCCGCACTCGACAAGTCCTGCTCGATGACCTCTCAGAAGGGTGGAGTCGCCAAGACCACCACCACCGCCCAGTACGCGAAGTTCCTCGCGAACGTCGGTGTGAAGGTCCTGATCGTCGACGCCGATACCAACCGCAGCATGACGGTCCTTACCGGCACCGGGCCGACTGTCGAGGACCCCGTCTCGATCGCCGACCTGATCAAGTACCCGACCGAGCCCAGCATCGTCGCTCGCGCTGCGCACCTGGCTACCGAACCGTGGCAGCCCGACACAACCCGGCCCTGGAAGCTCGGGGGAGCGCTCGTACCCGGAGGATCGGTTCATGTTGTGCCCTCACCGGGCGCAGCGCTGCAGGAGATCGCGGACGAGAAGCCCGCAGCCGCGCACTTGCGATTGTGGAAGGGGTTGCACGAGTCCGGACTGTCCTCGGACTACGACGTCGTGTTGATCGACTGCCCACCCTCGGTGGGGTCGACCACGGAACTCGCGATTCTCGCCTCCGGATGGGCCATCTTCCCGGCCCACCCGGAACTGCTCGGCACGGTCGGGTTCGCTGACGGCGTCCGAGCGGTCCAGCACTTCGCGGAGGCCTGGCGTCATCCGCTCGCAGTGGCAGGCGTCGTGGTCACCAAGGTCAACCGCACCACCGAGCACCGCATCGGAGTCGAAGGCACGGTCCAGTTCGTGAATGGGACCTGGCCTGACTCCGGCTTCGACGCCGACGATCCGCGGGACGCGTTCGCATCCGGGGTGTGGGCGCCGGCTATCAACGAAGCCGCGTTCGTCGCTGCTGCCAACGGTCGTGGCGAGTCTGTCGCCGACGCTCTGCCCTCGATGTTCACTGCAGCGGGGGAGCCGAAGATCAATACCGACTCGCAGTTGCGCCTGGTGTCCGCTTACATGCGGCACGCACTCAACCTTCTCGCGCTGCTCGCCCCGGAGCGGTACGAGGACACCATCGAGAAGCTCCAGAACGAACAGCTTCCTCAGGTGATGCGTGAGGTCCTGTTCGAGAGCCCGCTCAAGTTCACCGTCGAACCCGACGAAGACGACCATGTGCCGGCCGCAGACGCCGGTGGAGATGAAGGTGCGGCGGTTGCCGTGGCCGTTGCAGAAGGAGTTCAGTAATGGCGAAGATGACGTCAGGTCGACCCGATCGCTTCGGCGGCGGCACTCCGCCTCCGGCGTTCGTTGGCGCAACGGCACCTGCAGCAACGGCACCTGCAGCTGTCGAGCCCTCGCTCACTGCCGTCCCGGAGACGACGCCGGTGGCCGAGACTCCCGCACCCGCGCCGTCGGAGGTCGAGGAAGCTCCGGAACCGAAGGCCGCTCCGGAACCGACGAAGAAAAAGAGCACCACGTCGCGTAGCAAGCGGGTCGTCGAATCCACCAACAGCGAGGTCCGTCGCAAGTACGTCGAGTGGGACCAGTCGATCGAGGACGAGTTCCAGGACGGCTGCGACGACTGGTACGGCGACCGCGACCGCCGTGAGCGCAAGCGTCGCCTTGGCCGCCGCCCGTCGGACAACGCCATGGTCATCGCGTTGATGCGCCTCGGTCTCGAGACGATCGCCAAGGACCCGAAGGCCAACGATCGGCTCGAAGATCTGCTGCCGGTCGACGCACGGCGCCGCCGAAAGTCCTGATCCCCCTATATATAGAGCGCGGTATCCCCGGGACGACCACGTGTCTCCCGGGGATACCGCTGTCCGGGTAGGGGAGTGGTGCCCTACCACCCATACCTATCTCTGCATCGAGCTCTGCATTGAGCGAGGCCTATCTCTATAGGGCGCTGAAGGCGGGAGCGGTTGATTCCTCTAGTTGAGGTCACGCATCGGATCTGCGCAGGTCACAGCGCCGTCGAAGGTAATCCACGTGACGCGATCGAGCTCACCCGAGCCTGCGAGCAACGGTGTCGCCAAGGCATACCCGTTGAAACGGATCGATCGACGGTCGGGACTGACGATCACATTCGGCCCCCGGCCCCCCATGGCCCAGGAGGCGTGAGCCTTCCATCCAGTCCCCGTTTCATCTACCCACCCGAGGAGCACGGATGGACTGTAGGGCGGTCGATTGCTTCGCGGTTTCGGCACTTCATACTCGGCCTGCAAACCGACGTTGAGCGACTCGAAGACACCATCTTCGTTGGCGGAGTAGCCCCAACCCGTCCCGCTTATAGGCGGCGGATCTCCAACGGTCTCGCAGTGCGCGCTGGTCGGCGCCACAACGCCTTGCCAGCCACCAGCTACTTGTACGTGCGCTCCCACCGTTTCCATGAACTCCGCCGGTGGCATCGGTAAGGCGGCAGGTTCGTCGATCGTGCCCCCGAACCTGACCTGCGGCTTCTCATGTGGAACGGCTGCGGGCGTAGGAGAGGGAATGGTCGAAGTCTGGGTGGCCGTGCTGCTGGTGGGCGGGGAGGCTACTGGTGCGGTGGTGGATGCCCAGCTCGGTGTGGCGACGGTGGATGGAGCCGACGGCGCATCGGCGGTTTCCTCCGGGGACACCGAAACCTCTGGTCCGCACGCCGCGGCCATCACCGTCAGAGCTGCCAGAGCCAGCATCCGTCGCATCGCACAGTCCAATCGGAGGTGGGGAAGGAGTCTCATTCTCACCCGGCACAGTCACCGGGGCGGTTTCTACGCTGGGTGAGAGTCGGAGCATTCGCATCGTTGGTGGAGCCGAGAGGACGCGGCCTTACGAATCTCCCCGTCTCCCCGGGAGACGCCTGTCCGCCTCCGTGGTCGCAGGAGAGAAACCCGCCGGCGGGGGACACGTGCCCGAAGGTTCGTCGAATTCCTCGTGGTCAGCGCCGGTGGAGAAGCGACATGGTCCTATGTCGCGACCACCACGCCCAACCACCCAGGAGGACCGCGATGACCGAGACGATGCCCGCGCGATGGGACCGCGCAACGGCGACCACGCTCGCCCGTCTCCGCGAGACGACCGGCCGCCCGGTGAGCTTCCTGGTGACTCAAGCGGTCCTCCACGCGACGAATGACGGAGCCAATCTGACCAATTACTTCGCCACCCCCGCCCGTGGTGACACCGTCCGCACGACCGTCACCCTGCACGGCGACGTCGCCAGCAAGCTCGACTCGATCGCCGCAGCACATCCGTCGGCAAGAGGAGTGCGCAGTAGATACGCCGTGGTTCGGGCCTGCGTGCGATGGTGGCTCGACACCGACCTCGATGACCTGTCCGCTCGCCTGGGCGGGCAGTGGCTCCGAGTGGAGGCGCGTCGTGCCTGAACCCCGTCAACTGCGGAGACCGCGCCGGACCACCAGCGGCCCCGGCTTCGTCCAGATCCCCAAGACGTTCGAGAAGCAGTGCCTGGCCGACGAACTCACCCTCGAAGAGATCGGACTGCTCACCCTCGCGAACACCCATCCCGAGACCAAACACGTCGGCGTCCTCTACCGCCCGAACGAATGGAACGACGTGTTCGGCGGAACCAGTCACGTCGGGCGACTCCTCGACAACCTGCAGGCCAAAGGAAAGCTCGCCCTCGATGGGTACTGGGTCCTCATCCGCGGCTGGATGCCCACTCGCGGGTTTCGTCAGCCGAAGTACTTCTCCTCTGGTCTGTACAGCCTTGTGCACCAAGTCGACTCACCGCTGCTCCGGATGGTGATCGGATCCGAACTCCTCGGCCTGCGACTGTGCGACCAGACGCCCGCGGACCTGGAGAAGAACCGGATGTACCAGTACGCCTCGGAGTACTGGGAGGAAATCACCGGCTGCCCTTTAATTCCCGCCAGTTCGATGACCGGCGACCTCCTGCGGCCCCCGGAGGAGATGCTCGATCACCTTGCTGTGATGCCCGGCGCGGAAACGGCATTCAAAGGCCTCACATCGCGGTCGTGGTCCGTGATCGACGAGCCGCTGCGTGCCCCACTGCAGCGCTCACTGTTGTCCCGGTTCGGAGACAATCGGTTCGGGCATCTCAACAGCACCCGGCTCGGTTGACCGGCTCTGTCCGCTGCACCGTTGCATGAACGGCGGGCCCGCCACTGGTGAGCCCGCCGAGCTATATCCACGGCCGGTGGCTCCCAACAACTCCCGAGCGTCCGGTACGAGACGGTCAGCGCAGCCCACCACCGCCGCAGCCGCCGGCCGATTTCAAGGGAGTTGCCCATGCCTGCCACTCGTTCCGCAGAACGCACTGAGTTCCTCACCGATGTCTTCACTACCGCGATGGAAGGCGGGGTCTCGTACTGGGCATCAGTGCTCGAGTACAGGCACACCGAGTCGCCGCGGGCGGTGCTCGTTCACACCGAGGAGCTCATTCTCGATCACGAGACCATGAGCTGGGTTCCCGGTCCGGACGCGGAGGAACTTATCGTCGATCTCGATGTCGTAGCGCGAGGGATCAGTCGAATCGTCAAGGGAGAGGTCGACTACTTGCCCGAGACGCATCGCGCGCGGATCGCCGCCGCCAGCCGGGAGAACGACATGATGCCGGCGGATGGCCGACACGGTGACATCGACGCGGGGATCGCCGAGCACGTCGTGCAGGCAGCACTGTTCGGTGCGATCGTGCACGGTTGAGCATTTGGCTACGACAGGAACAAGCCCGTCCCGATCACGTCGGGGCGGGCTTCGTCGTGGGGTCGGAACTACCTTCGCAGGACGGGATTTCGAGCTGTCCACGAAAGGGCTCGGCGGGGCATTTGTCCGGTATTTCCGGTGGTGTAGGGGTGGTGTAGGTCTGCCATAGGGTATGCCGATTTCCGTCGGCCCCGATCTGGCATAGCCCTGCCATACCCAATGCCGATTCAGATAATTCGGACAGTCATGGGGTATGCCATCCGCGCGATGAACGATGGGTTCCGGAATCATCACCGCAGGTCAAGCCACACGCTCTGGAACGACGCTTGTGTGGCGTAGGGTATGCCGCCCAATCGGTCTGGCATAGGCGTGGCATAGGGGTGGCATACCCATGGCATACCGCCTATCGCGCGAATAAGAACTGAGATATAAGAACTACTAGTGGTCACCTTGGGTAGGTGGGGGGTGTGGGGGGAGGGGCAAATTCGCGACGAACCGTCGCCACACGAACGCGACCTGCGGCCAGCTCGACGCTGCGGACCCCACGAACCGTCGCCAGGCCGCAGGCCCGCTGTCCCGGCTGACGCCGGGACACCCAGACCGCCCCGCCTCTCAGACGCTCTGAAACCCCGATCGGGCACAGGAAACCCACCCCGCACCCTCCAGGCGCTCCACGGCCCGCACAGCCACACGGAACACCACCCACAGAACGCATCCCCAGGCGTCCATTTCCCAGCAGCTCGCCACGTGGTCCCCAGGCGGACGAGTCCTTCGCGGACACCGGCCCTGCCCGCCTCCGCTCGCACGCCCTCACCGCAGCAGGCAGCACGCCCGAGCCCGGTCGGCCACAACAGGGCTCGAACGGGACGCCGAAACCACTGGCCACACGCCTATTTCACCGCCCGACTGGACTGGAGAAGCGAAACCGTAGCCTTTCGCGCACCACCACGACCACCGATCGAAAGGCCCGGTATGCACACCCACGCAGCCGCGGACACCGAACTCGCCGCCGTCGTCTCCGCAGCGGTCGCAGCTGCCCTGCCCGCCTTCATCGACGCTGTTACCGCAGCCGTGCTGTCCGACCCTCGCCTCACCGTCCGGCAGGACGGCACCGCCGGCGCGCTCGCACCTGTGGATGCCTCTGCAGCTGCCGATCTCCGGGCGGTGCTGGCCGCCAACCCGAAGCACCAGCCGACCGACCCGGACGCGTGGGTTGCCACGGTCGCCGAGCACTACCCGGCCGCTGCGACCGCACTGGAGTGGGCGTGGTCCGAACGGTGCCCCACCGACTACTGGCGGCGCCTCCGCGGCGCGCCGGGCACCGCCAGGAACGCAGGGCGCAGCACGCGAAGCGAACTCGACCAGCTGCTGTCCGAACACTGCCTCGCGACCACTCGGGCTCACGCTGGACTCGTCGCCGACCTCAGCGCTGCAGTCGAGACTGTGCGGGCCGCGATCGCCGAACGGCACGCCCCGAAGGTGACCTACACGTGGCGGCGGAACCTTCTCGCCGCCGCCCACCTCGCCGGGGACGACCTCGGCAAGGCCGTCGCCGTCATCAGCTGGTGTCTGCGCACGCGCCCGCACTGGCAGCGCACCATCACCCAGGCTCCGTCGAAGTCCGCCTTCGAGAAGATGTTCGGGGACTGGCGCGCCGATGGACAGGACTGGACGATCGCCGATGTTGCCGAGCCCGAGATGGCTGAGCAGCTGCGCGATCTCGGACGGACCTGGTCCCGGTACCAGAGCGAGCATGGGGGAGGGGCACCTCCGTCCGTGCCGCGCACCGGCCGCAACCTCCACCGCGCGCTTGCAGGCGACGGCATCGAGGCGGTTCCGGCCGCCGAGCTCGCTGCGCTGATGCGGTGGTGGTTCGACGAGGGCAATGCCCGCTTCCACATCAGGGACGCCGATTTCCCAGCTCCTGAGGTTGTGTCCCGCGCGCTGCTCGCCATGCGGACCTCCCGCACCGCAGTTCCGTCGAACGGCGTCGCTGCCACCAACACCGCCGCCTCCGGGGTACGCGCCCACACCGACCTGAGCGAACTCGAAGGATTGGCATGAGCACACCCAGTAGCCCACGCAGCGTCGCTGCGATCCTCGGACACGTCACTACGATCGAGGTTCCGTGCCGGGACTGCGGTGCCCCCGTCGCGCGCCCCGCACAGCTTCCCGGCCGCCCGGACGGCTGGCGCGACGCTGTCCGGTGCCGGGCCCATGCCGCCGCAGCGGGCGTCGACGCAGCCTCGGCCCGGGCCGCCTCCGTCCGAGATCGTGACCGCCAGAACTGGTTCGACACGGTCCGCGCATTCAACGCGGTCGCCGGCTACGAGCACGCGAGCGTCGACGAGATCGACTCCACCAAGACCGCTGTCGCGTGCCGTCGCCTCATCGACTCCCATGCCGCGGCTGATCCGCACAGCGGTCATCGTGGTGGCATCGCGTTGATCGGGCCGACCGGGATCGGCAAGACCCGCGCCATGTTTTCTGTCGTCAATGCGCTCGCTCCCGGCCGCCGCGCGCTCGTCGGCAGTGAAGACAGCGTCCTCGCCGTCGACGTGCCGCCGTGGGAGCTCTCCGCCGCGATCACGACCCGGATCACCGGAGTCGAAGTCCTCGGCATCGACGACGTCGGGGTGTCACTGCGCCGGCCCGACGAGCGGATGCTCGCGTGGAAGGCATTGGCCGACGCGGTAGCCCGCGCACCGCACCCGGTCACGGTCGTGGTCACCACGAACCTGCAGGGGTGGACTGCGCTGACCGGTTGGGTTGGTGCGCAGGCCGCGTCGCGGTTGTCCGGGTGGATGCCGTTGGCGTCCCCGGGGTGGACCGATCGCCGCACAGGTAGAACGCATGAGCAGTGGCGGAACGACCTGCTCGCCGCCCAACGATCCGAGGAGCGAAACCGATGAGCCAGACCGACATCGAACTCCCCGAGGCACTCGAGATCCCGGCCCGCGGTTGGTTGCGGGGCCTGTTCGATCGCAGTGCTCCGGACCTTGCTGCGCAGTTGGAAAGTGCGGTCGCGGCGATCCGTTCGAGTCGTCGACCCGAGTACGTGGCGGTGTTCGGCGGCAAGGGGGGAGCGGGCAAGACGACGACCTCCACAGGTCTCGGGTCGATGCTCGCCGCGGTGATGCGTGACCGGGTGGCGGTTGTCGACTCCAACCCGGACAAGGGCACTCTGCGACTGAAGTTCCCGACGGGGCAGTCCGCGCTGCCGCTGCAGCAGCTCGCCGGCTACACCGAGCAGCTCCGCAGCTACGCGGATCTGCGGCCGTATCTGCTGTCCAACGAGCTCGGCCTCGACGCGCTCACCTCGACCCGGCACCGCGACATGGCCGCGGACGGTGTGGTGTACGCGGAGATTCTCGACTTCCTCACCGCCGACTACCGGATCGTCGTCGCCGACTGCGGCACCAGCGCAACGTCCGATGTGGCCCGTGAGGTCCTGGCCCGCGCGACGCAGTTGGTGGTCGTCACGCCGGCCCAGATCGACGGGTTCTACGCGCTGCTGGAGACACTCGATGAGCTGGTCGACATGCGGCACGCCAGGCTGCTCGGAGATGCGGTGGCGGTGATCAACGGGATCCATGAGTCGACCTCGGTGGACGTCGACAAGATCCACGCCGACCTCAAGCGGCGCGTGCGGGCGGTGCGCCGCATCCCGCACGATCCGCACCTGGCGGCGGGCGCGGCGTTCGACTTCGGCCAGCTGCAGCCGGAGACGAAGGTGGCCTACGCGGAACTGGCGGCGACGGTGACGGCCAGATTCCGGTAGCCGGCCGCGTCGTCGGCGCTGCAACAGTGTCGGTCCCGGTGGGCAGGGTTTGTGATGCGTGAGCGATCCGCCACGTGAAGTCGAGGGGGAGGGGTAGGCGATGTCGGGGGAGTTGAATCGACAGTTCAAGGAAGGGCTACCGCGGCGGCGGCGACCGTGCGTGGAGTGCCCGTGGCGCCGTGATGTCGCGGCGGGGAAGTTCGGGCGGGACCGTTTCGATGCGCTGGCGGGCACCGCGGGAGGCCCGGGGCGTGAGGCGGGCGTCGGCGCTCCGATGTTCGCGTGCCACAAGTCGCGGGAAGGCTCCGACAAGGCGTGCGCGGGGTGGCTTGCCACCGTCGGGGCCGACCATCTCGGCGTCCGGATCGCGGTGGTACGCGGGGATCTCGACCCCGCGGAACTGCAGCCCGGTGAGGGGTGGCCGCTGCTGTTCGACAGCTTCGAAGAGATGGCCGCCGTGCAGGCCGCGGCCGATCCTGTGTTCTGCGAGACCGGAACCGGTAGCGGTACACCGATGATCGAGGCCAGGGAAGGATGACACGAGCGATGAGCAGATTTGTTGGCCAGAGTGCGGTCACGCAGCGGTATGCGTTCTGTGAGCCCGTCACCGCTGCGGCGATGGGCAAGATCCACCTTCGGTCAACCGAGGGGCACCCGGGTTCGCCCTCGGGTTTGCCCGCCGGAACGGCGGCGCTGTGTGGCCGTGACCTTCGGTCCGGGTGGGATCTCGAGCTGATGGCCACCGAGGAGTCCATCGCAGAGGCTGGACGACCGCGCGCCACCGACGGCCATGTGTGGTTGTGCAGCCTGTGCGCTGAGCAGTACGCGAGGCAGGAGCGTAGCGATGTCGCCGACGTCTGACGTGTTGGGTCCGGGAGTTCCGGAGGTGCCGGGTATCGCGCCGGGTGTGACGTTCGGGTGGGTTCCGGGGCTGATCGGCAACGAGCCGGGCGTCGTAGTCGAAGGAATTCCTGGGTTGGTGGGCGGCGGTCCGGGCATCGTTGTCGGTGGGGTGATCGGATTCCCAGAGTCGGCGAGCGCCATCCCGGGGATGACGGTCGGCCTGCCGCCGGGGCCGATCGGTGTGGGCCTCGGTGACGTGGCCCTGTGGTGAGCGACTCGTCGGATTCGGTGGCCATGTTGTTGCTGCTGTCCTCGGTGGCATCGGGGTGTGCGGCTGTCGGTTTGGTGTTGATCGTCGTGACCTTGCTGGGCCGTCGTTCGCGGACTCGGTCTTGAACGTGCGTCGGATGCCGGGTGGCCCGGAGCCAGACCTGTCTGGTGCCGGTTCCCGTTCTTGGGCGGTGCATAGCCGGCCCGGCCGATCGTCGACCGCGACTTGCGGCACGCCGGGATGGGCGAGCGCGTGGCGATTTTCATCTCGGCAGTTCAGCACCGTGCACCAGTAGCGAAGTCTGCAACACACGCTGTACGCCGGCGGCATCGTCGGTTGCAGCAGTTCTCACCGACACTCTGGAGTACACGTGAACGCAGACAATCGAATCCCCGCCAGCTCCCCGTGGGGTGCTGTTCAGTACGGCAGCGTCGTCGCCGACGGCATCATCACCGTCTCCACGGCCGGACATGGGGGTGTGCGGATCAGCCCCGAACGGTTCAAGCAGATGCCCGCCGCACTTCGAATCGGACGACGGCGCTGGTTCGAGGAGGACTGCGAAGCCGCTCTCGTGGGACTCGCATTCGCCGACGACCTTGGGCTCGACGATCGTCGCCGGGCTCAGGTTGCGCAGTCGGTGGCCGACTGGTTCCCCACGAAGTGGGAAGCGCACTTCGGTCGCACGCTCGAGCCGGGGGAGTCGAATCTGCGGGACAAGGAAACCTTCGAGGCAGCCACGGCCGACCAGTTCGTCGCCGACAGCGCGCTGGGGGACTGGCACGAGGACGTCCCGGCAGGAATGGTCGGTGTGACCGCACTCCGCCGCAGTGACAACGTCCGCGGCAGGTTCCTGGTCGCCCACGACCGGTACTCCCAGCGCCACCGGTTCGGATACGTGATCGACGAGGCGGTCGACGTGGTGTGGTCGTCCGCACCCAAGCTCGCGGCGTAGTCGTCACCGGACATGGGTCGGCCCTCGGGGGGAGAAGGCACTCCCCGGGGCCGACCCGTGTCGTCTCCATGAAGACCCCGGCTGTCCGCCCGCTCCGTTGATCCCCGCCTGCGGTGCTGCGCTGCAACACCCGCGATCCCCGCTCGCGAACCTTGCGTCGACCAACAGGCACCGACAGTGAGGAACCGAATCATGGGAACCGACGTCTACTCGTCCGCCCGACTGACCATCACCGAAGAGAAGGCGACTGCGCCGACGTTCGACGAGATCGTCAAGGGGCTGCTGGCGATCCCCGAACTCGACGAGGTCGACGGATCCGGCACGCCCTTCGACACCGTCTTGTCGGCGCTGATGTCGATGATGCACGACACGACCGGCCCGGATGACATCGCGAAGGACGGCGACAAGTTCGTGCTCTCCGCCTCAGGACGGGGACGGCTGTACGCGATGGACGAGACCCTGCGGGTGCTCGCCGACGCCGGATTCGTTGGCGAGATCGAATGCGAGGACGAAAACAGTGACCGGTGGCGGTACCGGATCGACGATGCCGGGCGCGTGCACCGAGACGACGGCGAAACCATCTACACGGGCGGCCCGATCACCGGGGTGTGGATTGTGCAGATGCAGTACCCGGACGACCGCGATCTCGACCACGTCGCCGTCGTCGGCGTCGAGAAGGACGCTGAGCCGATCCTTGCCGGCTGGGCGCGCGCGGACGCCCGCGAACTCATCGAGCGGGGCGAGCTGGCTGCGTCGCGTATCGACCTTGACGTGGACGACGCTGCGCTCCTCGGCAGGTGGGCCGAGGTCGGCGGCGTGAAGTGGGATGTCTACCAGCCGAAGTGACCACTGCCGACGCGGTGCCGGGTGAAACACCCCGGCACCGCGCCACGCACTGTGGGGACATCCCGCCCCGACCGAAAGGACCGACCGTGCAGATTCTCGACTTCCCGACTGACCTGGCGTGCATCCACCGCGATTCGGCGGGAAGCCAGAACTGGGTCGGACTCACCCGCGGCCTGCCCGGCTCGGGCAAGAGCTCCCTCGCGCGGCTGTGGGTGCAGCAGGACCCGGAGCGCCGGGTTCGGATCAGCCGTGACGATCTCCGCGCCGAACTGTTCTCCGGCTCCGGCCAGCTCACCGAAGAGCAGGAGAAGGTCATCACCTTGACTCAACGAGCGCGGACCGCGGCAGCGCTCGTCCAGGGCCGCTCGGTCGTGTGCGACGACACCCTGCTCGACCCAGCACACCTCACAGCGTGGGAGGAGTTCCTCGCCCCGTTCGGTGTCCCCGTCGTCGTGGTCGACGTGCCGACCCCTGTCGACGAGTGCATTCGTCGCGACCGTGAACGCGGCGCCGCGGGAGGTCGACAGGTGGGGGAGGCGGTCATCCGCATGCTCGCCGACCGCTACGGATACCCGGGTGGGCAGTGCTGACCGGCAGACTCGTCGGGCAGGGCGAGCCGGACAAGGGGGCTCGTACCGTGCCCGCCATGAACAGTGCTGTCCGTCAATCAGAACCGCTGCCCGTGTGGGTTGTCGTGGCTGACACGACGGGACGGCTCGCCGCGCCCTGCCAGGCCGTGGGCATCACGGCGCACCGAGCGTTGCTGGTCGCCGCGACGGACGACGTCGACGCATTCGTCGCGGCGGCCGCGCGGTTCGGCGTGACTGTTCCGTCGCGGCGTCGCGGTGACCTCCTGCCGGCGGGGGTGGTGCAGGCGGTGTTCGACCCGATTGTCGGTACGGCTCGCGAGCGTCCTGGTCGGTTGCTCGCTCGATGTGGTGATGGCCGGGACGGTGCTGTCCTCGTCGACGGTGACCTGGTGGTGCCCTGGGTTGACCTCGGAGACCTGACCGCGCTCGCTGCCGAAGCCGCACGCACCGCGGCATAGCCGGGGACGTGCACGACCGCCGGAACGGTCACAGCAGTAGCGGCAGTCAGGGCGCGCATCGTCCGCCGGCCCGGTCTGGCTGAAACACGCAGGCCCCGGCTTCATAGCGTCCATCCTCGACAGCTTCCCGTAGATGCCCCGAGGAGAACCCATGACGGCGACCGACACACCCGATGCCTACCTGACCGCGGCGCTCGCCGACCATGGTGACCCGCTGACCGGCGACCAGTACGTCGAGCGCGTGCTGCTCGCGCGGCAGGCGGCGTGGGCGGATCAGCACCGCGCCGTGGGAGAGGCGAAGGGCCTCAAGCTGTCACGGATCATCACGCCGCTGCTGCCGGACTTCGTGCTGGAGGCGGACCTCGCGCACGTACAGCTTCCGCAGGCGACGCCCAAGCACCGGCCGCGGCCGCGGCGCTACCGTCCCGCGTCGTACTGGCAGGACCGCGTGAACAAGGTCGGCGCGCAGATGGAGACGCTGGCGGAGCCGATCATCCCCGACCGCGCCGCGGCGGGAGGCGCCGCGCTGGGCCCACGGCGAACCCGCAGAGTCCAACAGCAGGAGGACACACGGCTGGCCCGCTACACCCAGCTCCAGCGGCAGCACGGCCACGCGCAACAGATGCTGCGGGCCGCGCAGGCGCGGGAGGCGTGTCACACCCAGGGGTGACGATCACCCACAGAGACTGCGGCCGCCGCGTCGGCCGAAACCGGTGCGGCGGCGGCGAACGACTCACGTAGCGTGCGCCGCCGCACCATCCGAGAGAAGAGGGAGAAACCAGATGAGCGTGGATGGGTTCGTATTCGTCGACCTCGAAACCACCGGCACCAGAGCAGCCGAACACGAGATCCTCGAGATCGGCTTCGCGCTGTACTCGGTGGACCTCGAGCCGGTCGAGCGGTTCGAGATGCTCGCGGTCACCACCGACACCGCAGCCCTGATCGAGCGGGTCCGAAACGACCCGGCCTACGACTTCATTACCCGGATGCACACCAAGAACGGCCTGTTCGCGGATCTCGAAAAGCAACTCGCCACCCTCGGTGACAACGTCCCCGAGGACCTGTCGGGGTACGAGTCCGAGGTCGTCGACATCCTCGCCCGGTGGGGAGTGGACGGATCGACACCGCTGTGCGGGTGCTCGCACCGCATGGACCGTGAGTTCCTCGACCGGTGGCTTCCGAAGGTCGATGCGATGTTCTCGCACCGCATCATCGATGCGTCCTCGTTCCGGGAAGCCGGACTGATCTGCGACCGCGAGCGCACTCAATCCCGCATCGACCTCGTCGCCGAATACAGCACCGCGACCCACCGAGTCGCCGCGGACATCCACCACGCCGCGAACCTGCTGCGCGTCTTCCACGACCAGGCCCCCATCCCCCTCAGCGCCTGAGCGCAGCGCCGAGGGAAGGCGGTTCGATGCCTGTCGTCCGCGTGACGGCAGCTCGAACCGCCGCGCCGGCCCGGACCAGCGCTGTCCGAACGCCCGGCGCGAGGTGTGGGTGAACGGCGGTCTGAAACACCGTGACCAGCGGCATCAGAGAGTCGAGTGGTACCGACTTCGACATCGCCTGGAGGCCACAGTGACCACGACCTTTGACGAGACCCTGACGCGGCGTATCGCCGGCCATAATCGGCGACTCCGCGAGGAGATCGACGAGCGCACCGCCGAGCTCCGCGCGCTCGCCGCCCGCGCCCTGGCGCTGTCAGCGCAGTCGGTGGATCCGTCGGCGGCGATCGTCACGGTGCACGGCATCGACTCGTGGTTCGCGTTCGACCAGATCACCTGCACCGGCACCGCCGGGCAGACGACCACCCTGACTGGCCTGCCCGTCGAGGTGCTCAGCGTCGTGAGCAACGCGCTGTCGTCACTGCGGTCCGGCGACGCGGTCGCGCCGTGGAAGCGCGTCGATGACATCGCGCAGCTGAACGTCGCGGAGGCCCTTGCCCAGGAGGCCGGGTTCCCGTTCCTCACCGTGCAGGAGCGGATCGTCGCCGACCTCGAGGAGCAGACCGGTAAGTCGATCCGGAGGATCGAGATCACCAGCGAGGAGTACGACAACGGCTACTTCCCGTCGAGCCAAGTCGAGGTCGACTTCACCGACGGCGACAGCGACGAAGTGTTCGTCCCGGCATTCGAGGACTGCATGTACCTCGACGAGTTGAGGGAGCACACGGGACAGTTCGGCAGGAACACCCGGATCGTCATCACGAGCACCGCGCAGGGCATCACGATCGACTGACCTTCGCGCGCGGTCCGCACCGGGGGAGCGTGGGCCGTGTGCCGCTGGCGGGCCGAACCCGCCGGCGTACGCGCCGCGCAGTCTCCTGTCCGTTGCGCCCCGCCGGTCAGGCCATCGGAACCGCCGTGCGCACTGCAACACCCTCACCCTGCAGGCCGGACTCTGACTACCGACCAACACCAGCGTCGGCAGCAGAAACCTGGCGACACCCCTGAGCAGGAGACCCATGAGCATGAACCTCCACAGCCCGATCAGCCACACCGAGGTCGCCAACAAGCGGGGCACCATCATCCACGTCGGGCAGCAGTGGTGCGACAACAGTCCGACGCGGGATCCGATTCGCCACTTCACCATCGAGTCGATCGAGGAAACCTACGGCCACCACACGGCCATCTGCCGGATCACCCACGGCATCGATCGCGCCACCGGCGTCCAGGTGCTGATTGATCGGGTGGTGAACATCGACATCGACCGACTGCACCCGATCCGCACCGGCTACCGACGGGTCACCCCAGAAGCTGACCCGTCGTGACGGCAGTGGGGCAGGGCAGCGACATCGAGCCGATCGCCATCGAGTCGTACGACACCGCGATGATCACCTGCCCCTACTACCAAGGCGTCACGGGAGGACGGTGCGTGAGCGGCTGCTGGGAGGAGCCGCGGTGTCAGACCGACGAGCCGCACGGTGGATGGCGGGTGCGGGATCAGCAGGGCAGGTTCATGCCGGCCAGCCGAGAACAGCTGCGGGCCACCGCCGAAGCCCGACTCGACGACTACAGAACCCGTCGCCCATCCTTGAATCAGACCACCACCAGCACGGAGACGCAGTGACCAGCCAGAGCACCACCGACACCCGTACGGCCCTCGACGTCATCGACCTCGGAGCGCACCCGGACTGGCCGCTGCATCTACGTCGCCCGGTGCCGATCGAGTGGGCCGGCCGGACCTGGCCGACACCCGAGCACGCCTTCGCGGCCGCGCACACCACCTCGGCGATCGCGTGGGATCGCATCGCCGACCCCGCCACGAGCAGCGAGGCCGCGCACCGCATCGGCACCGGCGCGGTCCGCCGCGACGACTGGCCGACCGCACGATTCTCAGTGCTCCGCGAGATCGTCGCCGCGATGACCGCCGATCTCGTCGTCCAGTCCTCGCTGTCCGCGACCGGCGATGCCCTGCTCGTCGCCGCCGGCCCGGACAAGCTGTGGGGCCGGCACCGGGACCGCGGATACAAGACGCCGATCTGCCGAAACGAACTCGGCCGCATCTGGATGCAGCAGCGGGCGATCGGCCGCGGCGACGACCCGCACCGATGGATCCGGGCGGCAATGATCGGGCATCGCGAGCACCAGATCGTCGAACCCGACACTCGCCAATGGGTGCAGGGCGAGCTGTCGCGCCTGGCCGCGAAATTGACTGCCGAGCACGGCACCGAGATCGCGCTGTCGGGATGGTCGACCGGGGTGGGCATGTGGTGGGCGGACGCCGCCCATCGCGCCGGCCTCACCCTGTGGGCGTACCAGCCGCACCCGGAGCAGACCGCCGGCTGGCGAGCTGAGCAGATCACCGAGCACCAACGGCTCCTCGCGCTCGCCGCCCGCCGCGTGATGGTCGGCGGCCGCCCCGACAAGCGGTTCGACCACGAGGCGAGCGTGCTCATGCTGTCCGATGCAGACGTGGTCATCGCGGTCCGTGACCCTCGGATCACCACGGGCAGCACCGTCGCCGCGCTCCGCGAGCTGGCGTCGCGACGCCAGGTGATCACCGTCGACGTGGTCGCCCGGACCACGACGATCTCTGCGGTCGACCCGGTGTTCGCCTGAGCCGACCCCGAATGGGTAGCAACACCGGGAGGTGCGGCACGACAACGTGAGTCGTGTGCAGCACCGGGCTGCACCTGCTTGCGAAGGAGCCACATGGCCGACACGCTTCCCTGCGACCCCACCGCGGTCGACGCTGAGGTCACCGTGTACCTCAACACCACCGTCGACGGGTCCGGCCGGCCCCTCGGGATCATCGACGGATACCAGCCCAGCCATGCCCTCGCCCCGGTGCTGACCTACACGGTTCAGACGATCCCCACGGTCGCAGGAATCAACGCCGCCCTGGAAGAGGTCTTCTTCGACCTCAACGTCGGGGACGACCCGGCCTTCGTCGCCAACCCGAAACTAGCGGTGGTGTGGTACCGCCGCATCGAGCGTCGCCGCTCACTGTCGGTCGGCGATGTCGTCGAACTGCTCGGCAGACGGTACGCCGTCGCGCGGTCCGGCTTCCAACGGATTGGTGACGCCGTCACCCTCTCTTCCGCGGCACGCGACGAATAGCGTCCGGAGCCCCCGGCCGCCGTTCACCTCCATGGTGGGCGGCAGCCGCATCAGGGCTGGCCAACCCAGCTTGACCGACACCTGCCTCATTGGCGGATTGTGTCGGCTGGCTGTGGCAATCTGTGATCCACTGCGATCTGCCGGCACGAAAGGGAGTCGCCCATGAGCAGCGGGGTTCGCCGCACCAGTGCGGTGTCGCACCGAGAGGTCAACACCGCGATCAGAAGGGCCCGGGCGATTGCGGACCGGTTCCGCAAGCGCGACCCCGACGGCGCCGGACGGATCGATGCAGACATCGTAGCAGCGAGCAAGCTGCTGTCCGCCCGCGACCGGGAGCGCACGCGTCCGTGTGCTTTCCTGCACGCAGTTCTCGCGCTCAACTTCGCCGAGGAACTCGAAGACCGCTACGGACTCGACGGCCTCTCAACCTACGCAGCAAGCGAATTGATCGGCTTGATCGGCCGCACGTTGCGCATCGAGGTGCCCGCGGACATGCTATCCGCTCAGCTGCGTGCACACCTCAATGAACGGAACGCTGCTCTCCTGCACGCACAACGAGGCACACTAGCCGACTCCGATCTGCATCAGCGCCGACTTTCGATCCGGGCAGCGCGCTACGCTCTGGCCATCACCAACGAGCTGCGAGAAGACCTGATGCGCCCCGCATCTGCCAGCACATCGAAGAGGTCGCCCTCTGCGAGCCCATCACGCTCTTCCTCGGATGAACCGCGACGCGTGAAGGAGCAGAAGCGAACCCAGCAGAAGAATTCGAAGAACACGCACCGCGGCTCGCGCAGCACGAAGCAGGCGCGCACCGATGACATGCCGCGTGGCGCATTCGGGCTTCGAGCCAAGGAAGTGGAACGTCTACGGAAGAATGCGCGAGAGCAGCTCCCTGCTGCGACGTCGGGATCCAGCGCTGTGCACCGGAACCCGCGAGCGACAGCAGCCACGAAGGGCGTTGGACACGTGGTCTCCGGAGGGCTTCCCGGGACATCGAAAGGTCACTAGCGGTTCGGGGCTGTCCGTTTATCCCGGGGCAGGTGGAGCAGTCCGTGGCCAGGTTCGTCCCGTGCTGTAACGGTTGAAACACCATTTCAGGTCGTTCCTAGCGTTGCTGTCGTCATCACGGAGACACGACACCAGGAGGACCACGTCATGGCACGGATTCGAACCGAATGCACTTGCGGAACCTGGGACTGGCTTCACGAGCCTCACTGCGACCGAGCCCCCGGCTGCCACGCCGTACACGACGAGTACGCCGACCCCGAGGTTGACCTCACGGACGACTGGGAGCCCACCCCAGCCGACTACGCCGCCGCAGGCCTCAACGCCGCATGACCCATCCGTGACTGCTGCTCCGCCGCTCGAACGGCGGAGCAGCAGTTGATCGCCCACCCTTCACCAACTCCGGAAATGAGATCACCTTGTCCGACTCAGCACGCCCGAAAAGCACCATCGCGCAGATCGTCACGGCGGTCGCCGCCGTCGCCGTCTCAGTCTTCCTTGTCATCGGGTCCTACGTGATCGTCGAGATCGTCGACCGACCGGTCACCCTGACATCGGTCCCGAGCGCGGCCAAACAGTGGGTGTGCCTGCCGTACACCGAGTACGTCCTCGACCAGCACCGCGCCGGCCTGACGCCCGAGCAGATCCAGGCCACCCTCGAGGTCTCGGAACCGGACCGCGGTTCACAGCCGGGAGTCACCGCCCCCACCGTGGACATCGACGAACCGCGCCTCGACTCGATCGACGCGTGCGGCCTGCCCTCCGAGATCATCGCGGCAGCCGCGAAGTAGCGACAGCTGTAGTCGGGAACGACCCCGTCCCTCGCACCCTGATCCGGGTGCAAGGGACGGGGCCGTCATCGTCTATCGAGCGACGCGCTCACGCGCGCCGAGCTCCTTACCGAGCAGGTCGAAGTGCGTGAGCATCCGGTACCAGTCCTCGACATGGTGGTCGACGGGCCAGCCCGCCTCGAACAGACGGCGGATCAGGTCGATCTGCTGGTTGTACCGGTCGACCCACGCAGGCGCCCACACCGTGCCGTTCCATCGGCGGAAGCCGTAAGGCATGTGATCCCAGCCGCGGATGCCCGGCGGAAACGACTGCGAAGCAGCGGAAGTGGAAACGGACATGAGGCCCTCCTACGGGGCTCGGGCGCGGCGGAAGGCCGCGCGGGCGGTGGGTCACAGACAGTGACCCCGGGTCCTCATGTGGTGTGCAACGACGGTATCGACCGCAGGCAGACGCTGTTTCAGCCAGCGATCGGCTGGTGAAGCGGGTCGGTACCGTGCCGATCGCAGCGCACACCGGAGGTTGTCGGTGTGCGCAGGAAAGATGCGGCGCAGGTACGAGCTGTCCGACGTCGGCGGGTCGGGAAGGGTGAGGTGAGGTGACCGCAGTCGAGCAGGTCGATACGTTGCGGGCCGCGGTGATTGCGCTCCACGAGTCGGGATCCGCGACCGCGATTCTGTCGGCCGCCGCGCGATCGGCGCACTGGCACCCAGCCGTGGTCGAGCGTGTTCGAGCTCAGCTGCCGGCGTTCGCTGACCAGCTCGGCGCTCTCGGGTTCGACCTCACACAGATCGCAGGTCCCACCGCGCGAAAGGCGGAGCCGTCGACGGTGGCCGCGCCGCGGCACGGCTTCGGCGCCGGACCTGCCCGCGTCCCACTCGATCCGGCGCTGCGAACACCGCAGCATGCCGCGCCGTCGGCCGGATTTGCTGCCGGTCCCGCCACCCCTGCTACTGACCCGGCCCTCCGCCAAGGGACACCGAAACCCCTGCACACGACCCGAATCGATCGGCCCCGCCACGACGTCGAGATCCCTACCATCCCGACGCTGTCGGCCGCAGCCGTCCTCGGGCAGCCCTCCCACAAGCCGCCACTCGAGTTCGAAGGCACCCTCGACGGACTCCGCGGCGTCCCGATCGACGACCTCGCCGGCATCCGCGACGACGCTGGCGTTGGAGACAAGGAACTGCAGCGCCTCACCGCCGCCGGGATCGCCACGGTCTACGACCTGATGATGCGGGTGCCGCTGCGTTACATCGACCGATCCGAGGTCACCCCCATGTCTGCCCTGCGGCCGGGGATGAAGAACGTCGCCACCGTCGGCAAGGTGCTGTCCACCAAAGCCGACTGGGGAAAGAAGTACGCGCGCATCGAGATCGGCGCCGGCAGCTACCGGGTCACGTCGATGCAGTTCCAGCAGCCCTGGCTGGCGCAACGCTTCCGTCGTGACGACCTCGTGCTGATGTGGGGTGACGTCACCGAATGGGAAGGGTTCATCCAGATGGGCGGCGCGCTGATCGCGCCGATGCGCGATGCCACCGCCCCGTTCGTGCCGGTGTACCCGCAGTCCGACAAGTACCAGGTCTCGACGTGGACGCTGCACCGCGCCGCGCTCGACGCGCTGCGCCGCCTGCCCGCGCTCGACGATCCGCTGCCGGAGCAGATCCGCACCGCCCGCCAGCTGCCGGGCCGCCTCGAGGCGCTGCGTGCCGTGCACGTCCCGGACAACGCCGCCGACGCCACCTCGGGCAGGGACCGTCTCGCCTACGACGAGCTGCTACGGATGCAGTTGGCGATGGGCGTGCAGCGCAACGCCGCCCGGCAGCGGCCCGCGGTCGTGCACGCACCGACCGGCCGACTGACCCGCCCGTGGCTTCAGTCGCTGCCGTGGCCGCTGACCGGCGCCCAGACCCGCGTCCTCAAGGAGATCGCCGTCGATCTGCGGGCGCCGTCGCCGATGAAGCGGCTCCTGCAGGGAGACGTAGGTAGCGGAAAGACTGCCACGGCCATCGGTGCCATGCTCATGGCGGTCGAAGGCGGCCACCAGGCAGCCCTGATGGCTCCCATCGGCGTTCTCGTCCAGCAGCACTACGAGGAAATCGCCGAAACCTGCGAGCATCTCGGTCTGCGTGCTGTCCTCGTCCCGGGGAAGAACAAGCCGAAGGCCCGGCGCGAGGCGCTCGCCGGCCTCGCTTCGGGAGAGATCCACATCGCGGTCGGCACCACCAGCCTGCTGTCCGACGACGTCCAGTTCAAGAGCCTCGGACTCGCGGTGATCGACGAGCAGCATCGGTTCGGCGTGAACCAGCGTGCCGCGTTGCTCGCCAAGGGCCCCGGCGGTGCGATCGCCGACGAACTCGGCGCCACCGCCACACCCATCCCGCGTACCGCGGCGATGACCCAGTTCGGTGACGTCGACATCTCCATCCTCGACGAGCTGCCCCCGGGCCGGACCCCGATCAAGACCCGGTGGGAACCGGTGGTCCCCCTGGACGACCCGACCCACGAGCACTGGGCGTTCGTCCGATCCCAAATCGCCGAGGGCAGGCAGGCGTTCGTGGTGTGCCCGCTCGTCGCCGAGCCGGAAACGAAGGCAGGCCAGGAATCCGAAGCGCAGTCCGCGGCCGCCATGGAAACAGCGGCGGCACTCACGGACGGTGCCCTCGCAGGACTGCGGATCGCGGTGGTCACCGGCCGGCAGAAGCCCGCCGACCGCGCCGAGACCATGCACGCCTTCAGCATCGGAGAACTCGACGTGCTCGTGGCGACCACGGTGATCGAGGTGGGGGTGTCGGTGCCGAACGCCACCACCATCACCATCCTCGACGCCGGCAACTTCGGTCTCGCACAGCTCCACCAGCTCCGCGGCCGCGTCGGACGAGGTAAGCACCCCGGGTTCTGCGTCCTCACCGGTGAGGTGTCCGACATCGGGCAGGCGCGCATGGACGCGATGTGCGAGACCACGGACGGCTTCAAGCTAGCCAACGTCGACCTCGAGCTCCGCGGCCCCGGCGCACTCGCGGGCACCGCCCAGGCCGGGCACCGCGCCGGGCTGCTCGTCGCGGACCTGCTCGCCGACGCCGAGCTGATGCACGCCGCCCGCGCGGACGCGCAGCAGATGCTCGCGGCCGACCCGCAGCTCCTCCGCCGTCCGACCCTGCGCGCCGAAGTCGAACGCGCCTTGGGGGAGGACGCCCACTACCTGCGGCGAAGTTGAGCGCTATGCGGGGACGACATCGGCGGTCCATGACGGGTAGCCGGTGAGGTCCGTGCTGCACCACCATTGCCCGTCGCGCCGGTAACTGTTCGCGGCCAGGACGTCGTCGGCGAGCTGCTGGCCCCAGGTCGTGTTCTGGTGGTCGCTCACGGGGATCTCCCGCTCCCAGGCGGGAGGATCATTCGGGTGGCTGTCGGCGTCCACCGCGGTCAGATCGATCGTGTTGTCGCACGTACTCGGGTGCATGGCGATGGTGGCGGTGATCAGCAGCGACGTGTCGTGCATGGCGCATCCTCTGGTTCGGATCGGTTGATGCGCAGCACGTTACGAACGGAAAGTGCGGGTTGTTTCAGCCGCGGATCGGCGCTTAGAGCTGTCCACCAGGCTCGCGCACAGGCCCAGGCCAGGCGGGGTCGCGACCTAGCGGCCACTCGGTCTTCGGTGCAACACCACCCATCCAGCGAAGGCAATCTGTTGCCACGAAACAGGACATGATGCCCCGGCCATCCGGGCTGGGGCCCGACCCTCGAAAGGGGGGAGTGCGGCATGCGCACTCGTACTGTTTCCTCTCTTCACCTGTGCCCGTCTTGCGGACACGGAATCGTTCGTGCCCGCTCGCTCACGGCACGGGAGATCACCGACGGCGCACCTCAGGACAACCTGGCGGTCATCGGGTGCTGCGCCACCCACAGTGATCCGGCCATCGTCGCCGTGTACGTCCCGGCTGCGACGGTCGCTACGTGGCCGGTGATCACCGCCGACACCGCGATCGACTCGTTCTGCCCCGACTGCGGCGACACCGCGACCGGCTGCAAGTACCTGCAGCGCGAGGTGACGGGGCTTGCCGAGCTCGTGGAAGCGCGGGCACGCGCGGACGAAAAGGTCGGAATGGACTAGGTTTGGTCGCCGCACGGACGCTGCCCCGCCCATGAAGTACAGGGGCAGGCAGCTCCATGTTGGCGTTGCCCGATGGATCCGCACGATCGAGTGCCGCCCACTGGCCGGACAACCAGTGTCGGCTCCTTCGTCCTCCGACACGATCAAGTCCGTGCACGGTCAGCGCAGGCAAGAATGCCCCCCGGTCCGACAGGCCCACGGAAGTCGATTGCCACAGCGTTGCCAAGCACCGTCGTCGCGCCGCCCTCATGGAACGGGGAGCGCTACAGTGCGCGATGATGTCTCTCTGACGTACCGGCTGCTACAGGCTGTGTGCCGCCTGTCCGGACGGCGTGCACAGGCTCGCTGCTGGGCGTCTGAATCGGTCGTCGAGTGAGCCTTGTAAGGAGCGTTGTGAGCACCCTCGGTAGCTTCATCTGGTCGATCGCGGACCAACTTCGGGGTCCTTACCGCCCCAACCAGTACGGCAACGTGATCCTCCCGCTCACGATCCTGCGCCGCCTCGACTGCATCATCGAACCCGACCGGGAAACGGTGCGCGAACTGGCAGCGAAGTACGACAACCCCAACCGCCTGAAGGTCGAGGTCAAGAAGGCCACAGGGCGGCCGTTCTACAACACCTCGAACTACTCCTTCGCCAACCTGCTCGCCGACGCCGACGGGCTGGCGGACAACCTGGCCGACTACATCGACCGGTTCTCGTCCGACGTTGATGTGTTCGAGTACTTCGACTTCAAAAAAGAAATCCTCGCCCTGGAGAAGGCGGAACTCCTGCGCGAGCTCATCACCTCGTTCAAGGCCATCGACCTGCATCCGGATGTCGTCTCGAACGCCGACATGGGCGATGCGTTCGAGTACATCATCCGCAAGTTCAACGAGGCCGCGAACGAGACCTCGGGTGATCACTACACCCCGCGGGACGCGATCCGGCTGCTGGTGGACCTGCTCTTCGCCGAGAAAGATGTCGACCTGACCGAGGCCGGCATCGTGCGCACCCTGTACGACCCCACGGCGGGCACCGGCGGAATGCTTGCGCTGGCCGAGGAACACCTGCTCACCCAGAACCCGGATGCGAAGCTGAGCCTGTACGGGCAGGAGTACAACGGGCAGTCGTATGCGATCTGCAAGTCCGATCTGCTCGCCAAGGGGCACGATGCAACGAACATTGCCTTCGGTAACACCCTGACCGAGGACGCGTTCACGGGCCGCTACTTTGACTACGGACTTTCGAACCCTCCTTATGGAGTCGACTGGAAGCAATACGTCAAAGCTGTCACGAAAGAACGCGACGAAGCGGGCCCATACGGCCGGTTCGCGCCCGGCCTCCCGTCGACGTCGGATGGGCAGATGCTCTTCCTGCTCCACCTGGCCCACAAGATGCGCGCCCCGGAGGACGGCGGTGGCCGCGTCGGCATCGTTATGAACGGCTCGCCGCTCTTCAACGGCGCCGCCGAGTCCGGTCCGTCGAACATCCGTAGGTGGCTGCTGGAGAACGACCTGGTCGAAGCAATCGTCGCGTTGCCGACCAACATGTTCTTCAACACCGGCATTGCCACCTACATTTGGATCCTCGACAACACCAAGCACCCGGACCGCAAGGGCCTTGTCCAGCTCATCGACGGTTCGTCGTTCTGGACGAAGATGCGCAAGAACCTCGGTTCCAAGGGCCGAGAGATCAGTGACGCTGACCGGGTCCAGGTTGTGAAGCTGTACGCCGAGTTCACCGACGCCGACCCGGACTACTCCAAGGTGTTGCGCAACGATGAGTTCGGCTATTGGACGATCACCGTCGAACGTCCCCTGCTCGACGAAGACGGGAATCCCGTCGTCGACCGCAAGGGCAAGCCCAAGGCGGACACGAAGAAGCGTGACACCGAGAACGTGCCCTTCACCTACGGCGGCGCGACCGCCGGCGCCGCGGGCAAAGCCGAGGTCATCCAGACATACTTCGATGCCGAGGTGAAACCGCACGTCCCCGATGCCTGGATCGACTGGGCCAAGACCAAGACCGGCTACGAGATCCCCTTCACCCGCCACTTCTACAAGTACGTCCCACCCCGCCCACTCGCCGAGATCGACGACGACCTGGAGAAGCAGGTCGCCAAGATCCTCGACCTGCTGCGCGAGGTGGAGGGATGACAGACTCGGTCCGCCTCAAGTGGCTGCTGACGGAATCCGACGTCCGAGCGGGGGCCGATGCCGGGGTTCTTCCGCTCTTGTCGGTCTCGATCAGCTGGGGTGTCCGGCGCCGGGAGGCGTCGGACATGACCACACGGGCAGCGTCCGAGGATCTGTCCAACTACAAGCTCTGCCGCGCAGGCGACCTCGTCATCAACCGGATGCGGGCGTTCCAGGGAGCGCTCGGAATCGCACCGGAGGATGGAGTCGTTAGCCCGGACTACGCGGTGCTGCGAGTCGACCCGAGGGTCGACAAGCGGTGGCTGAACTACTTCCTCACCAGTGGATTCACTGTGGCGACGATGGCGAGCCTCGTTCGGGGCATCGGCGGTACCGAGGCTGGGAATGTCCGGACTCCCAGGCTGAACGTCAGCGACCTGCAGTCGATGACCGTTCCCCTCGTGTCGGCGGACGAGCAGCGCGCCATCGCCGACTACCTCGACCGCGAGACCACCCGCATCGACACGCTCATCGAGGAGCAGCAGCGCCTGATCGAGATGCTCCGCGAGCGGCGAGGTGCAGTAGTTGAGGAGGCTGTCGCCATCGTCGATACCTCCGGCGCGCGACTGAAACACATCATCCGATCAGTTCGGCAGGGGTGGAGCCCGCAATGCTGCTCCTGGCCGGCCGATGGGGTCGAGACTTGGGCCGTTCTCAAGGCTGGAGCGGCAAACGGCGGCTATTTCCGTCCGATGGAGAACAAGGAGTTGCCGGAGGAACAAACTCCCCGGCCCGAGATCACAGTAGTTCGGGGCGATCTGATCGTGTCGCGCGCCAACACCCGTGAACTTGTAGGTAGTGCAGCAGTGGTCGAGGGCGACTTCCCGCGGCTCATGCTGTGCGACAAGCTCTATGCCTTCTCGCTCGACGAGAGTCGAGCAGACTCGCGATTTGTAGCGGCAGTGCTCGGAAGCCGTAGATGGCGCGATCTGATCGAGCTGGAAGCGACAGGTGCGAGCCACTCGATGCTCAACATCAGTCAGTCCGACATTGTGAACCTCCCGATGCAACTGCCCCCTGTGGACGAACAGCGCCGACTCATGACGTACTTGAATAGTGAGACAGCGAAGGCCGACACGCTGATCGCCGAGTCGGAACGGCTTATCGAGCTCGCTCGCGAGCGCCGGGCGGCGCTGATCACGGTAGCCGTGACGGGGCAGGTCGATGTCCGGGAGATGGTGTGATGGCCGCTCACAACGAGGTCGTCTTCGAGTCCGAGATCTGCGCCCACCTTGAGTCCCGCGGGTGGCTGTACTCGGCAAGCGACACCGGCTACGACCGGGAGCGGGCGCTGTTCCCCGAGGACCTGGTCGCTTGGCTGCAAGACACCCAACGGCCGGCGTACGAGAAGGCATTGAAGGCCGCAGGGTCGCAGGCGAAGTTCCTCGACGTACTGACCACCATGCTCGACAAGCCCCTCGAACACGGTGGCGGGACGCTGAACATCCTGCGTAATGGCGTGCAGTACATCGGCGGTGGCCGGTTGAAGATGGCGCAGTTCCGCCCCGAAACCAGCCTCAACGCGACCACCACCGCCCAGTACGCGGCGATGCGGGTACGGGTGATGCGGCAGGTGCATTTCTCCACCGCCGACCAGCGGTGCATAGACCTGGTCTTCTTCGTCAACGGGATCCCGGTCGCCACCGTGGAGCTCAAGACCGACTTCACCCAGTCCCTGGATGAGGCGATCAACCAGTACCGCACGGACCGACATCCGCTGACCAACGGCCGGCCCGAGCCGCTGCTCTCGTTCGGGCACCGGGCACTGGTGCACTTCGCGGTCTCCAACGACCTGGCCGCGATGACCACCCGCCTCGAAGGCGAGAAAACCCACTTTCTTCCGTTCAACATGGGGCACAAGGGCGGCGCGGGGAACCCGCCGGCCGAGGGCGGGCGCTCGTCGACGGCGTACCTGTGGGAGCGGGTCTGGGACAAGGACGCCTGGCTCAGCATCATCGGCCGGCTGATGATCGTCGAAACCAAGGAAGAGTGGGATGTCGCGACCGGTACGTCGGTGCGGCGCACGAGCATGCTCTTCCCGCGGTTCCACCAGTGGGAGGCCGTGACGAACATCGTCGCCGCAGTACGCGAGGAAGGCGTGGGGCACCGCTACCTGATCGAACACTCGGCCGGGTCGGGGAAGACGAACACCATCGCCTGGACCGCGCACCGGCTGGCGCGACTGCACGTGGGCGACGAGAAGGTCTTCGACTCGGTGCTCGTGGTCGTGGACCGCACCGTGCTCGACGGGCAACTTCAGGACGCGATCCGGCAGATCGACGGGTCGGGGAAGATCGTGGCCACGATCAGCCCGGAAGACGTCCGCAAGGCGGGCGCGAAGTCGAAATCCGGCCTGCTGGCAACCGCGCTCAAGAACGGTGAGCTGATAATCGCGGTGACGGTGCAGACCTTCCCGTTCGCCCTCGACGAGATCCGCAAGGACTCGTCATTGAAGGGCCGGCGATTCGCGGTGATCGCGGATGAGGCGCACTCCTCACAGTCCGGCCAAATTTCCTCCAAACTCAAGGCCGTCCTGACCGCCGAGGAGGTCAAGGACATCGAAGAGGGCGGTGAGGTCGACGTCGAGGCGATCCTGGCCTCGGAGATGACCGAGCGAGCCGAGTCGGAGAACATCTCCTACCTCGCGTTCACCGCGACACCGAAGAACAAGACCCTGGATCTCTTCGGCCGTAAGAGCCCGGACGGGAAGCCGACCTCGTTCCACCTCTACTCGATGCGCCAGGCGATCGAGGAGGGCTACATCCTCGACGTGCTCAAGGGCTACCAAACCTACGACACCGCGCTGAAGATCGCCGGCAAGGCCGAGAGCGGCGACGGTGGCGAGGTGGAGGAGAGTGCGGCGCGTAAGGGGCTGATGCGGTGGGTGAAGCTGCACCCGACCAACATCAGCCAGAAGGTGCAGATCATCGTCGAGCACTTCCACGCCAACGTCGCCCACCTGCTCGAGGGCAAAGCGAAGGCGATGGTCGTGACCGACTCCCGCAAGGCTGCGGTGAAGTACAAGAAGGCGATCGACGCCTACATCACCAAACGAACTGCCATGGACGACTCGTACAACTACCGCACACTGGTCGCCTTCTCCAGCTCGGTGACGATGGACGAGGACGAGCAGTGGGCTTCGGAGTGGGGACCGCAACCGAGTAAGGACGACGAGTTCACCGAGGCCAACCTGAACCCCGGTGCAGGCTCGGACCTCGCTGCCGCGTTCAAAGGCACGACCTACACGATCATGCTGGTCGCCAACAAGTTCCAGACCGGGTTCGATCAGCCGTTGCTCTCGGCGATGTACGTCGACAAGAAGCTCTCCGGGGTCACCGCCGTGCAGACGCTCTCGCGGCTCAACCGCACCCACCGCACCGCGAGCGGGGAGCGCAAGCGCAAGACATTCGTCATCGACTTCGTGAACAAACCCGAAGACATCCGGGCGGCGTTCGAGCCGTACTTCACCGGTGCCACCCTGGAGACCGAGACCGACCCGTACGTCGTCGCCCACCTCGCCACCAAGCTCGCCCAGGCCGGCATCTACACCCCCGAGCAGGTACGCGGGGTCGCCGAACTGTGGGTCACCCGCAAAGGCAACAACGCGCTCTCGGCCGCGATCAGCCCGGCCAAGCACGACTTCCAGCGCCGCTACGCAGCGGCGCTCGAGGCCGACGACAAAGTCACCCTCAACACCCTCGACCTGTTCCGCAAGGACGTCTCCACCTACGTCCGGCTCTACGACTTCATGAGCCAGATCGTCGACTACGGCGACCCGTACATGGAGATGCTGTCGATCTTCCTGCGGCTGCTTGAGCGGGTGATCGCGGACTCGTCCTGGGCAGCGGAGGTAGACCTGTCCGATGTGGTCCTGGTCGGGGTCAAGCACAACAAGGCGGCCGCGGTCGACATCTCGCTCACCGGGGATGGTCAACTCAAGGGCATCAGCGGCGCCGGCACCGGCACCCGGAAGGACCCGAAGTACGTTGCGCTGCAGGTCGTCATCGACAAGATGAACGACCTCTTCGGCGCCGAAGCGTTCACCGAGTCCCAAGTCCGGGAGTTCGTGCAGGGCCTGGTGCAGCGACTGCTCGACTACCCGGACCTGGTCAAGCAGACCGCGGTGAACTCGAAGAAGCAGTTCATGGAATCGCAGGACTTCCAGTCGGCGGTGACCGAGGCGGTCGTCGACAACCAGGAGGCCCACAACACCATGGCCGACTACTTCTTCAGCGACGGCCCCGCCATCAGCGCCGTCATCGTGGCACTCGCGGATGCGTTCTACGAGGCAGCGATCGATCAGCAGACGCAGGTGTAGAGGGGCCCGACCCTGCACGGTCCCATGCGGGTCAGGCGAAACGGTGGCAGTGCCGCTGATTCGGTGTGGTGGGCGCGTTGGGTGGAGAAGTCGAACGGCAGGATCTGCGTGCAGTTGCCGCACCCCCGGCGGCACAACCGAATCGACTACCTCGAGGAGAACACCGATGGCTCTTCCCCAGCTGTCCCCCGAAGCACGTCAGCAGGCGCTGGCGAAGGCTGGCGCGGCTCGACGCACCCGCGCACTCATCAAGGAGGACCTCAAGAAGGGCCGGGTCGAGCTGCAGGATGTGATCCGGCGAGCCGAAACCGATGAGGTCCTCGCCAAGATGAAGGTCATCGACCTGATCGCAGCGCTGCCGAAGTTCGGGAAGACCAAGGCCTCTGCAGTGATGGTCGATCTCGACATCGCGGAGAACCGGAGCATCCGCGGACTCGGCCAGAACCAGCGAGGCGCACTGCTGCAGCGCTTCACCAGCTGACACCGACCCGTTGCTGCCGGCCCGCCATCCCGGAGGGCCGGCAGTCAGCGTGCAACACCCGTACGAGGCGGACGAAACCATGGCGGCATCTTCCATCCATCAGAAGGAGGCGCGACGATGCTGCAGATCACCCGCAACCCCGAGCAACCCCTCGACCCCGACGAGGTCGATCACCTGGCCCCCGACCACTTCACCGACCCCGACCAGGTGCGCTACCTGATCCTCACGCACGAGCACGTGTTCGCCTCGACCATGCCGGAGGTGACGATCGCTCCCTCGGTCCGCGTGGGACTTGTCGGCGACGGCGATCCGATCTGCGAACTCGTCGCATCGATCAGCCGAATCGAACCGGGCCGCGTCGTCACCACTGACCTCATCGTCACCGACCTCGAGGACTGGGCTCCCGACGCAACGGGTACCGGACACGAGCTGGCCGAGACAGTCCTCGACGAGATCGTCGACCTCATCAACGAGGCACTGTCGAATGCCCTGCACCTCGTAGCCGCGGGAGGTGCGTCATGATGAACCCCGGCAGCGGTGAACCCCAGCCGTATCCTCGATGCATCGATGCCGATGCACCCGCCGACGAAGGCGGGCAGGAGGATTTAATGGCCAAGGCCAAAGACACGGTCACAGTGAGACTGCCCGGGGAACACCGTGCAGTCTCCTGGTCCGGCGGTACCTTCGCCGGCGACCCCGAACTCGTCTCGAGTGCGCAGGGCCTCGCAGCGATCGCAGCGCAGGTCGAGGTCGCCCCGCCTGGCGGGTACGCCACCGCCGGCAACGACAGTCGACAGGCTGCGATGGTGGCGATGCTCGGCGTAGCCCGCGGACGCGGCATCGTGGTCGAGGACGACCCGGAACTGTGGGACGGCATCATCACCCCCGAACCCGACTCTGACACCGGCGGCGAGATCATTCACTGAGCGGAAGGTGCCTTCGCACATGGACTATCGCAGCACCCACGCAGTTGACCGGCGACGTGACCCTCGAGAACGCCGGCGGTCGCCGCGTCCGGTGACCGCGGACCGCGCGGACACCGGACAGAACATGACCGAGGTGATCCACGGCGAGCTGTTCTCCGATTACAAGCCCACGACGGGACCGAGATAGTCCGGGCACCGGGCACCGGGCACCGGGCACCGGGTCAGTGGGTGGTCCTCGCCTCGGTGATCAACTCTTGGGGCATCGCCCGCTGGCCCTCCCGCGCGCGGACCCACCGGACTGCCTCGCTGGGCGACATCCCCAGCACCTGTCCCAGCGCGGCAATCGTGGTGACGAGGGCTCCATCCACAGCGCGAACATCCCAGGCCCGCATGTCCCGGAATGTCGGGAGCGGACGCTGCGCTTGATCAGACACGTTCAATCTCCCACCGCGTAGGGCCGCCGACCACGACGACCTCTTCCTCGGACAAGCATCCCATTCCCGTTCGAGGCAACGACAGAATCCGCGAAGCATGGACCGTGCCGTGCAGTCGGACCGACACGTACTCGTCGTCGTCCCACTCGCGGCGCGCGAAGTACGACGACACCTCGCCGCGAAGGGTGAACGACGCCGCCGGGTTCAACGTCAGATCCGCCTGCTGCCGCTCACCTTTCGCGGCCGGCACCCACGCGGGAGCAGGGGAGCTGGTCGGAAACCACATCCCACGCGACACCGAGACCTCGGAGATCCCGCGCGCTGCGAGATGCCGTTGCGTGAGCGCGTACTGGGCCTGTACCACCGCCCGGGCCCGCCGGGCTTCCACCGACTGCGGCGGGTCCGAGTCGGGGTGGACAAACACATCCCGGACCGCGGACTGCATGTGCACCGCCGCGGGCGACATGTCCCGCTCTGTGTGCGCAGCCCACGCGGACATCGCTTGCGAGGCGACGGTGCGCCGAGCGAGGACCGCGACAGATCCCGTCTCGCTCGGTGTCACCATGCGGTGATCGACGCGCTCTCCGGTCCCGATCTGCCGCCACGGCTCGTCGTCGGCTGTCCGCCAGCACAACCCGGCCGCGGACTGACCCCACTGCGCCTGGTGGGGGGCCGCGAGAACTGCGCACTCCGCGTCGTCGAACAGTTCGCGGTCCTCGACGTCGGTCAGCTCGTCGCCCAACTGGACGGCGTTGTCGCGTTTGACCGGCACCGCGAACGGCTCGAGCGCACCCTGCGACAGCACGACTGGCACGGGCACTCCGTCGATGTGGTCATCCTCGATGCACGACCGCTGCGCTCGGTCGAGCGCCACGTCCCGATGGGCCGCGAACTCTGCGCTGCTCGTCTCCAGCGACCCATCCGCCCGGCGCGGGATGTCCGGAAGCCCCTCGGGTAGCGGCCCGTACCGGTCGTCCCGGCACACCGCCGTGATCGCGTCGGCGTCGGCCGCGGTCAGCGGAATGTCGTCGTACAGGCCGGTCGACAGGGATTGCGCAGCAGCGGTTCCGGCGGCAGTGGGAGCGGGTGTCGGGGGCGGAAGTTGGGTGCTGGCGGTGAGAGCGAGGCGGCGGGCGTCGAGGATCACCGAAGGGCAACGGTGGGAGGCCGCGGCGAACTGGCCGCACGCGGGGCAGCGCTCGCCGCCACCGCGGACCTGCGGAGGCTGCCACCCATCGGCGGCGGCCGGGTTCTCCGCGATGTCGGCGGCACGGCGGCGTGCGAGCCCACGCGTGACGAGCCGGCGGAGTTCAGTGGCCCGCTCCGGCTGTCCGCACTGCTCGTGGGCGTGGGCCTCGAGCATCAGGTTGTGCGCGCCGCGGGCGGTGGACGCAAGGTCGATGCGCTGCTGCTGGAGCTTGCGCAGCGCCTGGTCGAGCTCGCCGGCGGACTGGTCGAGCCATGCCTGAGACGTCGGTTGCCGGGCTGCGGTCGCCAGCCGCGCATCGTGGGTGAGCTGCAGCCGCCGTACCTCCTGCTCGGCGCGGTCGAGGCGATCAGCGGTGTGGGGGAAGCACCGTCGGCCGATACGGCACACGGGGCCCTCCTGGTCTGTGGGGTGCGGGTCGCGCACACCGTAGAAGCCCCGTTCACCACGACCAGGCGGTCAACTTTCTGTCGCAACACAGCACCGGGTGCGTTCGTAGCGTCCTCGGTCATGACCAGTACTGACCCGTCCACCGATCGCGAATCGGTGACTGTTGTGACCATCGACCACCGCCACGGCACCACCGTCTCGGCCCACCGCACCGAAGAGGGCGCCCAGCGTGTGCTGCACGAGCACGCCGAGATGTGGTGGCACGAACTCGCAGACGATCCCGGCCCGATTCCCACGATCCCGGCCGCAGCGATCGAGGAGTATTTCGCCCGGCACCCGAGCGAGTTCTACACGACCGAAGCCGTTGAACTTCAGGACTGATACGGCGCCCGCAGCTGCACCACCGCTCGCGGGTGCTCTGGCCGCCACTTCGGACACGCTCGACGACGCGCTGACTCAGGTTCTCGACGTGGGTGAAGGACGGCGCGCGGCAGGGTGCGCACGGGTCGGGTCCGGTGCGCGAGGTGGTGTGGCTGCGCACCCGGCTGGCAGGTGCGAGGGCGGGCTGGCTTGATCGGCGAGCGGTGCTCGAGATTCCCGTGCTCGTTCTCGACGAGAACTTGCAGGAGGTGGGGGAGTGGACGGTGGCACTGGCGTGTTGACGAGCTGAGGGGGCGTCTTCGGCTGGGGCTGTGTCCCTGGCCGGATGCAAGAGGTAGCCTCGAACGCATGTTCGATAACTGGGCGGCTGGGTTCGACCCTCCGCCGTACCGCGTTGTGGACCCGCCGACGCCAGTGATCGTGCATATCGCAACCGCTATCGGCTCCGTCGACGGGCGCCCCGCCAACGAGCTGCCACTCCGAGTGCGCGCGGAGGGCCTCGCCCTGGATCTCCAGGTGCCGGGGACATTGTCCGCGTGGGCCAGGGTGAATACGGGCGGCTGGATCTGCCGCTGCCAGTTCTCGATCCCGACCGGCAACGGCCGCGGCTACCTCGAAGTCGACCAATGGTGCCCCGCCGTAGCTGTCCGGCCATGCACGTGAGACATGCGGCGAAGTCCAGCGCAATGAGCCGTAACCCGCTCTGACGCTGACGATCAGTCAGCGCAGCTTCGGGTGGAGAACGTTCGTGGTCCCATTCGGCTCATGAATCGTCGACGCCCGCCGCTCCTGCTGCAGGGCTGTGCCCCGCGCTCCCGGAGCCTCACGGGCGCCGGCGCGATCCGGCTACCCGCAGAACAGGGCCGCTCGCGCCCGCAGCAGCTCCGGGTCGCCGTCGATCAGGCTGGCCGGAGCGTGCCCTTCGACGGTGGTCATCCACCAGCGGGCTACCGCCCATCCATCACCGTGCTCGGTGACCTGTCGGTTGACCTCGGCAACCACGGGGTGGACCCGCGCCCGCTCGACGTCGAACTGGAACGCCGGGAACAGAAATCGTCCCTGCACTTCCAGTCCGACGATCTCCCCGCGCGACCGCAACCGCGATGCGACGACCCGGTTGCTCGATCCGCGCGCACCCACGGCTTCGGCGACCTCCACCGCGGTGAACAAGGGCTGGCTGAGCACAACGTTCTGTTCCGCGATCTCGGCGCGGGCCGCGGCGAGGGCCTGCTCGACGAGCTGTCCGACGCCGGCCTCGGTGACTGCGGTCAGCGTCGGCCCCATCGACAGCAGGGTGGCGAGTTGGTCGCGGACGGCCTCGAAGGTGGGGCGGCGGTCGAGCTCGGTGAGGATCGCGCGCACGAACTCCGAATCGCTGAGGTCGGCGAGCTGGTCGCGCGGCGGCATGCGGTCCCTTCGTCGTCCAGTGGTAGCGGTGGCTACGCAATCTTGCCCCGTTGCGCGCGTTGCACCTACTCGATCACCTCTCGACCCCCTCCCTCGGGCGGACGGGACACCGAAACCACAGGTAAATCCGGTCGGGGAACAGGGAGAGAAGTTCGTGTGTGATGGGATCAACGATCCGGGAGGGCCACGTCGATGCCCCTCACAGCGCGGCGAGCGGCGCCGCGAATACCGGCGGGCGCTGTACGCGGCGCAGAAGGCCGCCGCCGTCGTCGACCCCACCGGCCCCGACCCGGACGACACCGTCCTGGTGGGGGAGTCCACGGCCGAACTCATCGCCGCCGCCCGCCAGACCGTCGATGACGCCTACGCCGCGTACACCGCCAACCCCACCGTGGAGTCGGTGCGCCGCTACGAGGCCGCTGTCCGCGACGCCGGCGCACTCATCGCCAGCCAGGTCGACGCCGAGATCGCCGGCCGACTCGACCCGACCGAACTCGGCCGAATCGACGCGGCCCGAGCCCACGTCAAAGAGATGCTCGCGCAGCAGATCACCGCGAAGCGCGCAGTCGAGCAGAAGATCCACGACCTGACCACCGAGATGCGCCGGCTGCCCCCGGTCGAACGCGTCGAGCGGCTAGCCCAGATTCGGGAGATGACCGACGAATTCAACTCCCGCACCGCGGCGATCCGCGCCGCCAGCACCGAGGTCGACAACCTCGAGCTGCGCCGCGGCGCCGAGGAAGGACGCATCGCCGCCGAAGTCCTGGGCCGCTACCGCGAGTACGGCACTGTCGTCCCCGACGTTCATCCGATGACCACCGCCCGCGCCCAGTCGGTCACCGCAAACGCCGCCACCGCGTTCCCCTCCGCATGGATGAAAGACTCGTCGGAGAACACCCGGCTGTTGGTGAAAGAGTCCAAGGCCCGCGCCTACTACCAGCACATATCGATGGTTCGAATCAGCGACACCACCGACTACCCCTACAGTGACGACCGTGCCAGCGAGCCGACCTGGGCGACCCGAAAGGCGATGCCCCCGGCACCCGACAAGTCACCGGTCGACCGGATGCGGGAACTGGACTGGCCCGACGGCACCAGCCCCAAGTGGGTCGCTGTCCGCGACCCCGAGACCCGTCGCTGGGGGTGGAAGCTGCGCATGACCAATAACGCGGTCGCGGTGATGTCCGAACTCCGGGTACCCACCTCCGTCGCCGGCCCCGATGAGACGAGGCGCGTCGCCATCCACGAGATGTCGCACCGCATGGAAGCGATCAACCCACGTATCGGGCCCGCCTGCTTGAGCTTCCGCGATCGCCGCACCAGCAACCCTGACGGCACCCTGCACCCGCTCCGGAAGTACGCGAAGAACGAGGTCGTGCGCCCCGACGAGTTCGTCGACGCCTATGTCGGCAAGGACTACAAGTCGGAGGTGCACAGCGAGGTGATGTCGATGGGCATGGAGTCGGTGTTCGGGGGATCCCACGGGGGACTCCAGGGACACCACGGGTACCGCGCCGACCCGGAGCATCGGAACCTGATCTTCGGGCTCTGCGTCACCGCCTGAACTCCGGCTGTCGCGCCTGCAACAGGGTGGGTTTTCGTTTCTAACGTCTCAATCGACCGAAATCGACTGAGACAGTAGAAACTAAGGGGAATTCACGATGGCGCACCTCCCGTACACCGCCACCCACCGACCGGCCGCCTCGGTGGTGCGCCACCGCACCCGCCTCGAGGTGGCGCGGCCACCGGCCCCGGCCACACTCGAGGAGGAGCTCCTCGCGAGCCTGGACGAGTGGATGGCACACCACCCGACCGCGGCCAGCATCGTCGCCGGCGTCAGCGGCGTCGCACTGATGTTCCTCGTCGCCTACGCAGTGGTCGCGTCGAGCATCTGACACCGCCCGCGGCGCCTCGACACCTGCACCGATACCAGTGAACCCACGGCACCGTCGGGGCATCTTCGCGCCACCACCACACCACCGCGGGGACCATCGCAGCGTCCACGGCAGAACCAAGGGCCTGCCGATGACCACCGTTGACGACGTAGTTTGGCTTCCCGCCGAGCTGTTTCTCCTCCAAGCGCTTACCCCGCGCCCAGGCGGGCAGGTGAGAGGTGGGCTGTCCGCGGATCGCCGGCAGGCGCATCGGGGAAACCCGCTGGCTGCGTGGGTATCCCCCGGCCAGCCGCGGGCGAACTGTGAGTGCAACACCCGCCGACCCTCATCGGCAAAGTCGTTCCCGACAGCACCGAGAACGACCGAAAGAGGTTGCCCGCCATGCCCGCTCCCGTGATCCCCACCAAGTCCAACTTCGCTGAGATTCACGGCATCGACACCGAGACCGGCTACCTCGTCGACGTCGACGGCGCGTTCCTCGGCGTGGACCCGGCCATCACCGCCACCAAGCACAAGCTGTTCATCTCCGCCGCGACCGCTGCCGCCCACCTGCTGCGCGCCCGCCCCGCCGCTGGCACCGCCACCGTGTGGAGCCGCAGCCACCAGCGCCTGTGGGACGCGATGAACATCGATCTCGGGCAACTCCGCGGTCACGTCCACCACGACGCCACCCGCTGGCTGCGCGACGCAATCGACCAGGCCCGCGTCGAGCGTCGCCTTCGCGAGAATGGCCAGCCCCTGCCCCCGCGCAACGCGATCTACATCAAGGCCCTGGCCAGCGAGATTCGCCTCGCGGAGCGCTCCGTCGCCCATCTGGCCGCCTGACCCCGCTGCGCCCCGACCTGACCCTTCGGACGGGGCGCAGCGGCCTCCAACCACCCATCTCACTTCGCCCGCCCAGGAGTCCGCATGAGCGATCAGCCACGTATCCGCGTCACCATCACCGAGACCATCGTCTACGAGCGCAGCTACACGCCCGAAGAGATCGCCGAGGCCGCCCCCGGACTCGGCGGCCTCACGCCCGGCGAGATCGTCACCGTCATCAACGACCACGGCGACTCCGAGGGGCACTTGCACGAGGACATGGAGCGCCACAACGAGGTCACCGGCGCAGTCGCTGAGGCGGTCCTCATCCACGTGTGACCAGCACCGCCGGCCCGTCGCTGGGAACTGCGCACGGGCTTGCCGGGCCGGAGCGCTGTCCGTCTGTTCCCGAGGGTTCGCCTCGCTTCGGGGAATGTCACAAGTTTTCGTGGCTGTGGCTGTGCAACACGTGGAGAGGTTCCGTCATACGTTTTGCGCATCGGATCTGCTCACACCCCCGCATTGAATGGAGAGCCACGGTGCACACACATACCGATAAGGCCGAACTTGATCTTGTTGCTGCGGTGCTGCTCGTCGTACCCGAGGCAACCACCATCACCCTGGAGCTCGCGGAGTTCACCGAAGTCCCCACGTGGGACACGATGGCTGTGCTCACCGTCGGAATGTACGGTGCGCTCGACGCGCTCGAACTCGACGCAGACGTCATCGCAGCGTTCTCCGCAGCGCATCCGCCAACAGGCCGGTACGTCATCGACATCGACGCCGCCCTCACCGCGCCCCTCGCCCCGCCGATCCCGCTGCCTCTGCCAGCTCCGACCGTCGAACCGATTGAGTGCCCGCGGGCGGCGTCGTGACCCAGCCGAGGCTCGCACACGCGACCGAGTGGGGGCGGATGTACGGCCGGTTTGTGGGGGACCTGCCGCGCGTGCCCTCGATCACGACCGTTCTGGGGGAGGCCCCGGACACTCTGCACGGCTGGCACGCCCGAGTCGCGGCCGACGCGATGAAGGCGTACCTCGACGGCGGTGACGCACTGGCCCGGTATCCGCACGTGATCGCCGCCATCGACGAAGCCCGCGCCCGCAACCGCGACGTGGACCGCGCAGCGCGCAAAGCGGTCGCAGGGACTGGTGCTTGGTTGGCCGACCAGGCGGCTGAGCGGGGCGATCGTGTGCACGACTACGCCGAACAGGTCGCCCGCTACTACCTCGGAGTCGGCACTCTCGACGAGATCACCGAAGCCCGGGATCGACTCGCCGCGCACAACGAACTCGGCTACGCCGCGCAGTTCGATGACTGGGTGATGAGATACCAGGTCCGGCCCGTCTTCTGCGAAGCGACGGTCTGGAATCACGACACTGGGGGATACGCCGGCACCATCGACATCGGATTCGAGACGAACGGTCTGATGATCATCGGCGACTACAAGTCGAAGGAATCGTTCGACAACCGCCCCAAGCGACTGGACCCCAAGGTCGGGCTACAGCTCGTGGCGGGGATGAACGCGCAGGAGTACTGCACCGACCCGCAGGCCCCCGGTATGTGGGAACCGTGGCGTTGGGGGAAGCCCGCGATGCTCGTCGGCATCGGCATTTCGGACACGGGCGTCGACGTCCAACGGATCAACCCCAACCTCCACGATCTGCTGTGGACGAAGTTCCAGCGACTGCGGGCACTGTGGCAGTCCCACCACGACGTCGACATGGCCGACGTCCTGTCTCCGCTGCGGCCCCCACCATCCGCCGCCCGATGGCCGGACGAAACCCTGGTCCCTCTCAACCTAGGCTCAGCAGGTGCCGCTGCATGACCCGTCGAGCCCCCCGGTCGAACCCGGGGGCTCGACCTCACGGCAGATGCGCTGTCCAGGGGCCTCCAGTGAGTGCCCGTGTCGTCCAAGAACATCGGTTGAAGCCAAGCGGAACGACACTCCCAACCGGAACTGATCGAGTGTCCGGACCAGGCCGCCCAGCACCCGCACAGACCGTGAAGGCGCAGGACAGTGCCATTGGAGAAACGCGCGAGCCGTTTCCAGTTTGATGCATCTATCCCATTACTCTCATGGGTGCGTTACGACACGACAGCTGGAGGATGAGAGTGGGTCAGCCGAACAAGGGACGGTTTCTCGACCGCCCGACCCCTTGGGTAGACCCACCCGCGCCGGGACCGACAGTCGTCATCGACATCGATGGCCCACTGGCCAACATGGACGAGTTCGCGCACCTGATTCAGGCCCCCAAGTACAAGGACCGGGACTGGAAGGCCTTCCACAGCCACTTCGGCGACGCCGCGCTCAACCGAGCTGGCGGGCGCCTCGTCCGTGACCTCGTCGACGCAGGCTTCACCATCGCGTACACCACCACGCGTCTCGACACCTTCATGCAGACCACGGACTACTGGATCCGGCAGAAGTCCCTGCCTCCGGGACATATCGAGTGCCGCGACTTCTGGACCGACGGCACCGTCCGCCCGTCCCTCGACATCAAGCGCCGGCATTGGTGGAAGTGGGTCGACAAGTACGAGGACCAGTCACCGGTCGTGGCCTGGATCGACGACGGTCCCGAAGCTGTCGCGATGCTCGCCGAGCAGGGCTGTCCTGTATGGAAGTTCGACCAGCTCGTCGTCGAGCACCTCGCCGACAACCTGTTGTCGGTCATCGAGCGCGGACCCCGCCCCGCGGACGAGCTCGCCAAGCAGCGCGCCGAAGCCCGCCCGATCTTCGACGAGGCCGAAGCGGAGCACCAGCGCAAGCACAAGAAGTGGCAGCAGGCACATGTCGCCCGAATGAAGCAGCGGCACAAGGAACGCCGCCAACGACGCGCCCAGTCGTAACCGGCCGCCGCCGACCGGTTGTCCTCGTTGACACCGACACCGGCATCGATGACGCACTCGCACTGCTGACCGTGCTCGCCTACCCCGCAGAGTTGATCGGAGTGGGCACCGTCTTCGGCAACTGCACCGGGAAGCAAGCCGCCGCAAACGCGATCACCGTCCTGGCCGCCGCCGGCCGCACCGACATCGCGGTCACCATCGGATCGCCGCGGACCGGACCCGCACCCACCACACCATCCCCACACGGCGCTGACGGTCTCGGAGACGCCGGGATGAGTCCCCCACCGGCATCACCCCAGCCGATGACAGTGCCGTCGACCAGATCCTGCGCGCAGGTGAATGCTCCGGACCCCGGTATCCCTGAACTTCTCGAGGAGCAGCAGCTGCTCGTGCACGTCCCGCGGATCCGGATCAGTCAGATAGGTGGCAGGTGTCCCGAAGTACGACGAAATCGCTTCGAGGACCGCAGGGGAGGCGGTGGGCTGTTCGCCACTGCGCAGTGCGTCCACCGTGGCCGCGTCAAGAGGAACCCCGAAGCAGTGACCGCGGCAGCGACGTCAGCGGACGATGCCTCCGCGACCTCGGGCCGATGCCAGACCCGGAACAGCAAAGACAGACGGTCTGACAACGAAATCGCCGCAGGTTGATCGGCAGTCGACATCGCTCATCATCTCCTTCTGACCTGCAGCGTCGGAGTCCCCGGACCAGAAAACACTATGTGACATCTCGCCTTGCTGGGGATCCACACAGGTCAGCGCGCCGACAAGTAGCGGTGGAACACGGCCGCGCCGCGTTCATAGCGTTGGCGTCGAATCCAACCCGCCGAGTTCACGCAGGAGAACTGCATGACCACCATCGCTGGCCTCGAGGCTCGCCTCACGAAGCTCTACGACGAGCACTCCAATGCGGATCTCGAGATCGAGACGACCAGCATGGCGCTGATCGCCGCGCTGCTGCGCGAAGCGGTCCCGACCGCGACGCACCTGCTGCTCGACTGGGGCGACCAGGGCCCGCACCACGACCTCGCCGATGTCACCGCCGCTGACGGCATGTCACTGATGGAGCAGGTTGAGGAGCGGGCGGAGGACGTCGCGGTGTACGTGACGAACCTGCGCGGCGCCATCGCCGACCGTTTCGAACCGATCAACCCCGAAGGCGGGGTCTACCGCGTCGAACTCGCCCGCTTCTGAGTTCAGTCGCTGTTCCGGCGGGGCTGCTCCAGGGGAGCGGCCCCGCCCACTGCGATCCGGCGAACCAGCGGCACTGCTCGCTCTCGGCGGCCGCACGTCACCGTAGCCATCGCCTGCCGCCCAAGAGGCCGGAGGCCTACGCCCAGTCCTCGGAAAGCACGACATCGATGCGTCCCGCTTGGGAATGCTCGATCAAGATCCCTACGACGTCGCCGCAGCACCGACGTCAGGCTGTCCGGGATCCGGCCCGCCCCCGTAGGGGCAGCCGGCCTTCCCGAGGTCACCCCCAGGTGATGCGGTCGGCCCCGTTCTCGATCGCCCAGACCGCAAGGTCGTGCAGCTGAGTGAGACGACGACTGTCATAGCCCTCGGCGCGGCCGCAGTCGATCATCCGAGGTGTGATCGCGCGCGCCGGTACACCAGCGGACGCGGGTGCGGCCAGCGCGAGGAGGGTGCGTCCGAGGAACTGCTCGCACGAATCCTCACCCCACAGCTCGTCCTCACCAGCGAGCGGCAGCTCACCAATCTCGCCCGCCCCGACGACGTCGCCCGCGCCGAGCCCCGGGAGCAGACCGAGCAACCGCAGCAGGTGACGTGCGTTCGCATTCGACGTATTCACCCACGGAATCTCCTGGTCGCCGTGCACAGGCTCGACCATGTACGCCCCGTAAGCGCGAACCGTCTCGGGATCGGTGCAGCCGGGCAGCGGCTCACGGGTGGTCTCGAGCTCGGAAACGCGGGCGTACGCGGCCTCCCGGGTGGTGTGCCGCTCCCGGCCACCTTCACCGTCGGTGACGTCGAAGCCGGTGGGCTCGATCTCGGGGGTGAAGGTGACCGACATGCTGCCTCCTGAGGGCTGGTGGTTCGGCGATTCCGAACCGGTGCAACCACTTTCGCTTCTAGCTCTGGCCGGTGTTGCACATGCATTCGGGCGCTCTCGGGGCACACGGCCGGCTGGGGTGTCGGTCAGCCAACGACGAACCCGACCAGTTCCGGAAGCACGACGTCGTCCGGTCGGTCGACCAGTCGCAGACCGTCCCGGCGAACCGGTGAGCCCCCCGCGTAGTACGTCAGCACCTGCGCGGCCAGCGCCCGTGTGGCCTCCTCGCGAGTCCGGGTTCGGCCGCGGCGCAGCCGAATGTCGGCGTCGAACACGACGGTGGTGTCGTGCACCGAGACCCGCCCCTCGTCGATCGTCGGGACGCCGGCCATGTTCGCTGCCCACGCGTACCCCACGACCTGCTCGAGGTAGGCCACCGCATCCTCGTCGGGCTCGTCGTCGAAGATCACCCCGAATCGGGTGTACCTGTCGAAGTCGACACCGGATGCGCTGAGCGGGCGCAACACGGCACCGCCCCGCCAGACGGGGAGCTGCTGCCGCATGTTCGGTCGGATGACTGTCATGCCCGACCACCGAGCGCAAGCGGCTGCACACCCAGCCCGTAGACGTCATTGATCGCCTCCTGCACCCACTCGACGCTGTCGGGATCGGTGCATGCCGAGAGCATCGTCGCGAGCGCCACCTCGAGCCCGAGCCCGGCATCGAGGACCTTCTGCGTGACGAGCAGGTCCGCGATCTGCGGCACCCAGCATCCGAGCCCGCCGTCGTTCTTCTCCTCGGCGTTGCGGGTGTGCAGGTTGCGGGCGACCTTGATCAGCTTCGGGTCTACCCCGGCTGCCTCCGCGGCGGTGAAGTCCGCGGCAACCTCGATCGCGATGGGGAACCGCCGCTTGATCGCGTCATCGAGCGGGCGGACGCCCTGGCCGTACTCGTTGTAGCCGATGACCATCCAGAACCCGTCAGCGGCGACGACCGGCTCGGAACCGGGCAGATCGTCGATGTTCAGGGTGCGGCGCCCGTCGGCCACCGACATGAGCACGGCCATGGTCTCGGACGGCACGCGGGAGGCCTCGTCGAGGAAGAACACCTTGCCTTCGCGCATCGCCCGGGTCAGCGGACCGTCACGCCATTCGAACCCGCCGTCGGGCAGCGGGAGGTACTGGCCGACGAAGTGCGAGACGTTGGTGTCGCCGTGGCCCTGCATCACGACAAGATCAGTGCCGAACGCGCCGTAGGGGACGGTGGACTTGCCGCCGCCGGCGGGGCCGTGCAGGCGCACGAAAAGGTCGGGCGAGTTGGCGCGCAGGTGCCGCATGAGGGCGACGTCGGTGTGCCCGGCGACCTGCCGCGGGTACATCGTGTGCCCGTTCGGCAGCACGATCCCGTTGCGCTCGCTGGGGTCGACGGTCAGGCCGGTCACCCGGGCCGCCGACGGTGCCGCAGTGGCAGCGGAGGCAGATACCGGCATTGGGGAGAGGGCCTGAGCGACCACGGCCTCGACGGTCGAGACGTCAGCCGACAGCACAGCGTTCTCGCCCTGAGCGACGGCGACCAGCTCGGCGGGGTCGATCTCACCGATCGCTGCGACGTCGAATGCGACCGGCCCGGCGAGCACCGTGTCATAGCTGCCCTTGGAGCACTTCTTCGTCCACACATCGGCCATCGCGGCGACCGCGGTGTCGACCGAGGCGTACTGCTTATTGGACTGAACGCGCATCCGGTTGCCAACCCAGTTGGCGAAGCCTCCGGAGGCGGTGGCGAATCGGAACGACGAGCCGTCGCGGTACACGAATGCCGCGTACACCTTCTGCTCCGGGCTATTCGGATCCTGGACGGCGAATCCGGCGACGGTCGTGGTCATGGCGTGCTTCTCCTGGTGGTGTGGTCGTGATCGGTGTGCCACCAACGTATGGACCGCCACGCCAAGGTGTTTCAGACCTCGAAGGCGGTGTGATCGGGTTGCGCCGGCACCCCCTGGATGCCCACCGCGCCCCTCGCTCAGGCGCTCCCATGCGCGCGCATTCCCCGCGTTGGATGCGCGCTGTCCGCGGCGCGGAGATGGTCAACCCAGAAATTGGGATCACCGGTGCTGCAACACCTTCCGCGTGAAGTTCGTAGTGTCGGCAGCGTTCACGATCGCGAGATGACGAGGAGCAGGGGATGCACTACACCGATCTCAAAGGCGCACCCGCCGCAGGCGAAATCTGGGCGCCCGGCCCGAAGATGCACACCGTGTGGGTCCTCACCGCCGACGAGCCGACCGTCGTCGACACCCGCACCATGACCGAGATGCGCTACCTGGCCCCCGAGCTGGGCGTCCCGCATTCGAAGAGTGCCGTCGCCGCCGCGCGGAAGGTCCTCGACGACTGCCCCGGCTCCGGATACCCGCGCATCCCCAGGCCTCGCGATGCGGCGGAGGCGGCGGCTGTCGGCCACGCCCGTACCGTCATCGCAGAACGGCAGGCATTCGACAACGACTGGCATCAGCGCCAGATCCGCCGTGGTCAGCGCGCCCCACTGAGCAAGAAGGCGTGGGCGGACCTGTTCGCAGCGCACGTCGCCGAGTTCGCCGTCGACAGCCCGGACCTGTTCGCGGCCGCCGCCTGAGTCGCTGAACCAACGCCTCCGACCCGCGCAGTCGGAGGCGTTCGTTCGTTGTGGGACGCGATCAGGTGCAGCGACTGATGACATCCGCGTACGCACGCAGGTAGGAGAACGCCGGACCGTAGAACACCTCGGTCTCCCCGGTGCAGCCCATCGGATCGACCTCGGACAGACGCCTCCCAAGGTCGGCGGCATGGCGCTTCACCCTGGCCTCGGCATCGTCCAGGTCGGCGCTCCGCTGGCCGGCGCGCCGTACCGTCGAGAGCGGCACCTCGGACACCCAGCTGTTCGTGATCTCCCACCCGCGGACCTCGCGGTAGATGCGGCCGACCTGGACGATCCGGGCGTCATCGGAGCGCGTTGCCGCTGTCCGCCCGACCTTGACCCACCCCGAACTGAATTCGAGGACGTACAGCACGCCATCATTCGCGCGCCGAGTCCAGGGGACTTCCGACGGCCTGATCTCGCCGAACTGAACGTCATTGATGTCGACCACGAGGAACCCTAACCCGCACGATCCACCGCGTCGTGGCTCACCCCATCTCCGCAGATTCGATGTGAAACACCCTCGCAGTCAACGCCATAACGTCATCCCCATCAGCATGACGACACATCCACGGAGGAACACATGAGCAGTGCACGAGCCATCGACCAGCTCGAGGTCATCCACACCTACAGTCGCGCCAACGCGATCGCGGACGGTGTTCTGCACGACGTCACCGAGCTCGCCACCGAGCAGGGCATCCGGTACCCGGTCGCGATTGCGGCCCACGCGTGGGATGCCGCCGTGACCTGGGACGCCGCGAACGGTGCGATGCAGGACGAGACCGGCCGCCAGTGGGACGTCCTGACAATGGCGGCCGTGGCGTTGCGTCGCGCCAGTCGGCTCCGCCTGACGGGCTTGCAGGAGTTCACCGTGTACGTCGTTCCGAACCGCCGCGACGCTGAGGAACCTCAGCCGGTCACCCTCGGGATCTCCGTCGGTCCCGGCGACAACTACGAGCCGGTGCTGACGATCACGGCCCCAGTGGACCGCTGACGCCGTTCACGGCAGCACCTCACCACCGCCCCGGAACGTCCGACGATCCGGGGCGGTGCCATCAAGAGAACAGACGGGCAGCGACCCCCGCCGGCACGCGATCGCGTGCCGGTGGCGGCACCGCCCGCCGCGCAGGCTGTCCGCCCCTGCCGTGGCCCTGCGCCGCCGCGCGCCAGGCGGGAACGGCCGGACTGCACCGCGGAGCGCTCGCCTGCAACACCGTAGGACCGGCGCCGAGACGATCAGTGCAATCACGAACCCACGACCGCCAGGAGCCCCGATGCCCGCCCCAGCCACTGCCTCGCTCGCCCACGCCGCGTGGGAGAGCCCCTCCCATCCGCAATGGCGGCAGCTCGGCTCCCGACTGACCGACTGGGTCGACACACTCACCCCGCGCCGCGACGTCCTCGTATCGGTGCTCCCTCACCATCCCGGCAGTGGGCAGCCCGCCGGTGTGTTCAACCACCGCACCGCCCGCATCGCCCTCGACGCCACCCAAGCGATGCCCGGCCGGCCCGACCCCGACCGAATCGATCTGCGCGACGAGCGGGACCGAGCCCGCTTCCCGGTGCTGACCGGCGTCCTCGCTCATGAGGCAGGCCACGCCACCCACACCAGCCGCCGCTACGGCCTGAGCGGGGCGGTCGCGGAGTGGGCAGCGCTGCTCGAGGAGCCGCGCATGGAGAGCCGAGTGGCCGCAGGGAACCCCCAGGCCCGCCGATGGTTGCAGGCCTCGGCGCTGCACCTGCTCGGGCAGATCGACCCCACCAGCACCGATCACGCAGCCCGCACCCTGGTCCTGCTCGGTGGCCGCGTTCTGGCCGGCGTGCTCGACGCGGAGTCGTTGCCAGACCTGGACGCCGTGCTGGCGCCGTGGCTGACCGTGGAGCAGATCGCGGTGATCGCCGAACAAACCGACCGCGCGATCGCCGCGGAAGACGGCGACACAGCGACGATCACCGCCGCGGCCGAGAAGATCGCCTCGCTGTTCGGGGACGATGCGCAGAGCGGTGGGACCGACGACGGCGACGATGACTGCGGTGCGCACCACGGCGCACCCGGGGACGGCCCGCTCGCGGCCGCACTGACTGCTGTCGCTGTCGCCGCCGCCCAGGAGTTGCGTGCAGCGGCCGGCATCGTCGATCCGTCTCCCGCGGCTGTGGCTGCCCGTGCAGCGCGTCAGGCCCACACCTCGCAGGCCGTCGAGGACCAGCGCACCGCCCGCCAGGGTTCGCACGAGTCTCGCCGCCGCCGCCCGACTGCTGACGATCACAAGCACGCGAAAGTCCTGACCCGGAGCCTCGAATCGGCGGCGTTGCGCGCTGTCGACGTGACCCGCACGCCGTCGTCGACCCCGCCGGGTCGTCTGCGAACCTCGCAGCTGGTGCGGCGGCGGGGACAGATTCATGCTCGGGTGCGGCCGACCGCGACCCCCTGGGAGAACACCCGCCGGCGGACTGTCGACACCCCGAGCCTGGTCGTGGGCGTCGCGCTCGACATTTCCGGCTCGATGGAGCCGTTCGCTGCGCCCACTGCGGTGGCGGCGTGGGCGCTGGCCCGGGCAGTACGGCAGGTCGGCGGCAAGGCCGCAACAGTGACCTGGAATCACACCTCGTCACTGCTCCCGGTCACGGCAGTGAGTGGATCGGTCCCCGTGCCGTCGATCGGCGGCGGGTCCACCGGCTTGCCGGCTGCGCTGCGCGTCCTCGACCGCGAGCTCGCCCTCGGCCGCGATCACGGCGCACGGATGGTCGTGGTGGTGACGGACGGTGACCTTCCGAACGATGCCGCGGTGCGCGAGGAGGCGGAGAGGCTGGTCGCTGCTGGTGTGCGGATCCTGTGGCTTGTGACCGAGGCCGGTGGGATGACGCCGCCCGAGGGGGCAGAAGTCGCCGTGATCGAGGACCCGAGCCGCATTGGGCAGCTCATCGGTGCCGCGGCGGTGACTGCGTTGAGGTCGGAAAATCGCAGGTAGTGGAAATAGCTCAGCCCCCACCATGTGGTGGGGGCTGAGGCTCTTTACGACTCGCGCCAGCGTGAGCATGAGCATCAGCGGCACGTACGGCATGTTTCGGCCGACCCGGCAAGCCGGGGTCTGTATGTGTGCGGCCCCGTGGGGCGCGGGATCAGTATGGCACAAGATGTGGCTTACGCAAAGCCCCAATGTGGCTTAAAAGTTGCTTCGTGATTCTGCTGCCTGCCATACCTGGTGGCTCATATGCGCCTTAGCCAGCACAAGTTTATGTTTCAATCGGGTGCGCCAACGATTCGGGACAAAGCAACAATTTGCACTCGGATTGCCCAAAGGTGATGCTGACGGAGCAACGAAAAAACCCCACGAACCCGCCTCGATTCATGCCCTGCGCAGCGGTGATCGTATGGTGGAGCGACGATCGAGCCATGCAATCCGCGTAGCGATAGCCCGGGGGGCGCGCGAGATGGAGGTAACCAGGGGTGGCGCAGTACGACCCAGGTGAGCAGACGGACCCAAACGCACGGAAGCGCGTCGACGAACTGCTTGTCGAAATCCACGAGTCGATGCCCGGCCCGTGGTCATTCGAAGAGTTCAGGACGTGGTTGTCTCGCCGCCGCGGCGTCCCCATCGAGATGCGGCCCCGACCGGACGATCAGCACGTCGACGCTCCATGTGGGTGGACCCTTGTCTGCGAGGACCGCGACATCGTCTACTACCCCCTCGACACACCTGAGACCCGATCACGATTCATCACCTACCACGAGTTCGCACACCTGCTGTTCAACCACGACGACGGTGAAACCGATCGCCACGCCCTGGCCCGCGAACTCGCTCCCGACGTGGACCCCGAACTCGTGAAGAAGGTCTTCGGCCGCACAAACTACGACCGACCCGAAGAACAGGAGGCCGAGCTCCTTGCCCTGCACCTACTGCGCAATGACGTCGAACACCTGGGCATCGGTGTCCGATCCAGCAACCCGAAAGTTGCCACGCGCGTCGGTCGGGCGCTACGGCTGCTTCGGGGTCGATAGATGACCTCGACACTGCCGGCCGCCATCGAGTGGCCGATGATGATCATCCTTCTCACCGTCGCCCTGCTACGGGCGCTGTTCCTACACTCGCGCCTCGACCAGCGATTGACGACCATGCTCGTCTTCTGGGGATTCTGTGCACTCCTGCGTGACCCCCACATCCAGGACCAGCTGGCCGAGCACCTCGTGGATCCGTCAGTTATCCGTCAGACAACCCACATGTTCGCCATGCTCGCCAGTGCGGCGATCATCGGCGCATGCGCGCTCTGGGCCGCCCCTGCGGAACGATCGACGACCGGTCTCGCCGCCGCATGGCACCGGCCCGAAACGCAGCCGATCGTCTATACCGTGGTCTTGACCATGGGACTCGCGCTCTTCCCGCTCTCTGCACCTGCCCGTGCCGCCGGACAGACGCTCGAACAACATGGCGGATGGCAGCTGATCGCCTACATGGTGGTCTATGCGGCCCCTACGATCGTCGCGATCAGCGCGGGGGCGGTGCTCCTCATCGAAGCGGCACGGCAAACGAAGAGTGCGCTGGCGGCCGTCGGATTCGCGCTGGCCGTCGTGGCGTGCGCGATCTCCCTGCTCGACTCCACCACCCGCATCATCAACGCCTGTTTCCTCTACGGCGGTCACCGCAACGCGTTCACAATCTGGCGTAGCGAATCGAACGATGTGCTGTTCTTGCCCGAAGTGACCCTCATCGCGCTCGTACTGACCGGCCCGCTGGTGAACCGACTGGCAGAGCGAATGGGACTGGACAAATCGAGCCGTCAGGTCCGCCGTCTCACCCCCATGTGGAACGACCTGTCCGGCGCTGTGCCGACCGTCATCCTGCAACAGCGCCCCGACCGCGCCGACGAGCTCGCTCAGCGAATGAGCATCGAAATCTGGGACACCCTAATCCGGCTTCGCGACTATCTTCCGCCGCGACTGATTCCCCGGCGCACCCCCGACCTGTCGCACATCCGTGAGCGCGACCGGGTCGGCGTGACAGCAGCGCTTGCGGTGCAGGAGGCGATCGAGGGCTATCGCACCGGGACTCCTCCCGAGTCGTCTTCCGCCACTCCCTCCGACCTCAACCATCTCGATCTTGAAGAACTGGCCCGAGGATGGGTACTAGCTCCTCACACTCTCCGCACCGAGACCGAAGAACAGACAACCACGGAAGGACATGGGCGGCCCGGGCTGTCCACACCACATGGCTGAGCACAACACCATTCCGCATCCCCCCAAACGACTTCCCATCGTCGGCGACGTACTCGGCATGGATCGCGCCAAGCCCAACCAGAAGACCCTCGTCATGCACGAGCTTCTCGGCCCGATCTACCGCCGCACGATCATGGGCATGCACCTGACCTTCGCGTCCGGCGCCGACGTCGTGGCTGACCTCAACGACGAGACCCGATTCCGCAAGCACGTGGGCCGGCCGATCGCCCAGCTGCGTGAACTTGCCGGCAACGGCCTGTTCACCGCAGACAATGGAACCGGCGCCTGGACCGCAGCCCACAACGTCCTCGTGCCCGGGTTCACCAAGGACGCCATGCGGGGCTACCACGACACGATGAGCGCCACCCTCGCCGAACTCCTCAAGTCCTGGGACCAACGCCCGAGCCAGGCCCTCGACGTCACATCCGAGATGAGCAAGCTGACCAGCGAGGTCATCGGCAGGTGCGGATTCGGCCGCTCGTTCGGCTCGTTCGATCGCGACGAAGTCGACCCCTTCGTCTCAGCCATCCAACGCGCTCTCGACTATTCACAGCGCTCGTCGATCCCACTGCCGATCCTGGGCAAGTTGCTCGGCCGCGCAGAGGCCCGTCAGAACGTCGAGGACATCGCCCACCTGCGCTCGGTCGTCGACGACGTGATCGACGCCCGACTGCAGGGCACCGGGACACATTCCGATCTGCTCGACCTGATGCTCAACAACCCGGACCCTGACACCGGGAAGAACCTCGACCGCGAAAACATCCGCGACCAGGTGATCACCTTCCTGATCGCCGGCAACGAGACCACGTCGAATGCGCTGTCGTTCGCGCTGCATCTGCTTGCCACCCATCCGGAAGTTGCCGCCCAGGTTCGCGCCGAGATCGACGCCGTGTGGCCGGATCGGTCCCGGCCGCAGCTGTCCTTCGACCAGGTTTCGAAGCTGCGCTACACCCGCCGGGTGATCGACGAGACGTTGCGTCTGTGGCCTGCAGCGCCGGGCTACTTCCGGGAAGCAATCGAGGACACGACCGTGGCTGGCGGCTACGAGTTCAAGGCAGGGGACTGGGCGTTCATCCTGTTGCTGCGTCTGCACCGGGACCCGGTCTGGGGGCCTGACCCCGAGCGCTTCGACCCGGATCGGTTCCTGCCCGAGAACGTCAAGGCACGTCCCGGTCACGTCTACAAGCCCTTCGGCACCGGGATTCGGTCGTGCATCGGTCGGCAGTTCGCGTTGCACGAGATGCAGCTCGCGCTGGCGACGATCGTGCACCAGTACGACCTGGTGGCCGACCCGGACTACTCCTTGGAGGTTGCCGAACTGCTGACCTTGCGGCCGGCAGGGCTCAAACTCGAGTTCCGTCCGAGGTAATGGAGCCGCGGCGGTGTTCGTCCACCAGCGCCTCGAGTTCGGTAACCAGCGATTCGAGGCTGCTCTGGGCGCCATCGCCGCCGCGGAAGCAGATGCCGTTGAGTTTGGCGTCGCGGGCTGCGATCAGCGCGCGGAACTGCAGGTCGTAGTTCGCGGTCCCCGGAAGGTCGATCAAGTAGTTCTCGGGAGCAGAGAACTCACGAGCGATGGCTGCGAGGAGGTCATCGCCCGCGCCCGGGTGGGTACCGCTGCGCAACGCGATGATGTCATCGGCGGTGATCTCTGTACCCAGATCAGCGGATACCGCTGCGGCGACAGACTGAGCAGACCGCTCGGACTGTCCGAACTCATGGGCGAGCTGGAACAGCCGGTCTACACGCGTAGCCACTTCGGCAGCTGTCACGAGTCGATGCCTCCTCTGCGGCTAGCGAATCGTTCCTCGAATCGTGCCGCTAGTTCTTCCGGTATGCCGTTTGCGCGGCCAATCAACCAGCGCCGGTAGTAGCGCTCCTCGGCAGAGGGTTCCTCAGGATCGACCGGTTCAGCAAGATGCGCGCTGAACGCGAATTCGATCATGGTAGGGATGCCGTTCTTCGAACTACGGTTCCGTTCGAGGATGTCGGTGACCCAGGTCCCGGTCAGGGAGGAAACAAAGCGCTGCAACGCCTCGGTGGTGCTGGCCAGCCGATGATTGCCGTCGTCTTCCTCGGCGAGGACAGTCAACGAATTCAGGATCTCCAACAGTTCCGTGAGCTGCTCGAGCGAAACAGGGACTTCCATCGGCCCGAGTTCGAACGCCGGCGCAGGGGAAGCTGGACGGACTGGAGGTTCGGGCAGAGGGGTGGGATGTCCGCCGGCCCACACACGTGCCGCGCTGCCCGGCTCCCATCGCAACGCATGATCGAAGCGATTGCGGGTGGTGGCGGTCGGCTCGCTGCCTTCCGCGCGCTCAATGCGCGTCTGTGTGGTGTCCGAGGGGCCACCAGCTGCTGTGACGTCGTCCTGCGTCATCCCGAGTGCTTCGCGGCGCTCGCGCACGATACGTCCGAAGCGGACGCGGTTGGACGCCTTCATGCCTCACAGCCTAGGGGACCAAGCGACATCAAAGCTAATTGATGGCGAAAAAAGTTCACGATCGACATGCCTCCTTATTCGCCACATGAGCTGCGGCTATTACATCTGTCTTGGACATGTCCTCTGTTCGAATGATGCCAGGGTGTCACTTTTGAAGCTGCACGATGGGACGGATGCGCAGCATTATGTCCGATAGAAACACTTGTTCTCCCGGCTGTCCGACGTGAAGCGACCGCTTCTCGCAGTACAGGCACGGTTCATGAGAACTAACTGTGGACGCTCCATTCGCGTGAGATCTGAAACACAGCAGCGGCCCGTTCATAGCGTCGAATCCGACATCGCATCCCAGCCACATCGGAGGTTCACATGACCGCTCCCGCCGCCACCCGCATCCCCGCCAGCCGCGCACTCGGCGCCGACATCAGCGCCGCACGCAACGTCCACGATGCCCTCGAACTCGCCGGGCTGGCCTGGGGGATCGAAGAGCACCCGGCCGATAGCTTCGCCCTCACCACCCCAGGTGGGGTCACCATGACCGGCATGCCGGGGATGCGCTTCTTCCTGCGTTCGGACACCAAGGAGGCGTTGCACCTCGGCGGTGCCCGGTACACACCTGTCACCAACGCGGACGCATTCGCCGCCGCCGACGCTGCGGTCGCGATGGGCGCCCGGTTCGCCACCGGCGGCGCCTTGCGCGGGGGTCGACAGACGTACTTGGAGCTGGATCTGCCGGATGCGGCGGTGAAGGTCGGCGGCAAGGATCTGGTGGCCTTCACGCTCCTACTTCGCACTGCCCACGATGGGTCCGGCCGCGTCTCGGGCGAGGCCCGAGTGAAGCGTCTGGTCTGCACGAATGGGATGACCGCAAACATCGGGTTTCCCGCTACGTTCGCGATCGGTCACACCCGTTCCGCGCACGATCGACTCGCTGCCGCTACGACGATGGTTCAGGGCGCGGTCCGCTTCGCGAAGGAGTTCAGCGCGATCGCGGATCACATGCTCGACACCCCGATGACGCTGACTGAGTTCGGCGCGTTCATCGACGCTATGTACCCGCGGCCCGACGAAGAGAACGCGCGCGAGTTCGGCCGGTGGGAGCGCCGTCGTCACGAGCTGATCGAACTGTTCCGCTTCGCGGACACCAACGATCTCGGCCGGGGAAGCCGCTGGGGCGCGTACTCGGCGCTGACCGAGTACGTCGACTGGTTCGCACCGGTCCGGGGCGGCGACGACGCCCGGGCGACGCGTCAACTCGACGGCACCGCCCAAGGCGCCAAGGACCGGGCAATGAAGATTCTCGCCGGCGTTTGATCGCTCGCTGGAAAGGGCGGGGAGGCCTGCAGGCCTCCCCGCCCTTTCTCGTCGGCGCGTTGTGCTGTCCGCCCCTAATTCAGCCGACCTACCGCGAACCGTGGGTATCACGGGTATCACGGGTATCGCGTGTTTTCCGGGTACTAGGACTGCAACACTGCAGGTCGGAGGGGAGCAGGGTCGAGTCATCACTCCAACCAGCAGAAAGGACACCCGTGATGACCATCGTGCAGCCAACCGGGAAAATGAGTGCCCGGCAGCTCCGCCACAAGCTCAACGTCGCCCACGCGTCCGGGCGGCTTCAGCCCAACGGCCGCGCACGCGCCGCGAAGGGCAAGTGGCGGGGTAACCGCTCCGCCACCCGTCGCCGCGCGATTGCTGAGGCGGCGCGTTGACCATGACCACAGTCGCCGAGATCAACGCTCAGTTGGACGTGTGGCACGAGGTTGTCGCACACGCACAGCGCGCCCTTGCGAGCCTGAAGGTTCAGCGTGTCGGCGTGGTGGCTCGGGACAAGCACCCTGATGCCGCGGAGCTACGCCTCGGCTGCGACGCAGAGGGGTATTACCTGTTCGGGATGTATACCGCGGACGGAAGCGATCTGATCGATGGAACGGAGGAGATCGACGGTATCGATCCTGACGATGAACTCCAGGAAGCAGTCGCCGCTCTGCCGTCTCGGTCGGTTTCCTACAACCGGGACGCCGAGGCATACGTGATCCGGGTTCTGGACGTAACTTCCGCAACTCGGCCGAGCATCGTCGACACCGTGCACCCGAAGGTGGCCTAGTCTCACGCCCCCTCTACCTGATGCCCCAGCCCAGCAGGCTGGGTGGGGCATCAGGTCTTTCCGGGTTCGATGTCCCGGGCAGGAAGTCGGGTTCCTCAGGCGGACGGCTGGCTCTGTGGGAACGCGGTCAGACGGTGGGGCGCAATGGCCATTCCCAGGTCTCACCGTCTGTGATGAACGGGGCGTAGATCAGGGTCGAAGTATTCGCCGGTACCTCCAGCGCGAAGGTGAATTGATATTGCGAGGCGGGAGAGAACGACTGCGGTGTGCTGTTGAGGAAGCACATGAACGCGGGCGAGCTATTCAGACCTGCATGGGTAATGCCGGCGCTGTCGAGTGCGCGCCACTCGTGTTCGTTGAAAATTCCGGGATACGTCGACAGGTCGTCGAGGGGCTCCTGGGCCGTGGCGACGCTCATGTCCACCATGAGGAACTTGCCCTTCTCGGGCATGACGGTCTGTCCAATGGAGCCGGTGCACGAATCGGCGAGTTCGAGGCTGGTGATGGCGAAAGAGATGTCGCAGACGCCGGTGTCGGGACTGCATCCGATCCCACCAGGCTGACCAAGCTCCTTGAGGAAACCGCCACGCGGGCTTTTCGGCGGGGTGGAGGGGGCTGTCGTTGTGGCGTCGGCCGTAGGGGTGTCCAGTGAGGGAATCGAGGGGTTCGGTGCAGCCTCGCTGCCGCAGGCCGTGAGTGCACCGATGGCGGCTAGCCCGAGGGCAGCGAATCGAAACGCGGTCTTCATACATGGTGGATCGTTGGGTCGCCCGGAACGGTTACCGGATTTGTCCGGTCTCGAGGGGCAGTGCTGGCCGTGAAGTCAGTCCCGATAACGTGACTGAAATACCCGCCCCATAAGAGGGTACTTTTGCAGCATGAACGGGACACGCTGGTTGACAATCGCAGCCGAACTCGCCACCACCCAATGGGGCCTGTTCACCACCGCCCAAGCCCGCGCCGCCGGCATGCACCCCAAGCACCTCGCCACCCTCGCCGACGCCGGCGCCATCCACCACGTCCGCCACGGCATCCACCGCATCCACGGCGCCCCCTGGCACCCCCACGAAGACCTCCGGGCAGCCTGGCTCGCACTCGACCCCACCCGCACCGCCGACGAACGCCTCACCGAAAACCCCATCACCGCAGCCGTCTCACACCGCAGTGCCGCCAAGGTCCTTCAGCTCGGCGACGTCGATGCAGACCACCTCGAGTTCACCCTCCCGCGCCGCCGCCAGACCAGACTGACCGACCAACGCTTCCACGTCGGCACCCTCGCCTCCGACGACACCGAGCTCGTCGACGGCCTACCCGTCACCACCGCAGCACGCACCATCGACGACCTCGCCGCCGACCTCCTCGACGGTGGCCACCTCGCCGGAATCATCCACACCGCAATCAGCACCGGACGACTCACCTACGACGCGGCCGCCACAATCCTCGACCGGCACTCCCGCCGCTACGGCCACCCCCGCAACAACGGCCAGCGGCTGCTCGAGCATCTCCTCGCCTGACCAACACCCAGAGGTTCATCCTCGGGGCACACGGGGTCTACTCAATCGCCGGGAGACAACGGTAGACCGACCATCTCCTCGAACTCTGCCCGGCGATCGTCCTCCAACCTGTCCCAGACATCCCGGTACGAGTGCCACGGGATGCCATGGTGAATCCCAGCAGGCTCGCCCCAAAAGCCGACGTTCAACTGCTGTTACCGGCGACGCGGGAATGCACTGCAGCGTCATGAACTGTCGGTCCCCGCTGTCCGCGAACACGCTCACGCTCCCAGGAGACGCCGGCTATTCGTCGCCCTCCCGGACCGGAAACTGCACTGCAACACCGGGAACCACCGCCGCAGACGATTCCCTGCATGACCCAGCGATACCGCAGCACCGGCGCCTTCCACATGGCCCTGAACGCACGCATCAAGTCCGTAGCTGCTGCCACCGGCGCACCAGCCGCACAGGTCCGCCGCCAGTTCCTGGCTCAACGGTTCCTTGCCCGCGTGTTCGCCGACCCCACCGCTCCCTGGATCCTGACCGGCGGCACCGGGCTCCTGGTCCGTCTCGCAGGCGCACGGCACAGCGAGGACCTCGACCTGCTCCACACCAGCGCAGGCACCGACGCCGAAATGGCAATCGACGACCTGCGAGCGACCATCGCCGCTACCGAAGGTCTCGACCCGTTCCGGTTCACGATCAGCGTGCCAGCCACGCTCCACGGCCTGACCGGCGGCGCCACCGTGCGCGTCAACGCACACCTCGGAACCACCCCCGCCGGGAACTTCCCCGTCGACCTGGTCGTCGGCCGTAGCACCGTCGGACGCATCGAACGCCTCGCTCCGGCACCGGTACTCGACCTCGACGGCATCACCCCCACGCCCGCGATCGCCCTCTATCCCATCGCGGACCAGCTGGCCGACAAGATCGCCGCGACCTACTTCCGCTACGGCCCGCGTCGCTCGCCGTCGACCCGCTTCCACGACCTGGTCGATCTGCTGTTCATCGTCACCCATTGCGCCATCCCCGCCGCCGACACCCATGCGGCGCTCACCAGCGAATTCCGCCGTCGACAGATGCCCGCCGTCACAGCCATATCCGTACCCGGCGACCGCTGGCATGACGGCTACCGTCGCACCGCTCGACTCGCTGGACTCCCCTCCGAGTACACCGATCTCGACCACGCCCTCGCGACGGTGGGCGCATGCCTGAACCCACTGCTCGACAGCACCCGCACCACCGGCACGTGGTGCCCGGACGCTGGCGCCTGGCTCGACGACTAACCGTCCCGGGGCTCACGCCCGGCACCCTCCCGGCCAGAACTCACGCTGTCCGACACCCTCGCACGTGGCGAATGCCCAAACCAGCACTGCACAGATCGCCGCTGCAACAACGGAACTCGGCGCACGAGACGGTGAAACCGCACCGCCGCCCTAACACCAGGAGCCGACCATGACCCTGTCGCTGATCATCCCGATGGCCGCATTCGTCGCCGCTGCCGGCATCGGAGCCCGCAAGTGGCTCTACGTCCCCTTGGTGCTGCTCGCGATCCCCGCGCCCGCAGTCGCCACGGTCCTCGCCTCGATTGCCCTGGTCTGGCTCGCTCGCCGCTACGCCGCCAACGCTCGCCCCATCGCCTCCAGCATCCTCGCCGCAATTTCCCTCATTGGCTGGTTCATCGGCACCGGTCCCAGTCTGCAGGGCTACGGCGCGTTCTCGCTGCTCCTGATCCTCGTTGGCCTCGCCCTCACCGCGGCATCCCTCATCCGAATCACCGGCGCGGATATGGAACCCCAACCTGAGGTCGCGTCGAAGTCAGCCACCGAGTCCAACGCCTGACCTCCGGCCTGGCCGCCAATTGATGAACCAGCGCCGACAACCGGGATTGGCCATGGGTTCTGTCCAACCAATGCGAGAACCCCAGCACCAGCGAGGACGATGGACCGATGCCATACGAACCCATGACCCTGACCACCGCCGATGCAGGGCAACTGCTGACCCTCCAACGCGCCGCTTACGTCGCCGAAGCGCAGGCCCACCGAGACCTCGAACTCCCACCGCTGACCGAAACCCTCGACGAACTGATCACCGAACTCGTCCAGCCCGCGGTCACCGCATTAGGCATCCGCGACGACACCGGACGCCTCATCGCTGCCGTCCGCCTCCCCCGCATGAACCACGAACCCCATGCGGCCGAACTTGGCCGCCTCGTCGTCGCACCCGACCAGCAAGGTCGCGGCCTTGGCACCCAACTTCTTCACCATGCCGAGATGCACCTGCAACCGCGAGTGACCGAACTACGACTGTTCACCGGTGAACACAGCGAAGCCAACCTGCGCCTGTACGGAGGACACGGTTACCGCAAAACCGGGCGCACGCCGACCCCCGCCGGCTACGCCCTGATCCACCTCACCAAGCACCTCAACTGACCGCTGTTCACCCACGCGAAGCCGGTGGTGGCTGGCCACGGGATCGGGATCACGCGCAGCCAGCCCGAGACCTCCAACGATCAGAGTTCGCCCGCAACGTCGGCTCGGTAGTGCCTGTTGCTGTCGTCGAGAACCTCATCCCAGTCGACCCCAACCGCATCCGTGAGATGGTGCAGATCAACAAGCAGATCGAGGACCCCGATCTTCAGATCCTCACCGGCATCGCCGACCAGCCGCATGTAGTCGGCGAGCACTCCCACGACGTTCAGCGCCCGCACCGCGTTCGCCTCCGCCGGATCCTCGATCTCGTAGCAACGGGGCGTCTGACTGTGAAGGACCATCGCCTTCGCGAGATCCTCGACAGATTCCGCAGCCCGCAACGTGGGCAATGCCTTCACCGGCATGGGTCCTCCAGATTTCGTAGTGATCGAGAATGACGGCACCATCGTCGAATCCGTACCTGCCTGGTGTTTCACACCCCATCCCTGCTGCACACTGCCAGTGCTGCGCTGCCGGTCGCGGAGGCGTCTCTGGCAATCGGTCGGCGTGGTGAAGCCCGACCGTACGGTGGCCTCCGCCGCTTGGAGCACCATCAAGCGAGCGTCGAGCGGGGCCACCAGCTGGCTCTCGGCGCGGTAACCGTGAGGAGCGTTGCATGAGGATCCCCGATGACACCCTCGAACAGATCCGGGAGCGGGCCAGGATCGACGAGATCGTCGCCCGCTATACGCGTCTGGTTCCTGCATCCAGGGGAGAGGCGAAGGGCTGCTGTCCGCTCCCGGACCATGACGAAAGGACGCCCTCGTTCTACGTCAACCCCGGAACCGGGGTCTTTCACTGCTTCGGGTGCGACCGAGGCGGGGATGTCATCACCTTTCTCGAACTCGTCGAGCAGCTCACCTTCCGTGAAGCGGTCGAACAGCTCGCCGAACAGGTTGGGGCGGCGATCCTGACCGACCGCGAGCAGGCACACCGCAGCAGCACAGAAGGGACACCGAAACTGCTGCGTGCAGCCCTAGAGATCGCCGCCGAGGTGTACGCAACCGCGATCACCGACGACCCCGCCGCCGCGTCTGCCCGTGAGTACCTGACCGAGCGCGGCTTCACCGACGCGCACATCCGTCAGTGGGGGATCGGCTTCGCACCTCGCGGCCGCACCACGGTCCTCGGCGCACACCTGGCCACCCGCGGGCTGCCCGCGAATGCTGGACACGATGCCGGGCTCATCCGTCGGGGCCGGGCCGGTCAGCCCTACGACACCTTCGCCGGCCGACTGATCTGGCCCCTGCGCGACCCGCAGGGCCGCATCGTCGGGCTCGCCGGTCGCAGCCTCGATGACCCCGGCCACAACCCCGACCGCTACCGCAAATACGTCAACAGCGACGACAGTGCTCTGTTCCGCAAGTCCGACACGCTTTTCGGGCTTGCAGCCGCACGACCCGCCATCGTCAGGCAGCGACGCGTGATCGTCGTCGAGGGATACACCGACGTCATGGCAGTGGCAGCCGCCGGACATCCCGAGGTCGTCGGTGTGTGCGGCACCGCTTTCACCGCGACACACGCACGACTGCTGTCCAGACTCCTCGGGTCCGACGGAGAGATCGTCGTGATGTTCGACGCGGACGATGCGGGCCAGACCGCCGCCTGGAAGATCGCTGTCGCCTGCCACCAGTTCGCGACGGTCACCCTCGCAGTTCCGGGGGAGCGCGGTTCGGACCCGTGTCAGCTGCGCGCCGATCACGGCGACCAAGCCGTAAGGGACGCCGTAAACGCACGTCAACCTCTGATTCGGCAGATGCTCGGCCGCCTCCTCGCCGACGCAGACAGCCCCGAGAGGGCGGCCGTGGCCGCGCGCCGCGCGACAGCCATGCTCGACGAACTCGCCGACGACATCCTGATCCTGCGGTACCGGCGATGGCTCGCAGGCGAACTCGGGATCCCCGTGGGGCAACTCAACGTCAACGCCCCACCCCCTACGGCCACGTCTCCCACCGTCACCCCCCTCGAGCACCTGGACTGCATCCGGGATCTCGCGGCCCAGCTCGTCGACGACCCGACGCTGTGGAGCCGTCTGCGACTACCTGACGTGCTCGAACCCGCGGACCTGCTGCCCGAGCGGTACTGCGCCGTCGTCGAGCGCGCCGCAGCCGCCCCGACGGACACCCCGGATCGGTGGGCCTGGCTGCTGTCCACCGCTCCTGACGAGACAGCGCGCGCCGCAGTGACGGCACTACGGGCCGGCACGCCGGACCAGCGGGAACCGATGCGAGCGGTGAGCGAATGCGCGCGAGCTTACGGTCCGGCGCGGTTGGCTGCAGTGCGCTCGAATCCAACCGACCCCGCCTCGATTGGCAGGTTCGCCCAGCTGGCAGCGGGCCTGTCCCGCGTCATGCGGTGAACTCGACGTCGGGCGAGACAGACTGAAACACCGGGGAGTTGGTGTCGGCATCGTTGCTTACGTTCGGAACAACGATCGAGAACGCACCTACCGGAAGGACCTACCGATGACCACAGGATTCACCACGCCCCGCAGTCGCGGTCGGCGCAGCCCCGTCAAGCCGATCGGTTCGACACGATCCGCGGCCGTCGCGCCGGCAGAGGAGCCGACGCCCAGCGTCGACCCGACACCGACCACGTCCGAGAACGCGCCGACCGTGACCGAAACCGCCGCTGCATCCACCGCGCCCGCGGACCCCGCACCCGAGCCGGCACTGCCGACCCCGGACCCCGAGCCCATCCGCGCCGTCCCGCAGACCTCCACGCCCGGCCCGGAGCCGACTGCAGAAGCACCGGCCGCACCGGTGCAGGAGCAGCCGAACCCCACCGAGCCCGAGTCCGAGCCCGCGAAGCCGCGGACCGCCGCTCCCACGCCGGAGCAGCCCGCAGCCCAGTCTCCGGTCGCCCAGCCGAGACCGGAGCAGGAGCCGGAGCAGCCCGCGCCGCTGCCGACGGAAACCTCGCGAACCTCCCACCACCCCTCTGCCGCCAACCCCCTCGTCGTGATCTGGGACGGAACCGTCAGCTACGCCAGCTCCGCGGTCCACGTGCTCGACCTCGACGCCGCCGCACGCGCCGACAACGCACACGACGTCCTCGACGCCATCACTGCGCTCAAGGACGCCGCCACCGACGGCCCGGTCGAAGAGCTGGTCAACACCCTGTTCGGCATCCTGCGTTCCAAGGTCTGAGCAACAGCCGCAGCGCCGGCCCGCCGCGTCGTGGCGGGCCGAAACTACCCTATGGGCTCACGGAAGGAACACCCATGATCACCGTCAGCGCGAACCCCGCGACGGTCGCCAGCTTCGCGGCATACCTGATCGCCGACGAAGACCGGATCGACCGTCTGCTCCCCAAAGATCCGTGGTTTCACCACGGCTCCGCCTACCTCGACAGCGCGTACGGCATCCTCTACGAATTCCTCACCGGGGATTGGCGGATGCTGCCCCCAACCGATCCGGCCCTCGACGTGCATGGTGCGGTCGCTGGCACAGCCCTCGAGGTCTCCGTCGAACTCGTCGGGCCCGAACCGAACGAGCAATCCCTCAGCGGCGTCGTATACCTCGACCTCCCGAACATCGACACCATCCGACTCGCGTTGCCGAACGTCTCCCGCGACACCGACGTGTTCTCCGCCCGACACCTGTACGACCAGGCGGCACAGATCAGCCATGTGATCGCAACACTGTGCGAACTCGTCAACCGGGCACTCAAGCCGGTATCGGCACTTCTCGACACCGCGGCCTGACAGCCCACGAGGCCTGAAACACCTGCCATCACAGTCCATAACGTTCGGGACGAACCAACAACCTCCCGAAAGGACTCCCATGGCAACCGTGACCCTGCCCGCGACGGAATTGCCCATCCCGGACCTCGACTGGTCCATCGCCTCCTTCAAGGGCCACCTGACTTCCGACGGCGTCGCGTACGTCGCGAGTCTGCGGCGCAAGGGCAAGAAGGTCGCCAACGTCGAGCACGACGGCCGTGGCGGCACCGTGATGGTGTTCTGGGCAACGGCCGCGCAGGAACACCGCGAGGCATGGGACCGGTGGGTGGCCGACTACCAGAGCCTGCACCCCGAGGACGCTGCCTACGAACCCGAGGGCATCGCGATCGAGTCGCTGATCAACGAGTACGAGGTCGCGGCGCAGCTCCGGCGCGCGGCACGCCGCGAGACGCCCGTCCTTCGCCCCGGCGAAACCGTCCTCAACTCCGGCGGCTACACCACGCTCCGTGGTCTCGCCGACTCACCCGGTGTGAAGGCACACCTGGAGAAGCCCGAGAACGAGTTCGATCGGTTCTGGGACGGGAAGATCTGGGTCCAGTTGTGAGCAAAACGGCCCGGTGACAAGCGAATTTCTTGTCACCGGGCCGTTCTCATTTGCGTCGCCGCCGTCTGGATAACCAGCGACGTAGCCTCACGCACCGAGTCCACCGGAAGCTTCCCGTCCGGTGACCCCCTACGACAGGAGACGAACATGCCCCAGCGCGACAGCATCGTGGTCCTTACCGAGAGCGAGGCCGCTGTGGTCACGGCCGCGACCAACAACGACCACATCAAGGAGGCGATCAAGGCGCTGACTGCTCGGCTCACCGAGAACAGCACGGCAATGAAGTCGACGCGGTCGGGGCCGAAGACCTCCGAGGAGTTCGAGAAGGCGCGGGACGCGGCACAGGAGAACCTCCAGCTGCTGGAGGTGTTGCCCGAGAGCGAGGGGAAGGCGGCGCTGGTCAACGAGTTGAAGCAGGCCGCTGTCCTCTTCGGCGAGGGGCTGGCCATGCACGGGCAGGGACACTGACCCATGACCGCAACGATGGATGCTGCGGCGGATCAAGGGCTCGCGACGAAGGCTGCCCGCATCCATGCGATGCGTGCGCGGCTGTCGTGTCTCGATCCCGACCAGTCCCGGCTGTTCGCAGAGACTGCAGCAGCGGCTTTGGACACCCAGAGCAACGCGTTGGACGAGCTCACGGAGGCGATCGAAAGCCGCGGTGTCGCGATCGGCTTCTATCGGGAGTCGCGCCCACGCGCGTTCCTGGCGCATGAGGCCGTGTGTCGAGACGCCCGGCTTCCTGGGGTTTTTCCGTACGGCGCGGAGGCGGCCGCGGTGAGCGCGTCCGCGGCGATCCTCTACGAGAACGAGGCATTGGTTGCCGGCCAAGGAGTGCGATCGGCTCTGCTGGCTCCCGTGGTGGCCATCCTCGGTCCGGAGCGGTTCTGGACATCGCACGAGGCAGGCTGACCGCTCGGTCGAGGCGATACGCCGGTGTATCCACAGACGATGTGGGTGCGCCGGCGTATTGCGTTGTGCGGCAGCTTGATAACCAGACAGGCCTTGGATGCCGGGCTGTAGGGCCGGCGCCTCGGTCGGCGCGAGGTCATCAGAGGGGTGGCAATTGGCAAGTCCGCAGGGGCCGGGAGGCCGTGTGAGCCGGCTTCGCTGAAGGCGGTGAGACACCGGGCTGGTGCCGTCAGTCAGTCCGTGGATGGCACGACGAGTACCCCGTTCGGATCGTGCTCATCGAACGGGGTGGCGACTGCTGCAGTGCGAAGGAACGAGACCCGCTCAGAATCGGAGCGGGTGATGGCCTCGGACACGCGGGCTCTCGAGACAGAGGTCGGGGCGCGTGGTCAGCGTGATCAGCGGTGGGGCAGAGGCCATGACGATGGCCCACCGCAGAATCCGGATGTGCTGACTGGATCCGGTTGTGTTCGTGGAGGATCGACTCCGCTGGTGGCGCCGGGACTCCTCGACAACCCCACCGTGCAAAGCCGAGTTCGGAGCGAGGACCCGGTCGAAGTAAGCGCGCGCTTCGATCGGGAGTGCACGCTCGCGGACTTACTGGGGGTGAGCGGAGAGGTGGTCCTGTCCGTCGGCGACGTCCGACGGGTGGGGTGCGACGAACCCGAGGAGATCCCGTGCGCGTCGTGCGATGAATCCGTGAGGGGCGAAGATGCCTTCTGCTGAACGATTTTCGCGATGTCGACCTTGCCGGCGCGGAATCGGCGGGGGATCCGGCTGACGAGTCGGCCCAGCAGCATCCGGGGCGTACGGGAAGGGGTGGCCGCGGTAACAGCGTCGGTCGGCGCGACCTGCTCGACGGCGTCGAAGACGGTCAGATCGTCGAAGGACAGTTGACCGTTGTCAACAGCGCGGTCCTCGGACTCAGTCTCGGTGTCGTGCTCGAGGACCAGGGTCTCGAGTTCGATGACAGTCTCGTCGAACGTCTTGGGTCGTCGAGGCTTCGTTTCGAATGCGTCGCGGACGCCGAGGTTGAGCGCGAGCTTGTGCACGTTGCGGTAGTGCATGCGGAGGATCTTGCCGAGGAAGTTCATCGACTTCCCCTGCTTGGCGCCGCGAAGGACGATCGCCTCGCTCTCTGCGACGCTGAATTCATGCTCGCGGAGCAGGCCGGGGTCGTGGAAGGCGAGCTCGACGACATTCTCGTCCGGCCTGTCCAGGTCAGTGCTGTTGGCGTCAGCGCCATCTGGGCGCTTGGCGGCGTCGGGGATCCATCCGAGAGCGGTGTCGTCGGGGTGGATGTCGGCGTCGGGGTGGATGTCGGCGTCGGGGTGTCCGTCGTAGTCCCATGCCACTCCGGCACGGACGACTGCGCACGGGCCGATGCCATCGAGGATTTCGATTCGAGTTCGGTTTCGGCATGCCTGCACGAGGGGGCAGCGCGCGCAAACCTTAACTGCGCGTTCGCGATCCGACGTTTCGTCAGACTCGAACACGTCGAGGAGGGCGTCGCAAAGACGACGGTCAGCAGAATCGACGACACCAATGGGGTCGCCGAGCGCAGCTGTGCTCATGGGAATGTCCTATGCAAATTGTGTGGCAGATCCGATGGTGATCACTCTAGCGCACGGCGAGCGAAGTTGTGGGATGCGCTGCGGTTTCGGTTGCCCCGAGTTGCGTTGCAACACATGGAGAAGCGAAATGTCACCGTTGGTTCATGACTTACCGATTCGCCACCATCGGATGCACGCACGTCGGCTACAGCACCCGCGGCATGCGGATGCACCGCGACACCGGCTGGAACCTCCGCGTCGTCGACGGCCAACTCGCCTACAACCAGGCCGTCAACCAGATCATCGACGCCGAATGCCAGGGCCTCTGGCACGGCGGAGACGTCACCCACTGGTCCCGCCCACTGCCGCGCGACGTCGAATCAGTCCAGCGTCTCGACGACATCGTCTTCGACGCGGGCCTCTGGAACGGCAAGAACAGCGGCAACCACTGCGCAGGCTCCGGCGCAGACCTTTCCGCCGTCGCCATGTTCGACCGACCCACGATGAACGCCTTCACCGTCTACCCCGACAGCCGCCGCACGCCGGAAGACAGCGTCGGCCCTTACCCTGGCCTCTACGAGATCCACCAACCCGACCCCGACCAGGCCATCTACCTGCACGTCATCAGCCACTACGGACTCGACCCGGATCTCCGCAACCAGGGCATCGCGATCGAACCGGAACCACTCGACCACGGCATCAATATCCTGTGCTCGCACGGCATCTTCGTTGGAGACGAACGCCTCTACAAGGCTGCCGAGCGGCACGGCGCAGACCGCCTCGTCCCGACCGAGTGGGTGACCCGAGGGTTCGACCTCACCCTCCTGTCGGACTTCCACACCCCCGGCCCGGTCGAGGGCTTCGGAGACCCCGACGGACGTGGCCAGGTCTGGTACACCGGCTCGACGGTCCGACGCGGATTCTCCGACGACGAGTCGCCCCGAGGATGGCTGCAAGTCGACCTGCCGGACGCCGCCGCACCCCAGGTGACCCTGCGCGAGATCTGGCAGCGCCCACAGCGCGACTTCGACCCGATCAACGCCACCACCATGACGGTCGCGCAGATCAACGACATGGTGCGCGATCGCCTCGCCTCGCAGCGCTGGATCGACGCCGAGTCGGAAGCTCTCACCGGCGACGGCGGATGGATCCTGCGTCAGCGCATCGTCGGCGCCACACCACAGCAGCGGCAGGGCATCTACGAGCTCGCGGGGGAGTGGGCCAATGCAGCACGCGATGCCGCGTACTGGTCCACCACCTTCGAGAACCCGCTGAGCGGAATCTCACTCGCGCAACCCGCCCACGAACAAGTTTCGATCACCGAGCGTGTCGTCGACCTGCAGGTTGCGCTCGACCACCGCGTCGACCACGGAACCGTCGGCAAGACCCTTCGCGATGCCCCCGAGTCTCTCCGCGACGCCGCACTCACCAAGGCCCGCGCCGCACTTGGCGCACCCCGCGCGGACTGACATTCGGAGAAGCAGGTCCCTACCGTCCCCACCACCAGCCCCACCAGGAGACACGGATGCGCACGATCGACCTGACGGTCAAAGCCACCATGACCGATGAGCAGTACGCCGACTACGCACGGGACTTCGGCGTGCGCAACGTGCCCATCGACCTCGCTGCCTACCTCGAACACAACCTGCTGCGGCGCAGCAACCTCGCCCAGGACTACCTGACCGACATCGCGGTCGCCGCGAGCGATGCGCCAGCCCAGAACGCGGAGGCCCGATCATGACGCGCGCATTGCCACCTACCGCCCCCCGTCGTGTGGCCGAACTCCTCGCCGACAGGATCGTGGAGGACGACAGCGGCATGGCTTGGAAACTCGAGGGCGTCTGCAACCAGACCGACCCGGAGCTGTTCTTCCCGGAGCAACGTGCGTCTACGGCAGTGCCCAAACGGATCTGCGCCAAGTGCCCCGTCCGAGTCCGGTGCCTCAACCATGCGCTGGAACACCACGAAGGGTTCGGGATCTGGGGCGGCATGACAACCAATGAGCGAAAGCGCCTGCTCGCAACAACCCGTGAACGGAGAACCGCCGCATGACCCCTTCCACGGGACAAGATACGAACGACGTCGTCAACGCACTGAACCGCTGGAGCGCTCACTTCGCGACCGAGCCCCTCGCGTGCCCACGCGATGGAAGTGCACTCGTCGCAGTTCGCATCGATGGCCCCGCCTGGACCTGCCCCACGTGCACGATGACCCAGGTTGTGACCGAGGAGCAGTTGACCGCCGCGCTCGACGCGCTTGACCTACCCACACCAACGACCGCCGATCGGCCAATCCCGGGCCGCCGACGCAACGGCCGGCTCGACCTCGGCCTCCCGCGACCCGCACTGCTCGGATCTGGCGGCAACCTCGACGTCTACGGTCTCACCGTCGCGGTGACCACGACGCTCGTATTCATGGCGCTGATCCTGATCATCGCTCGGCTCATCCCGCTGCCCGCCGGCGTCTTCCTCGCCGCGTGGACCGCAAGTTGCGCGATCGGCTACCTGGGCTACGCCACGACCCGCAGGGACATCACGACCGGCTACTGGACGCCGGTGGCGGTCACTTCCGTCGAGCCCGGAATGTGGATCGCACCTCATACCAGGGTTCGGAGCGTCGCCCAGGTCCGGCAGGTGACCGCAGCGCAGCTCACCGGTGTCGTCACGATCACCTGCATCGACGGCACCACCTACAGTCGCCCACGCGGCGCCGTCGTCGCTCAGCTCCATCCGGATCACACACCGTCAGTCTGACCTGCGAGCTGAAACAACCCACTGACTCGATTCCTACCTTCTCTGCGGACAGTTGAGATGGAAAGGACGGCAACGGAAATGGCTCACTACAAGGTTTCCTGGGAGATCGACATCGAAGATGTGGACACACCGCGGGAGGCAGCGCAGCTCGCCCGCGCAATCATGCTCGACCCCAGCAGCGAGGCCGTCACCTTCAGCGTCGCCGGTGAACTCATCGACCTGGGTGAGGAGTAACCGATGGGCGTGAAGGTCGAGGTGTTCGACGCCGAGGCAACCTCGGTCGAGGTCGTCGGTCCCGGCGAGGAACTTCCCTACGGGGACCTCATGACCGGCCAGCCGGCAGTCCAGCCGCCCGGGAAGTTCACACTGCTGATCAGCGGAGATGAGTGCACGGCGATCGACGGCACTCGCACGCAGCTACGCGATCTGCTCCGCCGGATGAAGTCAGCATTGGACGACCCGGCGCTGACGGACGAGATCTGACCCCACCGCTGGCCATCCGATCATCTCGGTGGCCGGCGGTGGCATCACGTCCCGAAGAGGATGCCGGGGCCGAAAGCGTCGTCGCCGAGATCCCCGCGTCTACCACAGCGAGAGGGGTCGCCCGGCGTCCTCGGCGGCGCGGATCCGCGCGTCGATCGCGGCAGCGTCCTCGCCGGCACGCAGGCCCGCGCGCACAGCTTCGGCGATCGCATGGCTCCGTCCCGCTGCGCCACGCACATCCGCCAGCGGCGAGTGCAGGTTCCGCCGGCGCCGAACGTACTCGATGCGATTGGTCGCGTTCGTGCCCAGTCGCATGTGCCCGGGGTTGGTGCACGCGGCGTAGTCGCACTGATGGCAGACCGTGACGTCGTCGGTCGCTGTCCAGCCGAGTCGCGTGATGACACCGTGCGCGAGCTGGAACGCGAACAGGTGCGCGGGAACAGTGCCTCGGCGTGACGGCCCGGGCAGGCTGGCCGCGCGGTAACTGGCGTGACCAGTGGAGGAGATCGCGCCGATCCATGGCCAGCACTGGTTTTCACCGCGCCGGTACCGCTTGCTCTCGAAACGGGCGACTATCACCGGATCGGACAACCACCGCCGCCACAGGTCGGCCGGCACCCGAACAGGTCGGCGGTCACCGAGCAGAGCCAACTGCTCGCCGCGGTCAGGCAGCCCCTCGAGCTCCAACATCAGACCGCTGGCCACCGACACCTCCAAACACCTTCACAGAGCCCACGTGCCCCTGATCGTACGGGCATCGCCGCAGGTCGGCGAGACATATCCGGCCCCGCTGTCACGACTGAAACACCCACCTCGACCCGTTCGTAGCGTCACAGGCATCGACAGGCACCACCACGAAAAGGACCGGGATCATGCTGCGGTTGAAGTCGCTCGAGATCACCAACATCCGCTCCGTCGAGCACATGACACTCGATGTGGACCCGGACGGCACGACCGCTCTGTACGGCCCATCGGGAGTCGGCAAGTCGGGCATCCTCGACGCGCTGCCGTGGTGCCTGTGGGGCGACACTGGGTCAGCCGGATCTGCGGCCGCGCTGCGCCGTGAGGGATCCACCGAACCCGCCCAGGTCACCGCCACCGTTCTCATCGGAAGTGACGAGGTCGTCGCCGTGCGGCGCATCACCCGATCCGAGTCCGGCGTCGAGTCCGCGTCGGCGAAGCTGTGGATTAACGGCGTCAAGCAGTCGAACGTCACCCCGGCGTCGCTGACCCGGATCATCACCGAGCTGACCGGGCTGACCGCGAAGACGTTCCGCGGCGCGTTCTACATGGCGCAGGGGCAACTGACCGAGCTGATGACGGGCACCCCCGCGAAGGTGCAGGAGACCTTCGAAGAGCTGACCGGCCTCGACGACCTGACCAAGCGCATCCAGGGACTGCGTGAGGAGTGCAAGGACGCCGCGGTCCGGGCCGAGGCGCTGCCCGGTGATCCGGCCGAGGTGAAGCGAACCGCCGACGACGCCACGGAAGCCGGCGCCGAAAGTGACCGTCTGCAGCAGGAATCCAACCGTGCCGCCGCCGACGCGGCGGCCGCGCGAACCACCTGGGACACCGCCAGCCAGCAGGCGAAGGAGCTGCAGCGCGCCGAGCGCGCCGCCCGCGACTCCCGCGAGGCGGTGATCGGCGCCGAGGCGCTCGCCGCCGACGCCGGGCAGGCTGTCACTGCCGCCCGGCAGCACCTCCGCGATCTCGGGGAAGTCACCGACAGCGGTGACCCGGCCGAGCACGGCGCCGCCGCGCGCACGGCATGCACCGACCTCGAGCAGGCCATCGGTGAACTGACCCGCCGCGGCACGGAACTCAAGTCCGCCGCCGGGCAGGAGAGCAGTGCCCGCACCGCTGCCGAGCAGGCCCGCGCCGCACACGCGGCCGTCGACCCGGATGCGTTGGCCGCCGCAGTGACCGCCGGGCAGGCCGAGGTGGAGGCCGCGCGGAGCGCACACCAGGAGGCCCTGCGGGCAGCGCACGTCGCCGACGCCGCTGTCGCACAGCGTGAGGAGGCCATCGCGACGCTCTCCCGTGCGATGGACGCCGCCGCATGCCCGACGTGCCGCCAGGACGTCGGCGACGTCGCTGCCCTGATCGACGAGCAGCGCGCGATCCTCGACCAGGCACGTGCCGAGGCAGTGGCCGCACACCAGAAGGCCACCGCCCTGGACCGGGCGTTGCTCGACACCGAGACTCGGCTGCGCAAGTCCCACGCCGCTCTCGCGAACGTCGACAGCCTCGCGCGCGTCGCCGAGCACGCGGAGGCCGCGGCCATCGCCGCGACCCGGCACGCCGACCAGGCCGCAACAGCACTCGCTGAGCTGGTCGCAGCCCACCAGAACGCACCGGTGCCGACGGGGAGGGAACAGATCCACAGTGCAGCGCTCACTGTGCACGAGCAACTGACCGAACGGCTCGCCACCGCACGTACCGTCGCGACGGCGTGGAATGCGTTGGCCGACGTCCTCACCCGGGCGACCGCCACCAGTGAGCGCGTGGAGGTGGCGCGGGCCGCGGTGGTGGACGCGCCCAGCCCCACCGACGTCGCGGCTGCCGAGTCCGCGGAGGCGACCGCACGCATCGCCCTCGACGCTGCCCAGGCACGCGCCGCGGACGCCGCAGCGCAGGCCCAGGCCGCGCGCGCCACAGCGATGCAGCTCGACGGCATCGCCGACGACGCCGCCACCCGGTGGGAACTCAAGAGGGAGGCCGCCGAAAAGGCGGAGATCGCCCGCATCGCCCGTGACATCGGTATCGCCCTGCGCCGGGATCTGCTCGCCGAGTACTGCGCAACGATCTCCGCAGCGGCGACCGACATCCTCACCCGACTGGGCGGGGAGCATGTGGGGTTCGTGATCGACGAGACGTTCGTGCCGCAGGTGGTGTTGCCCGACGGGACAACCCGAGCCACCCGGCAGCTCTCCGGCGGTGAGAAGGCCCGCGCCGCGGTGTGCGCGTTCATCGGGTTCTCCCGCCAGCTCGCCGGCGGCGGCAAGCCCGGCATGTTGTTCGCCGACGAGATCACCGCCTCGCAGGACGAAGCGTTCCGGCGGGACATGCTGACGATGCTGCGGGCCCTGGAGATGCCGATGATCGTCGTCTCGCACACCGCCGACGTCCTCGACATCGCGTCGCGGGTCCTCCGCCTGCAGCGCCCACCGCTCGGATCCACCCAACTCGCCGCGTGATCAACGACCTCCGGCTGTCGTCCATCCCGATGCCGACGACGACAGCCGGAGTGGATCAACGGCCGTCTACCGTTCGACTGCTCCACCACCTGCCCCGAAAGGACCACCACCTCGTGCTCGCCTACGGATACGTCGGATTCCCTGCAGGGTCCGGGAACTCGTCAAGCGCAGCGATAGACCTGGTGCTGCTGCGCGACGGCAAGCCTCGCCGTTGCCACGGCACGATCGGCGCCTCTGCATGGGAGTCCGCACCCACCGGATACGACACACTGCTCGACGGGATTCTGCAGCTCGGGTCGAACGTCGAAGACACACGCGACCGCATCGGCGACCCGAACACGCTGCCGATGCGCGTGGTCGAAATCGCTGACACCGTCACCGACGACCGCATCCCCAATGCCTTCATGGTCGAGTACTTCAACGCGGACGACCCCGACGAGCAGATCGAACGGTTCGCCAGTGCCGCCCTCGCCGCCGGTACTGGCGCCTCCACGGTGGACTGGGACAGCGACCCCGTCGGCACCGACCTGGAACCGGCGATCTGCTCCGACCCCGACCAGACGTACAGCACCCCGTCCGGCGATCCGTACCTTCCGCGGATGGTCGGCGGCATCGTCGATGTCACCGTCGTGCGCGCCGCCATCGACCACGGGTGGACTGTCGGCCTCGCCGGTGAACCCGGGTCCGGCAAGACCACTCTCGCGCAGGTCGCAGCGCCAGACCTGCTGCAGCTGACATTCCACGGCGAGACCACGGTCGAAGACATCGTGGGCCGCTACAACCCCGATCCGACGGCCCCGTCCGGGTTCGCCTGGGTCGACGGGCCTCTGCTGCAGGCCATGCGGGAAGGACGTCCGTTCCTCGCCGACGAGCTGCCGCGCGCACCGCAGGAAGTGCAGGCAGTGTTTCTGTCGGTGTGCGATCACCGCCGCACCTACATCGACACCTCCAACCCCAATGTCGGGCAGGTCGACGCCGCCGACGGGTTCGCGGTGCTGATCGCGTACAACCCCGGCTCGGGATTCGGGATCCCCGAGGCCTTGCACGACCGGATCGCGTTCACCGTCACCGTCCCCACGGACCTGTCGACTGCGGAGAACCTCGGGGTGCCAAAGGCATTCGTCGACGCCGCCCGCGCCCTGATGACAGCGAACGATGTCGCACGGGCGAAGAGCCAAGAGTCGGTGTGGGTTCCGTCGCTGCGTGCTCTGCTGAAAGCCCGCGACATCGCCCCGGTACTCGGCATCGGCTTCGCGGCACGGTCGTTGGTGTCGGCGTGCCCAGAGCCGCTCCTGCGCGGCCGAGTCGCCCAGGAGCTGGAGAGACACCTCAGCCTGGGTTCGGGCGAGCTCGGCGAACTCGTCGCCCAGTCCTGACCAGCACACACATCCGCACCAGAAGCGGGTGCATTCGAGAAGGGAAGTCACAGGAGATGGGGCCGCAGAGTTGGGAGCTGACCGGATGGTCGGCCACCGAATGGGCACGGCAGATCGCCGGCCGCGGCGACGTCACCGTCACCATCGACGCCACACCGGGCGGAGTCGACGTCGACCCGACATCCGGGCAGATCCGCATCGACCCGCACGCGGCAGAGCTGTCTGTCGACGATCGCGGACGCGTTCCCACCACCAGGACGCTCATCGATCGCCTGTCCCACCCGATCCTGGCTGGTCTCGTCCTCGACGGAGCGTCGCGTGCAGCGCATTCGCGGTGGCGAGGGCGGGTCGGCGCCGACGTCTCGGCGGGGGTGCTCGAGGTCGCGTGGGCGCTCGACGCCGCGCGTGCACACCGCAGACTGATCATCCGCAGCCCGAGGTCGCGGCTGTTCCTCCGGTCGGCCGCCCCGGTGACGATGTCGGTCGTGGGGTCGCCGCGCGTGTTGCTTGAGCGTGTGCTGCCCCAGGTCGACGCCGGGGTGCTTCCGCGGTGGGTGGGCGACCGGATTCGCCCGGCCGTGGAGGAGGAGTTCGGCGTTGACGTCGTCGCCGAGTGCACGCAGATCTGGCGTCAGATCCTGGCTCTGCGTGACAGTGACGAGGAGCAGTTGTTGGCGTTGTCCGAGCAGTGGTGTCGGCTGCTTCCAGATGCGGATCCCGACAATGGAAGTGGGGCAGGCTCCGGGCAGGGGGAGGGCGCCGCGCAGTCGGTCGACAGCGGCGACACCGGCCGCGACGACGATCCTGCCGGCACTGCCGGGGACGGCGACAGCGGTGAGGGCGGGGCTGACCCGAGCGACCAGCAAGCCAACCCATGCGAGCGCACCGGCACTGCAGGGGATGGCGACCAACTCGACCCGGGCACCGGGATCGGCTCGGGCTGGACAGACCTGCTGCGCGATCTCGCCGCGGAGACCTCCGGCGAGGCAGAGCTTGAACTCCACCAGGCACTCGGCCCGCAACCGACGCCCGAGAAGCGGGCCGACGACACCCAACGCGATCTCGCCGCGGCCGCAGCGCGATCGGTGTTCGACGCGAAAGCCCTCACCCGCATCCGAAACCGCCCGTCCACCGATACTGACATCGCCGAACGGGCTGCGATCGTCCGCCGCCTCAAGCGCGCCCAGTACGAAGCGCCACGCCAGGTCACCGAACACGTGGCCCACCCCGCGGGCAAGGCCCGCACGAGCGGACTCGTCCAACGCGCAGCGCAACGAGCCAACGGGCAGGTCGTCACGGCGACACCGTGGCGCCGGAACCGGCGCAAGGTTGCCGAGAAGCCACCCCTGCACGTCGGTGTCGTCGTCGACGTCTCCGGATCGATGGACCGCTGGCTCTCGGCGGCCGGCACGGTGATCTGGTCGCTCGCGGCCGCGGCGGCAGAGCTCGGCGGCACCGCCGCAGCAACCGGGTTCGGTGGCACCGTCACCGCACTGCTCGGACCTCGTACCGGCCCCAACCGCGTGCCCATCGTCCCCGGCGGCTCATCCTCAACCGGGTGCGCCGAAGCGATGTCCGCCGTCACCGCCGGCGCCGACCTCACCACCGCATCCGGGGCCCGCGTCCTCGTCGTCCTCACCGACGGACAACTCCCGAGCCACGAAGCCTCGGCTATCGATGATCGCGTGCGCTACCTACGCCGCCACGACGTCCAGGTCGTGTGGGCACTGACCGGTGACCGCGAGCGAGCTTCGGTCATCCCTGAGGACACCACGGTCGTCGACCACGTCACCCCGAACGCATTCGCAGGACTCGTCGCCGACGCCATCGCCACCGCACTCGAACAAGCACACCGTCGCGCGGTGGTCTGACAAGCGCGGTGGGACGGTACTTCGCGACCTGCTGGGCCCCGTTGACAAGCCCCCGTGCGTGTCGGGGGCGCTCCGTACGGGCTATGGCTATGACCGGAGAATCCTCGGACAGAAACTCACTGTCGGCGTGTCGTCACCGGTTACTGCTGATCAGGTCAACTGTTCGGCTGCCACCGACTATCGCCGCAGGTAAAACGCACACTTTGTGCTCTACCGTGGTCGCGTATCTAGTCGTCGACCGCAAGGGAGCAATGATGTCACGCACCGTCCCGTGCCCCAACTCGGTACCTAGCCACGATGAGCACGACGAGAACTCTCCGGAGTACCGCGCCTGCAGAGAAAGCGAGAGGCGCAGAATACTAGATCTGCAGCGCATCGCCACCGAGCGCAGCCTTGGAGGCACGCTCGCCGAGGATCCCTCTGCCCCCGGTTATGCGCTGACCGTCGCGCAGAAATTGGCCGCATTGGCGAATCAGACCCGTCCACAGGGCAAATCAGACGGGCCATCCTTCGGCGGCTGACAGCAGCCCCATTCTCGCGTGTGCGGGGATGGCGTTTGTTGTTCACTCGCATAGTGAGCTGGGGTGATGGCAGGTTTCTTGATGTTGGAAGATCCGTGGTCGGCTACTCGCAACGAGGTCCTTCCACGCCGCAGCCACCGGAGGCAACGAGAAGCCCTGTCCTTCGAGTACCAACGGTCGAGCAACCCGCACCCCGAATGAAGGCTGTTCGTGGGAGCGCTGTCCGCCCACACACTCTCTGCTGGAGAAGCTGCCGCGCATGATGCCGAGCACCTGAATGCTTCCCGCAGAATGTGAGGCCCTCCGTGACCGAACCGACCGTGCGTCACCCGATCAGCATCGAAGACGCCACCCGTCTCGACCCCGCCCAGATCGCTCCACCGATCGTCGTCATCGACGGCGAGCACACCGAGATCGGTGCCGCCCACGGCCGCGTCCTGCCGTTGATCGGCCACCGCCGCCCGTACGTCTACGACGTGTCCCTGCCCGACAAGCGCCGCGTCTACGCCGACACCCCCGAAGATGCTGTCGCGGTGATAGTCGGCGGTGACTACGCCGAGAAGCTCGCCGCCCTGCGCGATCTCGAATCGTCGATCGACGACACCGCGATCGTCGAGGCATGGCTGGCCCTGGCCCGCCTCCGGCACGCCCACGCCGACAGACTCCGACTGGCCCTGCAGCAGCAGATCAACGACCTGGCCCAGCGGGACGGCAGCTGGGACCATCTCGACGCCGAGGAACAGCAGCAGCTGACCAAGGCCGCGGACCCCGACGGCCCCTACCCGGTGGGCGTCCTCGAGGAAATCCCGTTCGTCGACGAGGAAGACCACCTGCGCACCCGGATGACGGGTGTGTGGTCCGCGCGGGTGTCGCTGGTCCTCAACACCGGTGACTACGACCCCTACTCGAACACCCCGCTCCCGCTGTCGGAAATGACCCGCGACGGCGTGGTCGTGCCGGGCGACCCGAACCTGGTCGTCCTCGACATCGGCGACAGTGCTGCCTACCTGGAGTCCCTGGAGAAGGCCGGCTGGCTGACCATGTCGGTGTTGCCGGCCGAGCAGCCCGACCCGATCTTCCGGGACATCAACCCGAGCTGACCGCTGTCCGCCGAGGTCATCTCCACCGCGAGACGCTGTGATTCGACCTCCGCGACACCGGTGCTGTCGGTGCATGCCGCCAGGATGAACAGCAATCGGATCTGCCACACACCCCGAGCGAGGAAGGAGTCGGCGCGGCCAGGGAGCCGCCGCCGGTAGCAACATGGTTTGCAGAGAGAACAAAGCGAGGTCGACCGCAATCCGCCTCGCGAAGGAAATGTGCAAGGCACAGGGGCTGGGCTCCCTGCACGATCGTGAATTGCAGTCCGCCATTCACGAGCGGCAGCATCACTTCGACGGCGCCCCACCGATGACCACTGAACAGCAGATCGCGTTCGTCGAAGGCCTGCGCCAGCAGATCGAGAACGATCCGTCGATCTCGGAGCGGGAGAAGTACCGGCAGAGCTGGGATCAGCCCGGAGTGATCACTCGCCTCGACACCGAACTTGACCGCCTCAAGACCGGGATGTATACCGACCGCTTCGGTAACAAGACACCGCTGACGGACGCGCAGAAAAACGCCGGCAACCAGCTGCAGGCAATCCAGTACCTCGGAACCATGGTGCCGCGCATCCAGTCCGCGAAGGCCACGTACTTCGAGATCAACGCTCGGCACACCGGCCGCAGCATCGGTGAAGTGCAGGCCGAGTGGGATTCGATCATGGCGCGCCAGGGAACCGGCCGCGGCAGCGTCGGTATCTCGTTGAAGGATTCGTGGCGCGACGATCTCGCGGTCGCAGGCCTGTCCGCGCAGGGACAGGCTGACATCGGCCAGTCCAAGCGAGCCCGGGATGCCCTGGCAGAAATGGAAGAGCGGCGCCTCGCGCACCTGGCGAAACAGCCGAGCCGCCCGACGATCCGACCCGAGCACCGTCGGGTGTACGCGCAGTCCGCCAACCCGAATGTGCGGTGCGAACAGTGCGGCCAGTTCGGTCACGAGCAGCCCGCCTGCCCGAACGGTGACCTCGCCGCCCGCCGGAAAGAACTGCAGGCCGAGCACCACGCCGCGACCAACGCCCTCAAGGCCGCATCGTTGCAGCAGGTTCTCGACTCAGGGCAGGAGCCGGTCTATCTGCGCCGCGACGGCGTCGAGGTCGGGGGTGATGAAGCGCGCCGGCTTCTCGAGCAGGACCGTGACAGCTTCGCGGGCGGGCAACCGATCACTACGGTCGCCGAGGCGAACGCGCGGTTGAAAGCCGTCGCCAACAGCGACGCCGAGCTGCAGCAGCAGATGGCGGCCCGCACCGGTGGGGTGTCGTCGTGGGTGCAAGAGGTCGCGTACAACGAGGAATCCGGCCTGATGATGGTCACGACCGCGCCGCGGACCCGCAAGGACGGCCAGGTCTCGCCCGGCAGGACGTACCCGTACCGCGTGTCCAAGGAAGAGGCCGCGCAGATCCTCGCCTCCGACGAGGTCGGCCGAGCCATCTCCAACACCGTCATGCGCCGCGGCAACGGCAAGACCAACGACGCCTACCACTGGGAGAACGCTGCCGACGCCCAGGCCGCCCAGGAACAACGCAAGTGCCCGACCTGCGGGCGATGGGCCTCGATGACGTCCTCGCATGCGTGCCCGGTCCCCGGCTCGGCGGCCGCCGACAACAGCATGGCCGATCGCGCGCAGCAAACGCACTGGCGAGCCCAGGCCCGCGCGGCACGGGAAGCCGGCCTGGAACCGCCGGCACCGCCGATGCAACGGGTCCACCTGATGTCGCAGCGGCAGTTCAAGCTCCCCGGCGGTGGCATCGCGAATGTGCCGCCGCCGCGCGATGTCCGCGATCAGGTCGCCGCGGGCCGCGCCGCCGCCCCGTCGGTCAGCTTCCGGTACCCCGAGGCGACTGTCTCCGGGCAGGCCACCGTCTGGCGCGACGAGGCCGGCGTTGACCTAGTGTCCCCGTTCCCGCAGGCCGGTGGGAACGGGATGCGCTGCACCTGTGGGAAGTTCAGCAGTGGTGGTCGCTGCGAGCACATCGGTGAGGCCCTGTACCGCCTCGGTGACGCGTACGGGGCCGCACCGACCGGGGACACCGCGCTGCGGCCCGGGGTGTCGATGGCGGAGCTGCGCCGCGAACGCACATCGGACACCGCCTACGACGCACCCCGAGCCCCGCTCGAGCGCATGAACTACTCGCGCATCCAAAATCTGCGCGCCCAGCGGCAGGACACCCACAAGGAGGGCCTGTTCGAGAAGCAGCGTCGGGGCGAGCCGATCAACACCCCGTCGGTGAAGCCGCCGAAGGACAACGAGGGCCGAGCGGTCGCATGGCCGACGACGTTCGAACGGGAAGGCAAGGGTGGCGCCAACTCCGACCGCCCCACCGACCTCCACGACCTTGCAGATGTGCAGTACCGGATCCGAGCTGCCCTGTTCGCCCGCACCCGCACGCACTACTCGGTGCTGCGGGACAAGGACGGCGGGATGCGCATCACCATCCCGAAGGCACGGCGCGCGAAGGACGGCACCATCCCGTTCGCCGAGCGGACCCGCCTCGCGGACACCCTCGGCATTCCGGCGCACCACTCCCGTGCCAACGGTGTCTACATTCCGGCGGATACGTCGTGGCGGCACGAGATGCTGTCCCGGTCGTACGGTGACACTCCGCCGATCCGGGCGGCCCGCTACACCGTCGCCTGACAGGAGAGAACACCTGTGGCCCCGAGGGAAACCTCGGGGCCAGAGGCGTATTCGCTGACGACCGGGCTCACCTGCTTGAATGATGTTTAACCGGTCCGCTGGCCGGTGCTGGGCTAGCCGCGGATCACGATCTCAATGGATCCGACATCGACGCCGTACGTCTTTGCCAGCCCTGCCTTTGCCTGAGCAATAGTGAGGCCGGCTGACTCCATTGTCTGGGCAGTTTGCGGAGTAGAGACGACACTGTCCATCTCCTTGAACTGAGCACCGTCAAGGTTAATGCCGAGAGCGTCGAGGTTGGTGTAACGGACCGGGTTACGGTCGCCGGTCCACACATTGGGCTGGCTGATACGGGCGTACTGGTTGAACTCGATCTTCCAGCGGCCCTCGTCGTTGTCAGCCGGGCTGATGCGAGAGATGCGTCCGATCAGGAATGCGCTGCCGTGGGGTTCGTTGCCATCGGCGTACGGCTCCGGATTGTGAGCGTTCTGGGTGCATACGAGCCACTCGCACTTCTTCGCGCGGGCGGGATCGAGCTTCCAGGCCTGCGAGCCGCCTTCAAGGACGATTGTCTCGGGGCTCTTGGCGGTGAATACGACGAGAGCGTTCTCGGTTGCGATCATGAACATATAGTAGCAACTATCCAAAAAGTATCAAGGAAGTATCTTCTAAGTATAGCTCCGATCTACGTGGAGAACTACCTCGCTACCGTCCGCGACAACCACCCGATCAGCGAGGAGACCGCTCGTGAGCAGCGCCATCGACGCCATCGACGACCACGACGTCGTCGACCCGAACGCCGGCCCCTGCACCGAAGAGGAAGCCCGCGAACTCGTCCGCGAAGTCGCAGAGGCAGCTGTCCGCTTCGAGGACGCGATGCAGCAGATCTTCCGCCGCCGCGCCTGGGAGCCTCTCGGCTACGACAACCCGCAGGACCTGATCCTCGGTGAGTTCAAGGACGGCGGCCTGATCAACCCGCGCACCGGTAGGCCCTACGGCCGCGCGCACATCTACCGCATGGCCCGCACCGCACTGTTCCTCCACGAGGTGTCCTCCCGCACCGGAGTGGACGCCACCGAACTCGACGTCGCGGAGAAGGCACTCCGGGCCGCCCGGGAGAACGGCGTCGACGACGTCACGATGCTCACTCAGATCGAGAACCGTGTCATCGCCGCCGCCGAAAGCGGGGAGCAGCCCGACAGCGAGGCCGTGCAGGAGATCGTCGAGTCGGTGATCGCGGAAGCCGCAGGGCGCGCGCCCGCTCAGCCGGCCGAGGAACCTGCCCCGAGCAACGAGCTCGGGGGAACACCGGACACCGGCGGCGCAGCTCCCACCCCGCGGGTCCCCTCCGAGTCTGACGGGGATGTCCCTCTGGCGTCGGAGGGAGATGACCCGACCGACTGGCCCAACACCGATACCCACCACGAACGCGACACCAGCGTCGACGTCAACGTGGACGATCCGTTCGGGGCGTTCGGTGCGCAGGCCACCGGATCGATGGCCCCCGACGGGGGACAGTCATGGGCTGAAACCCTCGCCCGTACCGACGACTTCATCCGGTTCACCGACACCCTGCGTCTGATCAACGAGATGGGCCGCAAGTTGCCCGAGGTGTCCCAGGTCGCCGAGAAGCTCCCCGAGTTCCTCGACGCCTGCGACGATTCCGAACTGACCGCGTTCTCCGAGGCCCTCGACGACGTCGACATGCTGCTGCGCGAGATCCCGCAGATCCGTGAGGCGATCCGCGCCATCCAGGAGTGCACCCAGGACCGCGCCGAGATGATGTAGAGCCCTGGGGCTGTCAGTCCCCGACGACGGATCCGTCGCTGACCCGTTGGTACGGCTGAGAGCCGCAGGAGGACACTTCGACGACCGTTCCGTCCTCGAGGAACACGAACGAGCGTTGCCCGCCGGCGGAGTACGGCAGCGGCCGGGACGAGTAGTACGACGTCCGCCCCTGGTAGGCCGCCCACCGGTAGTAGCCGATCGACCGCATGTACTTGGCGTGAGCGTCCGAGACCGCCGCGTATTCACGCACCCATTCGATGCTGGCGCGCTCGCAGCGAGCTGGGACGAAGCCGTAGTGCCACGCATCCGTGGCGATCTCCGTCCGTACCCCGGGCTCTGCGTCGGCGGTGGGCAGGGGCGTGGTCATGGAACCTCCATGAGCGTCGGGGCGAGTGGACGCCACGACGGTCTCCCAAGCGCGGTCGAGGTGTTTCAGGCCGCGATCACGCCGGCTCGCTCGAGGCCCTGTCCGGGATCGGTGGTGACTAGCCTCGTACTGCGAGGTTATGTGAACGGCGGCGGAGGAAGTGACGAGGAGTCGACGGGCGCGGCTGGGAGGGGCACTGGAGAGCACCGGCGCTCTCCAGCTCACGGGGCGGACCTGGGATGACCCCTTCGAGGGTGATCCCGACGGGACAGAAACGGCCCTGGTGGTCGAGGTGGAACCGTTCCCCGCCGACAGGTACGGGACGATCGTGCCCGGCAACACCGCGAGCCCTACTCCCGACGCCGACAACGCCCACGACGGGGACGGGGACCCCGGATGAGAGCCGGGGGAGCACGCCCTGTCGGTCTGCAACACCGACGACTCCCGGTTGCGAAAGTTGTGTCATCACAACAGCACAGCGAACGGCAGGAGCAGCCATGAAGCGCAAGACCGTCGGCGGAGACGAACGAGACGCCTTCACCCGCGTGAGCCGCCGGGCCACCAACTGGAAGCCCGGAGAGGTGAAGCGGATCAAGGAACGCGCCAACCGCCGGGAACGTCGAGCAATGCGACGCGAACTCGCCGCCTGATACACGAGAAGGGCGTCACCCCAGAGAAATCCCTGGGGTGACGCCCTTCTCCTGTTCGTGCCCTAGGCGTCCATCGGTGGGCTCGACACCTCCTGATCAGCGTGCGGCTGCGGCGTCAGCGACCGTCTCGAACCCCGGTACCGCCAGCACCGCCAGGGCGACCGTCGCGGCCGTCAATGCAGGCAGCAGCACCACCTTCTCGAACGGCCCGTCCGCACGGATCCGCAGCAGCGACGGCAGCGTGAACTCCCACCACCGCTTCCCGTTCACTCTCACAAGCGGCGCGAGGAACGGAATGCCCTCACGGGTGATGCCGTCGCCGATGCAGTGCGTGATGCAGCCGAGCGCGACAGCGACACCGAGGGACACCGACCCGGTCTCGGCGGGGAAGGCCTGCCACGCGATCACCGACAGCAACGCGGCCGCGAGCGTGACGGCCAGCCAGCCCTGCTTCTTCGACCAGTCCCCGGCCAGACCGCGGATCGCGAGCCCGAGGGTGACGAACAGGGTTCCGATGATCGCCGGTTTCCCGAACGTCGTGACCAGCACCGACACAACCACGCCCAGGACCACTGCGAACAGCAGCGTGTGGGTGAGGGTGCGGTGTCCGTCCGAGCGGGTTCCGTCGCGGCGGGTGCCGGTCAACCTGTGGAAGGCCGCGGATACCGCGTTGATGCCCTCGGACGCGATCTGCGACACGACGCCGAACGACCGGGCGACGGTCGACTGGGGATGGTCGAGATCGGGCAGCAACGCCGATCCGGCGCAGACGCCGGCCCAGGCGAAGGTCTCGGCGAGCGAGGACGGGCCACCCCAGCCGGTCGGGAGGACCGCGGCGGCCGCGAGTCCGACCGCGGCGCCGGACATCGCGTGTGTCGGACCCATCACCATGACGACACCCCCATCATCGACGGGGCGAGGCTCTCGACGGCAGGCTCGCTGTCCGGTGCTGTCACAGGGTTCCCGCCGATCAGGTCGAAAAGGGCCGGCAGCCACTGGTAGGTCAGGTCGGCGATCGTGTTCACGACGGTTTCGAAGAGCCGGACGATGGTTGTCGAGTCCATGCCCTCGGACTCCGACCAGTTCACCCAGCCGCGGAACACGCCGAGGCCGACCGCCACCCACAGCACGTACTTCAGGATGCTCACCCGTCGTTCCCTTCCGATGCCGGTGCGGTGGTCGACAGTTGGTCGCGGATCGTTTCGCCGAGCTGCGTCCCGGCGCCGTCGGTGACCTTCTCAAGCTGTTCCTTGGCGGTGTCACTGCCCCGATCGAACAGCTCGCTGATCATCTGCTGGCCGGTGCGGAACCATCCCTCGTCGCCGACCTTGGTTCCCCCGGTCATGTACTGGAAGATCCCGAACACGATCCCGATGACGACGACGAAAAACACAACGCGCGAGACGATTCCCTCGCGTGGTCCTTTTTTCGGCGGCACCATCAGCGGTGCCCCTGTGTCGCGTCGCTGATGCCGGATGATCCATTGTCCAGGTCCTGACAGATGCAGCTCGGGGAGTGGCGTGACCGGCCCGTCACGATCACGCACAGTAGCCAGCTGAGCATCGCGGTTGCGGCGATGCAGAACACGACGATGGCTGCTCGACCCAGACTGTCCGCCGTCTGCCATGCAGCGTGGACAGTTCCTCGTTCACGTGGTGCGAGCATCATCCACATCGCAGCGGCGAGCGGAACGCCCACCACGATCCCCGACCGCACCCTGGTGCAGAACGGGAGCGTCCGCCAACGCTCACGAGCGTGGACGAAAACACCTGGCGAGCCTCCTGTTTCCTGTACAGCAGACATCGGAGTCCTTTCGATCGAAGTCACGTCAACGTACGGGAGGCCTTCACCACGTCGATTTCGCAAAGCATGCGGCTCGACGTGTGACTGCGGACGACCTGCCTCGTTCGGTACGGCAGTGGCGACCCTGGCGGTCGCCACCCGCGGGGCAATCGCCTGGTTCACCACTCGTCGCCATCCCACTCGTCCTGACCGGTTCCCGCCGCGGCGCCCACCGAGGCCGGCACAGGGGCAACCACGGGCTCCTGCGCGGGCTTGTCCACCACCACCGGCACGGCCTGCACCTTCGGTGGAGCGACGGGCTCGTCGGTCAGCACCCAGCGCGGCTCCCGCCCACCATCGGAATTCGGGACCATCACCTGCTGGTAGCCCTGGGCAGCGAGCAGTGCACGCAGGCGGTCCTTCGACCCGGTGATCGGATGCGGCGGCCGCGGCGCCACCGAGGCCGGCCAGGGCGCGTCCTCGGTCGAGTTCGGCAGATACGGCACCTGCACCACGCGGAAGCCGAGTTCGCTGGTGGTGGCCCAAGCGCGACCCTTCGGTGTTCCCTCCTCCGGAAAGCGGGTGCCGTGATTCGTGTCCAGGATCTGCTTCGAGGTGTACTCGTTGACCGGACCGACACAGAGCCGGAACTCGCACATCTCCTTGAGCTGAGTGGACATGCGATCCTTGTCGGGCTTCTGCGCCGCCAGGATCATGTTGATCTCCAGCGCGCGGGCGAGCTGACCGAGCTCCTCCATCTGCGTCCGGGCAGTCACCTTCTGCGCCTCGATGTCCTCGTTGTCGGACTTCATCCAGAAGTTCGCGAGCTCGTCGAAAAACAGGATCAGCCGCTTCGGGGCGGGGCCGTCCTCGGCCTCGAACTCCGGATGCTCGGCATACAACTTCCGCAGGTAGCGCAGGTTTCGTACGCCCCGCTTGTTGAGGATCGTCTGGCGGCGGTCCATCTCCTGGCGCACATATCCGACGGCATCGACGATCTCGAGCGCTCCGGCGGCGAAGCGGATGACCGAGGGGAACTCGGGAGTCCACGTGAAGTCGGTTCGCTTCGGGTCACACACGATGATCTCGGCGACATCGCGGCACCACAACGTCAGAAACAGGATGATGTCGAGACTGACCGAATTGTGCGTAGGGACAAGAGCGTCCCCTGCTAGGAACTGGCGGGTCGGGGAGTCCACGGAAATGCAGCGCATCGGCCGTGGTTCGACCTTCCGGACGTCGACGATGTACCGGCAGTCGTGCCTGGAGGTATTCGATGCCCGCATGCGTTCGGCGTGGACGAGCTGCTTGCGATGCAACCCAAACACCTTGTCGTGGGTCGTGAACGCGACGCTGTACGCCGTTCCACATACAGCACCGTTCCACATGGCTGGCTTCGCCCGCAGCGTCGCCCGGTAGCCCAGGCCACGAGCCAATTCCAACACATCCTTCGCGAGCCGTTCGTTGGTGTTGGTGAACTCGACCGCCCCACCTGGTGCAACAGTTCCGTCGGTGTCGAGCAGACCGGCGAGAAGGTCCCGTCGCTGCTGCTCACCGGCCTCCAGATACCGGTGAGGAATACGCTTCACATCTTCGCCACAACGCGACTTGAGCAGTCCCTCTGTTCGGAGCAGGGATGTCAGGCCGCCAACTCGATAGAGCGGAGCGACCATGCCAGCGGAATGTGGCACGACATGAACGTCATAGCCTTCGAGCCTGATCCGGTCGAGCACCTCCGCGTCCATGCTGGTGACAGCTCCTCCACGAGAGGTCCCGTCGCCCAGCCACGCGCCGAGCGTGTAAGGACCTATCGGCAGCACCGCGTCCGGATAGTGCAGCGGCTTACACACAGGGATCGAGTGGTTGACGTGACCGCTGTCAGTGCGGAGCGAGTGGCGGATCTCATTGGTTGTGCGGACCTGCCCGATCGCCATCCGCTCACGCTGATCCCATAGCGGCTTGTCTCCGTAGGCTGCAACCATGCGCAGGAGCGCTGCCTTAGGATACAAGGCGACCGCAGGGCCGAGTCGTTCAACCGTCCGTTCCGGAACATCAAGTGTGACCTCACGAACCTCGAGCCGACTGGACAGGCGGGAAGCGTTGACCAGCCACTTCCGCACGGACTTCGCCGCAATACCCGCGCCAGCTGCGATGTCCTCAGCCGTCACCTCGTCATGGGTCCGATAGTGGGCGCACACCGCCAACAACGCGTCCGCATGCGTCACGAGGTCACCGCGCGCCCGTGGGGATCGGACACGACCGATCAAGTAGTCGCACAGCTCGGCACCCGAATAGACGCGAACATTCTTCCGCTGCCGGACCTGCTGCTTCGCGTAGAAATAAGTGCGGTGGACTGACCGCTGTTCCCGCGCCGCGCCGATCGATCTCGCCAGATCATGGATGCGTTTGGTCGTCCCTGCCACACCGGCAAGTTCTGCTACTTCGGGGATCGAGATGACCTCATCCGGGCGTGCTGCATCAGCTGCCGCGCGCAGACGGTCAGTTACCTGCGTTGTCAGCCACGGTCTCCGCTGCCGGGTGGGTGCAGACGGGCCGCTCCGGTTGGCTGAGCGGGAGCGGCGCGTGGCTCGATCCTCGGTCCACCACAGGTGGGCGTCGTCCGCGATGATGACGGTACCGTCGGAGAACTCAACCTCGAAACATGTGTCGGACAGCGGCTGGTCGTAGACACCTGTGATCGTGCACGGCAGCCCGTTCTCGTCGAACACCTCGTCGCCGACCGCAAGGTCACCGAGACGGCGCCAACCGGCGGTCGTCAGCATCGTGGTGTCGACCCACAGGGCTTTCCCAGCTCCGGTCCTCCCTCCGATAAGACCATGCGCGCATTTATTGAGATCCCAATAAAATTCGCCACCACCCTTCTGCGGACCGATGAAGATCTTGCCCTCGCGGAACTTCTCCACCATCTCCTCGAACAGCGGGGTCCCGTTCTCGGGGAAGGCGATTGCATTGGCCAATCGCGGCACCGCAGTCAGATTGACCAGCCCCTCGGCCGAGCGCCAGTCGTAATTCCAGTCGCACGCGGTGTACAGGCCGTCGTAGTGCTGCTCGAACGCATCCTTGGTCTCGGACTTCGAGACGTCCAGGGCACCGAACCGCACCCGGACCTGCGCCGGCAACGCGACGGGCGCCTCGTCATCACAGGGCTCCCACGAGATCACCTCGACGTCGACATCGCTGCGGCGGCCACCGAACTTCTGCTCGACGACGCTGCGGAGGCGCTTGAGTTCGAGCTTCCTCAGCGCACCGATGTGGTTGGACGGGAAGGCTCGCGCCTCAACGGTGGTCGTCGCGCCCACAGTCCACTCGTAGGCCCACACCAGGCTGGCGGTGGACGCGGCCATGGCGTCGTCGATCGCGTTCTCCACGGCCCGCTGGTCGCGGCCGGTCGTGAACGCACCGGACCCGAAGTCCGCGGTGAACGCGATCGGCACCCAAGGATCGCCGTGGACTTCCTCCTGCCAACCTGTGACGCGCGAGGTGGCCGAGTCCTTCGTACGCGCAGCCTTGGCCTGTCCGGCGACGAGGTCGGCAACCCACCGCGCGGACCGCTTGCGCTTGGCATCGACAGAGTCCGGATCGACACCGGTGATCTCGAGGGTCCCGTCGGACCAGGCGTAGATCCATTCGACCCCGCGCAGATACTCGGCGTCGCAGGACCGTTCGATGCCGTCACGGGTGTCCTGGGCTGCGACGTTGTGCGACCCGAACGCGAACGCGATGGCGGCGGGGACGGGGACAGGCCCTTCAGTGGGGTGCTCCCGGGTTGCCCAGTCGGTGACCTGCAGGTCGTACATCCCATCCGTGAGCTGCTTCGGCGTCAGCTTGAACCAGTCGGTGAACTTGCTGCGTAGATACGCGATCTCGCGCTGCTGGTGGAGCCGCTCGTCTCCTGCCGGCACCGCCTCGGCGTGGAGCTGTCCGGTCTTGGGGTTGGTGGAATACACCCACCCGCCACCCGTCTCTGTGTACGGGTTGGGGACCTGGTCGAGTGCCTTCTCCAGCAGGCCACGGGCCAGGGGCGGAGCTGCGGGCGCGGTCTTCGCGAACGTCACGTCCATGACGAGCGGCCGGTTCTTCGCGCCCCACCGGGAGACCTTGATCCGCGAGGAGGCCGGCACCTGCACCGCGGTGGTGGAGCGGGGATGGCCGGCGACCTGCCGGGTGTCCTCCACGAGGCCTTCGACGAACCGGCGGCGGGCGGGCATCACTCGCATGGCCCGGCCGATGGTCACTGCACCGCCGACGAACAGCAGGCCTGCGACAAGGAGCGGGACCGTGGCGCCGGCCAGGTAGCCGATCGCCGTGGTGGCGACGAGCAGGAGCCAGTTCCACACCGATCGGCGCAGGCCGAGCAGCCGGGTCGAGTCGGTGAACCAGGTCAGAGCCAGCCAGTCTCGTAGTACTTCGGTTCCCTTCTGCTTCGCCTTCGCCTTGGCGGCGGCACCCGCGCGGGCACCGAATTTGGAACGGGTTGGCATGGGATCGGCCTCCCAGTCGACGAACAGGGTCGGGCAGACCGTAGTGGTGGGGTTATCCGGCTACCCGGTGCGCCGAAGCTCAGGACGCAGCCGCGGCAACCGAGGAGGCCGGAGCGGCATCGGCCGTGGTTTGGTGGGCCAGTAGTGCCACCAGACGTGCGGCACGCACGACCGTGCGGTGGTGCTCGAGCACCTCGGAGCGCATGGTGACGGCCTCGGCGCGGTGATCGCCCGGGGCGAGAGTGTCGGCGCGGTACACCAGCACATTGTCGCCGAGCCCCCAGAAGATCGCGTTGGCCGCCGCGCACGCCACCGACAGATGGTTGATGTCGGCCAGCTCCCAGCCGTAGTTGGCGGGATCGCCGCCGAGCGCACGGATTCGGTTCGCGGTCGCGGCGAGTAGGCCGCCGGTTCCTGCGGTCGGGTCCGTGAACAGGCGGCCCGGGGCGGGGAGTTCGGGCATCGTGAGTGCGGCCATCACGTCGGCGACCTCGGGTGGGGTGTAGAACTCGCCGAGGAGCTGGCGGGCCTGCGCGGGGCGTAGCTCGGTGACGAGGAATCCGAGGACGTCAACGGCCGGGACACCGCGGCGCCGGTCGACAAGGTGCGGCAGTCCGGCGTGATACGCGGCATCGAGGACCGCACGGATGGCGCGGACGGTCTCGTCGCTGACCTCGACGTCGAGCCAGCGGTGAAGCGGGGATGCGATCTGCACCAGGTACGGGTGGTCGAGCCAGACCCGCGCCCACGTCTCGCTCAGTCCGCGGAGCAGGTCACCTCGGCCGAGTCGCCCGAGGTCGCCGGGGGAGTGCTCGGCCGGGTCAGTGATCTGGGTATGGAGCGCCAGGGTGGCCACGGCTCCCAGGGGGATTTCCAGCGTCGACGGGTTGTTCGAGGTGCGCTGCCACGCGGCCGTCACAGCGGTCGCGACGTTGCGGGCGGTGATGGACGGTTGAGCGTTGGGCACGGTCGGCTCCTGCCGGTCGAGGATGTCGTGCCGTCGAGGTTTCCGTCCCCAGGGGTGAGGTGTTGCAGCCCCGACCAGGGGTAGCCGGGCCGAGGGACTGAGGATTCTGGCCTGAAACACCTGCTCGTGCCGGTCATACCTTCGTCGCATCGGATCTGCTCTGCGACAAGGACACACACCAATGGCAATGCCGTGCACTGAGATGACTGTCGACCTGACAGCGCCTCCTCCCAAAGTAATTTTCTCCTTCGGGATGGGCGCCGACTCCACCTCTATTCTGTTGCGCTGGTTGGAAGATCCCACCAGCCGCGACTTCGAACTCGACGAACTTGCCCTGATCACCGCACACACTGGCAGCGAGTGGGAATCCACTCGGACAACCATGGAGACCCACGTGTTGCCGCGGCTGGCGGCCGCGAACGTCAGGTTCATCCAGGTCGCCCGTTCTCAACGCCACACCACGATCGACGGCGGCGGCATCGTCGTTCTCGACGACACCAGGAATCCGACGCGCCTGTATCTCGAAGGGGCATACACGCTTTGGGATGAGCTGACCGAGGCCGGAACTGTCGCTCAGGCCTCCGGCGCCAGACTATGCTCGGTTCACTCGAAGGGAGCGGCACTGGACCCGGTGATCGCGAGGATCACCCGTGGTCAGCCGTACCGGCACGTGATCGGTTTCGAGGCAAACGAACTCGGGCGCGCCGCGAAGGACACACTGCACAACACCGACCTGCGGACGGGGGAGTACCCCCTGATCGAATGGGGCTGGGACCGTGCAGCCGCCAACGCCTACACCGAATCGGTCATCGGAACGACAATTGACCGCTCGGCCTGCACTTTCTGCCCTTTCACCTTCTCGAATCGCTCCAGCCGTACGGCTGCCCTGGAACGGTTCCGCGCCGAACCGCACGTCGGCGCATCCGCACTTCTCATGGAACGGATCGCGATCGCACTAAACCCTGCCCAGGGCATCGTCGCGGGCAAGCGGCTGATCGACCTGGTGCACGAGCATGGCCAGCTCGGCTCGGTCCTCGACGCACTCGACGCCGATCTCGACCAGCGAGAACACGCTCTCTACGAGGTTCGGCGCATCCTGCGACCACGCAAGACCGACCCGACGAAGCTGGGCAACGCCGCACGCTCGGTCCGGATCCGCGGCCGAGGATCACGCGGCGCGATGGATGACCTGCTCCGCCGGCTCGCCGACGAGGGCGTCCGCAAGGGGCTGATCGAGGCAGAGACCGGCGAGGACGGGATTCTGCGCGTCTACCAGCACCGTCGTGGCCCGGTGTTCCCGACGGTCGAGCGGTTCTTCGTCGTTGCTCCGGCCCTCGCACACGAGAAGGAGCACGAGCGTTTCGATCAGTGGTGGGCAGACGCCCGCCGCGGGGCCGTGCAGAGCGCCGTGGCGGCCTGACGCCGGACGTGGCCGCGGAGAGCGCGACCGACGCGTGCGACGGGCTCGGCTCCCACCCTTCGGGTGCGGGCCGAGCGCGTGGGCCTAGCGGGGCAGGTCCGATGACTCTTCTGTCCGGCGAGCCGCGGCAGAGGCCGGCGCTGGTGATGCGTCGTCGGGGATGTTCGGGCCTGTCGGCGGTGCCGGGAACGTGGACGGCATTGAATGTGTGATTTACCCTGTGATTAGGAGGTGGATTGCAATGACAACCGCACACCCACGACCCGACCTCGCCGCCTACAACGACGCCGCACGCATGACCCAATCGGAGCTGGTCACAGCGCTGCGTGAACTCCTCGGGGCCAAGCTGGTCGCGTACCTCGGGAAGGTGAAGGAAACCCGTGCTGTCCGCCAGTGGGCCGAGGGCACCCGCACCATCAACAACGAGACCGACGTCGAACGCCTCCGCATCGCCTACCGCGCCGCCCGCCTGATCGCAGAACGCGACACCCCGGCCGTGGCCCAGACCTGGTTCCAGGGCCTGAACCCGATCCTCGACGACCGGCCGCCGGCGCTGCTGCTCCGCGAGGGCGACCTGCCCGACGTCGGCCCGAAGGTCCTCGCAGCGGCGCGCCAGTTCGCGGCGGTCGGATGAACGCACCCGACCGGACGCTGATCCCGACCCCGCGCGGCGAAGTCTGCTGCGCCCAGGTCCAGGGAGCTGCCGCCTACCGTGTCGGCTACCCGCCGACCTCGTGGGAGTGGACACCGTGGGAGTTCGCCACCGACGGCCGCTTCACCGGACGCTGGGATGACCCGGCCGGGGTGTGGCGAACCCTGTACGTCGGCGCGACCCGCCTGTCCTGCTACCTCGAGGTCCTCGCCTACGCCCGCAAGAGCGAGGAACTGAGCGCAGCGCTCGACGAGATCGTCGACAACGACGACGAGGACGAGTTCCCCACCATCGCGCCGGGCCGGGTCCCACGGTCGTGGATGTCGACCCGGGCCACCGGCAGCGGCACGATCACCGGATGGTTCGTCGTGCCCGGCGACGCCGAGTCGGTGGCCACCCTGCGGACCACCTTCCGGCCCCACGCGATCCGGCACGGTCTCGTCGACCTCGACACCGCCGCGATCCGCGACGGCCGGCCGCGCGCCCTCACCCAGGCGATCTCCCAGTGGATCAACCCGCTCACCGATCCGGACGGTGAGCCGGTGGCCGGCATCCAGTTCGAATCTCGGCACGGTGACGGCCTGGTGCTCTGGGCGCTGTACGAGCGTCCCGGCGATGGACCGGTCAGCAAGAACGTCATGGTGCTCGACTACGGACCCGTCGAAGAGCACGACCCCGACCTGGTCGAAGCGATGCGCCTGCACAACCTGGTCTGGGATGACGACTGAGCCTGGCCGTACCCCGCTGTCGACCACAACTCTTGTCACACATGCGGGACAGGTTCCTGACCGACATCAGAACGAGAGAGACCGAACTGATCGCGGAGGGGCGATGACGAACGAACAGGAACTCATGACCCAGGTCGACAGGGTGTTCACTCGCCGTCGAGCCGTGCGACTCACGATCTTTGGAGCACTGCTTGCGGTCCTTGGTGTCGTTCTGATCTTCCAGCCCAGCATCTCGTGGACTACCGGGTTACCCATGGTCACCTCAGGTCTGATCGCCGTGCTGTTCTTCGGCGTCCAAGCCCGCCAGCTCAAGCCCGGCGAGCAAGCGCAGCGCTGACAATCTCCCCAGCAAGCGAGCCCCGGTCATCCAATTGGTGACCGGGGCTCGCTCATCGGTGCCGTCTGTCCGCTGGGCCTTTCACCGGCGGTTTCTGGTGGCAAGTTCAACGGCCCGAGCGGCGGCCAGCATCTCCATCGCCTCCGCGCGGAGCCCCTTGGAGGTCGTCTCGACAGCCCGGACGTACACGGTCGGTCCCCAATGTCCGGTGTTGTCCACTCTGATCTCGCCGGCGGCGAACCAGGTCTGGCCGTCGTCGTCAGTGCCCTCCGGTAGCGCCGGGCCGGGGTTGCCGCAGTGAGGGCACCCGGTTCCCGGACCGTCGGTGGTGTCGCTGGCGCGCGTCATGGCTGCTCCCTTCACAGGAAACGGCGGCAGACACCAGGATTGGCGCCTGCCGCCGTCGGGATAGATGGTCGGATCAGAACGGCGGCCCGTCGCTGCCACCGGCGTTGGCGCCGGCGTAGTTTCCGTTCTGCGGCGAGCTGCCCCACGGGTCGTCGGTCGGAGCACCGCCGCCGGAGTTGGACTGGCCTCCGCCGAAGCCGCCCCCGCTGCCGCCGCTGCGGTTGACCTTGGTGACCTTCGCGGAGGCGTACCGCAGCGAGGGGCCGATCTCGTCGACCTCGAGCTCGACGACGGTGCGCTTCTCGCCCTCGCGGGTTTCGTACGAACGCTGCTTGAGGCGCCCCTGCACGATCACCCGGGATCCGCGGGTCAGCGTCTCGGCGACGTTCTCGGCAGCCTCGCGCCAGACGTTGCAGCGCATGAACAGTGCCTCGCCGTCCTTCCACTCGTTCGACTGCCGGTCGAAGTTGCGGGGGGTGGACGCGACGGTGAAGTTCGCGACCGCGGCACCCGCGGGGGTGAAGCGCAGCTCGGGGTCGGCCGTCAGATTGCCGACGATGGTGATGACGGTGTCGCCTGCCATGGTGATGCCTTTCGTGTGGTGGTGCGGTGGTAGTGAGGTCGAGCATTCCGGGCGCAGGTGGCGGGTGTTTCAGAACCCGCGACCTGCGCCCGGAAAGTTCTGGTGTCAGCTGGCTTTGCGGTTCTCCGGGTCGCTGTTGTATGCCTGGCCCGCCTGCTGATGGAAGGCGATCGGGTCGGTGGCCCACTGGTCGACCTGGCGAGTGAAGGCACTGGCCTCGATCTCCCCGAGCACGCCGGTGGGCACCTTGAAGGTGGCCTTGAGGATGAAGCGCAGATCGTCGATGTAGTCGCCCATCCCGCACGCCTCTGCGAGGTTCTTCCACGCAGTCACCGCGTTCGGATCCTCACCGGCGGTCAGCGGCCGGGGCTGCCGCTGCTGCTGGACCGACTGTGCCGGCGCACTGTCGTCGCCGCTCGGCTGCCGCTGCGCGGGCGCGTTGCTGCCATTCTGGGGCTTCTGGGCCGCGGTGTTCTCTCCGCGCCCTGCAGGCTGCTTCTGCGGCTCCGCAGCAGGCTCCAGGTCAATGTTCAGGTAGGCGGCCATCATTCGTTGCGTGCGAGCGAAGTCATCCGTGGCAGCCTTTCCGACAACCTTCACCCATTCGCGGCGCGCGACGTCGTCGGTGATGTGCTCGACCGCGTACGGGTAGCGGGTCGTGATCACCTGCTGCACCCACTGGCCCGCTTCCTTGTGGGACGACTCGTTCCGGTTGACCGTGCCGACGACGTGCTTCTGCACCTGATCGGCCAGCCACAGCAGCAGTTCGGTCAGCTGCCACACATGCTCGAGGGACTGCTCCTCGGTCAGCTCGGGCTGCTCGGACTCCTCGACCGCAGTCACCGCGTCCTGGAACAGGTACACCGCCGACTGGTGGGTGGCCCGCAACTTCGCTGCGAGGTAGGAGCCCATGTTCGGGCGGCCATCGCTGTTCACCGGCTCCCATGCCTTTGCCTCCGCGACCAGACCCGGCCGACCGCGCACGACACTGCTGGCGGCAGCCTGCGACTGGCGGGCCGGTCCGCCCTTCGCCCTGGCGATTTTCCCAGCGACCGCTTCTGCGATCGCATCGACATCCGCGCTGCCACCGGTCGGGGTCGTGTTCGTGATGCCACCGGTGCGCTTGCCGTCGGCCACCAGGCACCGCCAGCCCTCCGGCGGCAGATCCCCGAGCTTGTTGGCGCGCAGCTGGGGCCACTCGCTGATGTCAGAACGCAGGTCCTTATCCGACGCGATCGCGGTGTCGGCGGGGTCGTCGACGGAACCGGCAGCGACGATGACCTTCACGCAGTTCGCCTTGGTCGCCTGAGGCTGCCCCGACAGCGACTCGCCAGTGGCGCCGCGCAGCGTGTGGATCGGGGTCCGCGGGTCGATCGGCTCGTCACGCTTCTTTTCCACGTGCTTGCGGCGACGGGTCTCGATCGCCACGTACACCGGCGTGCTCGTCTCGAACGCCTTGCGCAGACGAGCTGCGAGAGCACCGCCCGGCTCAGCGGAGGCACCGAAGTCGTGCTGCATGCCCTGCGCCCCGGTCGACGCGGCGTCGAACTTCACGTACACGGTGTCGAAGCCGTCGCCGTTGGACTTCTCGACGAAGTCCTTGATCGCGATCGAGGCGTACTCCTCGACGAACGTCTCCGCCCGAACCGAGATCGCGGTGCCATCCTCCGGGTTACCGATCCGGACCGGGTTGCGGTCGTAAGCAACGAAGCGAGCGACGCCGTTGGCGGGGCGGGACGCGGTGGTGGACATTGAGCTCTCCTGGTGGCTCGTCGTGAACTGGTGACCGCAACGCTAGAGACGCTCACCGACAGTGTTTCAGTCGTTGCTACCACTGGTAGCTGGCACGGATGCCGGCCATTCTCATCGAGTGGTTCTCCACCGGCGGTTGCGAATTCCCGAACCTTCTCTGTGATGCTTCGTCCGTCCGGTCCGCGGTGAAGTGGTGAACGGCCCTCGTACCTTCGCGCCATGACCCAGTTCTCCGCGCAGGAACTCCTCGACCGAGGGGACCGTGTGATCTGCCCGGGCTGCAAGTGGCTCGTCATGACCGGCGCGGCATGCCGCAGGTGCGGGCACAGCCTGCGCAGTGGCACCCCGACGCCCCCGTCCACTCCCCGGGCATCGAGTCGTCGGCGTCCCCCCGCGAGTAAGACCATCAGCGCCGACGACCACCGCGGGGACGCTGTACTCACCGATGCCGCGCTCGGCGGCATGACCGCGCGCAGCGATCGGACGATCTGGCTGGTCGTCCACGGCGACCCGAAATCGCAAGGCTCGATGGTCGCTGTCGCCCCGGGCCGGGTGAAGGCATCCGACCCGACGATGTACGCCTGGCGCGACAACATCACCGGTGAAGCGCTACGGGAACTCGGGGTGCAGTGGCGGCCGATCGACGGCCCGGCCCTGATCGACGTCGCGTTCACCATGCCGTTTCCGCGCAGCTTCGAGGACCAGACCGCCCGTATCGCGCCGGCCGTCGAGGGGGAGTTGCCGCGGATCCCGGCGATGCAACCCCCGGACCGGGACAAGCTCCTGCGGGCCGTTCAGGACGCACTGTCCCCGAACGATCGAGCCAACAAGGGCGGCAAGGAAACCCAGGCGTTCGACAAGCGGTTCAAGCTCGCCGTCGACGACTCCCGATTCGTCTACGGCGCCGAAGCGAAGACATACGCCCGGCCCGGCCACACCCACGCCTGGGCACTCGACCGCCCGGGCGCCGTCATCCGCGTCCGCATGATCGACGCCCCCGGAACGCATTTCCCCGAGCCGACCCTCCGTGACCCCGGCCCACTACCAGCACAGATCCGCATCATGCACGAGCAGCTGCTGCGCCGCACCGGGGCTTTGCGATGAGCAACGCCATGGTGCTGTCCGAGCGGATCGTGCTCGGCACGATGCTGCGGGGCGACGACCCCGGGTTCACCACAGACACCCTCGAACGCCTCACCCCAGCAGCCTTCACCGTCCCCGCCCACCGCACCGTCTACACCGCGATCGCCCGCACCGCCGACACGGGCACCGTCGACCTGTCGACCGTCATGGTCACCCTCGAGGCCGCGGACACCCTCACCACCATCGGTGGCTTCGACGTTCTCGCCGCCGCGGTGCAGGAGTCGTTCACCTCCACCGCGCCAACCGATCACGTCGCTCGCATCGCCGACAAGGCCGCGGTCGACGCCCGACGGCGGGCGCTGCAGCAGGCCGCGGCAGCGCTCGACGACGGCCAGGATCTCGATACCAACCGGGCGTTCCTCATGGACGCGCTCGCCTCCACCTCGGCGACCGCCCAGCTGTTGCCGTCGATCAGCGACCAGGTCAACGAGTACTTCGCGCTGCTCGACCAGCGCCTCAACGGGGAGGTGCCCGCCGGCCTGCGCACGGGCTGGTCGCGGTTCGACGAGATCACCCTCGGACTGCAACCGGGCAGCCTCGTCACCGTCGCCGGCCGCGCAGGCACCGGCAAGACCGTCGTGATGATGGACTGGGCCCGCCAGGCATGCCGGGACGGACACGGCGTGCTGTTCGTGCCGCTCGAGATGTCCGCGCAGCAGATGATCGAACGAGCGATCTCCGCCGAAGCCTGCGTCGAACTCAACAAGCTCCGCGAACCAGGTTGCCTCGACGACGACCAGTGGGACCGCGTCTCCGGAGCGATCTCCGAGATCTCCCAGTGGCCGCTCTACATCGACACCCACGCGAGCAGCGTCTCCGAGATCCGCCGCACAGCCACCGCCGCCAAGGCCGCCCTCGCCGAGACCGGCCGGGAACTGCGGCTCATCGTCGTGGACTACCTGCAGCTGATGAAATCCGAAAACGGCGGCCGCGGCGCGAACACCCGCGCGGAAGAGATCGGCCGGTTCACCCGAGCCCTCAAGCTGCTGGCCAGAGAGCTCCACCTCGTGGTCGTCATGGGATCGCAGTTCAACCGGGAGGCGGCCGATCCGAACAAGCTGCCGCGGCTCAGCGAACTCAAGGAGTCAGGTTCGATCGAGGAGGACTCCGACATCGTCCTGGCGCTCCACCGCCCGCACGCCATCGACGGACAGGTCGGAATGGCGACCGCCGACGAGATCACCGGATTGATCTTGAAAAACAGGCACGGTGCAGCGCAGGCCCAGTTCGAACGGGCCTGGCATGGGCACCTCGCGAGTACAGACGAACCGATGAGGCGAGCGTAGCTCCTCCTCCTGGCCGCGCCGACTCCTGCTGGAAGCAGGTGCTGGCGCGGCCTGAGTTCGTGTGTGCGTTAGGACGCGGCCGCGTCCCTGGCCTCGGTCTCAGCGAGCGCACGCTTAACCCGGCTGTCGAACAGTGCGTCGCTGCCGGTACGACGGAAGGCCCATCCTCCTCCTGCTGCTGCCGTGTACGAGAATCCCAGCGACCGGAGAAGGTCGGCTTCTACCTGGGCTCCATCCAGAAGCACGCGCCGCAAGGCTGAATCGGACATCGGCGCAGCAGCATCGGGGACAGATTCGTAGTACGCGGCGCGAGTTGCCCAGTGTCCGCCGATGTAGTCGAGCCAGTTTTCGCGCGCAATGTCGCTCAATCCGGCGAGGTCGGGACCCGACGTTCCCTCGTGATAGGCGGCGACGAGTGCGAGATTCTTGGAAAGCCAATCGTGGGTGCGCAAGACCGCATCCCTGAAGGTTTCGAGATCGGCACTCGCCGGATCGACCACCGCCTCAACGATTTCACAGTTCAGGTAGTACATCGCGTTGTCGAGGTCGTCGATGGCACCGGCTTCGGCCACGGGATAGCCGAGGCCTGCGAGGACCCGTTCAATGCGGAGTTCATCCAGCGCATTGGACCCGATGCACATCAGATACCAATCAGGTTCGGAGGCTGCCAGATGCTGCCGACCACGGGCCCCTTCGTTCCGCGAGTTCAACATGACGTGCCCGGCCTCGTGTGCGAGCAGGCGTTCGATCGCGTCGGGCGCGCGATCCCGCACGACTGGACCATTGACGACGATGATGCTGTCGTCGCCGGTCGGAATGGTCTTCGCCGCTACGACGTTTGCTCCGCGACCCGTGGAGTATGTAGCGAGACCGCTGATTTCCTTGACCTTCAACTCGAAATTGTCAGCGATGATGACCTTCGCGTCGGGAAGACCTATCGCGTCGAGACCTGCCTGCGCAGCAATCAACTGGGGGACGGTAAGTCCGCCGCCGGTGAATCTGGGGTGCATTTTCGGTATCCGATCTGGCCGTGGCCGCCGGCCAAGATCCAGCCAGAGGGAACCGAACCTGCCATTTGGAGTACGCCGTGATGGCGATCTTCGGCATGACGTAGCATCGGGGAGTCTCGCCAAAGACGGCCCGAAGCCCTGGTGGAGTTCCGCTCCGGCAGGGCCTCGGCGTTTCTCAGGGCGAAAGTCCTTTCGTCCTCCCAAGAATCTTAGTGGAGTGCCCCGACACTCCGGGCGCCTAGTACGGACCGCCTCGACTACGCGAATTCACGCCGTGGTCGGGCACCCTGAGCCATTCGATACTGGTGTCCGGTTCTAGCTGCTACTCCCGGTCACGGCCTTCGTTGCCAAGATGTTCCACCAGTTGCCGGCGACGTTGATCGTGGCGCCTTCGACGCGGCCGGTGGTGGTGAACTGGCCGGTGAGGACGCGGCTGTCGCTGTGGCCGACTCCGGTCAGCGTCGAGTGAACCTGAAGGTCGCTGCCCTCGACGGTAGCGGTCGTGGTGAACAGGCGGGCATCGGAGAGCCCGTACTTCAACGGTTCCTCGTTGTTGATCTCGGTGACCACGTCGATCGTCTTCCCGCCACCGGTGACGGTGTACTGCGAGCAGGTCTGCGCGAAGTCCGTGACGGCGTTCAGGCTGTTGTCGGTCGCGGTGGCGACGGTGGTGGTGAAGGACTGCTCGGTGTTGAGGTTCTCGCCTACCTGCCCGGCCCAGCTGTCACCGCCCCGCGCGGTGGCCCACAGGGCCGCCCCACGATCACCATCCGGCCCGCACTCCGCGGGGGAGTAGACCAGGCCATCGCTCGTCCCAGCCGCGGCGACGATCGCGGGAATCACCGAGACCGGCCGATCAGCGGGATCGGTGATCTCCCAGCCGTCGAAAACGGTGCGCGGGAAGTCGAGGGCGGTCACGGTGTTCGCTCGCAGGTCCTCGGTTGTACTGGTGTCGTTGTCAGTGCTGCTGCAGCTGGCGACGGTGAGGGCGAGAAGGGCTGCCGTCGTGATGGTCCGCAGGACGGGGCGAGTGCTCACAGATAGTCCTCAGAGGGTTGGGAGACGAGTTCCAGGCAGCATGCCCGTCCGGTTCTCCACCCCAACGTCGTGACAGGTCGCGTGGGTACCGGCAGGGTAGCGTCGCCTCGATGACTGACACCGGCATGGCGGACATGCTTCTCGAGTTGATGGAGCCGGCGATCGGCCGGATACGCGAGCGAGCGACGCGTGGTCGCGAACTCGAGGCATGGGGCCTACATCCACAGCCTCTGTCTCCAGGCAGCAGCCTGGCTCGTGACGATCACGGCTTCGCTCCAGAATTGGGTGACGACAGCCTGGTGAGCGCAACGTCGATGTGGCCGGCGATGGCAGCTACCGACAACCTCGCTGCGGTCCATCGGCTGTTCGACCGTGGGGACTTTCCTCGAAAGCTGTACGCTCCCTCGACCATGAATCTGTGTCGGACTGCGATGGAGTCGGCGGCGCGCGTGATCTGGCAGCTCTGCCCAGAAGATCAGGACGAACGTCGTCGACGGGTCCTCGGGGTTCTTGCAACCGAATTCAGCGACCAGAAGAACTTCATCGCGATCACGAAGAACGCCCACGACAGCGGCGACATGCGGCTGTCCGACGAGGCGTATGCCGACCTTCTTCTTCACGAGAAGCAGTTCAACGACCGTTTTGATTTCGTGAAGGCCGCCGACAAGGTGAAGGTGCCCAGCTTCCGGGAAGCGATCACAGAGGCTGACGCATGGTTGTCGAACCATCCGGCCGCGCATGACGATGAGCGAATGGCCCGCGGACTCGCGTTCGGGTGCAAACGGTTCTACAACCTCGGATCGGGGATGGTGCACGGACGCAACTGGGTCCACGACTATGCGAGTACCCCGTCCGCGCTGTTCAAGATGATGGCGGACGGGTTTGGTGCGGCGGTGTTCGTCACCGAGTGCGCAGTCGCACTGTTCGAGGCACGGGCAGTCGACCCGGCAGCGCCCATGACTCGAGAGCCGCACTACCCCGACCGACTCGCACGCACGGTCGGGAAGTGGGCCGCGCTCTACTCCTGACGAGCCCGCACACTAGACCTGGCGAGCCGGCCGACACGCCACTGGGTACGCGGTAGGGCGAACGACATGCAGTACCGCGTACCCAGTGAGGACTCACTGCTACTGAGCTGGAGAACCGACCCGCGATCATCGGCGGCATGCCCAACCCTGTCCTGGCCATCGATGTCGGAGCGTGCACGCTCTCCGCGGCCGTCCGTGACGCCAGCGGCCGTGTGACCCCACTCCTGATCGATGGCACCACTACCCCGCCGGCACGGCTGGTCGTGCAGGCCGGGCAACCGCGGCCGGCCCGAGACAGCGACCCGGTGACGCTGGCGCAGCTCGGACCGTTGATCGAGCGCCTCGACGTGCCGTCCCTCGTCATCGACGGAGTGTCCTGGTCGATCGAAGCACTGACCGGGCTGCTGCTGCGCCCCGTGCTGGAGGCCGCCATCGACGAACTCGGGACGACCCCGAAGATCGTGATCGTCGTGCCCTCCACGTGGGCACCCGAGCTGCAGCGCCGTTTCCAGCGGATCGTGCATGCTGCGCTGACCCGGACGGTCACCCTCACCCCGTCCGACAAGGCCCTCGCCTACGCCCTACCCGCGCTGCCGGTCGGCGCCGGGCTCATCGCCGTCGACTGCGGAGCCACCGAGCTGTCAGCGATTGCCGTCATCGGTGGTGAGCGCGGTCCGCGGATCATCGGACGTGCTCAATCTGACAGCGGCGGAGACATCTTCGACCGATTCCTCCTCGCCAACGCGCTCACCGACGCCGGATTCCCGGACCAGGCGCTCGATGCCCGCTGGGGATTCGCCGGCGTCCCTCGGATACGCGCTGCCCGAGAAGCGCTCGCGGACCACGACGCCGTGACCGTCCACCTGCCGCGGCCTGTCGGACGGATCACGCTGTCCGAGCAGGAGGTCGACGCAACCGGCGACCGTTACTTCGCCACCCAGTTCAGCGATCTGCTCACGAGGCTCGACGAGAGCGCCACCGAGCCGATCAGTCATCGGCTGATGCTGTGCGGTGGATTGGCCTACGACCCGGGCGTGCCCGCAGCGGCTCGGGTGCACGGCCCGGTGAAGGTGATGGCGAATCCCCAGCACGTGCTGTGCCGCGGTGCCCTCGCCTTCGATGCCGCACCCGTCGACAGCACGACGGACCCCGGTCCGCGCCCGCTCACCGAACCCGACACGGACACCGACGAACCCGTACCCGGGGGAATCTCCAAGCGCACCCTCGCCCTCTTCGGTGGTGTCGGCGCGAGCGTCGTGGTCATCGCTGTCGCCGGCGGATTGGCGCTGTCAGCAGCGATGACCGGCGCACCGGACCTGCGTGAGCCGGACCTGCCGAACGTCGCGGCATCGGTCCTCCCGGCTGACCAGTCGATCACCGGGGTGAGTCTTCGGTCGTGGACGGACGGCGTGGACACCACCGACGCGACCACCCGAAGCCTGTCCGGCACCGACGTTCGGTCGCTGGCGTGCGGTGGTACCCGGCCGGCGGCAGGCGCCGAGGCCGACGGGATGCGGTGGCAGTCCTCGCGGATCTTCGTCACCGGCGACACCGCCGCAGATGCCGGTTCCGGCGCGAGGGCAACGTCCTGGGACAGCTTCGATCCCTCAGCGACCACGAACGTCATCGTCACCGCATCGATCGTCGGTCGCGACGACCGCGAATCGGTGTGGCAGGACATCAGCGCGAGCAACCAGCGCTGCCCGTCCACGAAGGATGACCTCGTGCGGACCATCGTCGTCATTCCCCAGACCGGACCGGACCCCGGGCCGCCGAGCTACGCCCAGGAGATGCCCGTCGCCTCGACGTCCCGCACCCCGGCCACCACATCGACGACCACCACGCGGGCACCGCAAGGGGGAGTGACCATGAGTACCGAACGGCAGGCCTGGCGCGGGCTCACCCCGGCGAGCGTCTCGGGGTCCGGCACCGACATGCACGTCACCTGCGTCCTCGACATCGACGGCGTGGTCCTCAAACGATCCTGTGCCACCGCCGAGGACTCCGGCAACGCAGACCATCTCGCGCAGCAGGCGGCAGCGGCGTTCAACCCGGCCCCGGAGATCACGCGATGACCCCGCCTGACCACACCAAGGCGATGACCGCGGCCACCCGAGTCGATGTGCAGGTCGTCCAGCTCGCGCCGCCGGTGCTCGTCCGCCGCGCGATCGCGCACTACAACGCCCGCCTCGCGCCCGGTAAGCGGCCAGCCGAGACAACCTCGAGCGAGGCGTTCCTCAAACGCCTGTGCGTGAACTGGTTGCGGCACATCGGATCGAACTACGACGCCCACCGCAACGGCGTCCGCAGCAGCGGCGGCCAACGACTGTCCGACACCGCCGGTACGGTCATCAAGAAGCGGGTGCTCGTGGAGATTGCCCGGGTCTACCCCTGGCTGGCCGAGGAAGCCCGCCGTCAGTACCTCGAACTCGACCAACCGACCCGCCGCTGACTGGAGTGGATGCGCCGCGGTGACGTGTGAGCACGGCCCGGATATTGAGCGGATCCCGTAACCGCTGGCACGGAGGAACTCCTCGCGTACCAGCGATTACGGGCCGGACCGACTACTGATTCAAGAACGCGCGCATCGCGGCCTCCTGGAGCTCGTCGTGGATCGCGTACCAGCGATCCTCCACGGCGGTCCAGGCCTGTTCGATCGCGGCGGCGATCGCATCGTCCGTGGCCGCCTGCAGCCGGGTGCGTTCGTGGTCGGTGAGGTTGGGGTTCTCGGTGGCCTCGCCGCGTACGACATCGGTAGGGAACACCGACAAGGCGAGGGACCGTGCCGGCGGGGGACAGAGCAGCGCAGTCAGCTGTCGAATGTGCTGGTTCAGGTGGGTGGCCACGCTGTCGAGCAGGTCGAACACCGTGCGGGCCTCACTGAACGGGAGGTCGCGTAGCGCGTCGATACCTGTGTCGCAGACACCGACTCCGTTGAGGAGCACTGACAGTGTGAGTGCCCCGCCATCCATGAATCCTTCGCTATCGCAGGTGAACTCGCCGTACACGCCGACAATGACCTCCGGGTTGCTGCTGCAGTGCCACGCATCCCGGACTGCGAGGGAGTGCAGCAGTGCTCGCAGAAATGTGAGGGAGTCGTGGTCGGCGCACCGGTCATGGAGATCGAGCGCAAGGAACTGGTCTGCATAGTCGTAGTCGGGGTCGTTGAGAAGCGCGTTGAGCACCGCGCGGTCGTAGCTGATGGTCAGGGGTGCCACGAGGAAACCTCCGGTGTCGATGGGGAGTGACCTCGCCATCGTTCGGCGGCCTGTCACCGATGTTGCAGTGCGGTTGTCGGATAGCAGCGCTGTCCGTCGCTCAGCTCGCCCCGGCGCCGGCGTCTCCTCTGGGTGGGGCACCGCGGTCTGCAACACTCACTTCCCTCGCCGGGACGATCGATGAGTCCGATCCACCAGAGCCCGAGAGGATTTCGACAGATGAGCTGCTACGAATGGGAGGCTGGGACCATCACGCTGCCAGCGGCCGCGGTACCCGGTCTACGCAAAGCGCTCAACACCGCTGCGGTCACCTACAGGGCACTCGTCCTGGCTGAAATCGAGGCTGTGTGGAACGACGTCAAGGCTCTGCCTCTGGCCAAGCGGGTTGCTGCGATCCCCGATTGGGTATCGCTGCCGGTGTCGTACGACGACGTGCACGCACACCGCCGGGCCGACGCCCGGATGCGCGCACAGTGCATCCTGAAATCCAGCGGCGGACGGAAGCCGACCAGGGCGGTGCTCGCTCAGGCGTTCCCGACCCCCAATGCTCGGACCCGAGAATGGGGAGAGAGCGAGTTCGGTCTGACTCTCGACGGCCGCACTCTCCACTGGGAAGTCCCGCAGAACAACCACGCCCGAGACCACGCGGCAGTGACCGGCCTGTACCAGGCTGCGCTGACGTACCTCAACGCCGTCACCTGGACCCGCGGCACAGGCGGCGTGATCGTCGGCAACGACGAATACAACCGCGACACCACCTACGAAGGCGGCGGCGGCAACTACGTGACACATCGGTTCGGACCGGCAGGCCAGTAGTCGATCCGGGGAGGCGGCGACGCGACGCGACGACGCTGCGAAGCGGTGAACCAGACAGCTACCGTCGCCGCCACCATGACCACCCCGCGCCCCGCCTCCCCACACACTGTCGCCGCCACAGCGATCGCCGTGGCCGCATTCATCGGTGCCGTCGTCGGATGGACCCTCATGCGCGTGGCCTACCGCCTCGACCGCCTCGCGGCACCAGATGGTGCCGGTGATCCCGTCTGGTCCCTCACGTGGACCAACGCCAGCTTCCCGTTCACCATGGTTGCCCTCGTCGTCGTCACCTTCACCGTGCTGTTCGCAGTACTCGCCGCCGCAGTAGTTCTCGCCCACCAGGCGAGCACCCGAGACCTCGCCCGCCAGCGCCGCATCCTCGCTGCCGGCACAACCACACCCCTGCTCAGGCGTCCGGCCGCTGTCCAACCTCCGAATCGAGGAGTCCACCCACGATGACCATTCACGCGCTCCCCATCTGGGACGCCCGACTCGCCGCCGCCAGCGCGGTCACCGACCACGCAGACGCGGTCGCGTGGCTTCGGAACCGCCTTGCAGCCGCGCTCCGCTCCCATGTCGAGCTGGATCTGGCCGCGGCCTGGAATCCGGATCTGCAGCCCACCGGTGTGCGCTTGGCTGCCTGGCTCGCCCACTCCTACGGCTACGTCGCCGCCGTGCCCGCCGGCGACCTCGCTGCTGGCGCGGAGATGCCGATGGTCAGCCAGTGGCTGACCGATCGAGCCAACCGACTGGCCGAGGTACCTCTGCTCATCGCCTCACCGGCCGCAGGCGCTGTTGCGCTCGCGGCCGCGCAAGCGCTGACCGGCGACGACGTCGCAGCGCTCGGTATGCAGGCCGCGGCGCTGCCGTATCCGGAGGCCCACCTGACCTTCTCGGCTCCGTTCACAGTCACCGCCGACGGTGATGCCGCCGCGGCCGAGACCATCCACGCGCTGAGCTGGTGGCCCGACGGGGGAGGATTCCGCGTCGCCGACTGGATCTCGACCTACGACACCCTCACCGGCGACGAGGTCGGCCGCGCGGACGCCGCCGCCCGCGCGTACGGGGGCGCGACCCTGCCCGCTCTGATGCTCGACACAGAGCGACTGCACCCGCAGGTGTGGGCGGCACCCGAGACGGCCGATCCACACGAGACCGAGGGCCAGTTCAGCTTCGACGTTCCGGTGTACGACCCCCAGGGGGATCTGTTCGCCCGGTTGGCGCTCGTAGCGCGGCACCTCATCGCCGCGGGGATCCTTCACACGTCCGTCGAGCGGGTCCGACCTCCCGGTTCGACCGGGCACGTAACCCGTACGCCGGTCGTCGTGCTGCGCACCAACGATGATGACCGGCACACGAGCCAGCTGGCCGCGCACGGATCGTCAGTCGCTATGCGCCGCCGCCGCCCAGGAGCCGACTTGCACTGGGGTTACGTAGTTCTCGGCTGAACTGCCACCACCGGTTCGAGGACCGGGGAGATGCTCAATGGTGATGGTCGGCGCCGACCGTGTGTAGCAACGAGTGGACGGTCGCGTCGACCAGCCGATACCGCACCAGTCGTCCCTGCCGTGTCGCCTCGACCCATCCCTGCTCCCGCAGCAGCCGCAGCGCTTGCGACAGCGCGGTCGGCCGCATACCGACGGCGCCGGCCAGGTCGGAGACGCACAGGTCCGGCTCGTGATGCAGCTGGTGCAGGATCCGCAGTCGATTCGGGTCGGCCAGGAGATCGAACCGGCGGGCCCACTGCTGGAGGTCATGGTCAGCGTTCGGTGCGGCCACTGTGCGCGTGGGCATCCTCGGGGCTCCTTGAGGTCAACGATGTCGGTGCACGACGGAGGCTAACGCCGTCGTTCGCCACCACCAGCCGGACCGAATCCCTGCCTGCGCCGTTGATCCGTGCTGCAACACCAGCTCTCACGACGAGGACGCTGAGAACGTTCCCCTCGACGAGCGCCCAGGAGGCTCCCATGGCCAACCAGACGACCAGCCACGACTCCACGATCCGAGAGCTCTACCAGGACGAATCCGCACACATCGTGGCGTCCTGCGGGCTCGCCTACTACCTGACCCCGTGCTGTGACGCGACGGCCAAAGGCTCGATGGGCTCCATCGTGTGCCGATCCTGCTACGAGGACGTCGACCACCTGTTCGGCATGGGTTGGATCCTCACCGACGACCAGGACTGGGAACGCTTCCGCCAGCACATGCTCGCCAACTACCCAGTCACGGACGAGGCGTTGGATGCCATGCGCGCTGCGGCGACGTGACAACGCGTTCGTCCGGCAGACCTCGATGAACGGCCTGCCGGACGAACGATCGAGCCGTTGCTGGGCGATTCAGCGGATGCAGACCCAATGCCCGTTTGGAGCACGGCTCCTTGCGTACTTCGGAGAGGTCCTCCTCCTCCCGCCCGTTTGCGGCGGCGGCCTCATGGGTGGAGAACCCAAAATCTAGCTTCGACACCTGCACGACCATGCAGGTGTCGCCGTACTTGGGGGGCACCGTGACCGGAAGGCCCCTGAGTGCGCACACGATCCCGAACCGCGATGGCAGTCGCTGTCCTCGCCACGGTCGCCGCCGCGACGGCTTGCGCGACCGTCCCCGCAGCGCCCCCCGTACCAGCCGATGGCCTGGTTCTTGCCGATGGTTTCGACCTCGGTGGTTACAACCCGATCGCCGGTCACGGTGAGGCGGGGGAGTCGAAGCTCTATGACGGCCTGCTGCGGCTGGTCGGCGGCGACGGGATGCCGACCTTCGAGCCGGCACTCGCCGCGGAGATGCCGACCGTCAGCGACGACGGGCTGCACTGGGAAGTGACGATCCGAGACGGCGTGAGGTTCACCGATGGCACCACCGTGGATGCCGAGGACATCGCCGCGACCTACCGCGCGATCCTCGACCCGGCCTCCGCATCCCCGCTGGCAACCTCGCTGAACATGATCGAGTCCGTCACCGCGACCGGGTCGCATGCGGTGCGTTTCGATCTGAGGTATTCGTACGCGGCGCTGCCGACGAAGCTGCTGATCGGGATCGTGCCGGCCGAGCGCCTGTCCGGCGGCCTCGCATCGGAGTCGGTCCTCAATACCGCCCCGGTCGGCACCGGCCCCTACACGTTGGTATCGCTGCGTCCGGACCAGGCGGTGTTCGAGGCGAACGCGGACTACTGGGACGGTGCACCGCAGGTCGAGCATCTGACGGTGGTGCACGTTCCGGACGACAACGCGCGCGCCCAGCGGCTGGTCGCGGGGGAGGTCGACGGCGCGAACCTGCCGCCCCGGCTCGCCGCGACCTTCACCGACCGGCCGGGGTTCGAGGTGGCGTCGAACACTTCCGCCGACTGGCGCGGGGTGAGCCTGCCCGCCGGCAACCCGGTCACCGCGGACCCGGCGATCCGCGCCGCGCTGAACCGGGCGGTGGACCGGCAGTCCATCGTCGACCACGTGCTGGCCGGCTACGGGCGTCCCGCCTCGACGCCGCTGCCCGAGGTGTACGGCGCGGCGTACGAGCCGACCGCAGCATTCGATTTCGACCCGGCGGCCGCCGAGCAGATCCTCGACGCCGCCGGCTGGATCCGATCCGCCGACGGAGTGCGTGAGAAGGCCGGGGTCCGTGCGGAGTTCACGGTCATGTACTTCCCCGAGGACACCTTGCGCCGCGACCTGGCGCAGGCATTCGCCACCGATGCCGACCGCATCGGGGTGCGGGTGAGTGTGCAGCCGGTCGACCGCGCGAGCCTGCCCGATCGGCTGCCGGTCGATGCGGGTCTGCTCGGGGGCGGTGACCTGCCCTACGACCCGGATCCGCAGATCTACAGCACGCTGCACTCGAGCTACGCCCAGCCCGGTGTCGGCTCGCCCTACGACAACGCCTCCGGTTATGTGAACCCGGTCGTGGACGCCGCTCTCGATGCGGCGCGGCGCACCACCGACCCCGACGAGCGCGCCGCGCACTACCGCAGCGTGCAGTCGGCCTATGTCGCCGATCCCGGCTATGTGATGCTCGTGTTCCTCGACCACACCTACGTCTTTCGGGACACCGACTACGCAGGTAGTACCCCGATTCTGGAGCCACACAGTCACGGTGCCTCGTGGGGGCCGTGGTGGAACCTGCGCGAATGGACGCGGCCATGACCACCATCGTCACCCGACCGGCCACGGCCACCGCGCAGACCACGACATCTCGCACCCGTCGCCGCCGGGGCCGGGGAATCGCCCGGATGAGCGTCCGGCGGGCGCTGTTCGCGATCCCGCTGACCGCAGCGGTCTCGCTCGCGTTGTTCGCCCTGGCTGCAGGCTCGCCGTTCGATCCGCTCGCCGGCTATCTCGGTGACCGCTATCTGACGATGTCGACAGCCGACAAACAGCGTGTGGCAACCGAACTCGGCCTCGATGCGCCGTGGTGGCAGCAGTGGGCGAGCTGGATCGGCCACGCCGTCACCGGTGACCTCGGGTCCTCGCGCAGCTACGCCCAACCGGTCACCACCGTGCTGGCCGAGCGCGGACCCTGGACACTGCTACTGTCCGGCACCGCCCTCGCCGCCGCCATCGTGCTCGCACTGGTCGCCGGGATGTGGGCGGGCCTGCACCCCCAAAGCAGGCTCGACCGCGCCATCGCAGCAACTGCGACCGTAGTGCAGGCCGTGCCCCCGTTCGTGCTGTCCCTCGGCGCGGTGACCGTCTTCGCGGTCTCCCTGCGGTGGTTGCCGGTGGCAGGGCTGACCGACCCCGGCGCCGACCCCAGCTTCGGGCAGGTCACCCGGCACCTGGTGCTGCCCGCCGCCGTGCTGACGGTCTCGCTGCTGCCATGGCTGCTGCTGTCGCTACGCCAATCTGTCCGCGCCGCAGCTCAATCCGATGCCGTCGTCGGCGCCCGCGCCCGCGGCATCCCCGAACCGGTCGTGGTCGGCCGTCATCTGCTGCCTGTTGCGCTCGGGCCGTTCACCACCGTCATCGGGTTGCGGCTGCCCGAGCTGCTCGTCGGGGCGGCGATCGTCGAGGAGGTCTTTTCCTGGCCCGGGCTCGCCGGCAGCCTCGTCACCGCCGCCCGCGAACTGGACTTCCCGCTGCTCGCGGCACTGACGATCGGCACCACGTGGCTGGTGCTGGCCGGGTCGCTGCTCGCCGACCTCGCACACGCGCTCCTCGACCCGCGGGTGGCCGACGATGCGTAACCTCCGGCACCGCCCCCACCGCGTGGCCGGGGCGATCGCTGTTCTCACCGTGATCGCGGTGTACGCGCTGGCCGTCCCGATGCTGACCGGGACAAACCCAGGATTGACCGACTTCGCAGCCGCCTACCAACCGCCGTCCGGCTCGCACCGGTTCGGCACCGACCTGGCCGGCCGGGACCTGTTCGTCCGCACCGCCGCCGGCCTGCGGGTGTCCCTGGTGATCGCCGCGGTCTGCGCGGTCGCCTCCGCCGCGGTGGGGGTCGCGGTCGGTGTCACCGCCGGCGCACTCGGCGGCTGGATCGACCGGAGCGTGATGCGGCTGGTCGACGGGATCAACGCGCTGCCGCACCTGCTCCTCGGGATCGTCGTCGTCGCGCTCTATCCCGGCAACCTGGTCGCGATCATCGCCTCGATCGCGCTCACCCACTGGACGCAGGTCGCGCGCATCGCGCGCGCCGAGGTCCGCGCCGCGCGCTCGGCCACCTACCTCGAGGCCGCGCGCCTGTCCGGCGCGACCCGCACCCGGATCGCCATTACCCATCTCGTCCCGGCCGCCGCGGGGCAGGGGATCGTCGCGGTGATTCTGCTGCTCCCGCACGCGATCTGGCACGAGTCCACGCTCTCGTTCCTCGGCCTAGGGTTGCCCCCGGACCAGGCCTCGCTCGGGACGCTGCTGCAGGACGCCCGCGCCGCAATGCTGACCGGTGCCTGGTGGACCCTGCTGTTCCCCGCGGCCGCCCTGATCGTGACCACCCTCGCCGTCGCGGTCGTCGGCGCCGCCGTGGATCACCGCATCACCCCGCCACTGCCGGAAAGGGCTATCCGATGACCACCGCCGCGCTGACCCTCGACGGGTTGACCGTCCGTATCCCGACCGCCGCCGGAACCGTGCACGCCGCCACCGATGTCGACCTCACCCTGACCGCCGGGCAGGTACACGCCCTGGTCGGCGAATCCGGCTGCGGAAAATCCGTCGTCGGCGCCGCGATCTGCGGGCTGCTGCCGAGGGCAGCGACCGTCCACGGCGGCATCACCCTCCACCGCCCCGGCAGCGGCGACGTGCACCTCGATCGATCCGGGGCGCGCACCTGGCGGCAGGTCCGCGGCCGCCGGATCGCGTGGATCCCGCAGTCCGCCGCCACCTACCTCACCCCGGTCCGCAGCGTCGGCGACCAACTCGCGGAAACGTGCCGGCACCTACGCTCGACGCACACCCCCGCCGCGCTGTTGACCCGGGTCGGCTTCGAGCCCGCCGTGGCCGGCCTCTACCCGCACGAACTCTCGGGTGGCATGGCCCAACGCGCCGCGATCGCCTTCGCCCTCGCGGGGGGCCCGCAGGTCATCGTCGCCGACGAACCCACCTCGAATCTCGACCCCGACCTGACCGAGCACACCCTGCAGCTGCTCCGGGCGGCCGCAGACGCCGGGGCCGCGGTCCTGCTCATCAGTCACGACCTCGACACCCTCCCGGATCACACCGACCGCGTCGCCGTCATGTACGCCTCACGCCTCGTCGAAACAGGCCCCACCGCAGCGGTGTTCGCCGACCCCTGGCATCCCTGCACCCGCGACCTGCTCGCCGCGCTACCGAGCGGCGGACTGCACCCGATACCCGGCATGCCCCCGACCCTGACCGACCTGCCGAACGAGTGCGTCTACCACCGACGCCGACCCGCACCCGGATTCTCCGGCGGCCCCACCTACATCGCACACCACGGTGACCGGTCCGTGCGTCGCCTGATCGGGGCCGTCTCGTGAGTCTGCAGGCCCACCGCATCACCGCCGGTCATCACGGGGGCGAGCCTGTGCTCACCGACGTCAGCCTGACCATTGCCGCCGGCAGCATCACCGGACTGACCGGAGCATCCGGCAGCGGCAAAACCACCCTCGCGCGCGTCTTGGCCGGACTGCACACCCCGCAACACGGCCACATCACCCTCGACGACAGGCCGCTGTCCGTCGCGGTGCCCGGTGCGGTCGCGATGCTGTTCCAGTCACCGCGCACTGCCGTCACCGCACGGTGGACCCTCGGCCGGATCATCGCCGAACCCCTCCGCGCCCGCCGCGGTCGCGCCGACACCGTCCACGCCACCGCGCAGCGAGTCGGGCTGACCGACGATCTCCTTGACCGTCGTCCCCACCAGGTATCCGACGGGCAACTCCAACGCGCCTGCCTTGCGCGCGCTCTCGTCCAGCGGCCGCGTTACCTGATTTGCGACGAGATGACCGCGATGCTCGACCCGGCCACCGCCGCGGCGCTGACCGCCATCATCACCGAGGAAACCCGGAGAGGTCTCGGAGTACTCGCCATCAGTCACCAGCATGCTCTTCTCGCGACTTGGACGGATCACACCCATGTGCTGATGGGCCAACACGTTGCTGGCTCCCCACGCGGCTCTCAGTCCACAACAAAGACCTTCGGATACCGACCGCGCGCCGTGCTACATGCCCGTAAGGCAAACCACCACCACGGACTCCTTGTCGCAAAAGTGGGGGCTGATCCACCACCCGTTGGTGAGCCTGGAGGGCGCCGGTAAGGGCTGACGGCTCGCGTCGACCCTCCAGTTCCTAGGCCTCGATCGGCACTCAGCGGACAGCGAACGCTGCCCGCGTTCAACCGGGCTGAAGACCCATCTCCCAGTTAAAACACGTTCATGGGCGGCACACTACCTGCTTCCCAGAGAGGACTGATCTCTGTTGTCGTACCACTCATTGGTTGACGTCCTGCCTTCGCGTGCGTCGCAGACTCCTGACCGCACGGCCTACCGATTCCTTGAAGCAGGCGACGTCAACGGCCCAGCTGTAACCGTTTCCTACTCCGAACTGGACTGCCACACACGCGCGATCGCAGCCGATCTACAGCTGCGTGGGTTCGCGGGCCAGAGAGCACTCCTTCTCTACGCTCCGGGCCTCGACTTCATCAGCGGATTCCTCGGCTGCTTGGCGGCAGGTGTCATCGCAGTTCCGGCACCACTGCCAGAAGTGCAGAACTTCGAACGTTCGATGCGCAGGCTGCGGCAGGTTATCGCTGACGCCGACATCAGTGTCGTTCTGTCCTCAAGCGCCCTGATCGAAGGGATCACCGCTCCAGGACCCCAGACCTCAGAACTGGCGGCCCTGACCTGGATCGCGACTGACGAGGTGCCGCTCGAATTCGCGCAGTCCTGGAGCCGTCCCGACATACGGGCTGAAGCGATTGCGTTCCTCCAGTACACCTCAGGGTCAACCAGCACACCCAAGGGCGTCATGGTGACGCACGGCAACCTGATGCACAACCAGCAGGCTATTGCCGAGGTGATGCACAATTCCGCGGCTGCCGAGACCTCGCCTCGCGGTGTGGTGGCGGTCAGTTGGCTTCCGGTGTTCCATGACATGGGTCTGATTGGTCCAGTGCTGCAAACGATCTATACCGGCATGACCTCGGTGTTGTTCTCGCCACTTCACTTTCTGCAGGATCCTCGACGGTGGCTCACCGCCGTATCGACGTACCAGTCCCACTTCAGTGGCGCCCCAAACTTCGCATACGAGATGTGCATTCGTAGGGCCTCATCGGAGTGGTTGGACACCTTGGATCTTTCCCACTGGAAGGTTGCATTCAATGGTGCTGAACCCGTTCGGGCAGACACCATTCGGCGATTCTATGAAACCTTCCGACAGGCCGGACTCCAACCGGGTGCGGTGCAGCCGGTGTATGGATTGGCTGAAGCAACACTATTGGTCACCGGCCACCCATTCGGGACGGCCCCGACCATCCTCCCCCGACCCCTGGCCGGTGAACCCCATCAGGAAGAGGGAACCGGTGAGGTCGTCGGCGTGGGCATACCACCTGCGGGTATCGACGTGGCGATCGCGAAGCTCCCCGAGTGCGGCACTGACACGCCGGTCACCGAGTGCTCTGAAGGCGAGGAAGGCGAAATCTGGGTTTCGGGTCCGAGCGTGGCAGCAGGCTATTGGGGGGACGAGCAGCGCACCGCCGCGGATTTCGGCGCCCACCTCGCCGATGGGCGGCGGGGTTTTCTACGCACCGGGGACCTCGGCTTCGTCCAGGATGGGGAACTGTTCGTCACAGGCCGGCACAAGGACCTGTTGATCATCGACGGTAAGAACCACTACCCCCAAGACATCGAACTGACGGTGGAAAGAGCGCATCCGGCCGTTCGACCTGGGTGCATCGCTGCGTTCTCGGTGGATAACGGTGGTGCCGGCGAAGAGCCGGTAGTCGTCGCCGAAGCGAGGATATCGGATGTCTCCGAGCACGCCGAGATCGCACAGTGCCTTCGTAGAGCCGTGAGTTCCGAACACGGTCTACGTCTGCGCGCAGTGGTTCTGATCCCACCCCGCACTATTCACAAGACCAGCAGCGGGAAGATCCAACGCCGCGCATGCCGCACCGCCTACCTCAACGGTGATCTGATCGACCACACGGTAGCGACGTCCGTCGACACGTCAGCCCCGACAGAACCTGAAGTAGCGGACCAATGGACCCCTGAATCGGTCCAAGCCTGGGCAATCGACGAAGTCGCCCGCCGTGCCGACACCAACGCTGCACAGATCGATGTGGATCGCCCGTTGTCCGAGTTCGGTCTCAGCTCTCGTGGCCTGGTCGAACTTCTCGGCGCGCTATCCGAGGCGATAGGCCGCTCCATTGATCCGAGCGTCCTGTTCGAACACCCAACGATCAGCGCGCTGGCCAACTCCCTTTTCGTCAAGGACTCCCAAGACGGACGCGCGGCGGCTTCCGACTCCGCGCCGGTCAGCGATGACGATCCCATCGCTGTAGTCGGGATCGGTTGCCGTCTGCCAGGTGGCGTGAACTCTATGGACGATCTATGGGATCTGGTCTCCGAAGAAAAAGACGCAATCACCGGCTTCCCCACCGACCGTGGATGGCGTTTCGACCAGGACGTTTCCGGCGATGTCCCGCTTCCTCGAGGAGGAGGCTTCCTCGATTCCGTCGCGGACTTCGACGCAACCCTGTTCCGCATCAGTCCTCGCGAAGCACAGGCAATGGATCCTCAGCAGCGGTTGATGCTGGAGATTTCATGGGAGGCCCTGGAACGAGCCGGCATCGATCCGACATCGCTGGCCGGTAGCGCCACCGGCGTCTACACAGGCGTCACCTACTCCGACTACTCCACTCGTTTCATCGGACGGATGCCCGTCGAGGCTGCGGATTACATCAGCGACAACGGCACCAGCAGTGTGACCTCGGGGCGGGTGTCGTATGTGCTCGGGTTGGAAGGTCCGGCCGTAACGATCGATACCGCCTGCTCCTCGTCGCTGGTGGCAGTGCATATGGCCGCGCAAGCTATCCGGGCAGGGGAGTGCTCCCTGGCTCTCGCCGGTGGCGTCACAGTGATGTCGACACCGGGAGCGATAGAAGGGTTCGCACGCAAACGCGGACTCTCTGCAGACGGCCGCTGCAAAGCGTTCTCGGACTCTGCCGATGGGACAGCCTTCGCCGAAGGTGCCGGTGTCCTCGTGCTGGAACGACTCTCGGACGCTGTTCGCAACGGACACCCTGTCCTGGCAGTCGTAGCTGGATCAGCAATCAATCAAGATGGCGCGAGTAACGGCCTCACCGCGCCGAGTGGCCCCGCCCAGGAGCGGGTAATCCAGCAAGCGTTGGATAACGCTGGTCTCAGCGCAGACAGCGTCGACGTAGTCGAGGCTCACGGCACCGGTACGATACTCGGAGACCCGATAGAGGCCCGAGCCCTGATTGCAACCTATGGACGAGAGCGCCCTGCAGATCGGCCGCTGTGGCTCGGATCAGTCAAGTCGAATATTGGGCACACGCAGGCCGCAGCAGGTGTTGCAGGCGTCATCAAGATGATCGCGGCAATCCGGCATGGACAGCTGCCGGCAACGTTGCATGTCGGTACGCCCAGCAGCCGGGTCGACTGGGCCACGAATGCGGTGTCTTTGTTGGCCGAGAAACAAGAGTGGCCGGCGGACTGCCGGCCGCGCCGGGCTGGGGTGTCTTCGTTCGGTATCAGCGGCACCAACGCGCATCTCATCTTGGAGCAGGCACCTGAACGACCCACTCCTGATGTCGTGAAGTCCCCGCTTGCAGCAATACCCGTCGTCCTCTCGGCCGCCACCCCGACGGCTCTGACTGCCCAGGCGGACCGCTTGGTCGAACACCTCACAGAAAATGCGGACCTCGATCCAACCGATGTCGCCTTCTCGCTGGTCTGCAGCCGCGCTGCGTTGGCCGAACGCGCAGTAGTGGTCGGTAACGATCGAGAACAGGTGATTGCAGGGCTCCGTTCAGTGGCCTCCGAGACCTACTCCCTGGACGTGATGCGCGGACGGGCACGCAATCTCACCCGTCCGGTGTTCGTGTTCTCGGGGCACGGTGCGCAGTGGTCAGGGATGGCCGTTGAGCTGTTGGAATGTGCTCCCATCTTCGCCGCGCAGCTGCATGAGTGCGCCGAAGTGCTGAGCGAGTTCGTGGACTGGTCGCTGATCGATGTGCTGAAGGGCGCATCAGGCGCTCCCGAGCTGGATCGCCTCGACATAGTTCAGCCCGCCCTGTTCGCGGTGATGGTGTCACTGGCACGGCAGTGGGAGGAATTCGGTGTCCGCCCGGCCGCAGTGATCGGACACTCGCAAGGGGAGATTGTCGCCGCGTACATGGCCGGCGCGCTGTCCTTGCGCGACGCGATCGCGCTTATCGCCCGTCGAGGGCAGGCGTTGGTGCCGCTGTCAGGTCAAGGTGCGATGGCTACGGTGGCGCTGCCGAAGGCACAAGTGGAATCCCTGTTGTCGCGGTGGTCTGGTCGTCTCGAAATTGGTGCCATCAATAGTCCCTCGTCGACCGTCGTATCTGGCGACTCCGATGTCATTGACGAGTTCCTGGCGTACTGCACTTCGGAGGGGATCCGCGCAGGGAAAGTGGGAATCCGGTACGCGTCACATTCGCGTCACGTCGAGAACGTCAGAGACTCTCTGACCACTGCCCTCTCAATTAGAGGGAAGGCATCAGACGGTCCTGCGTTCTTCTCCACCGTCACCGGGACGAGGCTCTCCACGGAGTTGCTGGATGCGGAGCACTGGTACCGCAATGTGCGCGACACCGTACGTTTCGAGGACGCTATCCGAGCTGCCTACGATCAGGGCTTCCGCACCTTCATTGACGTGGGTCCTCACCCAGTCCTTCTGCCGGCGATGGAGGAAAGCCTCGCTGATGTCGATGACCAGGGACGCCTGTACCTCGGGGAGACCGTCCGTCGCGAAGATGGAGGGATTACACGGTTCCTGAAATCCGCGGCGCAACTTCACACCGCAGGTGGGACTACAGATTGGACAGGTTTCTTTACCAGCAGCGGTGCTCGCCGAATTGATCTGCCCACCTACGCCTTCCATCGTCAGAGGTACTGGCTGGAGCCGACCAATATGGCCTCGTCGGCACCCGATCACCAGGCACTGTTCACTCTCCAGTGGGTTCCGGCGACGCTCTGCGAAATCGAATCGGCTGTGGTGACTGAGACGGCTGAAGCAATCGAAGCTGGCACTCGCTCGGTGTTGTTTGTTCGAAGCGACATCGCAGAGGACACGAGCCAGCACATCGACATGGTCCGATCGGAAACCTCGAGAGTGCTTGCTCAGGTTCAGGACTGGCTGGTCACTGGCGCGCCTGATAACGCACTTACTGTGGTGACTAGCGGGGCAGTGGCAGTCTCCGCAAACGAAGACGTCGCCGAATTGGTGCACGCGCCGATCTGGGGACTCTTGCGGGCCGCGCAGACTGAACACCCCAACCGCATCATTCTCGTCGACGTCGACGACTGGCTTGATGCTCCGCGAGCTGTTGCCTTCGCTGAAGCCACCGGAGAACCCCAACTCGCACTGCGCAACGGATCACCAGTAGTCCCCCGATTCCAAACCGCTCAACGCCCGACGGTCACAGACGAAATCCGGTTCTCTCCGGACGGAACAGTCCTGATCACCGGCGGAACCGGCGTGCTGGGCGCCACGTTGGCACGTCACCTGGTGGATGCGCACGGGGTGCGGAACTTACTACTAGCCAGCCGACGCGGTGAGAGCGCAGAGGACGCGATACGTCTCAGAGCGGACCTCACGGCAATGGGCGCCGATGTACAGATCGTCGCGTGCGACATCGAGGACCGCGAGAGCGTTGCAGCGCTGCTGGAAACCATTCCAGACCGGCACCCTTTGACGGCGGTTTTCCATTTGGCTGGGATAGCACCCCACACCGCATTCTCTGAACACACCGAGGCAGACATTGCTGCTGCCTTCGCGTCGAAGGTGGACGGTGCATGGCATCTCCATGAGTTGACCACCGACCTACCGCTGTCCGCGTTCGTGATGTATTCATCCTCGTCCGGACTTCTTGGTGCTGCCCGCCACGCCGCCTACGCGGCCGCGAACTCCTACCTTGACGCTCTGGCTCAACGGCGCCGTAAGCACGGTCTCGTTGCAACCGCCTTGGCGTGGGGAGCATGGTCCGAAACCAGTGGAGTGACCAGCCACCTGGCAACTCGTGACTGGGCGAACCTGTCGTTGGGTGGCCTACGACCGCTGCACTCGGCAGAGGCTCTGGAGCTGTTCGACAGCGCAATCGCCATGAACCATCCTTCCACTCTGATCGCTCCGCTCGACCGCGACCAGATGGCGCAGACCGGGATCATCCCGACGATGTTCCGGCAACTCGTCCCCAGCAGACCGTCCGCTCAGCAAAAGAGCTTCGTCTCGTCCCCGTTCACTACTCGTCTAGATGGCTTGACGCCTGCACAGCAACAACAGGTCGCTCTTGCCGTTGTCCGGGAGACAGCAGCGGCGGTCCTGGGATACGACGACCCGATGACGTTGGATTCGGAGATCGCATTCAAGGATCTCGGATTCGATTCGTTGGCCGCCGTGGAGTTCCGCAAACTGCTGCAACAGAGCACAGGTACACCGATCGACGTTGCCGCGGTGTTCAACCACCCGACACCGAAACAGCTCGCCCAGCACCTTCTTGCCGTAGCCACGCGGCGCGAAACAGATATGGTTCACGCCCCTTCCCATTTTCCGGCCGGACAGCTCGATGATGATCCGATCGCCATCGTCGGTATCGGCTGCCGCTACCCTGGCGGGGTCGATTCGGCCGACAGCCTGTGGGAACTTGTCGAAGCCGCGCGAGATGTGATCACCGAGGTTCCGGCCGACCGGGGCTGGGATCTCGACGGGATCGTCGCGCCTGATCCGACGGCCACCGGCACGTTTGTGCCACGAGGAGGTTTCCTCGACTCCGTCGCGGACTTCGATGCAGCTCTATTCCGGATCAGTCCTCGCGAAGCACTGGCTATGGATCCTCAGCAGCGGTTGATGCTGGAGATTTCCTGGGAAGCGCTCGAACGTGCCGGGATCGATCCGACGTCGTTGGCGGGGAGCTCGACGGGGGTCTACACCGGTGTTACCTACTCCGACTACGCCGCTCGCTACAGCCGGGTACCGGAGGAGGGTGCCGACTACATCAGCGAGAACGGCACGATCAGCGTGACCTCGGGGCGGGTATCGTATGCGCTCGGGCTCGAAGGTCCGGCCGTAACGGTCGACACCGCGTGCTCCTCGTCACTGGTAGCGGTGCACCTGGCAGCGCAGGCCATCCGGGCGGGGGAGTGTTCTGTCGCTCTTGCCGGTGGTGTGACTGTGATGTCCAGTTCCCGCCCCGTCGAAGGTCTTGCGCGTAAGCGAGGGTTGTCGGCAGATGGCCGTTGCAAGGCGTTCGCAGATTCTGCGGACGGAACCGGTTTTGCCGAGGGCGCTGGTGTGCTGGTGTTGGAAAGGCTCTCGGACGCTGTTCGCAACGGACACCCCGTTCTTGCGGTCGTCGCCGGCTCAGCGGTCAATCAAGACGGCGCGAGCAACGGCCTCACCGCACCGAGCGGTCCCGCTCAGGAACGAGTGATCCGGCAGGCACTGGCGAATGCCGGCGTATCGCCGTCCGATGTAGATGTTGTCGAAGCACATGGAACCGGCACAGCACTCGGGGACCCAATCGAAGCGCGGGCGCTCATGGCAACATATGGCCAGGATCGCCCCCAAAAACGACCTTTGTGGCTCGGATCCCTCAAGTCGAACATCGGACACACTCAGGCCGCGGCGGGGGTCGGCGGTGTCATCAAGATGGTTGCGGCGATGCAACGCGGCATATTGCCCGCCACGCTGCATGTCGAGACTCCCAGCACTCATGTGGATTGGTCCGAAGGCGCAGTCAGTCTGCTGGCTACGCCCCAACCTTGGTCCTCGACGAACGGTCCGCGTCGTGCCGGCGTGTCAGCCTTCGGTGTTAGCGGGACGAACGCACACCTCATCCTGGAGCAAGCGCCTGAGAGACAACCCTTGGTGACGGAACGGGCGGCGTTGCCAGCGGTACCGCTCGCGGTGTCGGGGGCAACGGCAACGGCGCTGGCGGCGCAGGCCGACCGGCTTGCCACTCATCTCAGTGAGAATCCCGATGTCGACCTGACCGACGTCGCCCTCTCTTTGGTCACGGGCAGGGCAACGCTCCCAGAACGCGCCGTCGTAGTCGGCGGCGAACGTGACCAGGTGATCGCGGGACTTCAGTCACTCGCCGCGAACCCGCAGAGCGATTCCGCCGACGTCGTGCGGGGTCGAGCCACCATGGATGGACAGCCGGTGTTCGTTTTTCCAGGGCAAGGCACGCACTGGGCAGGAATGGCTGTCGACTTGATGGAAACGTCACCGGTGTTCGCCGAACAGCTGCACGAGTGCGCAACGGTGCTCAGCGAGTTTGTCGAGTGGTCATTGATCGATGTTCTGCACGGAACCGAGGATGCGCCTGAGCTCGACCGGCTGGATGTACTTCACCCGGTGATGTTCGCCGTTCTGGTATCGCTGGTACGTCAGTGGGAAGCGTTCGGGGTGCGCCCTGCCGCGGTGATCGGTCACTCGCAAGGGGAGATCGCGGCCGCGTATGTCGTGGGAGCTCTATCGCTGCGGGACGCAATCCGGTTGGTGGCGTTGCGGGCCCGAGCTCTGCAGACTCTGGAAGGTACCGGAGCGATGCTGGCCGTAGCTTTGTCGGCTGCAGGTGTGCAAGAGCATCTGCCCTCTTGGGAGGGACGTTTATCCATTGCCGTAGTGAACAGTCCAAGTTCAACTGTCGTCTCGGGCGATCCTGAGGCCATTCACGAGCTTGCCGAGCAGTTGACGTCGGAAGGTGTGCGGGTCACCAGAATTCCTGCTCAAGCCGCGGGACATTCACACCACATCGAGGCCCTGCGCGATGAGATGGAGAGGGCTTTCGACCAGATAACTCCGTTGTCATCCGAAACGGCGTTCATCTCGACGGTGACCGGCGAACTCACAAGCACCAGCGACCTCGACCCGAGCTACTGGTGGCGCAACGTTCGAGACACGGTGCAGTTCGAAAAGGCTGTACACACGGCGTATGAGCAGGGCTATCGCGTATTCGTCGAAGTCAGCCCACATCCGGCGCTCACTCTGCGTGTTCGCGAGTGTGTGGACAGCCTCGTTTCCGGTGGAAGCGAGGACATTTTGGTGGTGGGCTCGCTGCGGCGTGGCGACGGTGGACTGGCCCGGATGCTCAAGTCCACCGCAGAACTGCACGTTGCTGGCGTAGAGCCCGACTGGACGACCCTTCTGCGCGATGCAGGCGCTATGCGGGTGGATCTACCGACCTACGCGTTCCAGCGAAGCCGGTACTGGCTTGAGGCCGGAGCACCGGTCGGCGATGCAGCCGGGTTCCAGCTGGCCACAGCTCATCCCATCCTGGCAGCCGCGGTGCCACAACCAGATGGCGGAAGCGTCGTACTCACCGGGCGGCTGTCATTGCAGTCGCACCCGTGGCTGGCTGATCACCGCGTCTGGGGCTCAGTGGTGTTCCCGGGGACCGGGTACGTGGAACTGGCAGTGCGTGCCGGTGACGAGGTCGGCGCAACAACACTGCTCGACCTGGTGCTGCAAGCACCGTTGCTCGTACCCGAGCGTCAGCATGTGCAGCTGCAGGTCGTCGTCGACGAAGCTGAGGCTTCCGGTACGTACGCGGTGTCGATCTACTCGAGACCGGAGCAGGATGGCGATCGTCCGTGGGTACTGAACGCTCAGGGCACGGTGGCGGCCAAACATGCTAGTGAGCAAGCTTCAGACCTCACCCAATGGCCGCCGGTGGGCGCGACTTCCCTCGATGCGGAGACCTTCTACCCGCGTCTCGCCGAACGTGGTTACGCCTACGGCTCCACGTTCCAAGGTGTGACGGCTGCCTGGCGACGGGGACGAGACATTTTCGCCGAGGTGGTGTTGCCCGCAGAAGCGATGCGCACGGCCGGCGAGTACGGTCTCCACCCGGCTCTGTTCGATGCCGCACTGCACACCGTGGCGTTCGCTCACGAGGACGATGATCGGATCGTCCTGCCAATGGAATGGACAGGGGTGACGTTGTCTGCCTCGGGCGCCGGTGCCCTGCGAGTTCGAATGACACCGCTCGGCACCGATGCGATCTCGCTTGTGGCGACAGATCATCAAGGAAACCCTGTGTTGCAGGTGGACTCCCTGGTGGTTCGGCAGGTTTCACCGGAGCAGATCGCCGCAGCTGATCTCCGTCAGCACCACCCAGATCTGTACCGACTCAGCTGGAAACCAGTGCGTGCTCTCAACGCGTCGGAGACCAGCGGCCTGCAGTGGGATGCCTGGTCCAGCATCTCCGCCGAAGCACCGATCCCGGATGTGGTCGTCGTCGAGTCAATTCCGGGCACGTCCGCAGAGTCCGTGCATGCAGCCACCCGGGACATGCTCAAGGTGCTGCAAGACGCGTTCACCCACGGCAGGCTGGGCACGACGTCGACATTGCTGGTCGTGACTCGCGGCGCGGTCTCCCTGCCCGATGAGGATGTCAATGATTTGGCGGGCGCTGCGGTGTGGGGGATGGTGCGCTCGGCGCAGTCGGAAAATCCTGGTCGGATCGTCCTTCTCGATACCGATGATTCGGTCGATTTCGCCGGTGTCCTTGCCTGCGGAGAACCTCAGCTGGTTGTGCGGGCGGGGCAGCTGTACGGCGCGCGCGTCGAACAGGTGACCGTGCCGTCCGTCTCCGTAGGAGTGGACCGCAGCACACTGGAAGGCGCATCGGTCTTGGTGACCGGAGCGCCCGGCGGCATCGGCTCGTTGATAGCTCGCCACCTGGTCACCGAATACGGCGTCGCACGTCTGGTCTTGGCGAGCCGGCGGGGAATGGCAGCCCCTGGTGCAGACGAGCTGCATGCAGACCTGGTGGCGCTCGGAGCCAAGGTCGACATTGTGAGCTGCGATGTCACCAGCCGGGATGACCTCACAGAGGTGCTGAGCGACAAGTCGCTGTCCGGGGTCGTGCATGCTGCTGCGGTACTGCACGACGCGACGCTCGGCTCTCTGACCGTCGATCAACTCGACGCGGTCCTTGCTCCCAAGGTGGATGCCGCATTGCTGCTACACGAACTCACAGCAGGAATGGATCTGTCGATGTTCGTACTGTTCTCCTCGGCCGCGGGAGTTCTGGGCAATCCGGGACAGGCTAACTACGCCGCCGCGAATACGTTCCTCGACTCGTTGGCAACCCATCGAGTAGCTCACGATCTACCGGCGCACTCACTTGCCTGGGGACTGTGGGATCTGACCTCCGAAGACAACCTGGCTGACACCGACCGTGCACGGTGGCTCCGCAAGGGCGTGCACACGCTGTCACCCGCGGACGGCCTGGCTCTTTTCGACGCGGCCCTTTCAACGGATCTACCGACCGTCGTTCCAGGGCGGATGGACGTCGAGACCTTTGCTTCGGCGCCACACATGGCGCGGCTCTTCAGCGGGCTGGCCCGGCGGCGCACACAGCGCGCAGCCGCAGCAAGTGCACCGACCGCAAACTCGGCTGGCCCGTTTTTAGGCACCCGGATTGCAGGATTGTCGGATGAGGATGCCTTCGATGTCGTGTTGGAGGTTGTCTGCGGCCAGACCGCCCGTGTCCTTGGAGCGTCCGCAACCGATCTGGACCGCAGTGGCTCGTTCCAGCAGTTCGGCTTCGACTCGCTCATGGCGGTCGAACTGCGCAACGCGCTGCGCGCTGCAACTGGCCTCCCGTTGGCAGTCACAACGATCTTCGACCACCCAACTCCGGTTGCTCTCGCGCGGTACATCCGCGATGAACTCGCGTCGACGCCTCAGTCGAACGATCCCGAGCCCATCGACGAAACGCGGATTCGGCAGATCCTCGCGTCCGTACCGCTCGATGAGCTGCGTGCCGCGGGTGTCCTCGACGCGGTTCTCTCGCTGGGGCAGGGGTCCGGTGACGTTGTGGAAGTTCCGGCGACGTGCCAATACCCTGCCACCCGCGACGTGATGCGACTTCTTAGGACTGCCCAGCAAGGCATTCCCAGCGCCGCACACACTGTGGCGATGGCAATCCGTCTGGGCCGTAACACCACTCGTGTGGAACTAGAGAGCGTGCTCGCAGGGCTGGCCGAAAGACACGCATCTCTGCGCACTGCGTTCGTGCCCGACACCGAACACCGCACAGTGCTGGAAGTCCACCGTTACCCGGCGGCGCCCTTGCTCAGATGGACTCCAGTCGACGACTGCACGCTGCCGGTGGTTCGTGCCAAACTACGTGCCCTGTTGGAGCCGTCGTTCGACCTGACCACTACCCCGCTCTGGCGGTTCGAGCTGCTGCAGTCCGAGGCCGGCGACCAGGTGCTTATCTACGGCGCTCACCACGCTGTGTCCGACGGGCAGTCGATGTTACTGGTCGCAGCGGAAATCGATGCGACCTTGTCGGGACGCCTACCGGCGCTTCCCGCATCGAATCGCGACATCGAAGCGCTCGTAGAGGCCCAGCACGGACAGGATTCCGCTGGCAACAGTGGCGTGCTGGCCAGCTGGCGAGATGAATTCATCGGGTGCCAGCGTCTCGACCTGGAACTTGCGCATGCGCGACCTGCCTCACGGACCTATGAAGCTGGGGCGTACTTCCTTGCGCTGCCGGACGGATTGTTCGATCAAGTCACCGATCGCTCCCGGGCGGTGGGGGTGACGCCGGCGGCCTTCTTCCTGGGGACGCTCACGGTGTTGCTAGCGCGCCGAAACCACACCAACCGATTCGCTATGGCAGTGCCAGTTGATACTCGCATTCATTCGGATACCCCCACAGGAATCGGGTACTTCGGTGTACCGGTGCCGTACCCGGCGAATGTGGAGGACAACGAGCCTGTATCCGAAGTCCTCAACCGCACAGCAGCACGGTTGCAGCGCCTGCTGTCGAAGGGGGCAGGATTCTCCGACACCCTGGCTGTCCTTGCTGCCGAAGGGATGTACCGAGAGAACGCGCCTCTCGTCGAGGTGTACTTCAACTACATCAAAGCGGGTGTCCCGTTCGAGGACATCGAGGCCGTACCTGTGGGGCCCAGCCATTCCGATCTGGACCTGATGGTCACTGTGATGCCGGACTGGGGCCAGGTGTGCTTCTACTACAACCTCGACATCATCGACGAGGCGAGCTGCGCAGCCTTCGGCGCTGCATACATCGCGCTACTCGACGAAGTCCTCTCCGACCCTGACCTCGTCGCCTTACCGACCGCTCACACTCAGCCGGCGAAGGTATCACTGGAAGACGGCGAGTATCAGGTTGCGATCAGTGCCTCATTTGCCTTGGGGAACATGCCCGCGCTGTGCGAGGCGGCGTTCGACGGATGCAAGGTAGTGGAAGCTCCCTACCACCAGGTGCTGGCCAGCCTGCGAGACCCGGCCGGGGTGCTCTCCGCTCCGTCGACCTCCGTAGGGGTCCTCCTCCTGCGGGCAATCGATCTGGAGCGATTCGGTCCGTTGGACGAGGACACCTGGTCCGAGTTGGCACATGAAATCCCCGCGGCGGTTCAGGCTCTCGTGGAGCGGACCCGCACCCCGCTCATCGTCGGGGTGCTGCCGACCCACAAGCTCGAACCTCAGCATGAGATGTGGGAGCGGAAGATCACCACGCGGCTGCGCGAGGTTCCTGGTGTCGCGCTTGTGGAACCTATCCACTGGCTCGATGACCCGCAGGTGGAGCAGCACTTCGATGACAGCACCGATCAGCTAGCGCACCTGCCGTTCACCGCAGAGTTCCAGGCTTCGATGGCACTGACACTCAGCGACATCGTTGCAGCGGTTCAAGAACCTTCACCGAAAGTAATTGCCGTCGATGGCGATGAAACTCTATGGGGCGGTGTCGTGGACGAAATCGGAGCCGACCATGTCGCTCTGGACGGCGCTCGGGCGGCCCTGGCCGATCGCCTCCTCCAGTGGCGCGCAGCTGGTGCGCTCCTTGTCTTGATAAGCAACAACGACGAGAGCGCAGTCCGTGCGGTACTCGATCGAACAGACGCTGCCTTGCGCGCTGAACACTTCACCGCTATCTCCGCCGGATGGGAACCGAAGGCAGACCGGCTCGAAGCCATCGCACGCAACCTGCAGCTCGGCCTGGACAGTTTCCTGTTCTTGGATGACAACCCGGTGGAAATCGCCGCGATGCGTGCTGCATTGCCGCAGGTCCTCAGCATCACTGTGCCGTCTGCGGACCGCCTCGAGCACTTCCTCACCCGTTTGTGGCCGATGACACCGATGGCCACCACAGTCGAAGACTCCGCGAGGGCCGCGTTCTACGAACACGAACGGCAACGCGATGCAGAGCGCGCCCAGACGGAGTTCGCTGAGTTCCTCAACCGCCTGCAGCTCGATGTTCGCATTGAGCCGCTGTCAGCGGACACCGAAGTACGGGCCGCTCAGTTGATTCGCCGCACCAACCAATTCGCCCTTCGGAAGGTGCAAGACACCGAGCTTGCGAACTGGCGTCGGGGTGGAGAGGTATGGACTGCATCTGCGAGTGACCGCTTCGGTGATTACGGACTGATCGGGCTGCTGGCAATCCATGTACAGGACAGGACCTTGCACGTCGATGGCTGGCATCTCAGCTGTCGTGCCCTGGGCCGCGGCGTGGAAGAACGAGTGCTGGCCTGGCTCGCTGATCGTGCACAGCAGCTCGAGTGCACGACCGTCGAGCTGTCCGCGCAGGCCACAGAACGCAATGTGCCTGCCCGCAAAATTCTCGCCGCGCTGGGGGGCGGTGACATCGACGCCTCCGAACTGAGCGCGATCGCCACCCCCGAACAGCTCCGAAGCTTCAGGTCTTGGGAGCAGCGGTGACTACGACACCTGGAAGGAACAACATGGGACGTTTGAACAGGGCAGATCTTGTCGTACCACGCCGACAGCGGCGATCGGCCGAATTGATCGAAGGTAAATCCACCAGCACGAAGAGCATCGCGCAACTCCTGGCCGGTCTCGGCGAGAGCCCACGCGGGTCAGAGCGTAGCGGTGGTGATCTGCAGGAATGGGAGGTCGATCGACTTACCGACACCATCACTTGTACGGCCAACCGGTTTCTGGCAACACCGATCGGAGCGGACAGTGACTTCTTCGATGGGGGAGCGACCTCGGTTGCAGCGGTCGAACTCGTAGCAGCGCTGCAACGCGAGCATGGCATCCGCCTTGAACTCGACGATGTATTCGCCGACGCTCGACCTCGTCAGTTGGCACGCCAATGGCTTCGCAACAACGGCAGAACCGTGCCAGCTGCGTCCCCATCTCCTATCCCGGCAGTCCCAACGCTGTCGGCCGATGCAAGTGACCGTGCGGTCGACGACACCCTGCGACAGCTCATCAGCGACGTTGCTCGCGCCGATAACCTGCCGTTCGTCGGCCCACCGAACGGTGGCAAACCGAAGCGCATCCTCCTGACCGGTGTCACGGGGTTCCTCGGAAGTCATATGTTGTTGGACCTGTTGCGGCATAGCGACGCACACGTGGTTTGCCTGGTGAGGGCAGAGGATGAAGACCAAGCATTGGGGCGGATCGCTGAGAGTTTGAGGAAGTTCCACCTTCCCTGGTCGCGCGAAGTCGCTCGCCGGATCACGGCATTGCCCGGCGACTTCCGGCTACCACAGCTGGGGTTATCACCAACCCGCTGGGAGATCCTGGCTGAGGAAGTCGACTCCATCGTCAATGTCGGCGCCGCAGTGGACTTCCTGCGCGGCTACTCATCCCTTCGTCAGAGCAACGTGATGGGGCCGCTCACCCTGGCTGAACTGGCTATGACAGGACAAGTCAAGCCCCTCCACCACGTCTCGTCGGTCGCGGTATTCAACGAACTCGGCGTCACAAGGATGGGGGAGGACGACCCCGTCGCACACATCGACCGACTTGCCGCCGGCTATGACCAAACGAAGTGGGCAGCCGAAGCGGTCCTCCGTCGAGCTCGCGAACACGGACTGGTAGTCACGATCCTTCGTCCTGCCGGGATCGGGGGCCACCCCGACTCTGGCGCCCACAATCGGCACGATTTCTCCAGTGCATTCGTAGCGACTCAATCCCGCTTTGGCACCATGCCGGCTTTCCGGTACCTCAACGTCGCCGCAGTGGACTGGGTCAGTCGTGTCGCCACCGCGATCACGTGCGAGCCGAATGCGTGGGGCTATAACTATCACCTCACCGGTATCCCGCGGAGCTTCGACGAGGTCATGCGAGACATGTCTATTGCGGGGATGGCACCCCGGATTCAGCACTGGGAGGACTGGAAAACAGACACTGTTGCCCGCATTCGGAAAGAACCAGTCCCTGAACTGGAGTTTCTTGCCCGCATGCTGGAATCGCCGACTGCATCACAGCTATGCCAAGCACAGCTCACCGCACCGGCAGCGCTATGTGAACGAACCATGGCATTCATCAACCAGCACGGACTGCCAGCTCCCACCCCCTACGACGGGACCGCACAGCGAAGAACATTTGAGCAGTTAGCCGCTACCGGACTCGCTCGTCTACCTCACTCAGACGACGGCCCCTACCTGTCGTTTTCCGAAACTCTGCGGGGTTGCGTTACCGCTCCGGACGGAACGGGTGACCACGAATGCGCACTCGACCTCCAGTTGTCGATCGACAGCATGTACCAGTTGATGACTGAGCGCCGAATCGACATCAAGGGACAGCTGAACTGTCCAGCGATCCATCCGAAACCCCTCACGATCGAATCAGGGTCGATGTGGATCCGTCCGGACGATGGGACCCCCCTGAGCAACGGCCTGCGACACCCCCTAATGCGGTACCGGCTCCTCATGCGGGACATGGACGGACAACAGTGGTGGTTCGAAGGAACAAAGTTCGCGCGGGCACATCGAGATCTGCTCCGGCAGACTCGAACGCTCACAGTCGAGGTTGGCCGCGCCGACGAGCCGGCCTCGTTCGTCGGCGAGGTTGCCGTACCCGTTGATACCTACCTTCCCGACCAGGTAGACGGCTTGCGCGCCAACCGCAGATTAAGCGACCGAGACCAACGACGAGCCAAGCTGATCTGGCTGGCGTGGTTCAACTTCCAAGTTGGTCGCGGACTCCTCGAACCCCAGTTGCGGGTGGTAACAGACCTGTTCGATCTGCGCCGCGGCGCCACCAGCAAGGAGCAACACTGATGACACTCACCCCACTGCACCCTCCGCACGTCGCCGCCCAGGTCGAAGAAATCCCGCTGCGTGCGGGCGACGGAACCCTACTGGAACTGCGCAGAGTGACCATCGACAACGACGCGCGCCCTGCAGTGCTCTTGCTGCACGGGCACGGAGCGTCATCAGAGATGTTCACTGTTCCGGGGATACGCAACCTGGTCGATGTCCTTCTCGACGCAGGCTACGAGCCGTGGCTACTGGACTGGCGAGGAAGCTCCCGTCTGCCCTACAACGAAAAAGGCCCTCAGTTCAGCTACGACGACGTCGCCCTGTACGACATCCCCGCCGCTGTCGACACCATCCGCGCACGCATCGGGGGACAGAAACTCTTCGTCGTCGCACATTGCATCGGAGCACTTACTCTCTCGCTGAGCATGACCGCCGGCCTCGTTCCCGGTCTCAGCGGTGTCGTGGCGCACGGAGTGTTCCTGACCCCCAAACTCAGTAGCTCGGCCAGGCTCCGTGCAACGTTCGGAACCGAACTCTTGCGCACCCGCATCGACACAATCCCCAGCGATTTCCGCAAGGTCGGGTTGTGGTCGAAGTACACCCCCGTGTTCGCATGGATGTCACGACGCAGCCCCTGCTCAGATCCCACATGTGCCATGTTGCACGGAAACTGGGGACTGGGCGGCTCCCTGTTCGTTCACGACAATCTCGACCCACGAACCCATGACAGGTTGGCGGATCTGCTTGGACCTGCGCCGACGTGGATTACACCCCACCTGCGGCGCGTCGAACTGGCCCACGCCGTCATGCGCTGGAACGACTACGACGACCGGTACCGGGTACTTCCCGAGAACGCACTCGAACATGCGCACCGAATCGATACGCCCTTGCTTCTCCTGTCCGGCAGTCGAAACGAGGCGTGGTTCGACTCCAACAAGCTCTGCTACGACGTTCTGACGACGAGGAACCCTGAGCTGGACGTGAAATACGTTGAGGTCCCCGGCTACGGCCATCTCGACGCCATCATTGGCCGGGGAGCAGCACTGGACGTGTTCAGCCCCATCCTCACGTTCCTCAATGAGCAGACATAACTGCCGCTCTAGCTGCACCCCACCCGGTCACTAACGCCTACCCGCGCCCGTGACCGGCCCCATCAGCCGCTCTCACCGAGCGGACATCATCACACCATCGGAGAGTCACATGGATACCCTTGCCCAAGCAGTTATTTCGGGTGCATCAGCAGACCAGCTGATGGCCGAACCAGTTCCGACCGAGTACATGGCAGCTCATCTGCGTCGCGCAGACGCCAGCATGTTCCAGGGAGTCGCAGATAAAGACGTTCGCAAGTCGATTCATGTCGGGACTGTGCCAATGCCAGAGCTCGCACCTGACGAGGTGCTCGTGGCCGTGATGGCCAGTGCCATCAACTTCAATACGGTCTGGTCGGCAATGTTCGAGCCTGTCTCGACGTTCGACATGTTGTCCAGATTCGCGCGACAGGGCGGCTACACCACTCGCCACGACCGTGACTACCAGGTCATCGGCTCCGATGCCTCAGGTGTCATCGTCCGAGTGGGCAGCGGAGTGCGCCGATGGAAAGTCGGCGACCATGTGGTGGTGAGCCCGGTATACGTCGACGACCAGGACCCGGCGACACACCAGGACGGCATGATGGGGACCGGCATGCTGGCCTGGGGTTACGAAACGAACTTCGGCGCGCTGGGACACTATGCAGTTGCCCGCGCCTCCCAAATTCTGCCGAAGCCGGCCCATCTGACCTGGGAGGAATCAGCCAGCTTCTCGCTCTGCGGCGGCACGGCCTATCGCATGCTCGTCGGAGAGCACGGCGCCCGAATCAAGCAGGGTGACATCGTCATGATCTGGGGTGCGACTGGTGGGCTCGGCGCGTTCGCGACACAACTCGTCAAGAACGGTGGCGGCATCCCCGTGGGCATTGTCGGCTCAGAAGACAAAGTCGAATTGGCCCGCCGGCTTGGGTGCGACCTTGTCATCAACCGCCAGCACCTTCACGTCGATCCGGACCTGCCCTTCACCGAACGTTCCATTGCGACCGGCAAACAGATCGGCAAGCTCATCCGCGGAGCGTTCGGCGAAGATCCCCACGTGGTATTCGATTACGTAGGACGGGAGACCTTCGCCACGTCGGTGTTCGTCGTGCGCCGCGGCGGGATCGTTGTCACCTGCGGATCAAGCACCGGCTACCACCATGAGTACGACAACCGCTACCTGTGGATGAACCTCAAACGGATCATCGGTAGCCACGGCGTCAACTACCAAGAAATGGCCGAATGCACACGCCTGTTCAGTCAGGGTGCGCTCCTCCCATTGGTCTCCCGCACGTACCCGCTGACCGAAGCTGCGGAGGCCGCACGGTTGGTCCAACAAAATGACCATGTCGGCAAGGTGGGAGTGCTCGGACTCGCTCCTGAGACCGGACTTGGCGTAAGTAACCCCGCGCTACGCACGCGCATCGAAAGCAAGATCAACGATCTGCGTGCAGCCAGCCAGGTCCGCAGGGAACAACTCGTCTAACGCCGACAGCTCATTGCCCGGCCACCGTTGGTTCATCCGGCTATCCCGAACTGACGGTGGCCGGGCCCTGCGCCGAGCGCGCAGGTTCCCATACCTGACACGAAGAGACACGATGACATCGACACCGGAAGTCCGGGATAACAGCCCGGTATCAAAGAAGCACGACACCGTCGTACAGGAGGCACCCGGATCCGAACTGCCCTCTCTCGCGCGTAAGCCCGTCTACTCAATCGCCGCGCTCGCCGCGGTGGTCCTCGTGGCGACCAGTAGCCGCGTCGGCTACTTCGGGGATGAACTCTATTTCTTGGTTGCTGGTCGAAACCTGGACTGGGGCTATGCAGATCAGGGGCCGTTGGTTCCGCTGCTCGCGTTGCTCATGGACACCGTGGTCCCCGATTCGCTCGTCGCTCTGCGCTTCCCCATGGCCATCGTGGTGGCCGTGGGAGTGGTCGTCGCTGCGCTGACCGCGCGTGAGCTCGGTGGCCTGCGGCAAGCCCAGGCTTGGACCGGCGCGGCGTACGCCATGTCATCAGTGACGTTCAGCCACACGCTCAACACTGCCACCGTCGACATGCTCATGTGGACCGTGGTGACGTGGCTGCTGGTGCGATGGACACGCACTCGGGACGACAAATTGCTGCTTGCAATCGGAGCCGTGACCGCGCTCGCTCTGCAGAATAAGTGGCTGATCGTGGCACTGTGGCTAGCGGTTGGAATCAGCGTCCTTGCCGACGGTCCGCGCGACTTGCTCCGCCGGCCGATGCTGTGGGCCGCCGCTGCGCTCACCGCCGTCATCACCATTCCAGCTTTGATCTGGCAGGCAACGCATGGCTGGCCGCAAATATCGACAGCGCAGGCCATCCCGAACGAGGATTTCCTCAACTACCGGTTGGTGTTTCTTCCCCTGGTACTTGCCAGCGCAGGATTCGTGTTCGGTGCGGCACTGTTGATCTACGGCGCGTGGCGACTGCTGCGATCTCCGCAACTGCGTGCATACCGGTTTCTTGGGTTGGCGTTCGTCGAACTGGCTGTGCTCTTCCAGGTGGTCGGTGGCCGACACACCTATCTACCGGGTCTCTTCGTCGTGTGCTGGGCAGCGGGAGCTGTCGAGTTGCAGAGGCACACCCCTAGCCGCTGGATCCGCTGGGCATTTCACCGGTCGGCTATTGCGGTGTCTGCGCTGGTGGCGCTGACATGGCTGCCGATCCTTCCTACCTCCTGGCCGACCCCGGCGAGGCCGATGTCCTTGTTGATGCTCGGACTGCCGGAGTGGACAGACACAGTCGCGGACGCCTTCGGTGATTTGCCACCCGAAACCCGTGAAGGGGCAGTCGTAGTGACTCACTGGTACTGGGACGCTGCTGTAGTGGACCGTTACGGCCCTGAACGAGGACTGCCGGAGTCGTACAGCACACATCGGGGTGCGTGGGACTTCGGTCCCCCTCCTGAAGGTACGGACACGGTGCTGTTCATCGATTCCGATGCTGACTACCTCGAGCAATACTTCACGGAGGTGCAGCTTCTGACCTCAGTCGATACCGGCGGCATGACGAACATGTTCGACAGGCCGATCCCTGTGTGGTTGTGCTCCGGCCCGAAGGACTCGTGGGCCCAGATGTGGACGGATCTTCGACACTTCTGAACCGCGCGGGCATCGCTCATCGCTTGTGATAACTCGATCTGAAATGGGCGTGGAAGCCCGGAAGGAGCAACATTGTGAGGATTGCTGTCCTGTCCCTGGGCTCACGGGGGGACTTCGAACCGAATCTTGCTGCGGCGGAGGAGTTCCGTAGCCGAGGACACCAAGTTGTGTTGACAACGAACACAGTGAACGTCGCCCGCGCACAGGCTGCTGGGTTCGAAACGTGCGAGATACCTGCTGATCTCACCAGGATTCTTCGTGAGTTCATGGCGTCACGCAGCCTCGTGAAGTTCGGGGTCGAGATGGCGCGCTTCGAGGCAGAATATGGCTCTGCCATCGACGAAGCACTCATCGCCGGTTGCAGCGGCGCGGACGTAGTTGTCTCAAGTCCGATGACGTTAGTGCGCGCTCAGTCGATTACAGAATGGGGCGGCCAACCCTTGGTTGCGAATCTGCCGTACCCCCTTGAGCGGTCGAGTGAATTCCACCCGTCCTTCATGGGTGAGTTCAATGTGCCAACGGTGTTGCGTCGCCCTGCTTACAGCGTTTTCGAGCAGGTGCATACGTTCTCCAACCGCAGTGCCATCCGTGGGATCCGGCGCCGACTCGGACTGTCGGATTCTGTACCGAACACCTTCGCGCGGATGCGGTCGAATCGAACTCCCCACGTGCTGTTGACAAGCCCGACCTTGTTCCCCAAGCCAAGCGACTGGCCGGACTACTGTTCGATCGCAGGCATGCCCGCGACGTGGGGCGATACAACGATCGACGACGACCTCGAGTCCTGGCTGGCCGACGGTGATCGACCTGTCTTCTTCGGGTTCGGCAGCATGTCGGTTCCGGATCCTGCGGGTCTACTCGACCTAATCGAGGGAGTGTCGACGGATCTAGGGGTCCGCGCGCTCGTGGGCGCCGGATGGACAGATCTTCCGCTCGGGGTGAGCGAGGACAAGCGTGTATTCGTAGCTCGCTCCGTCAACTACTCGCGGGTCTTGCCTCAATGTCGCGCCGCAGTGCACCACGGGGGTTCCGGAACCACCCACGATGTTGCCCGCGCAGGCATTCCTGCGGTCTTGACGTTCGTTGGCGGTGACCAACCGTTGTGGGGTCACCAGGTCGAGAAACTGGGTATTGGTGTCGCGTTTCCGTTTCGGAAGATTAGCCACGGGCGTCTTCACCAAGCTCTGTGCACGGTGTTGATGCCGGGAGTGCAGAACCGCGCGAGAGAGGTGGCACACGAGATGGCAGGCGAGAACGGTACGGTTCAACTCGGTGACACGGTGGAAGCGCTTGCGGTGGCTTGATCACAAGAGTGCAGCACCTGCGGAGAACACCCGCCTCGGTGCTTGGTCGCGATCTGACCATCCAGTAGCGTCCGCGTGTCTTGAGGTTGTGCTGAAGGTCGAGGGGCGCCCCGGGGTGCAAGAATGGAGAGGGTTGACGTGAGTCGGAGATCGGTCCGCAGGGCCACATCGATAGCAATCGCAGGAGCGATGGCCATCGCGCTGGCGGGGACAGTTGGAAGCGGCGCGGCGATCGCCGAAGAGAACACATCGACGGATCCGATCGTGGTGTCGCAGTCTCTGTTGGCTGACCCGGTGGCACCGAACGGATCGAAGATCGTCTCGCAAGAGATCGACGGCCAGAAGCTGACGCTGAAGGTGTACTCGGCTGCGATGGACAAGGACATCACCGTCTACGTCCAACGACCCAACGATGCGTCCGAGCCGCGGCCCGTGCTGTATCTGATCAACGGCGCCGGCGGCGGCGTGGACAGGGCCACGTGGTGGGCGAACACTAATGTCGGCGACTTCCTGGCCACCCAGGATGTGAACGTGGTGATGCCGGTCGGTGGCCCGTTCGCTTACTACACCGACTGGAAGAACGACGATCCGGCGCTGGGTCGCAACAAGTGGCAGACGTTCTTCCTCGAGGAGCTTCCGCCGCTGGTGGATGCCGCCTTGGGAACGAATGGTGTGCAGGCGATCGCCGCGAACTCCATGACTGCCACCGCCGTTTTGCAGTATGCGATTGCCAAGCCCGGGTTCTACTCCGCGGTGGCCGGCTACAGCGGCTGTGCGCAGACCTCGGATCCGATCGGCAAAGAGTTCATGAAGCTCGTCGTCGAAACCTACGGTGGCGGCGACATCCGCAACATGTACGGCGAGGATGACGATCCGCTGTGGCGGGAGAACGACCCGGTCATCAACGCCGAAGGTCTGCGTGGAACCCCGCTGTTCATCTCCGACGCCACTGGCCTTCCTGGTCGGCACGAGGTGCTCGGCAGCGAGTTCACGATCGGCGAGCCCGACGCCACCACGGGGGAACAGGCGCTGGCGTTGGCCAATCAGGTCGTCGTGGGTGGCGTGATCGAAGGGGCGGTGCATTGGTGCACCACCAATCTGCAGAAGCGCCTGAACGAGCTGGATATCCCGGCCACGTTCGACCTGCAACCTGGCGGTACCCACTCGTGGGGTTACTGGCAGGACGCCTTCTACCGGTCGTGGCCGATGCTCTCTGAAGAGCTCGGGCTCACCGAGAAGTAACACGTCGACGCGTCAGTCGTAGCCGGGGCGCCCAGCAGTCGAAGATCTTGTTTTCTGGAGATCTTCACTGCCGGGCGCCCTTGCCTATGTCCAGTCGGCTACGCGACCATGCTCGCCGCGGGTTCGGCCCACGACGCGACCTTGTCGTTGTGACCTCGGTGTGGCAGTCGCCGCGACACCAGCACCAGTTGTCGTGCCAACACCGCCGTGGCGACTACGTAGTACGGCCATGCCACCCACATCCCACCGTCGGTGCCGTTCCATCCGAGATAGGTGAATCCCATCGGGATGAACGCAGCCGGCACGTACAACAGCGAACGCACCGCGCCAGCTGCCCAGGCAGAGCGCACCAGCGAGATCGTGATCAACGCGGCAATGATGCCGAGCGCGAGTTGCATCGGCCGCCTCCTTTCCGTTCCCGGACAGTGTGACGACAGCGGTTCGGTCGCGCGGCAGTTAGAACTCCGGAGCGTTCTCGTTGAGGTAGGTATTGATGGCTCTTCGCAGTTAGCAGTGGCATTGGCGCCGGCTGGATGCGACCCGACGTGATCGTCGAGTGCAGGCCCACCGTACCCGGCGGCGTTGGTTCTCCGGGGTACGGAACCCGAACGCGATACGGCCGACGTGCTTGACGATCCGGTTGTAGCCTTCACTGCGCGCATTCGACAGGCCGGTGGGGATCGCCAGGATCATCGGTTCCTGCCACGCCGAGACGGTCGTCGCCAGCTTGCCGATCTCCGGGACACGGCATGCCGCGCAGAACGTGTAGAACCGATACAGTCTGTCCCGGATCTCATGGCGAAGGCCACCACGATCGGTGCAGCGCAACACATCGCGCAGCAGTTCCTTCGCTATCCATGCCGCAGCGATGTCCCCGTGCGGGTCGGCGGCGGTCAGCTTCTCGAACAGGGCCGATCGTTTGTTCGGAGGAATTGTCAATACCTGTGGATCTCGGTTTGTCAGGCGACCTCGGACACCGG